>Ga0114129_10003221_pt1 | contig 22900 bp, 23 predicted proteins | sample RhiMetdeltSRZDD1_FD_80071 | JGI IMG/M metagenome (GOLD analysis project Ga0114129, IMG submission 80071) | Populus rhizosphere microbial communities from Tennessee, USA - Rhizosphere MetaG P. deltoides SRZDD1 (version 2) (version 2) | ecosystem: Host-associated > Plants > Roots > Rhizosphere >... | reverse complement strand
TGCGATTCTGGTTTCCGTGTGGTAGGAGACGAGCTGATTGCCGTTGGCAGTAATCCGGACGCCGGGGTAGCGAGGCCGAGACATCATTACATGACCTCCGCGGGTACCGACCGAACGATTGTGGGCGCGCTGAACCGAAAGCCAGATTTTATCTGAAAAGAAGTGTGGACGCCCATACATCAGTCATGTTAGAAACCGCTCACGGTCCCGGTTTCCACGTCGAAAAAGGGGGCGGTCGTGCCTTTATTGGCCTGCGTTGTCGAAGTGCTGAAGCGGGAGCGTGTGCCGTATCTGACCCTCCGCCACCCGCCTGCTTACACCGCTCCGGAGCTGTCTGCCGTTGCCCACATTCCCGGGCGGCGTTCTGCCAAAGTCGTGATCTGCATCGCAGATGATCGGCCCGTGCAGGCGGTCCTGCCTGCACACTACACGGTCGATCTCGAGGCGCTCCGGCAGCTCGCCGGCGCCACGTCGGTGCGACTCGCTCAGGAAACCGAGATCGCCGTCTTGTACCCGGAATTCGAAGTGGGCGCGATGCCGCCGTTCGGCACGATATACGGCCATCCCGTATTCGTGGAGCGATGCTTCGTTGGCGAGCCGGAAATGGTGTTCAACGCCGGCACGCACACCGATTCCTTGTGCATGCACTATGGGGATTTTGCCGACATCGTCCACCCGACAGTGGCCAGTTTCGGCGTGCCGCCGCCCAGGCGCGCGGTGCGTACGTAGCTGTACACACGTACTGTCTGAATCCGCTCTCTCATGCGTAGCTGCTGAGTACGTGTTACTTTAGCCGGACCGTTGCTGGGCACACACGTCTGCGTTTCGGTCTGACTTTCGCTCGCACGCAAGCGATCAATCTGAGAAGTAAGGATAAAAGGCTGACCGATGTGAGCAATCGTGTGCCGCGACGCGATCCTGCGGCAACATGGTTTCGAGTGATTCGACCGAAAACGTAGGTTAAGCGGGCGAGTGGGCATTTCTGGCCCGCACCTTGCTGCTCGTTAGAAAACACGGGTGACCTCGTCAGGCACCAGATGAGGAGCGTTCATGGCCAGGACAGTGCTGTCTGTCGTCGTCGGTCTGGTTCTGCTGCTGGCATCGGTAACGACGGCGGAGCGTCGCACGGAGTCGGAGCTTACTGGCCTGTATTCGTGTGAGGGAATGAACCCGGATGGGTCTCCTTATGCCGGGGTCGTCGAAATCGCGAAGTTGCACGACACATATCTCGTTCGATGGACGATGTCGAACCGCGATCAGGTGATGGGCGTCGGTATCTACAGCGGCGGCGTGCTGGCCGTGAGCTATTTCGCCCAGAGTCCCGCACTGGCCGTCTATTCGGCGGGGGCAGACGGGAAGTTGGACGGGAAATGGACGATCGGTGCGGCGGGAATGATGTTTTCGGAGACGCTCACGAAGATGGTCAACGCCGAGCCGAAGCCGGAGTCGACGAAGCCGGAGCCGACCAAGCCCGTGGAGCCGACCAGGCGCCCGACGAGATCGTCGGGCACGACCGAGTTGTGAAGACGAACTATTTGAACAGGGTTGACGCGACGCGTTGTGCGACGTTGACCCACGGTGCTGGGTAGACGCCGATACCGACGACACCCAGCGCGCACACCGCGATGGCGGCGCCGAGCAAGCCAGGCATCGGCACCGGCTCGGGTCGCGACGGCGCCTCGATATACATGCGGCGAGCGACGAGCAGGTAGTAATAGAGCGCGACGACCGTCAGGACCGCGCCAAGAAAGACCAAGCCGTACATCCCACGTTCAGCGGCTGCCAGGAACACATAGAGCTTGGCCCAGAAGCCCGCCACGAACGGAATCCCACCAAGCGACAACAGGAACACGAGCATCGCGAGCGCGAGCAGGGGCGAGCGCTGCGCAAGCCCGCGATAGGCATCGATGCCATCGGACTGCTCTGTCCGTGCGACGGCCTCGACGACCATGAATGCGCCCATATTCCCGAACAGATACGCAACCAGGTAGAAGAGCACCATCGCGACGCCGGCGCTCGAGAACGCCGCGAGGCCGATGAGCATGTACCCGATGTGAGCGACGCCCGAATAGGCGAGCAGTCGCTTGATGTTCCGCTGGGGGATCGCCATCAAGTTGCCGGTGACAATCGTCGCGGCAGCCACCGTGGCGACGAGCGGCACCCAGATCGTCGCCGTGCTGCCGGCGCCCTCGATATACAGGCGAATGATCGCCACGAAGCCGGCGGCCTTTGGCGCAACCGACAACCACGCGATGAATGGTGTGGTTCCCGCTTCGTACGCGTCCGGCGCCCACATGTGGAACGGGAACGCCGCAATCTTGAAGCCGAGGCCCGCGAGCGTAATCACCATTCCGAGCAGGATGACCGGATGTCCGTCTTTCAACGCCTGCGGAATCAGATCGAGCGCGGTGCCTCCCGTGATGCCGTAGATGAAGGACATGCCGTACGCGATGACCGCCGAGGACACTGTGCCGATCAGAAAGAATTTGAGCGCGGCTTCGGGCGCAACGGCGTCGTGCTTCAGAAAGCCGGTTAGGAGGTAGAGCGGAATCGACATGAGCTCGAAGGCCACGAAGAGCAGGATGAGGTCACGCGCCGAGACCAGCACCAGCATGCCCAGCAGCGAGATGAGCAGCGCGAAGTGATACTCGCCGGCGCGGCGGTCGAAGCTCGGGTGTCGGAGCGTCAACGAACCAAACAGGCTCAGCGCCGTTGCTGCGACGAAGAGACGCTTGGCAAAGAGCGCGAGCGGATCCTGGACGAACATGCCGCCGAACAGCACGCGGCCTTCCTCGGCGAAATACATCAGACCAAGAACGGCGAGCAAGCCGACGAATGCAATCCATCCGATGGCTCGTCCAGGCCCCTCGACTCCGCTCGGGGCCCCCTGAGCCCGGGTTGAATGGGGGCGGATGAGTCCCGCCAGCAACACAATCACCGCGAGCGCGAAGATCGCGAGCTCCGGAACGAGCGGCATTCGCAGGTCGATGGCGTTCATCGGCTTCGTGCCTCGGCAGTCGTCTGGCTCGCGCTTGCGGCATCAACCCGCTCGAGCAACGGCACGGTCGCGGTATCGACGGGCCGGAGGGCGAGACTCGGCGCCACGCCGAAGAGCACTAGCACGAACACCAGAACGCCCAGCGCAGCCCATTCCGTCCCCTGCGCATCAGGCAGATGCTGGAAGTGCGGGTCCGAGCTCGTCGTCCCCCAGAAGATCTGCTTGGCCACTCGAAGCACGTAGATCGACGTGAGGAACGCACCGAGCACGCCGGGGAAGAGCCACCACGGGTGCGCCGATCCCCACGCGCCCAGGAACGTGAGGAATTCGGCGATGAATCCTGCGGTGGCCGGCAGTCCAAGCGATGAGAGACTGGCGATTGTAAATGCCGTGGCAATGCCCGGCATCATCACGCCAAAGCCGCCCATCCTGAAGATCTCGCGCGAATGCGCCTTCTCGTACACGAGGCCGACGAGCGCGAAGAAAAGCCCGGTCATGATGCCGTGCGCGAACATCTGGAAGACCGATCCGTTCAGGCCGGTAACAGTAAGCGTGGCGGCGCCCAGCATGACGACGCCCATGTGCGAGACCGACGAGTACGCGATGACGTACTTCAAGTCGGTCTGCGCCATCGCACTCAGGGCGCCGTAGACGATGTTGATGCAGGCGATCGCGCCAACGAGCCACGACCAATCGATCGTGGCTTCCGGCAGCAGGCCCATGCCAAGTCGTACGACGCCGTACGCCCCCAGCTTCATCAGGACGCCGGCGTGCAGCATCGAGACGGCGGTCGGCGCCGAGGCATGTCCATCAGGTGACCACGTGTGCAGCGGCCAGATGCCGGCGAGGATGCCGAAGCCGACGTAGAACGCGAGGAACACCCAGGTCTGCACGGCCGGATCGAAGCGCATCGACTGGAACGCCAGGAACGAGAACGTGCGGGACCCCGCATTGACGTAGAGCGCGAGAATGCCGACGAGGATGAACGCGGACCCGAAGAGAAGATACAGGGTCAGTTTCATCGCGGCGTACTCTTTCGTGCCGACGCCGGTGCGACCCATTGCCCAGCCAAAGATGCCCTGCGGCCGCACTTCGCCAGTGGACCCCCAGATGCCGATGAGCAGATACATCGGCAGCACCGCGATCTCGTAGAACAGGAAGAAAACGAAGAGATCGAGCGAGACGAAGACACCGTAGACACCGGTGACGAGCAGGAGCAGGAGCGCATAGAACTCCTGGCTGCGCTCCTTCACGGTCCACGACGCGAAGACGCCCGCAAAGATGATGATCGACGTCAGGAGCGCCATCAATGCGCTCATCCCATCGACCGCGAGGAGATACGAGATCCCCAGCGAGGGGACGAGCGTGAACTCTTCGCGGAATTGGAACCCGGCGGCCGTCCGGTCGTAGGCCCAGAAGACCCAGACCGAGGCCACGAGCGAGACCGTGGCGCCGAGGAGAGACGCCCATCGCACGAGCAGCGGTCGATGACGCGCGAACGCCATGACCACGAGCGCGGCGACAAACGGCGCCCAGGTCATCACCGAGAGGACGGGGAATGACGTCACGCGAGCGCCCAGCGCATCCAGAGGATGAAAATGAGGAGTCCGACCGCGACGCCGTAGATGTAATCCTGCGCGCGTCCTGTCTGGATCAGCCGCAGCACGCCGCCCGCGCTGACGGTCCGATCGCTGACCGCATTGAGCACGCCGTCAACGAGATACCGATCGAGCCATCCGATGATGCGCGAGAAGGTGAAGAGCGCGATCCCGAGAACACCTTCGTACAGATCGTCGAGCCAGAAACGCGCGAGCGCGGCGCGTCTGATGGGACCAAACGCCGCCGCGAGCCTGGCGGCGTCGATCGTCCGGCGCTGATACGTCAGCCACGCCAGAGCGATGCCGGCAATCGCGAGGCCAACGGCGGCCGGCGTGAGCCAGAGGGGGGCGTGCTCCTCGCCAGATGTGACCGGTCCAAAAGACATGACCCGCCCTATTACGGTGGAGTACACGCCGACGCCCAGCGACAACAGCGCGAGCACGTACAGCGGCAACAGCATCGACGCGGGAGGGTCGTGCGGTACGTAGTGTCCGGCTTTAGCCGGACCGTCGTGTCCGCCGTGTGACGGGTTATGTAGGGGCGACGCATGCGTCGCCCCAAAGCCGGACACGACACGCGCAGCCGGAGCAGCGAAGAATGCGAGGAACACGACGCGGAACATGTAGAACGCCGTGAGGAACGCCACGACCATCAACAACACGAACGGGCCGATCTGATTCCCGGCAAGCACGGCGCCCAAGACCTCTTCCTTCGAGAGGTATCCGCCGAAGAGCGGGATGCCGGCGAGCGAGAGCGTCCCGACGATGAAGAGGACCGCGGTCTGCGGCATCCTCTTCGACAGCCCTCCCATTCGCGAGAGGTCGTTGCTGCCGACGGCGTGAATCACTGCGCCCGCCCCGAGGAAGAGCAATGCTTTGAACAGCCCGTGCGTGAGCAGATGGAAGAAGCCAGCCGCTGACAGTCCGGCGCCAATCGCCGCCATCATGTACCCGAGCTGAGAGACCGTGGAGTACGCGAGCACGCGCTTGATGTCGTCCTGCACGCACGCGAGCACCGCGGCGAGCAGCGCCGTGAAGGCCCCGATCCACGCGACGAGGGCAAGGACGTCCGGCGTCAACGCAAACAGCCATGACGTCCGGTGCAACAAGTACACGCCCGCCGTCACCATCGTCGCGGCGTGAATCAACGCCGAGACCGGCGTCGGACCTTCCATCGCGTCCGGCAGCCACACGTGCAGGGGGAATTGCGCCGACTTGCCAACCGCTCCGAGATAGATGCAGAAGGTGATCAGCGACAGTCCGGCCAACGGAAGCGCGCCACTGGTGACCATCATTCGAAGTTCGGTCAGGTCGAATGTCCCCGCCTGCCGCCAGAGCAGCACGATCCCGATCAGCAACCCGACGTCGCCGGCCTTTGTCGTCCAGAACGCTTTCACCGCGGCGCGGGCCGCTTCTGGCTTCTGATACCAGAAGCCGATCAACAGGTACGAGCAGAGACCGACGAGCTCCCAACAGATGAACAGCTGCAACAGGTTGGGAGCGAGCACCAGTCCCATCATCGAGAACGCAAACAGGGACTGATAGGTGTAATAGCGTCCGAGGGCCGGTGGTCGCTCATCGTACAGGTATCCAAGCGAGTACACCTGAACGAGCAGCGCGACGAGCGTGACGAGCATGAGCATCAACGTCGAGTCGCCGTCCGCCAGCACGCCAACCGTCGCGAGCGAGGTCCCCTGCGAGGGCAGCCAATCCCAGGCCAGCTTTGAGACGAGACCGTCGGCATGACCCTGCCAGGCGATGACGGCGGTGACGAACGCGCCTGTTGCGCACAGAATCGAGACGTACGCGCCAGGACGACCGAGACGTCGCAGCGGCGCAACGATCGCCAGGATCAGAAACGCCGCTGCGGGAAGCAGCAGCGAGATGAGGGCGATCACGCCGGGATCGTTCGTCATCCCTTGAGCAGGTCCAGGTGATCGGCCATGACGGTCCTGCGCACGCGGAAGAGGAGAATAACCAGCGCCAGACCGACCGCCGCCTCGGAGACAGTGATGCAGATGGTGAAGATCGTGAAGATGAGGCCCGTGGCGCTGCCGCTGAATCGCGCGAAGGCGACGAGGTTGATGTTGACCGCGTTCAGCATCAGCTCGATGCCGAGCAGAATGCCGATGGTATTGCGCCGCGTCAGGACTCCGAAGAGCCCGATGCAGAAGACGGTTGCGGCGAGTGTCAGGTACGCTTGGAGGCCCATCAGCGCTGGTCCTCTATTCTTCCGGCCGCGCAAAGTACATCGCGGCCAGCATCGCGGCCAGCATCAAGACGGCCAGTAGCTCGAACGGCAGCACGAACGTCGTCAGCACTCGCTCTCCGACAATACGCGTCACATCGCCGAGCGCCGGAAGGGGCGTGACGGGGAGCGAGCGTTCCATCAGCGTGCTCGTGATCAGCCAGAGCAGCGTCGCCGATGCCAGTGCGCCGAAGAAGATTCCGCGGTTCGTTTGCCAGATGCGCTCGCCGATCAGCCGCTCGGTGACGACGATCGCGAAGACCACGATCGTGATCACGCCCCCGGCGTAGAGCAGGAGCTGCACGGCCGCGAGGAACTCCGCGTGGAGCAGCAGAAAGACGCCAGCCGTTCCCGTCAGGGCCAGCGCCAGCCACAGCACGGCGTGGAACAGGTTCTTCGACAGCACGACCGCCAATGCCGATCCGACGAGCATTGCCGACAACAGCCAGAACGCGAGCACGTCGAAACCCGGGATCGTCACACCGCAACTCCACCTGGCTTCGCGTGCTCCTCGCGTGCCATCTTCGGCGGGCCCTGCATGGTTCGCAGCTTGTTGCCGGTCGCCCAGGACGGCTGATGCTGCAGGCCGATCGCGTGCAGCCGATCCTTGTCGAGCAGCATCTCCCGGCGATCGGCGGTGGCCAGGTCGAACGACTTCATCATCACGATGGCGTCGGTCGGGCACACCTGCACGCACAGCTCGCAGAATTCGCAGGCGTAGAGCTCGAGCGAGAAGCTCTTGGCGTAGTTCCGCTTCTCGCTCTTGAGCATCTCGACCTTGATCACCGCCGGCGGACAGACGTACTCGCACAGGCGGCAGCCAATGCAGGCTTCCTCGCCCGTGTCCGGCTCGTACACGAGGGCAAGCAGGCCGCGATAGCGATCCGGATAGACGCGGGTCTTATCCGGATAGTGCACGGTCACCGGCTTGCGGAACAGGTTGCGGAACGTCACCCACATGGCGCGGGTGACCGCCCGTAGGACGGCGAACGGACTGGTTGAGAAATCCTGAGGGTCCGTTTTCTTGTACCGGCCAGGCCCTTTAGATTCCACCGGCCCTCCAGACCACGACAAACGATGTGAGCACGAGCAGCATCAAGGTGGCGGGCAGCAACACCTTCCACGACAGCGCGAGGATCTGATCCACGCGAATTCGCACGAAGCTCCACCGCACCCAGGTGATGAGCAGGAACAGGAACATCGCCTTGAGGAGCAGCCAGAGGGCTCCCAACGACGCCGGCCCGGGCCCAGACCACGCGCCGAGGAAGAGCAGCGCGCCGAGGAACGAGGACCCGATGGCGTGCGCGTACTCGCCGAGCTGGATGAGGGCGAACTTCATGCCCGAGTACTCGACCCTGAATCCGGCGACGAGCTCCGATTCTGCTTCGAGAATGTCGAACGGCACGCGGTTTTCTGCCGCGAGTGTGGAGACGACGAACGCGACGAACGCGAGCTGTCCGATGACAGGATAGAAGACGAACCAGAGTCCCTGCTGCGCCGCCGCGATATCCGACAACTTGAGCGAGCCAGCCAGCAAGACCGGGACGAGCGCGGAAAAGATGAACGGCAGGTCGTAGGAAATGATCTGGTTCACGGCCCGCATCGCCGAGAGCAGTGCGTACTTGTTGTTCGATCCCCAGCCGGCCATGAAGAGGCCGACGATCTCCATCGACGACACCGCGAGGAAGAACAGGATGCCGATGTTGAGGTCCGCCACGCCCAGACCCGGAGCGAAGGGGATGGTGGCGAAGATCAACATGCACGGAATCAGGAACACGATCGGCGCGAGGTTGAATACGCCTTTGTCGGCGGCCGTCGGCACCACGTCTTCTTTCATCATCAGCTTCAGCGCGTCAGCGATAGGCTGAAGCAGACCGTGCGGCCCTACGCGATACGGTCCGATGCGCGACTGCATCCGCGCCGCAAACTTGCGCTCGAGCAGCGTCACGTAGGTCACCAGCCCGATGACCACGTTGAGCACGACGAACGGTGCGATGAGCGCCGTGAGCCAGGTCGGCATGCTCATTCAGATAACCACGAAGTTCACGAAGGTTACGAAGATCACGAGAATCAAGACAATGAAAGACGAGCCTTCGTGCCTTTTGTGATCTTCGTGCGTTTCGTGGTTACGCATGACTAGCGATCAACCTCGCCAAACACCGGATCGACCGATCCCATGATCGCGACCACGTCCGCGACCTTGTGGCCAGGAATGATATGCGGCAGCACGGAGAGATTGGAAAACGACGCTCCGCGCCACTTCATGCGATACGGCTTGGCGCTCCCGTCCGCGATCAGATAGCAGCCGACTTCGCCTCGTGGACCTTCGACGCGCGCGTAGGCCTCGCCCTTCGGGATCCGGATCTGCGCGACTGACTTGAGACCAGGTCTGGACGAGATCGGACCCTCGGGCAGCCGATCGAGTGCCTGGCGAATGATCTTGATCGATTCGCGGAACTCGACCATCCGGATCCGATACCGCGAGAAGCAGTCGCCGTCTGCTTCCACCGGCACGTCAAACGTAAAGTCTTCGTAGGACGAATACGGCGCACTGCGCCGAATGTCGAAGCTGACGCCCGACCCTCGCAGCAGCGGTCCGGCGATGCCGACGTCCTCGGCGAGCTCGCGCGAGATGACGCCGACGCCACGTGCGCGTACGAGGAAGAACGGATTCTCTTCGAGCAGCCCCTCGTACTCACCGATGCGACTGTCGATCACGTCGACGGTCTTTCGACACGCGTCCGTCCAGCCCTCGGGGATGTCGTATCGAGTACCACCAACCTGATAGAACCCGTAAAGCAGCCGCGCACCGACCAGCGACTCGAACAGATCGAGGATCATCTCCCGCTCGCGAATGCAGTACAGGAAGATCGTCGCTCCGCCCCCGAGCGCGCCTCCCATGTCGAGGCACCACGTGCCCAGCCACAAGAGGTGAGAAGCGATGCGCTGCAGCTCCGCCGCGATCACTCGGAGGTACTGCGCGCGTTTCGGGACCTCGATTTTTCCGATCTGCTCCGCGGCCATGACATAGGCGAACTCGCTCGTCATGGCGGCGACGTAATCGGTCTTCGAGGCGATCGACGGGTACTGCGCGTAGGTCAGCGTCTCGGAGAGCTTCTCGTGGCAGCGGTGCAGATACCCGATCACCGCATCGACGGCGACCACTTGCTCGCCTTCGAGCGTGAGAATCGCGCGGAACACGCCATGCGCCGATGGGTGCTGCGGCCCCATGTTCATGGTCAGCCGCTCGCCGCCGGAGTAGTCGAGCTCGACGCGTGAGGCGGTCGATCCCCCGGTCGTTTCGCCGCCCCTCGACGAGCTCGGGGCGACCCTGAGCGGAGTCGAAGGGCCGGGGTCACCCTGAGCGACGCTGGGATCATCGAGTCGAAGGGTCATCTGTAAGGGGGATGCGGAGTATCCACCGCGTAGGACTTCAGAAGGGGATGGCCTTCCCAGTCTTCGGACAACAGAATGCGACGCAGATCCGGATGACCCTCGAAGCGAATGCCGAACATGTCGTAGCATTCGCGCTCCATCCAGTTGGCGCCGCGATAGATCGGCACGAGCGACGGGCACGTCGTGACGCCCGCGCCGAGCTTCGTCTTCATGAGAAGGGAGAGCCGCTCGTCGAGATTGTCGACCTTGGCGACCACTTCGAGCCCCTGCTCCTTCCAGTCGACTGCCGTCGAGAAGGAGAAGAAACGACAGCCGAGCGTCTCTTTCGCGAAGCGCGCGAACGACGCCCACTGGTCGACGGGAAGCGTCACGACGAGCGGCGATTCCCCCTCAACCTGCGCGACGCCGAACCGTTCGCCGATCAAGGTCGTCGCCTGCTCTCTGGTCACGGGTCAGTCGACCTTCGGGTTTGGGGCGGCGCGCTCGCCAGTGCGCCGGAAATGCGCGATTTGTTCCTGAAGAAGCAGCAGGCCGTTCAGCAACGACTCTGGAGGCGGAGGACATCCAGGCACGTACACGTCGACAGGGATGACTCGATCGACGCCCTTGACGACGTGATATCCGTGACGAAACGGTCCGCCGGAGTTCGCGCACGAGCCCATCGACACGGCCCATTTCGGATCGGGCATCTGCGCGTAGATTCGTTCGAGCATCGGCGCCATCTTGATGGTGACGGTACCCGAGACAACCATCAGATCGGAGTGCCGCGGCGAGGCCCACGGCACCATGCCGAGCCGCTCGACGTCGAAGCGCGACGCAAACGTCGCCATCATCTCGATCGCGCAGCAGGCAAGACCGAACGTGACCGGCCACACAGACGACTTCCTGGCCCAATTGAAGAACGCGTCGGCCAGCGTGGTGACCACGAAGCCGCCCGGAAAGCTATGAATGCCTTCTGTAATGGATTCGAACGCGGCCGAATGCTTGTCGCCTTCGGGCCGCTTCTGGTGAAGCTGCTCCCATTCCTGGAGATCTTTGATGTTCTTCCAGATCGGAGCCGGAATAATGGGAATGGGCGGCTTTATTTCCACTCGAGGATGTGCTCCCGGTACGCATAGACCCATCCGAGCGAGAGAATCGCCAGAAACGTCAGCATCGAGAGAATACCCCAGAGTCCGAGGCCGCGGACGACCAGCACCCAGGGGAACAGGAAGACGGCCAGCGCATCGAAGATGATGAACACGAGCGCGACAAGATAGAAGCCCACTGGAAACTGCACCCACGCAGGCCCGATGGGCTCAGCGCCACATTCATAGCTGTCTGCTTTTCTCGGAGCGGGGCGATTGGGGCTCAGCACACGCGCCATCGCCAGCGAGACGATGGCGAACGCCAGAATGAAGCCGAGATAGATAACGACCGAGCCGTAATCGCTCATGTCACGTTCTGCATTCAGAATTCTGCATTTTGCATTTTGAATTCTGCATTACACGTCTCACCTGAAGCTCTCCATGATCTCATCGAGCGCCGCTCGACCGGGGCGCACACGCGACGTGTCGAGGGCGGCCAGCGGCTCGTCGACGATGCCGAGGAGATCGAGGAAGTCCTGTTTGTCCGGCTCGACGTAGAGGATGCCCGTGGCGAACTCCTCGCGGGCCGTCGTCTCTCGGAGCAGGCTCAGGGCGCGATGCTTGTCCGTCGGGTTGTAGTCCTCGGCCAGCTTGCTCAGGAGCAGCTTCGATCCATTGTGCAGCGTCACCGCCGTCGTCGTGCCCGGATCGTAGTCGACGTTGATGTCCTCGAAGAACGGCACGAAGCTCACGTCAGCGAGCGGCTCTTCGTGGTCCTTCGCATAGGAATAGCTCTTCGTGGATCCGTCGTGGTCGTTGAACGTCACGCACGGTGAGAGGACATCGATCATGCACGTGCCGCGATGGCTCAGTGCCGCCTTGAGGATGGCCTTCAGCTGCTTCGGATCGCCTGAGAACGAGCGCGCAACGAACGACGCGCCCAGCTCGATGGCGAGCGTGCACGTATCGATGGGCGGCAGATCGTTGACGACGCCGGTCTTGAGCGTTGAGCCGACGTCGGCCGTGGGTGAGAACTGGCCTTTCGTAAGACCATAGCACCCGTTGTCCTCGATGACGTAAATCATCGGCAGGTTGCGCCGCATGAGGTGCACGAATTGTCCGATACCGATCGCGCCCGTGTCGCCGTCCCCGCTGATGCCGATGGCGATCATCTTGCGGTTGGAGACCACCGCGCCGGTCGCCACAGACGGCATGCGACCGTGCACCGAGTTGAAGCCGTGTGAGCCGTTCAGGAAATACGCCGGGCTCTTGCTCGAGCAGCCGATGCCCGAGAGCTTGATGACCTCCGTCGGCTCGATCCCCATTTCAAAGAACGCATCGATGATGCGCTCGGTAATCGCGTTGTGGCCGCATCCCGCGCACAGGGTGGTCTTGCTGCCTCGATACGCAACCGGCTCGAGGCCGATCCGATTGACCTTCTTTCCTGGCGCTGGCTGTGCTGGTGTCGACATTCCCTCTAGCTCCTCGACTACGAATCCGAGTCCCGAGTCTCAGTCCCCTCCGACCGTCCCGAGTCGCGAGTGCTCGATCGCGACTGCCGGCTCCCCGCGCTCTTGTCGCAAGAGATCCGTCGTGACCGATCTGCCGTCGATCGGGAGACCTGCGTAATGCGGAATTGCGCGCAGTTTGGCGATGTGCGCCGGGCTGCACTCCATTCTCAGCAGCGACAGCATCTGGCTGTCTCTGTTTTGCTCGACGACGTACACGCGATCGCAGGCGTCGATGAACTGCATCACCTCGGGCGTGAACGGATACGCGCGAAGTCGCAGGTACGACGTCTCGAGACCTGCCTCGTGACGAAGCTGATCGCGCGACTCGACGATGGCCCAGTGCGTGGTTCCGTACGCGAGGATGCCGACCGTGCCCTTGGCGAGCATCTCGACGTCGGGCTTGGGAACGAGCGTGCGCGCGGTCTCGAACTTGCGCGAGAGGCGCTCGAGGTTCTTCGAGTAGTCTTCCGCCCGCTCGCTGTATTGCGCCAGCTCGTTGTGTCCTGATCCCCGTGTGAAATATGCGGGCATGCCGTCTCCGGCAACCGTGCGATACGGGATGCCGTCGCCGTCCACGTCGCGATAGCGCGCAAATTGCCCCACGCGCTTCAGCGTTTCCGCATCGAGCCGCTTGCCCCTCTGCAGCGGCGTCGTCGGATAGTCGAAAGGCTTGGCCATCCAGGTGTTCATGCCGAGATCGAGATCCGACATGACGAACACCGGGGTCTGCATCTGCTCCGCGAGATCGAACGCTTCCATCGCCATCGTGTAGCACTCAGTCACCGATGACGGCAGGAGCAGCGGGTGCTTCGTATCTCCGTGCGAGAGGATCGAGGTCGAGAGGATGTCCTGTTGGCCCGTGCGCGTCGGCAGGCCCGTCGAGGGTCCGCAACGCTGCACGTCGAAGATCACCGCGGGGATCTCGGCGTAATAGCCGAGGCCCGTGAATTCGGCCATCAGCGAGATGCCGGGGCCGGCGGATGACGTCATCGCGCGCGCGCCGACCCACCCAGCGCCGAGCACCATGCCGAGTGCTGCGAGCTCATCTTCCGCCTGAATCACTGCATACGTCGCCTTGCCGGTGTCTGGATCCCTCCGATACTTCTTCAGGTAGTCGATCAGCGATTCGCATAGTGACGACGAGGGCGTGATGGGATACCAGCCGACGAAGGTGACGCCCGCCATCATGCAGCCAATGGCGGCGGCCGCATTGCCCTCGATGAGGATCATGCCCGTCGTCTTGTCCATCGGCTCGATGACGAACGGATCCTGCTTCGGCAGGTTGGCCTCGACGTAGTCGAAGCCGGCTTTCAGCGCCGACATGTTCAGTTCGATCGCTTTCTGTTTCTTGCCGAGCTGCTTCCGAAGCGCCTTCTCCATCTGTCCCATGTCGATTGAGAGGAGCTTCGAGAGCGCGCCGTCATAGACCATGTTGCGCACGAGGCGGCGGAGCTTCGCATCGTGGGTGATCGGCTGCATCAGCTTGTCGAACGGGATCGGATAGAAGACGACGTCGTCGCGCAGCACGTTGAGCTTCAGCGGCTCGTCGTAAATCACGGCGGCGCCCGGCGCGAGCGAGAGGACGTCTTCCCTCGCCGTCTCCGGATTCATCGCGACGAGAAGGTCGACCTCTTTCTTGCGTCCGACGTAGCCCTTGGCACTCGCGCGGATGGTGTACCAGGTCGGCAGTCCCGCGATGTTCGACGGAAACATGTTCTTCCCGCCGACCGGCACGCCCATTTGAAAAATCGATCGCAGGAGGACCAGGTTGGCAGTCTGGCTGCCGGATCCGTTGACCGTGGCGACTTGAATGGCGAAATCGTTAACGATGCGCTCTGTGCGCTGGCGCGGGCCGGCTTCCTGGACGGCGGCGTCGGTCACTGACATTGTTCCACCCAACTCCTAGGCTCAACCGCATAACTTGCAGAGAGGATTACAGATAAATAGCTCGATGGATCCAACGAAGTATATCATTCGCCAGATCGCGACAAGGCCGACGAGTACGTAGTGTCCGGCTTTAGCCGGACTAGCGCCTTGCCATCGAAGGTTTCCAGTTGAGGAGCAGCGTGATCGGCGACGTCACGGCTTCATCAAGCGTCGTGTTCACGAGGAATCGCCCATCGGACGATACGTCGTACTGCTGCCTCGTGTATGCCGTCGTCCCGCCGCCAGGAATGCGAGTCTGAAACAGCGCCTTCGGCGTTCCAGGCTCGATCGCCCCATTCTTGACTGCGATGGTTGTCGCCATCAGCTTCGCGTCGGGCGCGATGAAGTAGATCTCCTTTTCGTCGCGACTCCATCGCGGCTGAATCCCACCCTCCGCTGATATCTGCCATTGCCCTCCGGGTCCTGGAAAGGGACGCACATAGATTTCGTGACGACCCGATTCGTTGGACACATACGCGACGAAATGACCGTCCGGGGAAAACTGGCCACGGTGCTCTTCGAACTTGGTCTTCAGAAAGACAAGAGGCTTGCGATCGCCCTCGATTGGAAGGACCCACAAGTCTCGACCCGTTGCGGGATCTTCCGCGTTGTACATGAGAAAGCGGCCATCAGGTGACCAGTCGTCGACATTCTTCTGGAGCGGCGATTCGAGGAGGAGCTCTTCACTGCCGGCGCCGCTCGATTGCTTGCGGTAGAGATCCGCGAGCCCTTTTCGCGCAGCGCTGTACGCCAGCCAGTTCCCGTCGGGCGACCACGACGCATACTGTTCAGCGCTGACCTCGAACGTGAAACGAATCGTTCGCGCCTCGTCGACGAGCCAGATGTCATAGTTGTTCTCGATTACGCGCCTGACCGCAACCCGCCGATCGTCGCGGGAAAGCTCGGGATTGTTTATGAATTCTGGCGCCCCCAATGTGCTGGCCATCTGCCCCGCCCGATTGAACCACGTCAGCTGTGCGCGCGAGGCGCTACCTGTCCGGTATGCCACCATCCCCGACGAGGCGGAAAAGGCAGCGGGGTTCACGGTAATTGTCGTCGTTCCTCCCGACACCACCGAGTCGGATACGGCGATGCTGTCAGCAGCAATGGATCGGCTCCTCGCGTCGTAGCGCCGCGCCGTGAGAATGCCTTCTTGTACGAATAGCAACCAACCCGCAGTCAGATAGCCAATGGGCGGCCGGTCGGCGCTCGTCAGCCGCGTGACGTCCGGGGAATCGAGCGAACCCACATAGATTCCTTGGCCTTCCGTGGTACCCCGCGCGTACATCAGAAACTCGCGCCCGCCAGGCAACATGATCGGGAAGTGGTGGCCAACCTGCCGGGGTGGATCCAACTTGGTCAGTGGCGTCGCTTCGCCGCCGTTGGCCGATACGCGGAAAAGCGGACCAGCCGTCGTCGCAGAGAACAGGATCACGTCGTCCGGACTCCACGTCCCACCAAAGCCGGGTGCGGCATTCGCGAGATTCCGCGGTGCGCCTCCGCCGACGTCAATGCGTTTCAGCTTGCCGCCGGCGAAGAATCCGATCGACCTGCCGTTGGGAGACCAGAATGGATACGTCGCGCCTTCAGTGCCGGCGAGCGCCCGAGCCGTCTCGGCATCGAGTGACCGAATCCAGAGCTGAGAATCACCGTTACCCGAGGCAGCGAACACCAATTGACGACCGTCAGGTGAAAGGGCGAATGATGCGGGATCGGTGGTCGCCGGCGTGACGATGTCGACGCGCATCTCGGGCGGGTCCGGTGGGATGCGTGAACGCAACACGGCGAACGTCGTCACGGCGGCGATCGCAACAGCGACCAGCACTCCGACACTCCACACGACGCGTTCGCGGGCACCGAGTACGCGCGCTTGGGTCGCGTGTGAGTGCTGTTCGATCGCGCGCGGCTCGCTCGCCTCGTCGAGTTCGATACGGGCATCCGAGATATCCGACAGTCGCCTTTTGCGGTCCTTTGCGAGGCTGCGGCGCAACAGCCGCGCAATCGATTCGGGAGTTGCCTTTGGTAACGCGTTCCAGTCCGGTTCCTTGGTGAGGACGAGTGCGAGCGTGTCGGACACATCGTCGGCATCGAACACTCGCGTGCCGGTCAGCATCTCGTAGAGCACGCACCCAAAGGCCCAGATGTCACTGCGCTTGTCCGCAGCGCGCCCCTTCGCCTGCTCGGGACTCATGTAAGCTGCGGTGCCGAGGATCATGCCGATGCCGGTCATCGCGGGCGTCGTGATCGTGGGCGACGCATCCTGTACGTAGTGTCCGCCTTCAGACGGACCGTACCCCGCGTGAGACCGCGCTTCGGCCGGACCGGTCAGCTTGGCCAAACCAAAATCTAGCACCTTCACCGCGCCATCGGGTCGAAGCTTGACGTTCGCGGGTTTCAGATCGCGATGAATGACGCCGTGCTCGTGCGCCGCTTCGAGGGCATCAGCAATCTGGCGCGCGATTGGCAGCGCATCCTCGACTGCAATGGGGCCCGTGACGAGTCGATCGGCGAGCGTCGGGCCCTCGACGAGTTCGAGGACGAGCGCAAGCACGCCGCTGGATTCCTCGAGGCCATGAATCGCGGCGATGTTCGGATGGTTGAGGGACGCGAGGACTTGCGCCTCACGCTCGAAGCGCGCGAGCCGGTCGGCGTCGCGCGCGAAACGCTCGGGCAGGACCTTGAGCGCAACCTGGCGCTGCAGCCTGGTGTCGCGCGCACGGTAGACCTCGCCCATGCCACCAGCGCCAAGCAAGCCCGTGACTTCGTAAGGACCGAGTCGAGCACCGATGTCGATCGGCATATTTCGGGAGGCGCGCACATGGTACAACGGCCTTTCTCCGGCCCACGCTTCAGCCCCGTCCCGGCTTGAGTTTTTCTTCAGACGATGGCATCGTCGTCAATGGCGGACAGACTGGGTGCAGAGAGACGTTTCGAAATGGCTACTGCGCGTGTGCCTAAGGCACTGGCCGAGCGCTTGGGAGACGACGGAACCCAAGGGCTCATGACGTTGCTCGCATCGACGCGAGCTGAATGGACCGACGAAGTGTTGACGAACGCAGTCGATCGTTTCGAGTATCGCTTGACCACCGAGATCTCTGCGCTGCGGATCGATGTCACGCGCGAGATCTCGATTCTTCGGCAGGACTTCACTCGCGATCTGTCTGCAGTCAGAGTCGAGCTGTTGAAGTGGTCGTTTCTCTTCTGGGTCGGTCAGGTAGCTGCGACGGCCGGCTTGCTTACATTCATGCTGCGACCATGACGATCATTCAGAACAGCTTCACTTCCACGATCGCCCCTTCTTCCACGATGGTCACGTCCGCGGGGATTTCGATATACCCATCGGCGCGCGACAGGCTCGTGATGTCGCCGGACGCCTTGAAGGCTGGCATGGCCATGCCGTACTCGATGCGCACCGGATAGAACTGATGGCGGCCCGGAACCGAGACGACGCGTGCGCCAAGCGGGATCGTGATTGCGCGCACGATCTGATCGGGCAGCCGCGCGATGCGACGGAGCACGGGCGCGAGCAGGATGTACGAGTTCGACAGACACGAGGTCGGATAGCCGGGCATGCCGAAGACCAGCTTGCCGGCTATGCGGCCGAACGCCGTCGGTTTGCCGGGTTTCACGGCAATGCCGTGGAAGAGCATCTCGCCTTTCGCGGACATCACGTCGAGAATCAGATCGCGCTCACCGACCGAGCTTCCGCCAGAGAACACGATCACGTCGTGCTCGAGACATTCGTCCACGGCGCGTGAGAGATCCTCGAACGTGTCGGCCGCCGTGCGGAACGACACCGGTATGCCCCCGTTCTCTTGGACCACTGCTGCCACGGTGAAGCGATTGATGTCGTAGATCTGCCCAGCGGCGAGCGGCTGGCCTGGCTCGATGATCTCGTTGCCTGTCGAAAGAATCGCGACCCGCGGTTTCGAGAACACGTCGACATCGGTCAATCCAAGCGCGGCGAGCGCGCCGATGCGGCTCGCGTTGAGCGGCGCCTCCTTGTGAAGTACGAGCTGGCCCTTCTGAATGTCCGCACCTTGGCGGCCGATGTTTTGACGAGCCGTGACCGGCGCGAACACACGAACGGTTCCATCCGATTCTGCGGTGTCTTCGACCATCACCACCGCGTCCGCTCCAACGGGCATCGGTGCGCCCGTGGCGATCTCGGTGCACTGGCCTGGCCCGACCGTCTGTCGCGGGAGTTGCCCGGTGAACACTTTCTCGATGCACCGCAGCGTCCGTGGGTCGTTGCGGGTGGCTCGCGACGTGTCCTCGGCGCGAACGGCGTATCCGTCCATGGCGGCGCGAGCGAACGGTGGAACGTCGACACTCGAGACGATGTCGTGCGCCAGCACGCGACCGTTGGCGTCGCTCAGCAAAACACGCTCGACGCGATCGATCGGCCGGATCGCGGCCTCGATGATCGCGCGCGCCTCATCCAGCGCGATCGTCTCTTTGAACGGCCTCATCTTCGTCGTCATCGTCTTTATCGTACGTAGGGGCCGCCTTCAGGCGGCCTGTCTCACAGCACCGCCTCGAGGCGCGGACGTGTCATTTCCTCAATTGCTGCACGATGTGACCGAGCTCGGGGATGATCAGCTTTTCCATCGCGAGGCGGACCGCGGCCGGTGATCCCGGGAGCACGAAGATGGCTTTGCGATCGATCGTGCCTGCCGTGGCGCGACTCATCATCGCAGCGGCGCCGATGTCGTTGAAGCTGAGCATGCGAAAGAGCTCGCCGAACCCATCGAGCTGCTTCTCGATCAGATCCGTGACGGCCTCGAACGTCGTGTCGCGTGCGCTGATGCCGGTGCCGCCGGTCGTGATGATGACGTCCGTCTTCGGATCGTCGAGCTGTTCGCGTACAAGCTCCGCGACTTCCAGCGGCTCGTCCCGTACGATCGCGTGGCCGGAGATTCCGTGGCCGGCATGCTCCAGGAGCTCGCAGATGGCGCGGCCGCCCGTATCGTTCGCTGTGGTTCGCGTATCGCTCACGGTCAGCACGTAGCACCTGATCGCGGCCGGTGCCTGCGCCTTGTGCTCGCCGACGCTCACGGGGCGATTATGGAAGGGGGTGGGGGGGAGGGGGAAGGGGAAAGGCGGGAGAGGCGGAGGGCGACGAAGCCCAAAGCCGAAGGCGTAAGATCACACGATGGAACTCACGCAGTTCGCCGCGCTCGTGGTCATGCTGCTGTTCATCGCCGCCGCCGTGCAGGCGCGGCGCAAGCGCGGCAAGATGTGGGGAAGTCCTGGACCGGGCGCCACCGGCGCCATCTACGACATGCTGAACGAAGACAAGCGCCGTGCGATCGCGATCATCGTCGAGGAAAAAGCGGAGGAGCGAGATCCCGAGACCGCCGACGGCAACCTGCCCGATCTCGAATCGCCACGCAAGTAGCCGCGTACGTAGGGGCCGCCTTTAGGCGGCCCACGTCGAGCACCTTCAGGGTGGCCCGAATCAACATCCCGCACAGCGAATCTCGTCGAAGATCTCGTTGCTCTTGTCCGGATTCTCGCGCGCGTAGTTGATCAAGCACCGCACCGCCTTGCCGACATCTGGCAGCGAGTACTTCTTCGCCACGTCCTCCAGATACGAGACCATCTCGGAGTCGAGCTCGATCGGTCTGGGTGAGTAGTCCTTCATGAGGCTCCTTTGACCTTCACCGGCAGTGATGTGCGGTAGCAGGTGATTCTGCCATGAAGACCGGCAACGGCTTGGTGCGGATCTGCGCCTGGAACCGTGTGGTATAGTCAATGTTTGCGCGCACTTCGAGCGATGCTCGAGTGCGCCGATCGATCAAACCCGCCGCGCCCATAGCTCAGCTGGATAGAGCGTCTGGCTACGAACCAGGAGGTCGCACGTTCGAGTCGTGCTGGGCGCACCACCTTCCTGCGGAAGGTGGCTTGCCACACCACTTCTCAGTCACGCCGCTTCTCGCCTGCAGCTCGAAGCGATCGGGCTGGAGTCGTGGCATGCCGCTCCGAAGCGAAGCCTCATTCACCTGTCGCGGCCGCCGACCTGAAACGTCACTCGCAATAGCGGGATCGGGTAGAACGCAGCCCCTGGAAACTTGAACCAGGCGACGTCGAGCGCCCGCTTTCGACCGACCAATCTCACACCGCCGGTGAGGAGGGCGCCCTCTGCCGACAGGTAATTCTCCGTCAGCAGCTTGACTCGCGGGCTGACGCGGCGCTCCGCTCCGACGAGGGCGACCGCGTGAGCACCGCTGTGAGTCGGGTATGCGATCCCGGCGCCAACTGTGAATGCGGTGTTCGTCGTCCCGTGGGTGGCGACGCCGTACGCGAGCCCACCGTTGGTGCCCTTGCCGGCAAGGTGCATCAGGCCGACTGCACCCTGTGTCCGTCGCCCGCTAAAGACTTGCACTTTCGGTGTGATCCACACCACTTCGCCCGGATGGACGTCCGCTTGAGGGACCAGCAGCGGCGTGCCTGCTCCGATCGACACCCGATTGGTCAGTCCGACCTGCACGGACGGAAAGAAGACGCTGAGGTCATCGATATACACCTCCCCTCGCTCGAGGGAGCGTGCGGTTGGCCCGATCAGCAGGCGGGTGCGGCTGACATCCTCGCGCCACGGAAGGCGGATCTCGTTCGCTGATGAGGGCGTGGCCGACGTGCCGGTGTGAACGCTCACGACCTGCGAGGCGTCCACCTGACGTCGATCGCCAGTTGACCTGCGGAGGACGATGACGCCGCTGACGACCTGCTCGACCACGCCGATGAGGCGCGTGCCGTCGACGAGCACGAGCTCCTGCACTGTACAGGAGGGCATGACCTGGGGTTGGGGCATCGGCAATGCAGGGGCTCCAATTCCGACAACGACGAGTAGAAGACTCACCATGAGTCACCTCCTGGGAACGATCGTCGTTGACTCGGTGATGGGAAGTCCTGAGTGTGGCCCTGAAATGCGCTGAAAGGTGCAGGTTCTTCCTATCGAGTTCCGTGCGTTGATGAAGCAGGGCCCGAACGACCCCGTCAGGCTGCTCGTGGAGGGACCGACCCGGTCAGGATTCGCCGCCGACCTTGTCGACGGCCTCGCGCAGCGATCCGTCGAGGACCTGCGTGTACACGTGCAGTGTCGTATCGACATTGGCATGACCCATCAGCTGCCCGACAACCTTCCCGGGCACACCTCGATCGACCACGATGACGTGACGATCGCATCGGGACTCGGTGGCGGTCTTGCCAATCGGTACGCGGCGGACAAAGTGCCGACGGGCGGGCCGGTCTGGAGGTTTGCGCTAATGCCGGAGTAGCTCGCGAACGTCTTCAACCACGAAGATCACGAAGGATACGAAGGGCACGAAGAAAACTTCAAGTACCCTCGTGTCCTTCGTAATCTTCGCGGCCTTCGTGATTATCCTCAGAAGCGCGCGTTCTAGAACGTGAGTTGGGCGCCGACTTTGACAAATCGCCCACCCATGATCTGTATTGCGTTCCGCCACTGGGTGTTCGTGGTGTTATACCGCGTTTGCTCGTTGAGGATAGTGTTTTCGTTGAGTATGTTGTAGATGTCGAAGTTCGCCTGTACCTTGCTCCTCCCACCCAACGGGAAGAACCGGCTGAAACGAAGATCCAGCTGTTTGATCCGCTCACCGAAAAGCGTGTTGTTTGGGATCAGAGCTATCGTCGCCGTCTGATTACATGTGGCTGCGGTCTGGCTGGGGCACGACGCGAGGTGCCGGCCCAGCGTTGACCTGATTTCCGCGTTGGTGGCCACGTAACTCGCGCGTATCGGGAACCCCGGCTTGTTTTGGTAGATCGCGCTGGTCTGGATTTTCCAGGGAAGCGGATAGACGACATTGAAACCGACGCCCGTCCCGCCGGACCACCATGGCGTGCTGACCCGACAGAAGCCGGGCCGCGCATCCTGCGTCGGCAGCGCCAATTGCGCGCCTGCAGGCGACCCCGCAACGACAGTCGACGGCGAGTCGATCGACAGGCAGTTGTCAGTCAGGGTGCTCCCCGTGGTCACGCTGCCCTGGAAGCGCCCGCCCTGCGCGAACCGAGCGTTCAAGGTGACATCGACGCCGTTGAAGACCTCGATCTGCTTCCCATAGTGTGACGATTGGGTCCGCAGGTTGTCGACCTGGCCGAACTTCGCCGGCTTGATGTCGCTCCCGCAGAACTGC
>Ga0114129_10003220_pt1 | contig 22906 bp, 22 predicted proteins | sample RhiMetdeltSRZDD1_FD_80071 | JGI IMG/M metagenome (GOLD analysis project Ga0114129, IMG submission 80071) | Populus rhizosphere microbial communities from Tennessee, USA - Rhizosphere MetaG P. deltoides SRZDD1 (version 2) (version 2) | ecosystem: Host-associated > Plants > Roots > Rhizosphere >... | reverse complement strand
TGCCGATCAACCACATCGTCTGGCCGGTGCCGGCAATGATGGAGAGAGGCGCGTAGGACGTCCACCCTGACTGTGCCGCACCGCCGGGGACGAAAAAGCTCACCAGCATCGTCACGCCGCCGAGGAAGAAGCTCCAGTAGCTCAGCATGTTGAGCTTCGGAAACGCCATGTCTGGGGCGCCGATCTGGAGTGGAAGCACGAAGTTCCCGAATCCTCCGACGGCAAGCGGAACGACGCCGAGGAAGACCATGATCGTTCCGTGCATCGCGCCGAGCTCGTTGTAGAACTCGGGGAGCATCGATCCGCCGGGCATGCGCGCCTCGCCGAAGAGCGCGCCAATGAGCGGCAACGGGGCACCTGGGTAGGCCAGCTGCCACCGCATCAGCATCATCAAGCAGAACCCGAAGAAGAGGAACAGAAGACCGGTAATCCCGTACTGGATGCCAATTACCTTATGGTCGGTGGAGAAGACGTACTTGCGCCAGAACCCGAGCTCCTCGTGATGCACGTCGTGTGGGACGTGTGCACCGGGTGTGGCGACAGCTGTCGGCTCACTCATGATGCGGCTATCCTCCGATCCTCCGTCCGGATCGTTACTTCGCGGGGAGGGCGAACTTGAGGTTCTGTGTCTTGGTCTCGTTGGCGGCAACCGTAACCGAGGCCGTCTGCGTCCCAAGTCTCTCGTGCCAGGCGGTGATCTCGTAGGTCCCTGGGTCGAGACCCGAGATTGTGAACTTTCCGTCCGCGGCAGTCACCGAGTAGAAGGGATGCGTGAAGACACCGATGAAGGCCTCCATCCAGGGGTGGACGTCGCACTTGATGCGGAAAATCGCCTCCGGTTTGTCGAATTTGGTTGTGGCTTCTTTACGCGTGGCTGGAAACGCCTGGTTGAACGCCGGGTTAACCTTGGGAAGGGTGTGGATGTTATGGAGGATGCCGTCAGAGTTCAGGATCTTGTACGGTTGACCGACCATGATCCCCATCGTGTGTGGCTTGTACACGCAGCCATTCTGATCGAGGACCACCGGAGTCGTCGGAGCAGGATATGTCTTGCCGGCGGGGAGTCCCTTCGAGACCCATACGATGATGTTTCCCATCGTTTGGCCGTTACCGAGGACCAGCGCTTCGCTCAGGACCGGCGCGGGGTGCTTCTTGGCGCACGCGGGGTCGGCATCCATCGCGAGTGGCTTCATCGCGGGAGGTTTCCCGTCGAAGGTGATCGTACCGTTGATGGTGGAAGCGGCAAACGCAACGCCCGGCGAAATCGATAACGCAAGCAGTCCAGCCACGAAACCCACGGTCTTCCCTGTCCAGCGCATCCTCGGCTCCTTGATCAAGGTTAGTTATCGCAAACGCGTCTCCCTCACCGTCGACTCTTCCCGCTGAATCTCTCGATCGGGCCGACTCTACTACCTGACACGCCATCCGCGCAACCCCTCATCCGCACTCGGTGAGCTCCGCCGGGGAGCCTTTCGCGTGACAAACACGAGCGAAGGTGGGCGCGACTTACCGGATCAGCTCCGCCATTCACCGAACCGGGCAACCGCACCCGGACCGGCGCCGTAAAGTTAAGAGGTGCGGATATACTAATGAATCCACGAAAGTCGATTTTCCCCATCAGTCCTCGACTACTCATTGGTGTGCTGGTGACCATTGCCGAACCTTAAGGACGACCTGGCTTCGTTACGCATTGATCAAACGGCACGCGCGGGCGGCGGCCGGCGCGGCCTCTGGATCGCAGTGCTGATTTCGCTCATCGTTATTGCGGTCGCAGGGTGGGCCTGGTCGACCCGCGTTGACGCTATCGCTGTTAAGACGACGGCTGTGAAAGCCGAGTCGGGCGGTCCGGCCGCCGGTGCGGTGCTGAATGCATCGGGCTACGTCACCGCGCGGCGGCGGGCGACGGTGTCGTCAAAGGTGACCGGCAAAGTCCTCGAAGTTTTCGTCGAAGAAGGAAGAGCGGTCCGGAAAGGCCAAGTGCTGGCGAGGCTCGACGATTCGCAGGTGCGTGCCTCACTCAGTGTCGGCGAGGCGCAGCTGGAAACGGCGCGCCGCGGTGCGGCGGAGGACGAGGCGCGGTTGCGCGAGGCCGAGCTGACGCTCGGTCGCCGTGAACAGCTGGTCAAGGAGCAAGTGATCAGCAAGTCGGAGCTCGATGCCGCGCGTGCTGAAGTTGAATCCCTCCGCGCTCGTATCGCAGTCGCGAATCAACAGATTCGCGTCGCCGAAAGTATCGTCAATCAGCGGCGCACGGATCTCGCCGACATGGAAGTCCGCGCCCCATTCGACGGCGTCGCCATTTCGAAGGACGCGCAGCCTGGCGAGATGATCTCTCCGGTATCGGCCGGCGGCGGCTTCACCCGGACCGGTGTGGCGACCATCGTCGACATGTCGTCGCTCGAGATCGAGGTCGACGTGAACGAAAGCTACATCAATCGCGTGCACGCGGGCATGCCGGTCGAAGCCGTGCTCGACGCGTATCCAGACTGGCGTATTCCCGCTCACGTGATCGCGACGATTCCGTCAGCCGATCGCCAGAAGGCGACGGTCAAGGTACGCATTGGATTCGAGCAGCTCGATCCGCGCATCCTGCCGGACATGGGCGTAAAGGTTTCGTTCCTGAACGAGCGGCCGGCGACGGACGCCGCGGCGGCGCGGCCGCGATTGACGGTCCCGAAAGTCGCCGTTCGTTCCGTGGACGGGAAGGCGATCGTGTTCGTGATGCACGACGATCGTGTCGAGCGCCGCGCGGTCAGCGTCGGCTCGACGATCGGCGATTCGACAGAAGTGCTCTCGGGGGTCAGCGCGGGCGATCGCGTGGTGGTGGAAGGCCCGCAAACACTGAAAGACGGCGACAAGGTCAAGGTGCAATGATGACGAATTCTCTGGTCACGGTTCGCGATCTTCACAAGGTGTTTCAGCGGGGCGGCCAGCGTATCGATGTCCTGCAGGGCGTGAATCTCGATATTCCCGAGGGAGATTTCCTCGCTTTGATGGGCCCGTCCGGCTCGGGCAAGACGACGCTCTTGAATCTCATTGGGGGCCTCGACACGCCGTCTGAAGGGTCAATCACCGTCGGCAGCGATCGGATCGACAAGCTGTCGGGCGCGAGGCTCTCTGCGTGGCGGGCGCGGCATATCGGATTCGTATTCCAGTTATACAACCTGCTGCCGGTGCTGACCGCCGCGCGCAATATCGAACTTCCCCTATTGCTGACGAAGTTGTCCAAGGCCGACCGGCGCAAGCGCGTCGAGGTCGCGCTGTCGGTGGTGGGACTTGCCGAGCGCATGCACCACTATCCGCGTCAACTGTCGGGCGGACAGGAACAGCGCGTCGGCATCGCGCGCGCCATTGTGACCGACCCGACCCTGCTGCTCTGCGACGAACCGACCGGAGATCTCGATCGCAAATCGGGGGACGAGATCCTGGATCTGCTGCAGGCACTCAATCGTGAGCAGGGCAAAACCATCGTCATGGTCACGCACGATCCGCACGCGGCGAATCGCGCGAAGCGGACACTGCATCTCGACAAGGGCGTCCTCGTGGCGCGCGCGGAGGCAGTCGCATGAGATTTCTTCCAATCGTCTGGCGCAATCTGCTGCGGAGGAAATTCCGCACCTTCTTCACGATGGGCGCAATTTTCTTCGCGTTCCTCCTCTTCGGCGTCCTCATGGCGATCAAGTCCGCCTTCGCCATGGGCGTCGAGATGGCCGGACAGGGACGTCTGATGGTGATCGATAAAGTCTCGATCATCAATCCCTTGCCGGCGTCGTACGAACAACGGATCCGGCAGGTCGAGGGCGTCACTGACACCGCGCACGCCAACTGGTTCGGCGGCTATTACCAGGACGTCCGCAATCAGTTTGCGACGTTCGCGACGGATCCGGAAAGTTGGCTCCGCATCTATTCAAAGGAGTACGAACTGCCCGACGAACATAAGAAGGCATGGATTGCCGATCGGGCCGGAATCATCGTTGGGGCCGACACTGCGAAGAAATACGGATGGAGCGTCGGGCAGCGCATACCCATTCAGGGCACGATTTACCGCCGGCCGGACGGGGGGCCCTGGGAATTCACGATTGACGGCATCTACGACTCGAAACTCAAAGGGGCCGACAAAACGCAGGTGCTCTTCAACTACCAGTACCTACGGGAAACGATCCCGGAGGCCAGCGGCATGCGCGATCGCTATAACTGGTACGTTTTCACCATTTCCGATCCCGACCGTGCTCCGGAAATCGCGGCGAAGATCGACGCGATGTTCGCGAACTCGCCGAACGAGACAAAAACGAATACGGAGAAAGCGTTCGTGTCCGACTGGGCCAACCAGGTCGGCGACATCGGTAAAATCATGATGTGGATCGTCGCGATGGCGATGTTCACGATCCTGCTGGTCGCAGGCAACACGATGGCCCAGGCAATCCGCGAGCGAACAAGTGAACTCGCGGTGCTGAAGACGCTTGGATTTGGTGAGGGACGCATCCTCAGCCTTGTCCTGATCGAATCGATATTCATCGCCGTCATCGGCGGCGGACTTGGCCTGGCCCTCTCGTACATCATCATCACCGTGGTCGGCGATCCGACGCACGGGCTGCTGCCGCAGTTCTATTTCCCTACAGCTCAAATTCTGCTCGGAGTGCTGCTCGTGCTTGGGCTGGGCCTCGCATCCGGCTTCTTGCCTGCGTGGCAGGCCAGCCGCCTGCGCATTGTTGACGCACTCAGGAGGAACTAGTGCTCTCCCAGATCATTGCTGTCACCGGCGTCAACATTCGATCGATCCCGGCACGGCTCGGCTCGTCAACCGTCGCCGTTATCGGCATCGCCGGCGTCGTCCTTGTGTTCGTCGCCGTTCTCTCGATTGCGGAAGGCGTGAATGCGACGATGAAGGCCTCCGGCGATCCCAATCTGGTGCTCATCCTGCGCGCAGGGAGCGACACGGAAATGACGAGCGGATTCGGCGGCGAGTCCGTCCGTGTGATTCAAGACGCCCCGGGCATCGCTCGCGACGGGTCGGGCACGCCGCTCACCTCGCCGGAGCTCTTCGTGGTCGTGGATCACCCGTTGAGGCGATCGGGCAGCCCCGCGAACGTGCCGCTTCGCGGTGTCGCTCCGGAAGCCTTCAAAGTGCACAATCGGCTCAAGATCATCGAGGGGCGCAACATCGAGTTCGGCAAGAACGAGATCATCGCCGGTCGCGCCGCCGCTCAGCAATTCGTCAACCTGAATGTCGGGACAACGCTGAAATGGGGCGAAAGCACTTGGACCCTGGTTGGAATTTTCGACGACGGCGGATCGGTGTCGGAATCGGAGTTGTGGTGCGACGTCAAGGTTCTTCAACCCGCGTATCGGCGGGGCAACAGCTACCAGTCGGTGTACGCGCGCCTGACGTCGCCGGATTCTTACCAGCAGTTGAAGGACTCGCTCACCTCCAATCCGCAGCTCACGGTGACGCCGATGCGAGCGTCTGACTATTACGGCAGCCAGACCGAAGTCCTGCAGGGAATCATCCGGACCATTGGAGGCATCATCGCGGTTCTGATGGGGATCGGCGCCGTCTTTGGCGCAGTGATCACAATGTACACAGCCGTCGCCAGCCGGACGCGCGAGATTGCAACGCTCAGGGCTCTTGGATTTGGCAGTATCCCCGTCGTCTTTTCCGTGATCGCAGAGTCGATTCTGCTCGGGATCGTCGGCGGCGTGATCGGAGGCGCGATCGCGTGGCTTGCGTTCGATGGCTATCAGACTGCCACGATGAATTTTCAGTCGTTCAGCCAAATCGCATTTTCATTCGCGGTCACGCCACAGCTCCTCCTGACGGCGCTCGTCATCTCTCTTGTCATGGGAACGGCCGGCGGGCTTCTTCCCGCGATTCGGGCCGCAACTCTGCCCGTTGTTACCGCGCTCCGAGAACTGTGATCGGGCCGGCCTGGCGTACCAGTCAGGCCGGTTTTTTCATCCGTACTGAATCCCGACAATCAGCGACGGCGCGAAGTACGGTTCCAAGGCACACCTCATCAGCCAACCTCGTCGCTTTGTCGCCCGATCCGCCTCGCTCGATTTCTCTAACATCCCTGTTTCCCGCCAGATAACGGCGCAAGTGACAGCTGAGATCTATCCGGGCGGCTGATCGGTACACGTGTTGCTCTTCGAGTTCCCACTGGCAACAAGAAGGCGCTTCGAGTTTTGGGGGACCCCATGCGCATCGATGACGTGCTTCAGCGGATTCAGGGGGAATACGTGGAAATGCCCGGACTTCGACTGACACCTGCGCAAGCCCAGCGACTTTGGGGTCTGGAGCGCGATGTCTGCGACGCGCTGCTTGGCGCGCTTGTGGATGCGAAGTTTCTCGCACAGACGCGCGACGGCGCTTACGTTCGATTGGAAGGAGCTAGACCCGGTCCCATTACAAACGTTCGCCCCGGCCACAACAAGCTGGCCGTGGCCTGAGTTGCACCCACCGTTGCCGGCAGTGGCTGACTACCTGCCTCGTCAGCCGAAGATGCTGGCTCGCATCCTCGCTCCCGGGCGGCTGCCGCCCGCGGCCAGGTTTGTCGAAGGTTGAGGGTCTCGGCCCCCAGCCTTCGACATCACATCTCTTTTCTTTATCGTTGGGGTCCCCTGCACCCCAACTAGCTCACTGCGTTCCGCTCGCGCTTCGTCGCTCGCTCCACTACGTTCGCGACAGCACGGCGAGGACCTCGTCGTTCTTCGGTAATTCGGGTATTTCGTACACCTTTGACCAGGCTATGCGGCCGTTCTTGTCGACGACGAAAATCGCGCGTTCCGAAAATCCTTCCTTCTCTCTGAAAACACCGTACTTTTTCGCGACTTCGCCGTGGGGATGAAAGTCGCTGAGAAGATCGTAGGAAATTGAGTCGAGCGATTTCGCCCATGCAGCTTTGGCCGGCTGCGCATCGATGCTGATGCCGAACACCGCCGCTCCAGCCTTTTCGAATTGCGCCAGGTCCGATTCGTAGCTGCGCATCTGGTTGGCACACACTGGCGTGAAAGCGAGCGGGTGAAATGCGAGCACGACATTCTTTTTGCCGCGAAAATCCGAGAGCTTCACCGTTCCGCCCTTGTGACTACGAAGCTCGAAATCGGGCGCCTCTTGACCAGCCGTAAGCATCTTTGTCCCTTTCGTCCCCTTCCTTTGCCTTTTGCCTTTTCCCTTTACCGCAAAGTATCAATCGTCGTGATCCGCGCAATCCGCCACGTGCCGTCGGCCTTGGTCATCACCACAGCGTACTCACGCGCGTCGAGCGACTCTTCTCCAGTCGAGATGTTGCGGCGCACGAAGCTGGCCGTCAGCAAAACGTCCGCGGCGTTGCTGTCCGGTACCATTTCAATCGTGACGTCGTCGAGATCCATCCGGAACGCGGCGGTGCGCGGCTGGAGGCGTGCGACCATTCCCATTATCGTGTCGCGCCCCTTTATCGGCGTAGCCCCTTCCCCAAGCTCGACGATTGCGTCGTCGGTGAAGTAACTGCCGATCTGCGCCGCGTGGACCGCTACGCCTATTCCGTCTTTCGTGCTCGTGTTTACTTCGTTACGGAGCGTATCGAGGCGGCTCCGAATCTCACGTTCGTTGGGAGTCTCGCGGGTGCGCCAGGCAAAAACCGCCGCACCAATGAGGACGACAAGGATGGCCGCGGGCACCGCGAACCGTCGCGTCAAAAGATCACCCTGCCAAGAATCCGCGAGACGTCGACGCGCCCGAAATCGTGATCGGCCGCGCGCATCCCGCGATTGTCGCCGACAACGAAATACTCCCGTGCGGTCAGCGTCACCTCGGGAACATCCCATCCCCGCCGGTTTTTGACGTACGGTTCGTTGAGCGGGGCGCCATTGATGTACACCTGGCCCCGCTCGATTGACAAGTGCTCCCCCGGCAAGCCGATGATTCGTTTGACGTACAGGACGTGAGGGCCGGCAAGTTTGATACCGACGATGTCGCCGCGTTCGGGCTTACGGTATCGATATGCCAGGCGATTCACAAGGTTGAGCGAGCCGGACCGATAGGTCGGCTCCATGCTGATGCCTTCGGCACGAATGGGGATGAGCACCCATTTGAAAATGATGAAACTCAACGCGGCGAGAACGACCACGCGCACTGACGTGCGCCGCGGATCGCTGCCGAAGACAAGACGACGGGTGAAGCTACCGGCGGCCAATGTTCAATGATCGATGTTCAACGCTCAATGTGCAATGAAATCGCGCATTGAACATTGAGCATTAAGTATTGAACATTTTACTTGCGCGCATACGCAGCGTACGCATCGCTTCCCTGGGCGACAGGAATGTAAATCGTCGACGGCCCTGTGCTCGCCGAGGTGTAAACCGCAAAGCCGTGCCACTCGCCGACCTGCCGGAGCGTCGCGGCATCGAGCGACTTGGGCGGGGCGCTGCTGTACCAGCGCTGATCGTTGAATTCAACGTAGACGCCGTTTGCTGGAGTTCGACCGACGCGCTTTCCACGCGGGGCCGTTAATACCCCGCCGGTGGCGACGCCAGCTGGCGATGGCGAGGCCGCTGCGCGGGGCTCGGTACTTGACATCGCTTGTGGCGAAGGCGAACCCGTCATGACGCCCGAGGTCTCGACGAATGGCGGACCAGCCGCCTGAATTCGTGAGGCCGGACTAAACGCCGTCGGTATCTCCACCGGGAGTGAAGGCACAGAGCTGCCGGTCGTCCCGGCCAAATCGCCCGACCGCCGGCGCTCGAACGGCCGCATCAATCCGCCGGCCACGGGCACGAACACCACGCTGTATGGCTCGATCGTCGTTCGCGTGTATAGCGGCACTCCTCGAAAGAAGCCACTCAGTACCATCTCATTCGGCATGAAGTGAATCGATGGTCCTGCGGGATAGTAGTTGTTGCCTGCGAAGATCACTGGCTCATTGGTGACATACCACGACTCATTTTCCGCCGTGACCGTCGGCGGCGGTGTGGCCTGCATCGTGATTTGCGCGAGCGCGGCCGACTGCGCACTCAGGCCGAGCATGACGAAGAGGAAAAGGCGGACGGTTGCATTCATGACGCCCTCCACGCGGCTCCCTCTACTATGACAGCTTCTTTCTCCAGTACCGTGACAGCCCGTGCCACGAGTAGTCGAGTCGGCCGGCGCGATTATATTGATCGGCTTGCTGCTCGCCAACCGCGCGTTTGAGGTCGAGCAACGCCTCATCGACGAAGGCCTGCAGCCGCCTCTCCTCGTCGAGTGATGTGTCTGCCAGCAACCGTCGAACGATCGCGTTCCACGTCTGAAGCCGTGCGGACAATTCCTGGAAATGGACCCTGGCGCCGTGGAACGGCCCGAAGTGCGTCAGAAACAGCGTGTCGGGATCCCAGGCGAGGATGCGATCCTCACTTAGACGCCAGGCGTCTAAATCGATGTCCGGTGGAGGAGTCGGAGGCATGATGTAGCTGCCATTGCCACGACGGATTCCCGCGGTGTCGCCGACAAACGCGACGCGGCTGGACGTATCGAAGTACGACACATGATGTGACGCATGGCCAGGCGTATACGCAACGTGCAGCTCGCGGCCGCCAGCGATGATGTGCTCTTCGCCTTTGAGCACCTTGATGCGACCCGAGGGCACCGGCACGAAATCGCCCCACAGCCGATCCATGTCGGCACCATAGAGACGGCCGGCACTCGCCAGGAGCTTTGACGGGTCGATCATGTGAGGCGCGCCGCGCTCGTGCACGAAGACCTCGATCGCGGGGTTCTCGCGAACGAGCGTCCCCGTGACGCCGGCGTGATCCAGATGAATGTGCGTCAGCAGAATCTGACGAACGTCACCGGTTCCGATGCCCTTTCGCCGGAGTGCCCCTGTCAGGTTGCCGTGCGTCGTCGATGGTCCGGGATCGATGAGTGCCACACCGGACGCATCGTGAAGGACCGCCGTAGCAATGATTTCGGGTGCGCCCAGGAAGTTGAGGTCGAGATAGTCAAGCCCCGCAGCGAGCGTATACATGATTGAGCTTTTATCTTATATCTCGTACGGCGGAGGCTTTCTGCGCCTGCGGGGCACCTGCTGGTAAAATTGGCTAAGAAGCCATGGCTGGATCCGACCCTCGGACCGACAGCGAGATACTGGAACGGACCAAACAGGAGACGAAAAAACCAGACCTCTATAAAGTCGTGCTCCTGAATGACGACTACACGACTATGGATTTCGTCGTCGAGGTGCTGGAGTCGATTTTTCACAAGCAGCCCGCTGAAGCGTTTCGCATCATGATGATGGTGCACACGCAGGGCAAGGGGCTGTGCGGGGTGTATCCGTTCGAGGTCGCGGAGACGAAAGTGGACGCTGTGGTGGAATCCGCCCGCGCGCATGGATTTCCGTTGCGGGCGGCAATGGAGCCGGAATAACCGCCTGCGGCCCGAGCGAGGGGCCGGAGGGAAGCGACGCGGAGCGGCGCCCCCGAGCGAGAGCGCGCGGGGGTGGGGCCCCACGCGCAGTAATAAATGCAGACAACCTTGGGGATTAGCTAGTTGTTTAGCCAAGCTTTAGAAATCGTTCTGACCGTTGCGTATCGCGAGGCGACATCGCGGCGTCACACCCATTTGACGCTCGAACATCTCCTCTACGCGCTCGCGCACGACCAGGATGGCGAACGGATCCTCGCGGCGTGTGGTGCGGATCTTCAGCAGCTGCGCCGCGATCTCGATAAGTACCTGAAGGAATCAGTCGAACAGTTCAGCCGCGGGCAACAGAAAGAACCCGAGCAGACACTGGCGTTCCGACGGGTGTTACAGACCGCAGTGCTTCACGTGCAGAGCGCGGGACGGCAGGAGGTTCAGTCCGGCGACGTGCTCGCGGCAACGCTTCAGCAGAATAAGTCGTATGCGGCTCAACTGCTCGCCGGCCAGGGGATCACGCGGCTCGATGTCCTCGAGTACATCACCCATGGCATCAGCAAGGTGCCGTCGAGCGGCGGAAGCTCGGGCCCCGATCATGGGAGCGACGAGGCCGAGGCGGGGCAAGGAGAGCGCGGCGGCGCTACCGCGCGCGATCCGCTTGCGGCGTATGCCTTGAACCTGACAGACCGTGCCCGTGCTGGTGAGCTCGATCCATTGATCGGGCGCACCGAGGAGCTGCAGCGCACGATCGAGATCCTTTGCCGCCGGCGCAAGAACAATCCGGTGTTCGTGGGTGACGCGGGCGTCGGCAAGACCGCGCTCGCCGAGGGACTCGCGACCCGCCTCCTGCGCGAAGACGTGCCAGACCTTCTCGAAGGAGCGGAGGTCTTCTCGCTCGACACCGGCGCGCTGCTCGCGGGCACGCGCTTCCGCGGCGATTTCGAGGAGCGGTTCAAGGCCGTCATCAACTCGCTGGCCAAGCGGCCAATGCCGATCCTCTTCATCGATGAAATCCATTCGACTGTAGGGGCCGGCGCCACGACGGGTGGCACGATGGATCTCGCCACTCTCATCAAGCCGATCCTGACCGCAGGTCAGCTGCGTGTCGTGGGATCGACGACACATGAAGAGTTCAAGCACATCGAAAAAGATCGCGCACTGGCCAGACGGCTTCAGAAGATCACGATCGACGAACCCTCGATCCCGGAAACCGTGAAGATCCTGCAGGGCCTTCGATCGAGATATGAAGGCCATCACCGGGTGCAGTACAGCGACGACGCGCTGGAAGCGGCGGCGAAGCTCGCGGCGCGGCACCTGCGAGATTACAAGCTCCCGGACAGCGCGATCGATTTGATCGATGAGGCCGGCGCGAAGATGCGTCTGAAAACGAGTGCGGCGCGGGGGGCACAGACCGATCTACCGCCGATCGCGGCAATTGGCGTCGAGCACATGGAGGAAGTGGTCGCGCGCATGGCGCGGATTCCGGCCAAGCAGGCATCCTCCTCCGACAAGGATCGACTCAAGGGGCTTGAAGAATCGCTCGCTCGCGTCGTCTTCGGTCAAGCGGAGGCGGTGCGGACGGTGGCCCGCGCAATCAAGCGATCGCGCGCCGGTCTCGGCCAACCGGACCGGCCGGCGGGATGTTTTCTGTTTACCGGTCCCACCGGCGTCGGCAAGACGGAACTCGCGAAGCAGCTCGCGCTCCATCTTGGCAATGAGTTCATGCGCTACGACATGAGCGAGTACATGGAGAAGCATGCGGTCGCGCGGTTGATCGGCGCCCCGCCTGGATACGTCGGCTTCGAGCAGGGAGGGCTGCTCGTCGATGCCGTCCGCCAGCATCCATATGCGGTGCTGCTTCTCGATGAAATCGAGAAAGCGCATCCCGACATCTTCAACATTCTTCTGCAAGTGATGGATCACGCGACGCTGACCGACAACAACGGGCGCAAGGCTGACTTCCGTCAGGTCGTCGTGATCATGACGTCGAATGCCGGTTCGCGAGAACTGAGCAATGCGAGCATCGGTTTCTGGGAATCCGGCGCCTCTGCACGAGCGGTAGACAGCCGGCAGAAGGCTGCGCAGCAGCGATCGCGGCAGGCGATCGAAAAGGTTTTCAGCCCGGAGTTCCGCAATCGGCTCGACGCGATCGTCTCCTTCGATCCGTTGACGCCGGCGGTGATGGAAACGATCGTCGAGAAGTTCGTGCTGCAGCTGGAAGCGCAGCTGGCCGAACGGCGGATCGCGATCACGCTCGAGCCTGCGGCGCGCATATGGCTGGCCGAAAAGGGCTACGACCCGGTGTATGGCGCCCGTCCGCTTGCCCGCGTCATTCAGACGGACGTGCGCGATCCACTGACGGATGAAATTCTGTTCGGCAGGCTTGAACATGGCGGCACCGTGACCATCGATCTCGTCGACGGTCATCTCGCCTTTGCGTTTGCCGAAACCGGCAAAACAAACTGATCACACGGGTGAACTGGTGAGCGCCAAAGAAGAGGAGATTCCGGTCAAGGTTGTCGATCGTCGATGGTGGGCGCGTGGCGAAGATGGCGCCGCGGCCGAACGTTCGAGCAAACCGACCTACGTCGAAGAACTCGAGCGTCAGCTGGCGGAGAAGGACAAGACCGCGCAGGAGTACATCGCCAAGTATCGGCAAGCGGCGAGCGAATTCGAAGAATCACGCCTCCGGCTGCGGCGGGAGATTTCCAAGGACATCGAGCGGGCGCGGCGCGAGGTGATCGCGGATCTCCTCGAGGTGCTCGACAACCTCGACCGGGCGATCGAAGCGGCCGGCAAGGCGGCTGCTCCCGACGCGCTGCTCCAGGGCGTGGAAATGGTGCAGCGTCAGTTTCTTTCGAAGCTCGAATCGCTCGGCGTCAAACGCGTCAACAGCGAAGGGGCGCATTTCGATCCGGCAAAGCACGAAGCCGTCAGCACTGTGCCCGCCGCGAAACCAGAAGACGACGGTCGCATCGTGGGTATCGTTCGCCACGGGTACACGATTGGCGACGAGGTCCTTCGTCCGGCGTCAGTCGCTGTCGCCAAGGTGTGAGATATGCCTCTGTTTGAATATGAATGTCGCGACTGCGGTAAGCCGTTCGAAGCGTTTGTGACTGCCGATCGCACCGCCGCATGCCCGTCGTGCGAGGGCACGAATCTCACGAAGCTGCTCTCACGTCTGGGCATGGTCGGTGTCGCGTCTCCAAAATCCGAGGGATGCGCGATGCCATCCTCACCGGTGTGCGGCGGAGGCCGGTGCGGCTGCGCGGAGTGAGAACAACCCTGCCCGTTTCACCACTCAAGCTTTTTCTTTTCGCCGCACTTTTCACGCTGGCTCCCCTGTCGGCTGGATCCGACCAGTCGAGCGGCATCCGCGGATTCACGAGCGCACACGTCGCGGCCGAGCGCGAGCGTGAGCAGCGCCTTCAATCGCTGCCCTCCGCAGACAACCTCCGCGACTACATGCAAACAATCACTGCCGAGCCACATCACGCCGGTGGGCCGGGCAGTCGTCGAGTTGCCGAGTACGTGTTGGGAAAGTTCAAGTCGTGGGGACTCAACGCGAGCGTCGAGCAGTTCGAAGCGCTCATGCCTTTCCCAACCGAGCGGGTGGTTGAACTGGTTGAGCCCGACAGACACGTCGCCACACTGAAAGAGCCCGTTGTCTCAGACGACCCCGATTCGGGCGATGCCGGTCAGCTTCCAACCTTCAATGCCTACTCGGCAGACGGCGATGTGACGGCGGATCTTGTCTACGTGAACTACGGGACGCCGGAAGACTACGAACAGCTGGCTAAGCTTGGCGTCGATGTCAAAGGGCGCATCGTCATTGCGAGGTACGGGCGCAGCTGGCGTGGAATCAAACCGAAGGTCGCGGCAGAACATGGGGCAGTCGGTTGCATCATCTATTCTGATCCGCGCGACGACGGGTTCTTTCAAGGAGACGTCTACCAACAGGGGGCGTGGCGGCCGGCGCGTGGAGTGCAGCGCGGCAGTGTCATGGACATGCCGCTGTATCCCGGCGATCCGCTGTCGCCGGGGTGGGCATCCGAGACTGGAAGCCGGCGACTCGAGCGAAGTGGCGCGTCGACGTTGCTGAAGATTCCAGTACTGCCGATCTCCTACGAGGATGCGCAGCCGCTGTTGAAGAACCTGAAAGGACCCGTTGCGCCGGAAACATGGCGTGGCGCGCTGCCGCTGACGTATCACCTCGGCCCCGGCCCGGCCAAAGTACACCTCAAACTCACGTTCGATTGGCAGATCCGTCCTCTCTACAACGTGATCGCGCGCATCGAGGGGGCGGAATTCCCGGACCAATGGATCATCGAGGGGAACCATCACGACGCGTGGGTCAATGGCGCGTCGGATCCAACCAGCGCCAACGTCGTGCTGATGGAGACCGCGCGCGCGCTCGGCGAGCTCCTGAAATCCGGCTGGAGGCCGCGCCGTACCATCGTCATCGCTTCGTGGGATGGAGAGGAGTGGGGCCTTCTCGGATCGACCGAGTGGGCTGAAAAGCATCGCGAGGAGCTGGCGCGAAACGCCGTCGTCTACATCAACAGCGACAGTACGGGAAAAGGGTGGCTGTCGATGGGCGGCTCGCATTCGCTTGAAGCATTCATCAACGGTGTGGCGCGCGACGTGAAGGATCCGCGAGGCAGCGGCGGCAGCGTACTCGATGCCAAACGGACACGGCTCATCGAACAGGCCGCAGACGGTACCGCGCGTGCGAAGATCAAGTCGAGCCACGACCTTTCGATTGAGGCGTTGGGATCGGGCTCCGATTACACGGCGTTTCTCGACTTTCTTCAGGTCGCGTCTCTTGATCTTGGTTTTGGCGGCGACGGCGGAGGCGGCGTCTATCACTCCATCTACGATTCGTACTACTGGTTCACACACTTTTCAGACGGCGATTTCACGCACAGCGCGGCACTCTCGCGCGTCATCGGCACGGCGCTCCTGAGACTGGCGGATGCCGATGTGCTGCCGTTTGAGTTCAAGGGAACGGCGGCGGCACTTGGCAGTTACACCGAGGAGATCGCCCGCATGCCTGGCGTCTCGGGCAAGTTGGATGTCGGTCCGCTGCGGACCGCAATTGCGAGGCTTTCATCGGCCGCCGAGTCGTACGACAAAGCCCTCGGACGGCTCGAACGAATCGACAAGGATCGCGAGGACGTCCGTTCGGATCTCGCGACGCTGAACGAGACGCTCTACCGCACCGAGCGCGCCTTCCGGCATGAGGCGGGTCTTCCACAACGAGAATGGTTCAAACATCTCGTCTACGCGCCGGGCCTTTACACTGGTTACGGTGTAAAGACCCTGCCAGGAATCCGAGAAGGGATTGAGCAAAAGCAGTGGGACGAGGCGCGATCGTTCGTCTCAATCGTGACGGCTTCGGTCAATGCGTTCACCGCCGATGTCAATCGGGCGACGGCCCTACTCAGGAAAGTCGCGCACTGAAGGCCGCGAGCGCGATTCCGGCAGCGACGACAACGTTCAGGGAGTCGACTTCCTGCGCGATCGGAATCCTGACGCTGGCCGTTGCTGCGTTGATCGCGTCCGCAGACAGTCCCGAACCTTCCGCACCCAGCATCAAAACGAGTGGTCGGTCTGGCGATCGATGGCTGACGTAAGCGGATAGGCTCGTTGCCGAGGCATCCGGCGTCAATGCAACAACGTCTGCTCCCGCAGCCCGGATTCGAGCGAGCGTATCGAGCCACTCCTCCGTTTGTGCAAATGGCACTGTGAACGCAGCCCCCATGGATGTGCGGATGGCCTTCCGATAGAGTGGATCGCCGCTCGTACGATCGAGCAGGATGCCCTCGACGCCGAACGCCGCGGCGACGCGAAACAAACCGCCGATGTTGTCCGGATTGCCAACGCCTTCGAGCGCCAGCAGGCGGCGCGCCAACTGAAAGCGGCTCGACGGCGCCATCGCGATTGGACGCTCGCTTATCGCCAGACACCCACGGTGGAAATTGAATCCAGCGAGCTGGTCCATCAAGTCCTGCTGACAGAGATAGATCGGGCAGCGAGCAGTTTCGAGGATATCGACGAGCGCCGCATGCGCGGCAGGTGTGATCAGGACGGAGCGGACGGCAAACGTGCCCGCTTGGAACAGGCGCCGGACCACAAGCCGTCCTTCTGCGACAAATAGCCCCTGCTCGAGGAGCCGCCGCGGATCACCGACTCGGGTGTAATCGGCTACACGGCTATCGTGGAGGCTCGTTATCTCAATCACCGATCAGTCGGAGCGCACGACTGAGCGCCGGCTCCGATGCCGATCGATGACGTGTTGTCCGAGCCGCTTGCTGAGAAACAGCTTCGACTCCCCGGCGTCGAAGGGATGCTGCACGAAGCGAATCACGTCGAAGTGCAGCTGCGCGAGCGTGCTGCGCATTTCATAGAAACGGTTCTTCGTCTTGACGATGATTTCGTCGAACCCGTTGGCCAGCGCCCAGACTTCCTGCTCTTCGGTGAGGGCGCGAAAGTGCCCCTGACCGCGCCAGTCCGAGCGGGTCCCTCCGATCCAGTGATACAACACCCGGCGGCCATCGAATTCGACGACGTCTTCGAGCGAGGCGACGAGGTCAGCCAGTTTCGGATCGCGTTCGATGGCGCGGAGTTCGTGCGCAACCTTGAAGGACACCGGCACGACCATGCCGGGATCGTCGGGCAGCGCCGCCTCCGCCATCAAGATTTGATGGTCGCGCTCGGACAGCCGTTGAATGACTTCTGTTGCCGTTTTCTTTCGAGGGAAATCGAGGAAGAACTCCTCAATGTACTGAATCTCGAGCGCTCCCTGCTGGAGCCCGTACTGCTTGATGAGATATTCCACGGACTTATTACTATACGTCGTTATTCCTGCAACGGCGTAACCTCCTCGGCTGGCGATCCGGCGGCGAGTTGCTGCGCGACGACGAGCTCGCGTGCCGGTCCGCGCAGGCGCGGCAGGCCCGCGGCGAACAGGAGACCGCCGCCGAGGCAGATCGCGCCGCCGAGCGCCACCGTCGCCGGCGCGCCGAGCGGCGCCGCCAGTGCACCCGCGACAAGGGCGCCAACCGGCGCCATCCCCATGAACATCATCGAGTAGACCGACATGACGCGGCCTCGTAAGCGGTTCGGGATCATCGTCTGAATGAGCGTGTTCGACGCCGCCATTTCAACCATCATGAAAAACCCGGCGGGCACGAGCAGAACCGCCGAGAGCCACAATCGGCGCGAGAATGAAAACGCAACCAGGGTGATCCCGAAGCTGGCAGCAGAGACCGCCACCCATCGACCGAGACCGCGGACGTGGCGACGGAACATCAGCAACGCCGCGCCAGCGAGCGCGCCAACCCCAGACGCTGACATCAGCAGCCCGTAGGCATTCGGACCGCCGCCCAGCACGCCAGCGGCGATAACCGGCATCAACACGCTATAGGGCATGCCCATCAGACTCACCAGGCCGAGCAACAACAGCAACGCGCGGACGGGTTTCGTATTCCACGAGTAAGCAAATCCCTCGACGATGCTGTCCCAGGCAGACACGTGGGCGTGCGGGTGCGGTACGGCATCGACGCGCATCATCCAAAGCGCGCCAATCACCGCGATGTAACTGATCGCATTCAACAGGAAGCACCAGCCCTCGCCAAATGCCGCGACCACCAGTCCCGCGATCGCGGGGCCGAGGATCCGCGCGCCGTTCAGCATCGACGAGTTCAAGGCAATCGCATTGACAATGTCTTCCCGGCTGACCGTCTCGGCGAGGAACGCCTGCCGCGTCGGGATATCGAAGGCATTCGCGATGCCAAGAAGGGCCGAAAGAAAGAAGATGTGCCACTCGTGGACGACACCGGTCAGGGTCAGCAGAGCGAGCACGAAGGCCAGGACCATCATCGTGCTCTGCGTCGCAATCAATACGCGATGCCGGTTCAATCTATCCGCGATCACACCGCCAAGCGGGGCGAGCACGAAGATTGGAATCTGTCCGGCAAATCCGATCAACCCGAGGAGCGCTGCCGATCCCGTAATCCGGTAAATCAACCATGATTGCGCGACGCTCTGCATCCATGTGCCGATGAGTGAGATCAGCTGACCGACGACGAACAATCGATAATTGCGCGAATGAAGGGCTCTCAGTGCGGAGGGGAACTTGGAATCACTAGGCATTATCACTCCGAGGGGCTGCGCCCCCCGGACTCCCCGACACGCTCGCTCGCGGGGCCCCGCAAGCCCCACTCCGCTCGCGTGGGCTCACTCGCGCGCTCGTTCGCCTCGCAGTTCTAATCACTGATCACTTATCCTGAATCCCTGATCCTCGCATCCTCGCATCCTCGGATCCAAGGATTCAGGATTCCAGGATGAGAGATTCACCATCAGTGATTAGTGATTCGTGATTCAGAATAGAACTCATGAATCTTCCTCCAGAACTCCAGCGCATCCTTGACGACATCGACGAGGCCGATCGGCGAGGTGCAGCGATCGCCGACTCATGCACCGATGAGCAGTTCTACTGGCGCCCGCGAGGGGGTGAAGGGTGGAGTATCGCCGAGTGTCTCGATCATCTCGGCATCATGAACGTCGTGTATGGGACGGCGATTCGGAGCGGGATTGACGCTGCGCGCTCCCGAGGCTCAACGCGTCAAGGACCGGCAAAACCCGGATTCATTGGCGGAAAGTTTGTGCAGTCGATGGAGCCGCCGGTCAAACGGCGGTTGCGCGCGCCACGTCAGTCAACGCCGGCGCCAGCAAAAGCGCGACACATCATCCTCGAGGGATATCGCGCCGGGCACGATCTCGTCCGTCAATTGCTCCTCGACGCCGCGACGATCGATGCCAGCCGTGCGCGGTTCAAGAATCCATTCCTGCCGCTGGTCAGGTTCAGCATTGCAACCGGACTATTCGTGATCGCAGCGCACGATCGGCGCCATCTGTGGCAGGCGGAACAAGTCAGAGAAGCGCGCGGTTTTCCCGCGTCGATCGTTACACGCTGACTCCCCGCCAGTTCTCGTTCACCCGCGCGTACAACAACTGATCCCGGGGCTGGCCGTACTTGACGCTGCTCGACCGCAGGATCGCTTCACGAACGTAACCCGCCTTTTCGAGCACGCGCAGTGAACCGGGGTTATCGGCAAATGGCAGCGCGAAGAGACGCAGCATGTTCATCGACTCGAACACGTGCGCCGTCATCAGGATCAACGCCTCGGTCGCAATGCCCTTCCCCCAGTACGCCTCACCGAGCCAATAGCCGATTTCTGCAGAAAATCGTTCGACATCCATCCCTGCGACGTATCCGATGGCGCCAATCGCGTAACTGTCGACTTCAATTGCAAGATTCGAGGCTTCTGGCGCCGATGTCGCGGCTTTCAGGAACGCGCTCGCATTCGCGCGTGTGTACGGATGCGGGAATCGATCCCTGAGCTGTCGCGCGACGTTGATGTTGTTCGCGTGCCGGACGAGCGACTCCGCATCGTCCATGCGCCAGAGACGTAACGTGCAGCGCGTTCCTTGCAATGTCAATTGAACCTTAACGTCGGCACGCTTCAGCTTTCACAAGAGACCCGGCCCATGCCGGCGCAGCCACTTTTCCGCGTGACGAAAATCCGGACACACACTCTCGACAAGACGCCAGAACCGGCGCGAATGATTCTGCTCCTTCAGGTGCATCAGCTCGTGCAGGATGACGTAGTCGCTCACGGCCGGAGGCATCTGAATCAAACGATAGTTGAGCGCGATTCGTCCGGCGCGCGAACAGGACCCCCAACGGGACCGTTGATTGCGAATTGTGAAGCCGGACACGACGAGTTGGTGTTCAGCCGCGAGTTCGTACAAACGTCTGCCGATTTCCTCCCGCGCAAGCACGCGCAGATCCGCTTCGACACAGCCGCGAATACTCGGCTCGGGTCGCAAAAGCGCCACTGAACGGTCCCCGTAACGAACCGTTGCGCGACCTTGCGCGTCGTGCCGCACCGTCAGGTTGACGAGCTCACCGCGCAGCATCATGGTCGCGCCATCGATCCACGAGGGGGTGACGTGTGCTTCGAGCACGCGCCTCCGCTCCTGGTCGATCCATTTCGCTTGCCGCTGAAGGAATCGTGTGCCTTCGGCGCGCGATCCACCGCGCGGGATGGTGACCCGAACGCTCCCGTCGTGACGGACGCGGACGATGTAGCGGCGGGCCCGCCGGATACGGACGAACTCGATTGAGAACCCGGATCGAGCCGGTTCAATCGCCGGAGCGAGGAGAAACGGAAGCTCGAGCTGCACGCGAGGCGTATGGTCATGATAACGCAGGAAATCGCGGCGTCCGATCAACGCGGCGGAGGTTCATCTCGTCAAAGGCTGTGGCGGGCCGGCAGACGCTCGGGAAGGCTCTGCGCTACGGCCACCGGAATTCATTGGAGAGGTCTCGGCAAATGACGAAATCAGCATCGGTCAACGGGATAGGCGTCGTGATGGCGGCCGTGTTACTGGTCGGTGGACCCCTGGCGGCTCAGCGGCGCGCCGCCGGCAGCGACTGGTGCGCGGATGAGAACTGGGGGGATGACCGGGCGGGATTCTGTGAGGTTCGAGAGTACACGGTGCCAGCCTCAGGAGGGGCGCTGACAGTCGATGCAGCGCCGAACGGTGGAATCTCTGTCGAAGGATCGTCCCGCGGCGACATCCACGTACAGGCGCGTGTCGTGGCTACTGCTGCGACCGAAGAGGAGGCCAAGTCAATTGCGTCGCGCGTCCAAGTGGTCGCAACAGCGGTGCGTGTGGACTCGGACGGTCCTCGAGGGCTTGGACGGCGCGAAGGCTGGCACGTGAGCTACCGACTGGCGGTTCCCACGCGCACGCCGTTGACGCTGACCACTACGAATGGCGGAATCACCGTGAGTGCCGTGGACAGTCGTGTCGAGTTGCGAACGACCAATGGTGGTGTGAAGCTGTCGCGAATGGCGGGGGACGTCGAAGGGCACACTACGAATGGAGGCATCGAGGTCGATCTCGACGGCACGACGTGGAACGGTGCCGGGCTCGACCTTCAGACGACCAACGGCGGCGTTCGTCTGGCAATTCCAGCACAATACAACGCGCACCTGGAGACCGGCACGAGGAACGGCAACATCCGGCTCGATTTTCCGGTCACGTTTCAGGGCACGATCGGTCAATCGTTCTCGACCGATCTTGGTAGCGGCGGCCCGACGCTTCGCGTGCGGACGTCAAACGGCGGCGTAAGAATCACGAAGAAGTAGCCAGGTACTTTTTCATCCAGCCGAACACGGCTTCGTGCCACGTGCGGCTGTTCAGTGCCTTCAACACCCAGTGGCCTTCGTCTGGAAAGACGAGGGCTTCACTTGGAACTCCGTTGCGCCGAAGCACCGTAAACATCTGCAGTCCCTGATCGACAGGGACACGGAAGTCGCGTTCGTTCGTGATGATGAGCGTCGGCGTCCGGATGTTGTGGGCGAACAGGTGCGGCGACGACTTCGCAAACTGCGCGCGCGCCTTTGGATTCCATGGCGGTCCGCCGAACTCCCAGTCGGGGAACCAGAGTTCTTCGGTCGCCATGCTCATCGACTCCAGGTTGAACACACCGTCGTGCGTCACCGCGGCCTTGAAGCGGTTAGTGTGACCGAGCATCCAGTTGACCGCATAGCCGCCGTAGCTCGCTCCAGCGATACCCATTCGTTGTGAATCGGTGAACGGCAGTTTCGCCACGGCGTTGACGACCGCGTCGATGTCGGTCATCACGCGACCAGCCCAATCACCGCTGATGTCGTCGACGAACTGCTGGCCAAAACCGACTGACCCACGCGGATTCGGTGCCGCGATCACCCATCCTTGCGCTGCCCACAGCGACGGATTCCACCGCGCCGACCAGGCATCGTCCCAGGCTCCCTGCGGGCCACCGTGAATCAGGAACACGACCGGATACTTCCTCGCGGGATCGAATTGGGGTGGTTTGAGAAGCCAGTACTGAACTTTCTGACCAGTCGTGCTGGTTGCGGTCAGACTCTCCGGCTGTGAAAAGGCCACCTCCTTGAGCCATGGCGCGTTTTCGTGCGTCAGCGCCGTCGTCGATTTTCCGTCGCCCGACACGCGGAAGATTTCTGCCGGAGCAGTCAGCGACGACCGGGACGCCACCACGAACTCGCCGGCGGGGCGTGGAGCGGTTACGGATCCGACGCCACCGGCGACGCGAACCGGAACACCACCTGCGCTTGGAACGCTGAAGAGATCCTCGTGACCCTGTTGGGCGGCGGTGAACCAGATCGTCGACCCATCCGGCGACAGCGCGTAATCCGTTGCGGAGATGTCAGGTGATGTAAAAACCGTGCGTTTGGTTCCGGTCGCGCGATCGTACGCATCGAGATACCACCTGTCGGACTCGAAACCGGGGCGGCGCTGGGCTCGGACGAACAGCGTGCGGCCATCAGGAGAGAACAGCGGCTGCAGGTCAGATGCGGGGTTCGTCGTGATTTTCTTCACGCTGCCACCCGCAGAAGGAACGATCCAGATGTCGTGGTTCGTCGTCCACGCTTCGCGATCGCCGCCTTCGCGGCG
>Ga0114129_10003219_pt1 | contig 22906 bp, 19 predicted proteins | sample RhiMetdeltSRZDD1_FD_80071 | JGI IMG/M metagenome (GOLD analysis project Ga0114129, IMG submission 80071) | Populus rhizosphere microbial communities from Tennessee, USA - Rhizosphere MetaG P. deltoides SRZDD1 (version 2) (version 2) | ecosystem: Host-associated > Plants > Roots > Rhizosphere >... | reverse complement strand
GTCGAGGTACATGTTGCGTGATGCCTTCTCGGGCGCTCGCTCGCGGAAATCGATGAACGCCGTGCGCCCGTCGGCCATGCGGATCAGCATGTAACCACCGCCGCCGATATTGCCTGCGAAGGGGTGCGTGACGGCCAACGCGAAGCCTACCGCCACGGCCGCATCCACGGCGTTGCCGCCCTTCTGCAGCGCCGACACACCGACGTCGGCGGCTGTCGCTTCCATCGCAACCACCATCCCATGTCGCGCGCGCAGTGGCTGACGGCCGGCTTGGAGCGGTACCGCGAAGGTGAGACACAGAATGACGGGCAGGGCTCGTCGCATGACCGGGATTGTACTCGGGTCCGACTACAATGCGCCCGTGCAGGAACGCAGACAGTGGTTGTCGATCATCGGGATCTGCCTCGCCGTCGTCGCCGCGTTGACGACAACGCGAACACACGCCGTCACTCGTGCGAGCTCCGCGGACGGCCAGTTCTGGGATATTCAGGACACGTCGCCGTGGTCGCAGGACAGCGGGGGAATTGCGACGGGAGGCCGCGCGTATCCGTTCAACGGGTTCGGGTATCTCAAGCTCCAGGTCCACCGGCCCGACCGGACCGCGCTCGTTCGGAATCAGTACCTGACGGGGTTCGGGTTGGCTTCCGATGGATCGGGGCGCTTCGATTCGATCACGCCAGCGCTTCGCGGCGACATCGTTGTCGCGCGCGCCATTTACGCGCCGCCCGATACCGACTATCTGCGGTACTTCGACACGTTCACGAACGCGGCGGCGGAAGCTCGGCGTGTGGAAGTGGCCTGGGGCGGCGCGTCGGGAGCGTACGACGAGGGTGGGCTCGTGACGGTCGCGACAACTTCGAGCGGCGACCGGCGTATCGACGTGGGCGATACGTTCGTCACCGTGATGCAGAACGTGAAGCGCGTCGACGATCCAATGAAGGGTCCGTCTGGCCACGGTCCTTCCGCGCACATCCTTGGCACGCGACGAGGCGTCCTGCAGTCTATCGGCGACATGTATGCCAATCCGTTCGCGGATCGCTATCCCGGTTTCGATCCGGCGCACATCGGATACGTGTTTGCGTTCACTCTGAGGCCGGGTCAGACAACGGCCCTGATGACGTTCGTCGTGAAGGGTTTGAGCGAGGTGTACGGCTCGCGCGGTGCGACGACGATTCCCGCGCCTGGCTCAGAGATTGCGCGCGTGACGACCGTCGCGCGCCGGCTGGTCGCCGAACCCGATCTCAACGGTCTGACCGCACGACAACGATCGCAGATCGCCAACTGGAATGTTGCTGCGCCGTCCGCTGACGGCCAGATGGACCGTCCAGATTCCAGCCGCGCATTCTCGGTGGTCGAGAAGACCGTTGAAGAGGTTCAGGACGCGTTGACGCGCGGGACGACGACATCCGAAGACGTCGTGCGCGACTACCTGGCGCGTCTTTCTTTATACGATCGGAACGGTCCCACGCTTCGAACGATGCTGGCGCTCAACCCGCGGGCGATCGCCGATGCGCGAGCGCTCGATGCGGAGCGGCGTGCCGGCCGCATTCGAGGGGCGTTCCACGGCATCCCGATCGCATTCAAGGACAACATCGACGTCCTTGGGCTGCCGACGACGGGCGGTTCCCTCGCTCTCGTGGATCATCGACCGCGCCTCGATTCGCGGATGGCCGCACAAATGCGTCGCGGCGGCGCCGTGATGCTCGGCAAGACGAATCTCGATGAATTCCCGTTCGGTGACTTTGGCATCAGCTCCGTCGCCGGAACGATTGGGAATGCATACGATCCGTCGCTCAGTACCGCCGGCTCGAGCGGCGGCAGCGCTGTGGCGGTGTCCACGAGCCTCGTGACGTTGGCCTTCGGGACCGACACGTGCAACTCGCTCTCGAATCCGGCCGCGTTCGCATCTCTTGCGACGATTCGGACGACGAGAGGCTTGACGAGCCGCGCCGGCGTGATGCCGCTCAATCCTTACAACGACGCGGTTGGCCCGATGGCGAAGTCGGTCCGCGAGGTCGCTCTAGTGCTGGACGAGGTGAGCGGTCCGGATCCTGAGGATGTCGTGACGGAAGACGCCGCCCGCCACATTTCCGGATCCTTCGCGGCGCCGCTCGATGCTTCCGCGCTCAAAGGCGCGCGAATCGGATTGCTCAGGCAGCGTTTCGTCGGCATCACCGGCGAGCGCGAAATCGCGACGATGATGGATGTTGTCGCGAAGGAGTTTCAGGCGGCGGGAGCGACGGTCATCGAAGTCAATGTGCCTGATATCGAGGCGCGGTATCGGTCGGCGCGCGGGATCGAGCCTGGAGCGCTCAAGGCAGCGTGGAGCGCGTATCTATCGCGCGGTGCCAAGGGTGATGACAGAGTGATCACCATCGAGCAGCTGCTCGCGTCGGGGAAGCTCGCGCCGGTAAGCGCCCGTCGGTTCGAGACGGCTCTTGCACCGACGCCTACGGGCGAAGCGCTCCGCGAGGCGATCCGCAGCTTCCATGCGACGCGCGAGGGCTTCCGCGATCTGTTCGTCAACCTGATGGACAAAGAGCGTCTCGACGCGCTGCTCTATCCGGCGAATCTCGCGCGCCCGCACACACACGAGGGCGGGTTGGAGCGGTTTGGCGGAGAACCGGGCACGTGCGAGGAAAGCGCCCTCACTGGGCTTCCGCAGGTGACCGTCCCGGCGGGGTTCATCGGCGGCCGCTATCCGTTCGGCGTTTCCCTTCTCGGGCGGCCGTGGACCGACGGCCGAATGCTGGCGTTTGCGTACGCCTACGAGCAGGGCACGCACCATCGTCGGCCGCCGAGGGGTGCGAGATAGGGTTCGCGAACCCAGTCTCTTAGCGCTCCCGCGGAGCTTCGTGATGCCGTTCGGGCCAGCCGGCGCGGCGCTCGAAGTACGTCTCGATCGGCGGCAGCAGCACGAGCACGATCAGCGTCAGCGCGGCGGTGACCGTTGCGAGCAGGAAGTATCCGGCACCGGCGGCCATCCCGATCGCCGCATTCACCCAGATCGTGGCCGCGGTCGTCATCCCGTGGACCACGGTGCCGCTGCGGAGAATGGCGCCGCCGCCAAGAAAGCCGACGCCGGTGACGATCTGGGCCGAGATGCGATCGGCGGTCCCCGCCTCGTGTCCCATGATGCTCGACACGATCGTGAAGAGCGCGGAGCCGAGCGCGATGAGGATGTTGGTGCGAAGTCCTGCGGGCTTCTGCCGGTACTCGCGCTCCAGTCCCAGCGCCGCGCCGAGCGCGGCCGCGAGCAGCAGACGCCAGACGACGTCGGCGGGGAGCATCCTACTTGGAGGCCTTCGGTTGCTTCTCCTGGTAACGCGCGCCCTTCAGGACCCCTTCGAGCGCGTAGTTCGCTTCGTGGCACGCGTACTCGAACATCAGTTGGTCCGTCTGAACCATCGGGATCGACGCGGTCCAGTTCTTCGTCCACGTCGCCGGGTCGTCCACGGTGAACTCGTACCGAAGCGTGTTGCGATCGACGCGTGTGAAGCGTTCGATCAGATGCAGCTTGGGGCTCGCGCCTCTGAATCCGCCATGCGCCGAAAAATTGGTCGTATCGACGACGAGCGTATCGCCGTCCCAGCGGCCGATCGAGTCACCGGTCAGGAAGCGCATCGCCTGCGGCTGATGCTCGCGGCGGTTGAGTCCGACGATCCGGGCGCTGTGAATCATCTCGTTGAGAATGACGACGTAATCGCGCGTCTGCACGACCTGCACGTTGTTGTTGTACGCACTCGGGATCATCGGCGGTCCCGAGTTGAAGCCGACAATGCAGCGTTCGGCGAGAGGACGCTCTTCAGGATTGTCGAAGCGTCCTCGCGACTGGGCCAGCCGCTGTTGCGCTTCCGCGGTCATGGGCGGGATTCGACCGTCCGGTGGATCGATGACGAGCGACGTCTGCTTGGCGGTACGGGTGCCGAAGTCCCACCAGAAATCGTTGTAGGCGCGCTCGACGTCCGCCGCGGCGCCGCCGTCGCGGCGATCCTTGTTGCTCGTCTCGATTTTCTGCTGCGCGAACTCTTCGGCCTCCTCGTCGGTCAGCGACTGCTTGCCGGCGAAGTTGCCGGGCCGCTCGAGCGGCGTGAGCTGCGCGAAGTCCCACGTTCCCTGGAGATCGGGGCGGCCATCGGCCGTTCGCGGAATTGTGGGCAACTGTTTCTTGTCTTGCCCGGACACCGAGACGCCAGCGGTAATGACCAGCGCGAGCACGATGGAAATGGCACGCATAGGGCAGAGGATAAGGCGAAAGGGGCGCGGCGGCAATGGTTTCGAGGTCCGAGTCAGCCTTGACGGGCCTGCCTCGCGCGTCTAGAGTCAACCAGCCTGGACACCGCTGCCCCTCACGTTGCCGCGTGTTAACGGAGAGGATGAACGTAAGACGCGCATGGAGCAGAAACCCGGAGATCGTAAGGTTTCGCGTCCGCAAGACGCGAGTGGCGGCGGCTTTCCCCAGACGTCCTGGACGCTTCTTGGGCAGGTGTCCACTCCGCGTACCGGCGGGAATCCGGCGGCGACGAATGAGTTCACAGAACGCTATTACCCTGCCGTGCGGGCGTACATTTCGGCCATCGTCCACAATGACACGGCGGCCGAAGAGCTGACGCAGCAGTTCTTCATGACGGCCGTTCTATCGGGTCGTCTTCTTCTCCGTGCCGATCGGACCAAAGGAAGCTTCAGGCCATATCTGAAGCAAGCGATTCGGAATTTCCTGATCGACGAACATCGGCGGATGGCACACCGGAAAGAGGACTCGGCGGAGTCCGCTGTCCGGCCTGACAGTTTCAAACGAGGCTGGGAGAATCTCGAAGACCTCGCGTCGCGCGGACCCGATACGGACCTGTTGCGCGCGTGGGGTCAGAGCATCGTGAGGATGGCGGTCGCGAGAGTCGAGGCGATTTCGATCGAAAAGGGCCACCAGCTGCATTTCCAGTTGTTTACACGTCGATTCCTCAGTGGCTCGGACGACATGCCTGGATGGAAAGAAGTGGGCGCCGCGTTCAATCTCGACGAAAAAACGGCGAGGAGCCGTGCCGAGACCGTTGTTCGCTGTTTTCGTGCAGTTCTATGGGATTTGATCGCGACAGATATCGGTTCGGAAAAGACGTTCGAACACGAGCTTCGCAGTTTGATAGGCATTCTATGACGAGCGACGACGCACCGGACCCGCCGGGCATGAGCTCGCTGACCGGCTCTCGATTGAGAGCGCTGTTGCTGGCCGCGTTGGAATCGCCCACCGAGGACGGGATGCACGTGGATGGGGCGGCGGGTGCAAGCCAGAAGCTCGCGGCGCTCGGTCGACGGCTCGGCGCGCCGGGCGAGGGTTTGCTCGAAGAGGCGATGGCACCGACGGCATCGGTCCCGGATCTGGCTCGAATCAAGGAAGCGGCGAAGCTCCTTTTGGCAAAGGCCGAGCGGAATGACGATCGCGAAGCGGCGTTTCTGCTCTATCAGGTCGCCGCCGCGGCGGCGTTGACCCGGCATGGCATCGAGATCTCGAGCCGGCCGGCCGAAGATCAGCGGCAGCAATACGAATCGCTCGCCACTCGTCACGCAGGTTTCGCGCTCGGCGACCTGTTTCGTCGCGCTGCGGATCGGATGCACAAGGCCGATAGCGCCACCTAAGTTCCCGCGGCTCCTCCCTCAACCTTCCTGTTCCCGGGCATAAGGCGCTGCTCCCGGTGAGCCTTCTGGCGCTCGGCCTCCGCGTGTTGAGACAGCGATGCTCCGAGGCTGTTCGACGAACCCCGAACGCAGGATGCAAGCCCCCGGGCCGCGAGTGGCGGGTCGCGCGTCGCGGGCGAAAGGAGCGCACCATGAGCCGGCAGAACGATTCGTCACGAACGGGCGCGGACTGCGTCAGGGAGTTCGAAACCGACATCAGTCTGGCCGCAATGTCCCTCGCTCCGGTACTCATCACTGCGCTGCCAGATGACGCTCTACGCATCGTGCGAGCGATCGCCGCTCGCGAGCGCCGTGGGCGCGTGCGCGAGGTCCTCACCTGCGATGCAGCTGCAGGAGAGGATGTCGTGGAGGCAATCGCGGAGAACAAGGCGAGGATTGCCACCAATCACGGCACCGCCATCCTCTGGGTCGGAGAGGTTCATGCGTTGAAATTGCGCGATCAGTTCGCTCTGATGAAGTTGCTGGCCTATCCGAGCACTGGGGGAAGTGGCGACGTGCCGCGCATTGTCGCCTCGTCATCGGTCGATCTGTGTGACCGCGTGGCAAGAGGCAGATTCGATGCGCGACTGTTCTATCGGCTTAACGTCATTCATATCGTCGTTGCGAATTCCACAATCCTCCCACTCGCCTGATTCGCCGTCTCCGCCAAGCCGCTTTACCCGTTGAGCTTTTTTGCATGCGGTTTCCGCGTGTTGGAATGACGGTGCCTCCTCTGGCCCTCCGAACGTGAGCGCAGCGCGTCAGCGCCGAGGGTCAGTTGACGTTCGCCAGCAGAAGGAGCGTTTACGGTGAGTACTTCATGCACGCGACCGGCGTACTTAATCCCGATCCTGCTTGCCTCGGTGCTTTCCACGTCGTGCGCGAGGAACCCCGAGGTTGCCAAACGTGCCTATCTCGAGAGCGGCGACAGGTACTTTGCCGACAAGAAATACAACGAGGCCATCGTGCAATATCGGAACGCCATCCAGCAGGATCCGCGGTTCGGCGAAGCGCGGTCCAAGCTGGCCGACGCGTACCTCCACGTCAACAATCCGGCCGGCGCGTATCGCGAATACGTCCGCGCGGCCGATTTGTTGCCCGCCAACGCAGAAAGTCAGCTCAAAGCTGGGCAGGTGCTGCTGCTGGCGGGCCGATTCGAGGATGCGAAAGCTCGGGCCGACCGGATCCTGGCGAACGATCCGAAGAATCTTCAAGCCCAGATCCTCCGCGGAACTGCGCTGACCGGCTTGAAGGATCTCGATAGCGCGATCGCGCAGATGGAAGAGGCCATCACGCTGGATCCCGATCGCAGCGGCAGTTACGACAACCTGGGTGCGCTGCAGCTCGCGAAAGGAAACAGGGAAGCAGCCGAGGACGCCTTCAAAAAGGCCGTGGAGATGGACGCCACGTCGGTGCCCGCACGGCTGGCACTCGCCACTTTCTATTTGTCGACGCGGCGTGCCATTGAGGCCGAAGGTGCGCTCAAGCAAACCCTTCAGCTCGATGCCGCCAATCCGACGGCGAATCGACTGCTCGCGCTTCTCTATCTCGCCTCGAACCGGGCAGAGGCAGCCGAGCTCCATTTGAAGATGTTTGCCGATGTCTCGAAGACCGTCGCCTCCCAGCTGACCCTCGCGGACTACTACACGCGAATGAACCGGACGAGCGATGCCGCTCGCATTCTCGGCACAGTCGGGAACGAAGATCCGCAGGGATTCGGTGCAGCCCAGACCCGTCTCGCGGCCATCGAGTATGCCGGGAAACAGACGAAAGAAGCGCACAAGCGGTTGGACGATCTCCTGAAGAGACAACCACATCATTCGTCCGCCCTGCTGCTGAAGGCTCGGTTCCTTCTGGCCGAACGGCAACTCGACGGCGCCCTGGCGCAAGCGAAGGCCGCAACGCTGGCCAATCCGACGTCCCCTGAGGCGCTGTTCCTCCTCGGCAAGGCGTACGCCGCGACTGCTCAGCCGAACGAAGCCGCCAAGGCGTTCACCGAAGTGCTGAAACTGAATCCCAGGGCTACCGCTGCGCAGATTGAGCTCTCCAGAGTTCAGTCTGCCGAAGGGAGCGTCGACGCATCCATAGAATCCGCTCGCCAGGCGCTGAAGGGTCAGCCCGACAGTCTCCATGCCCGCCTGCTACTGGCACGTGGCCTTATCGGGCGTCGCGAGCTGGCGCAGGCGGAAAAGGAAATGAAAGAACTGCTGACGAAGTACCCGAACGCGGCAGCCGCACACAGCCAGAGCGGCATCTTGTTTTTGGCGAAGGGAGATCACGAGGCCGCAAAGCGTTCCTTCGAGCGAGCGCAGGCGCTCGAAGGCCAGTCTCTCGAGGCTCTCACCGGCCTCGTGAGTCTCGATCTCGCGGCAAGAAAGACGATAGAGGCTCGTGCGAGAGTGGAGGCGAAATTGGCGGAGACGCCGGATGACACTCAACTGCTCCGGCTCGCCGCCAGCACCTACGCCGCGACAGGCGATCCGGGTCGAGCCGAGCAGACGTTGCATCACGTTGTCGAGATCGACCCCGCCAACCTTCAAGCCCGCGCGATGCTCGGCCAGTTGTTCCTGCTGGAACAGAAGCTGGAACAGGCGAAAGTCGAATTCGATGCGCTGGCGAGGCTGCGGCCGAACTCGAACGACGCGATCACGTCGCAAACGATGATTGCTCAAATCTTTGAGGCGCAGCACCAGCCTGGCGAAGCTCAAAAGCAGTATGAACAAGTACTGGCCGCGTCACCGCGGGCGATCGTCGCCGCCAACAACCTCGCGTGGCTCTACGCCGAGCGTGGCGGCAACCTTGATGTCGCGCTGGGTCTGGCCCAGACCGCCGCTCAGCAAGCCCCCGATCGACCGGAAATCAACGACACCCTCGGTTGGATTTACTACAAGAAGGATTTGGTCGGGCAGGCCATTGCGGCGCTCGAGCGGAGCGTCGCGAAAGACACGACCAATCCGGTTTACCACTATCACCTCGGACTGGCTTACACGAAGCGCGGCGACCGTGTGCGAGCCAAGCAGTCGTTGGAGAGGGCGCTCGCGTTGAATCCGGACTTTGACGGGTCAACCGACGCCCGGAACCTGTTGGCGTCCATCACAAGCTAGAAGCACGGTGTGTTCAAGGCGATCCGATTTGCATCTGTAAGGAGGTGCCACGTGAGCACGAACGGTCTCATTAACCTGCGGAATGGCTACGAACGCGCGCGAGCGCGAAAGTCGCCGACACTCTTCGCGACAATCCCCATTGCGGCGCTCTTTCTCTGCTGTCTCGCCTTGCGAGCCGACGCCGCAGCGATTGAGCTCGGCAAGGACTACGACGTGAGATGTGGGGAACACAACTGCGGATCGGTAAAGTTTTCGGATTACTCATCAGGTTTTGACAAACTGGCCAACGGCACGATCAAGGATGCGTACGAGCTGATAAAGGGCGCATTCACGCCAGCTGACAGCCATCTGTATCATTGGGTCCAGGCACTCACAAAGGATACGAATCCGTTGGCCTGGCGTGGTGACGGAGTCACCAAGACTCCCGTCCCTTATGTCGATACTCCGCCGCAGGGGTATGTCGGTGCGGGCAATGCCTTCGACAACTTGCTGTACTACGATCAGCCAGACGACGATCCCAAGTTTCCGGGTTTCTATGACCGGCCGCAATACAGTTACAGGACCATCAATGGCAACGTCGACAAGATCGCGAGCGAGTCTTTCGAAACCTGGCTCGTGTGTGTGATCAGCCCCAATCCCGATCCCGCGGATCCTGGCGATTTCCACGCGAAGGACATTCGATACGACATTGCTCCGATCTTTGGGTTCACCTGGGGATTCACGGCGACGCTGGACAAGACCGATCCGACGAATCCGGATAAAGGCTCCGTCACGCGGATGGCGCTCTCCACAATCGCGGCGCCGTCAGCTGATTGGAAGAACGCCCTGAACCAGGTGTACGGCGCCGGCGCCAAGACCGACCGGTTCAATGTCACGCTCTCTCAATGCACCAACTGCACGGATGCTGTTGTGCCGGAGCCCTCGATGATCCTTCTGTTCTCACCAGGGCTTATCGTCCTAGCCTATTTTCGTAGAATGAGGAGCTTCCCCATGCGTCCGAAGGCCGTGAACGCGTCGATGTAGTCGACAGCTCACGGTGACGCGATCACGGCCTCGATCAACCGCCGACGTGAATTGAATGGTGTCATATGCGGATATTGTTCCCGTCGAGCACCGTGCTCCTTGCCATCGCCGTTCGGTACATTGCACCAATGGCGACGGCAGGGCAGGCCGCAGAGATGACCGCATCATCGACGATCGGTCCGGTGGAAGTGAAAGGGTTTTATTCCGGCGTAGTCGAGGTGCGCGATGGCGCGATCGGTCGCGTCTCGCGGATCGACCTCGGGCCAGGGGCGATCTGGAAGGTCGGCATTCTCGCGGGACGGTTCTTGGTTGCCGGACGCCGAATGAGCACCCTCGTGTACGACATCGAGCGGAGTGCCCTTGTGTTGGAACGGCCCGAGCCGTTGATGGGAGTGGCTCCCGACGCCTCCCTGTACTTCACGTCGCGGCTCGATCCGAACCAGCCAGCGCTGCTCTTCTACCGATTGCCCGACGGGCCTCCCGATCTCACGTGGACGCTCGACAAGACCCGGACCGTTGATTGGTACGACTTCTCGCCGGATCTTCGATACCTCGTCTTGGAGGTTGTTGCGGCCTCCGTTCGGGACGATGTGGATCTGCTATTCGGCGACGACCATCGCAAGGCGCGGCAACCGCATTATCGAATGCTGGACCTCGTACAACGGCGCGAAATCAACGAATTTGCCGAGGAGGAAATCCTGTACCGCGGGCGATTCACAGATTCGGGAGACGCCTATGTGCTTTCTCGCTCTCAGGTCGTCTCGACCGTCACGGGCCGACAGATCGGCAGATTTGATCTCATGAAGCGACGTTGGATTCCATGAGGCCTTGACTGGATCAACGTCTGTTGGAGCTCTCTAGCTCTGCGGCTCCCATTTGCCCGGCGCGAGCATGTCGAACATTCGCGACGGATCCACGACGCGTTGCGACGCGGCCCAGGAAAGGGCGTCGGCTATCAGCGACTGGCCCTTGGCGCCGCCGAGCAGCGTTCCGCGTTGACGACGGCAAGCCGCGACATAGTGAGACATGTGCGCCGCGTCTGCCTCGGCTTCCGATCGTTCGAGTAGGGTCACGGCCGCCTGCCGATCGCCTTTGACGCTCGCAACCCCCGCGCGGATGACGAGGGCGAGCATGGCGGCCCAGGGCGCGCGCTCGCGCTCGAGTCGTCGTGCGCAGCGGAGCGCGTCCCGAAGATCGGTCGGCGCATGGTCTCGTTCGGCCGCAGCCGCGACGGCAGCACGCGCGCGAAGATGAAAGGCCATGATGGCTACGTACTGAACGCGCAAGAGACGAGACGTCGTAATCCGTCGCCAGTGTGAGTCCACGAGCGCCCGCGCGAGCTCCGCGTCTCCGTTGTAAAGCGCCAGGTCGACCTGGGCCTGTACCGCAGAGAAATGCGGAATGAAGAAGCCCGTTTTGGGCAGAGCGGCCACCGCTTCGTGGACCAGGTCCCGGGCAAGCCACGGGCGTTCCGCGAGAAGGCATATGTGGCCACCGGAGAACATCGAGTTGATCGCATGGATATCACGCCGTGCTTTGGCATCCTGCAGCCGGCTGGCCAGGCGGGCCGCGAAGTCGGACAGCCTGCTCCATTCCCCAAGGTGGAGCGCGGCCGCCATCGCCGCTTGAGTGTTCGTGCCGCGCTCCCACGCAACGCCGGTGCACTCTTCACGCAGAATGCCGTCGGCCCGCTGCGACAGCTCCCACGCGTTTCTCCAATCACCGATCAACATGGCACACAGCGCCTCCATGGCGGCGATCAGCCCGCGCGTCTGAGGACGTTCGGTCGCGCTGGACAATGCTCGAGCGGTGGACAGCAGCTCGTGGATTGCCGGCCGACTCCGGTGGCCCGACGTCGAGCGATACACCGCTTCGGCTGCGAGTGACATCGCGATGCGGTTCCGATCGCCGAGTCGCAGGGCCAGGAGCAGATGACGTGCGTGGAAGTCGCAGCTCTGAACGGCATCGAGCATCTGAAGACCGATCGCGAGCGACCAGTACAGATCCAGAATTCTCGAATCCTCTATTGCAACGGTCGTTGTCGGCTGCTCACGAACTCGGAGGGAGTTGAAAGCCACGCGGGTGCGCTGCCACAACAGGCAGATGGGCACGTGCCACGGCTTCGACGGGAGACGGACATCCAGCTGACGGGCGATCGATCGCAACAGCTCCAGGCCTTCTTCTACGTGCGCGCTGCGCAGCAGCTGTTCGGCAGCGAGCCGTTTCAGCTCGATCGCCGCGGGCCCCGCGGTTTCCCTCGACGCCTCCAGGTACACGTCCGCGGCCTCCGTACCGCGTTCCGCCTGGACGAGGGCCACGGCGAGTTTGCGTCGCACCTGGAGCAAGTCGTCGCCGTGCCAGCATCCGTGATCGAGAGCCAACTGATAGAACTGAGCGGCGCGATCGAACGCGAGGACCTGTGATGCTTGCTCAGCCGCCACGAACATGTGCCGCGCCGCGGCCGTCCGGTCGCCGGCCTCCTGGAACTGCTTCGCGAGAATCGCAGGATCGAATCCGCCCTCGGCGTCCAGCGCCATCGCGAGTGCGAGGTGCCGTTCCTGCCGTGTCTCGACTGACATCGCCTCGATCATCGTTTCGCGAATACGATCGTGGTACAACTCGATTTCCCGCGGCCCACGCGTCTCGCGCAGGCGGGCGACGCGATCGACCACCAGGTTGGCCAACGTCGGGTGATCGTCGATGTCGACGACTGCGGCACGTCGCGCAACCGATAGTGGAATGGGCTGGCCCGCCACGGCGACGATCTCGAGGAGCCGCTGCACGGCTGGTGGCAGGGAGGCGAGTCGACTTTCAATGACCTGTCGAATGGTTGCGGCGCCGTCGCTGTCTGCCGCCGCACCTGGTGAATACCGCGTGAGCTGATCGATCAGGAACGGATCGCCGCGCGACTCGAGCGCAATCGCTTCAGCGCGCGGTCGATCGCTGCCATCGCGTCCGCCGATCAGCCGCATCGCCAGCTCGCTCGACTCGGCCGGCGTCAGCACATCGAGCGCCAGCTCGCGGACGATGACGGACTGCGACAACGCGACGTGCGAACGCCAGCTTTGAAGAAACGGGCTCGTGTCGGCATCCTCACTTCTGAAGCTCGCGATGAACAGCAGGCTCGGCGGCGATGACTCCTTCAGAAGATTCCCCAGAAACGCCACGCTGTCGAGATCGCCCCACTGCACATCGTCAATCATCACCACCAGGGGACTCTTGTCCGCCAGACGCGAGAGCAATTCCAGCAGGCCGGCGAATGCGCGTTTGCGCAACTCTTCGGAATCCAGGATGTCGATCGGCTTGGGCCGCACCGGAACGATCGCCTCCACCTGCGCGAGGCTGGCGAAGACGCGAAGCATGGTTTGCACGTCATGCGGCGCGAGCGCCTCAGCTTTCGACGCCGGCAGCGATTTGAGATACCGGCTCAGCCGGTCGACGATGTCGTCCAGGGCTTTGAACGGCACCGTTTCACTCTGATGGCAACGGCCGGCGAGCACTACGACGTCCGGCCGGTCGCGCGCCACAGTCCTTCGAAACTCTCTCAGCAGCGCGGTTTTTCCCACCCCAGATCGGCCAGCGAGGTTCACGACGACGGCGCGACCTTGGTCCGTCAGATTCAGAAGCGTCTTCAATTCGGCCAGCTCGGATTTCCGGCCGATGAACGTTTCCTGGGCGGATGGCGCGGCCGGTAACGGCGTCGCGGCGTGAACACTGTCTCCCCGGAGACGCGCAAGAATCTCATGAGCCGAAGGCCTTGCCGCCGGGTCTGATCGAAGCAGGTCCGCGCACAATCGGCCCAGGTCTTCCGGGACGCCGACTGCGAGAGCGCTCGGGATGGGCGTCTGGTCAGATGTTGCGGCTGACGACCTGCGGAAGGGGAGCGATCCAGTCAACGACTCGAATAGCATCACTCCGAAGCTGTACCAGTCGGTGGCCTCGTCGACGGGAAACCCTGCCGCCTGTTCCGGAGACACGTACGCGGGCGTGCCAGCCAGGACCATCGTCTGAAACGCGTCCAGCGATGCCTCGTGCACCAACCCGAAATCGAGGAGCCGCACGCGCCCGTCTTGGGAAACGAGTACGTTCGCTGGCTTGATGTCCCGATGCAGCATTCCAGCGCCGTGCAGGGCGGCGATCGCCTGGGCGAGTTGCAGGCCGGCCGCGCGTAGCCGCTCGGGATTGCAGGCAACCGATCGTGATTGCTGTAGAGCCGCCGGACCACCGGCTACGTACTCCAGGAAGGTGACACCCCGAATCAGCTCCATCGTAAAGAACCAGCGCTGGTTCTCGGAGAAGAGCTCGTACAGCTCAACGAGATTCGGATGCCGAACGTCGACGAGCGCTCGAAACTCTCGCTTGAATCGGTACAGGAAGGCGGAATCCGTACGCCGCAGCAGTTTGAGGGCCACCAGCCGATCCTGCGTCCGGTCGCGGCACTCGTAGACGGCACCGAACCCACCGAATCCCAGCAGCCGATGCGTTTCAAATCGTGGCGTACCGCGGAATTCCTCGTCCGGAGCCGTGATCAGCGTCGCGGCGCCGCCGTGTTCGATTTCACGGGAAAACGGAGGCGCGTCCGACCATCGGGCGTTCAGCGCCGGACGATCGATCAAGCTTTGCGCGTCCTCGTACGCGGCCAGGAGCGACTGAGCCTCGGCCCTCTGGGCTGTGTCGCCGGCGCAGGCTCTGTCGAGGTAATCGGCGCGCGATTCTCGACGGTGCCTGAGCGCCCCATCGAACACGACCTTGACTTGCTCCCATTGCTCGGGCATCACGGCCGTGCATTCCTGATCTCGCGATGCAGCCACGCCTTGGCGACGTTCAGGTCGCGTTTGACCGTCGCGGGTGAGACACCGACGGTTTGGGCGGTCTGCTCGATCGTCAGTCCGCCAAAGAAGTGCAGCTCGACGATGCGACTCTGCTGAGGATCGACGACCGCGAGACTCGAAAGCGCCTCATCGAGGGCGATCAGCTCGCTCGCCCGCTCGTCGGACACGACGACGTCGTCCAACGGAACTTTTTGAACGAGCCCCCCGCGCTTTGCCGCGTGCCGGCTCCTCGCGTAATCGACGAGGATCCGGCGCATCAACTGAGACGCGATACCGAAGAAGTGGCCTCGATTCTGCCAGTGCACCCGCTCCTGGCCGGCGAGCCGCAGGTAAGCTTCGTGAACAAGCGCGGTGGCCTGAAGGGTGTGACCGGGGCGCTCTGCGGCCAGGTGATGGCGCGCAAGCTTGTGAAGCTCGTGATAGAGCAACGGCATCAACTCCGCCATTGCCCCGGGGTTGCCGCCACTCAACCGGCCGAGGAGCTGCGTGACTTCGTTACAGGGAACCATGTCGGACTCCCTCGTTACGAGCTGTTTTTGCCTGTTCACTTCACCTGGTGTGGATCCCCTATCCGTCGCCGGCGAACCACCTGACCGTCGCCGCCACCTCCTAAGGTACCTATACGAAGCTGGACCGTGAAATACACGATTGGCGCCCAGACGCCTCATGACCCGTCTCAGGTGGGTAGGCATGAGCTACGGTGCCTCCCAATTCCGCGTATTTGAATGAGCCAGGACCTGAAGGTAGGCGGCAGGTCGCACCGGGATCAGGAGGCTGCCATGCGTAACGAGACTACGGCGTTGTCACAGTTTCATTATGTCGATGCCCGTCATGTGCGAGGCGGAGGCGCATACCTTGGTTGCCTCGACGTCCGCGAAGAGGCTGGACCACGGATCGGAACGCTCGAGGGCATGATCGTGGATGTCAAAGCGGGCCGTGTGCGCTACCTGGTTGTTCATTCAGATAGCCGGCAGTCACGCCATTGGCAGGTACTGCCTTTCGTCTCGGCGCGGCTCGACAGAGACGATCGGGCACTCCGTGTCGACCTCGATCGCGCGCTCGCCGCTCCGTCCTCGAGATTCGATCGAGTCGCACGGCTGAGGATTGCAGATGACGACCGGACCACCGTGTTGTCCTGACCTCGCAGATTACCGCTGCGCGCTCGGCGCGCCGGCTCCGGGGCGCAGGTTGAGTTTGTGAGTTGCGTGCTGGTCGACTTTTGCGCGGCTGTAAACCATCGGAAAGTACTCCCCGCGGTCCCAAAGCGGGAGCAGGTTTCCGTAGAACTCGCTCTCGGGCTGACCTGACTGCCCCGGTACGTTGGTGACGACCGATCGATCCCAGTCCGCGGCGTCCATGATTTCGCGGTAGCTCGCGCCGTCGGCCATGACGGCGCCCGGCCCGCCGTCGCGTTCGACCGTCGGCAGATCGAACTCCTTGAGAAGAGGATGCGGGAATGGTCGGTTGTGCATCCGGCCCCAGCGCCACATCGACCAGTCCGCGCCCTGCGTCTCGGTCAGTATTGCGATGGCGTTGGCGAGCCCCGCTTCGGCGAGCGGCCGTTTCTCTTCGGGCGGGCGGAAGAACTCGAGCGCCTTCGCATCGACGGTGGTCCGCCAGGTCTCGTAGATTGCGGCGGCGGCGCTGTCCTTACGCAGGACGCTGTCCCAGGCGGCGATCAACGCGCGCGCCTTCTCGATCTCGGCCGTCCGGCCGGTCCATCCCTTGAAGACATCCTGATCGAATGACGCGCGCAGCGAGTACGGATCGTGCTGCAGCCTCTTGGAATCGTCGATCGTGAGCGTCCGCGTCGACAGGAGGTTGTTGATCACGTACTCGACCCGCGTAATCCGATCCGTGGCCAAGGTGTTCAGCGTCTTGAACACGACCGGCGGCCAATACCCTGTCGTGTTGATGTTGTTGTTGGCTGTTGCGATGTAGCCTGCTTGAGGATTGACGCGGCGCGGCAGCTCGGCGCGAAATCCGTCCCACTCGTACTTTCCAGTGCCCGGCACCGGCAGGCGGCCATCGAAGCCGCGGCGGTTCGGCGTCAGCGCGGAACTCTGGATCGTGATGTTACCGTCGACGTCGCCGCAGATCAGATTTTCTGTCGGCGCTTTCCAGTACATCGCCAGGTCCAGGAACTCCTTGCAGTCCGTCGCCTGATCGAGACGCAGGCCGCCCAGGTACGAGGCCGTGCCTGGTTCGTTGAAGGCCGACTTCAATGCGTACGCCCGATGATTCGGCGCGTCCTCGAAAAAGACTGGACCGTGGCGGCTGATTTTGAATTCCACCACGCGCGGCGCCTCGCCTTTCACCTTGATTTCGTCGCGGACGATCTCGAGAGGCTCCCATGCGCCGTTGTACTTCACTTCGTTCGGGTTCGCGGGATTGACCTCCTCGACGAAGACGTCCGTTTGATCGTTCCCCGCGATCGTCAGCCCCCACGCCACGCGCTGATTGTGTCCGAGCGCCACGCCTACGAACGGAGGCTCGCCGGCGCCGATCACATCCCAGCCCGGCGCGACGAGATGGACGATGTAGCGGAGCGATGGGTTTGTGACTTCGCGGTGCGGATCGTTCGCCACGATCGGCTTGCCGGTTGCCGTGTACTTTCCGCCGATCACCCAGTTGTTGCTGCCCGGTTCCTTGATCACATCCTCGACGAGGTTCCCTCGGTAGCCGGCCGCGCCGACTATCGCATTGTAGGGGGACACGAGCGCGGGCTTCGGCAACGCGCCTCGACCACCGCCGCGTCCGGCGTTCACCACATCATCGGTGATGACAGTCAGGTCCAGGCCGTCGGGGACGACGACTTCGCTCCACGGGTCCGGCAGCCGCTGCCGCATCGCTTCCTTCACGCCGAGGCGCGCGATCAACCGCGCAAGGGAGAGTTCGGTGTTCGCGTCGCCGAAACCAGCCGAACGCAGCAGCGCCGTTTCCGGTTTCCACAGATCCGGCTTGAGTCCGGTCAGCTTGAATTCAACCGGCAGGTTGTCGAGATGCTGCGTGATGTACGCGTTCAGGCCGTTGCTGAATGCGGAGAAGATCTTCTTTCCTTCGGGATGGTAGCTTGTCCATTCCCTGTCGTCGAAGGCGCCTCGGTACATGAGGAGCCGCGTTTGGCGATCGCGCGACAACGCGGCGGCGCCGAGGATTTCCGACAGCCGGCCCTCGTGCTCCATTCGCCACACGTAAAGCTGCCACAGGCGATCTTGGCCCATCGCGTAGCCTTGGGCGAAAAACAAGTCGTCCTGGTTCTTCGCGTAGATGTGCGTGACGCCCCACGTGTCGCGAATGATCTCCACCGGTTCGCGGACACCGGGCACGGTGACATCGCCGTCGAGCCTTGCGAGCGACTGCCTCGCAAGGCCCTTGAGATCCGCAAGTCGTTGGGCGCCGACCGGCGCTATCCGGGCGACCAGCGCCGTACTCCCGACGATGACGGCGAGCGAGAGGGTACGTCGGAAACGCATCGCGCCTCCTGGAGTACGGCTATTTGACTTCAACGAGCTCGATGGCGATTCGGTCCGGGCCTTCGATCATCGCCGCACGCGAGCTTCCCCAGGGGTGAATCTCTTCGAGGAACTTCACCCCCTCACGTTTCAGACGCGCAACCGTCGCATCGAGATCGGTCGTGCTGAGCGCCCAATGATCGTAGATCTTCCCGCGCGTGCTCACGAGGCCGCCGCCGGGCCATGGCCGGATCGAGATCGAGATGTCGTCGAAGCTGACGCCGCCTGCCGGATCGCGAACGAACCCGGTCTTCGCGAACGACGGCCACGTCGGCGGCGCGTACAGCTTCGTGTGGCAGTCGCCGCCTTCGGTCGCGGCCGGCGAGGGGCCGCCGCGCCCCTGCGGCAGTCGCGCGCCGAGGTGCGTGACGTACCACTCCATCGCGCAGCGCGGGTGCTCGTGGTACATGTGCACGTGGTTGAACCGCTCAGTGGTCCCAGCCTGCGCGTTCTCGATCATCGCGCCGTCGGGACCGCGCAGGTAGCCGAACCCGCCCTCGCGCGTCGGTTGCACGCCTTTGGCGCGCAGCTCGAGGATCTGTTCCTGCGTCGGAAATCCCGGCAGCGTGTCGCTCGACATGTCGACGAGCTTGCCGTCCGCGGCGTCCCACATCTGCGCGATCGTCAGCCCCATCGCGCGAAACTTCTCGTTGTACTGTCGTGAATTCGGCGTGTTCCAGCCGAAATGCCACACCGAGGTCTGAGGGCCCGTCAGCTCGTTCGTCGGCGGCGTGTTGACCTTGGTGAACAGGATGTAGACGTTGCCGGTTTTCACCGCTTCGAATCCGTTGAACGTGGTCTTCGAGGCGGAGGCAAATGGCTTCGGGTAGTACGCCGCGGCTGCCGCCGGATCGGTCGAGTTCAAGTGGACGTGATGAAAGTGCAACGGCTCGACCTTTGCCGGCTCCTGCGCGCGAACGGCTGCCACAGCCACGAGGACGGCAAACATGGCGTTGCGTGCCATCGGCTTCATGACCGATACAGTAATACAGCCGGGAACTTTTCGGCCTCCCAAACTGAATACCAGATGTCGGAGTCAAACCCGGCATCCATGGCCGCTGACGAGCAGTTGTCGGACGACGAGCTGATTGCTCGGATCGCAGCCGGTGATCGCGACGCGTTCGCCGCGCTCTACCGGCGGCGCCGGCCGGACATCTACCGTTTCGCGCTGCACATCAGCGGATCTCCCGCAATCGCCGACGATGTGACGCAAGACACGTTTCTCGCGCTGATTCACGATGCCGGGCGCTACAAGCCGGATCGGGCCGCCGTCGTTCCGTGGCTGCTCGGGATTGCGCGCAACCACGTACGTCGGTCGCTCGATCGGCGTCCGACCGTGTCGCTGCCGGACGATGAGTCCGACGCGGCACACACGCTCGCGGTGGACGCCGATCCGCTCAGTGGCATCGCACGGCGACAGCATGTGATGGCATTGCGGCGTGCTGTCCTGGAGCTGCCCGTGAAGTACCGCGAGGTGCTGGTGCTGTGCGACCTGCAGGAGTTGAGCTACGCCGACGCAGCAAACGTGCTGCGGTGCGCGGTCGGTACTGTGCGATCGAGGCTGCATCGCGGACGTGCGCTGCTCGCGTCGCGTCTCCGCGGCGCTGACGAGGCCCTGTATCGAACGCCGGTCGCGAGGTGGATGCTATGACGAGGTCAAGCGGCGAATCGGATGCGATCTCGATGCTGCGCCGCCTGGGACAGGACGTCGAGGTGCCGTCGGCCGATCCCGAGGCGGAACGACGTCTTCTCGTGGCGTTCGACACGGCCTGGGAACGGAAGCGCGTGCGGACGCTGGCTCGCGCCCGATTGTGGCGTCCAGTGGCTGCGGCGGCATTGATCGGCTTGGCAGCGACGGTCGCGTGGACGATCACGAGCCGGTCGGGGCGTCTGTCGCGTCGCGCGCCCTCGAGGCCGCTCGTCACCACCGATTTCGTGCTCTGGCCCGGCGCCGCCGAATTGCCCGCGTTCGAAAGCGGCCACTTGCTGCGAATGGAAATGCCCGCGTCTGCATTGCCATCGCTCGGGCTCGTGGCGCCGTCGGCACAGGCCACCGTGCAGACTGACGTCCTCGTCGGACAGGATGGCCTTCCGAGGGCGGTTCGTTTGTCGCCGGATTTTTGACCCCTCTTTCCCAGGAGCCACACATGAGGAATGTGATCATGTTCGTTTCCCTCGCGATCCTTGCACCCAGCGCAATAGAAGCGCAGGAACCTCGGATGTTCACCCACGAGATACGGACACGTATGCCGCTCGAGGCGAAGACGCTGAAGGGGGCGCCGTATTCAGCCGAGATGGTCACCGACCACATGCAGCAGCTCGCGGACGGCAATCGCATCGTCGAACATTCGACCGGACGCGTCTATCGCGACGGAGAAGGACGCGTACGCCGCGAAGAGGACCGTGCCAACGGCAGTCCGAGCATCTCGATCGTCGATCCAGTGGCCGGCGTGTCCTACGCGCTGGATCCCGAGCAGCGCATCGCCTGGAAGACGTCGACTCAAACCGGCATCGCCATCATGGACAAGCTCGAGGCGGCGAAGATCGCGGAGATGAAACGTCGTGCGACGCAAAGCGGAGAGGCCGTCGGTGCCATTGTGCAGATGCGGCAAAAGGAAGAAGCGGCGCGCAAGCATTCTGGTGAACCAATGACAGTCGACTTCAACGGCGGCGTCGTCACGTTGAAGCGTTCGCACGTGGCGGAACAGCACAAGGAAGAAGGGCTGGCGCCTCGGACAATGGAGGGCGTCCGTGTTGAAGGGCGCCGTTCGACGACGACGATTGCCGCCGGGGCGATCGGCAACGAATGGCCGATCACGATCGTGAACGAAGAATGGACGTCTCCGGATCTTCAGGTGCTGGTGCTGACCGAGCGCAAGGATCCGCGCAACGGCGATTCGTCCTACCGGCTGCAGCACGTCGTCCGAGGCGAGCCGTCAGCGCTCCTGTTCCAGGTACCTTCGGACTATGAGATCAGGGAGAGCGGGATCCAGCGGTTCGAGATCAATCGATAAGAACCCTGCGGTGCTAGGTGGCAGGGTGCTAGGTAACCCTGCGGTGCTAGGTGCTAGGTGCAGAGGTAACACCTAGCACCGTAAGCACCTAGCACCGTAGCACATAGCACCCTAGCACCGTACGATTCAGTACTCTGCAAACGCGTCGTCCGGCCAACAGTAGAGCCACCGTTCGCCCCGCTCGGCCGAGGCAACGACCGGATGGTTCGCCGCGCGGGCGTGCTTGCTGGCGTGACGGTTCGGTGACGAGTCGCAGCAGAGCGTGATACCGCAGGTCTGGCACGTGCGAAGGTGGACCCACGCGCTGCCGGTCTTGATGCATTCCTCGCACTCTGGCCGACGCGCCTGCTTGATTGTGGTGATCGCCTGAATGTGCGCGCACGCTCCCGTCATGCGCGCCAGCGTATCATGATGCGATGGCGGATCACCTGTGGCCCTCTCTGTCGTACGAAGCCTGGAAAGATACCTACGCGACGCTGCATATGTGGATGCAGGTCGTCGGCAAGGTGGCATTGGCGCAGGCGCCGCCGCTCAATCACTCGTGGGGCGTCGCGTTTCAAATCACCGCGCGCGGCGTCACCACACGAACGCTGCCGTACGGCACGCGATCGTTCACGATCGAATTCGATTTCATCGATCACCAGCTCCTGATTCGCACGTCCGACGGCGTGATCCGGACGCTGGCGCTGGCGCCGCGCACCGTTGCAGCCTTCTACGGCGACGTGATGGAGACGCTCCGCGAAATGTCTTTGCCCGTGAAGATCTGGACGGTGCCCGCCGAGATCCCGTCGCCCATTCGTTTCGAGGAGGACACGGTCCACGCGTCGTACGACCCGGAGTACGCGAATCGGTTCTGGCGCATCCTCGTGCAGGTCGAGCGGGTGTTGACCGGCAGCCGCTGCTCGTTCATCGGGAAATGCAGCCCTGTTCATTTCTTCTGGGGCGGGATGGACCTCGCGGTGACGCGCTTTTCCGGGCGCCCGGCCCCGCCGCGCGAAGGCCCCGCGTTCATGCGCGAAGCGTACTCGAAGGAAGTGATCAGCCACGGTTTCTGGCTGGGCGGCGTGTGGCCGGGCCTGGAGCAGCCGATCGAGGCGTCGTTTTACGGGTACGCCGTGCCGGAGCCTGCAGGCCTGAAGGAAGCTCGCGTGGAACCGGCCGAGGCTTTCTATCACCGCGAGCTCGGGGAGTTCATCCTTCCCTACGAGGCTGTCCGTCGGTCGGCCGATCCCGACGACGCGATTCGCAGATTCGTGAACAGCACGTACGAGCAGGCTGCGACGTTGGCGAACTGGGATCGCCAGGCCCTCGAAATAGCCTGAACGTTCAACGTTGAACGTTCAACGTTGAACGTTGTTTAAATCTGGATGCCCGTTTTTGGACCTCGTGCGCAGGTGACGATTGCGTCGCCCACAACGAGTGAACGGTGCACTGGCGGTGTCGCGCTTCGTTGATCCCGATACACCTCTCAGATTTCGGATCAGGTCGATGCACGGCACCGCGCTGGCGCATGACTCGGCTACTTCTCTATGTGGAACGACGTGCGGTTCGTGTTCACACCTGGCGCCGGCGCACCGGCGTCCCAGTACGTCACGTTGTCCTTCGAGGCGATAACCCCCTCAACTATTCCAGGGGGTGCACCCGGTCCATGGCAGCCGACGCCGAGGATGCCCTGGCTTCCGTCCGAGTATTGGATTCGAAACAGTGCGTTCCCGTTGGCGCCATCGGGACCGATGAGGTCGTTGTTC
>Ga0114129_10003218_pt1 | contig 22908 bp, 18 predicted proteins | sample RhiMetdeltSRZDD1_FD_80071 | JGI IMG/M metagenome (GOLD analysis project Ga0114129, IMG submission 80071) | Populus rhizosphere microbial communities from Tennessee, USA - Rhizosphere MetaG P. deltoides SRZDD1 (version 2) (version 2) | ecosystem: Host-associated > Plants > Roots > Rhizosphere >... | reverse complement strand
GCATCAAGTACCGTGCGAATCCGTCATCCCCGCCGCTGGAGATCCGATGCGAGTGTTCGTTAGGCCAGCAACCCACCTGCGATGGCTCGCCATGGCGGTCGTCTCTGGCGTGGTTGTCGTCGCGACGGGGTGCGCATCGGCACGCATCAAGAAAGAGAACGCGCTGGCGCTAGCCGCGGCTGACGCGAAGGTGCTCGAAGGATGCTACGGTTGCCTCGAGGAGGCACGGCACACCTACGAACGTCTTGCGGCTGCAAAGAGCTCGAAGAGCTCATCAGGGATCGTCGCACGCCTGTTCGAGACCGATGTCCTGATCGCCTTGCGCGAGAAGGAACTGGGCCTCGATTCTCGCCAGGCGATGGAGCGCGCGCGCGCCCTCGTCCCGAGAGTGCCCGCGTCGCTCGAGCCAAACCGAGTGCTCGCCCTCGCGGAGCACTCGCTTCCCGATGAGAACGCCTACCCGCTGAAGGCAACCGCAGCGCTGCTGCGAAGAAACAAGCCGTTCGTCGACAAGCTCGACGCCGAGCTCGCGTGGATCGACCAGGCGCCGCTCACGCCCGCGGTGCGGAGATACATCGCGCTCGCCGTCGATTGCTCGTATCCCGATCGCTACGAGGAACGCGGCGACACGACAAATCCGCTGGAGCGGCGACGCGAGGTGCCGGTCAACGCGCCGCCTCTCGTCGCCTATCGCGCCGCGGATTGCGCGAAGGCAGACACGCTCGCGCTCAAGCGCGTGCTCGCGGCGGTGCCACAGTTCGACGAAGCCGCGTACGCACTCGGCAACGTGGTCGTATGGTTCGCCGGCGAGACGGGCGGAGACGATGCGCGGAAGTACTACGCGAGCGCCTATGCGCGATTCCGGCGCGCGGCCGGTGTCACGTTCATGTCCGGGTGGCTCAATCTGAACGTGGGCGACTGTCACGAGGCGATTCGGTATTACGACGAGACACTCGCGATCGAGCCGGGCCACGATCGCGCGATCCTTCAGACGGTGATCTGCCAGTCGAACCTGCACGAGGATTCGGCCGCGATCGCGACCGCGACGCGGTTCATCGCACTCGAGACGCCAGACATCGCGCAGGGCTATTACTGGCGCGCGATCAGCCGACTGCGGCGGCGCGAGCTCGAGATGGCGCGAGGCGACATCGAGCTGGCGAAGGCGCGGTCGCGCGGGGCCGAGGTTCTCACCGCGGCGGGGATCATCGAGTTCGAGCAGGCTGATTTCACGATTGCGGAAACCGACCTTCGCGGCGCGCGCGCCGCCCCGAAAGGCGACGAGAACTGCAACGCGGGCTTCTACTTGGGCAGCGTCCTGACGAAGCGCGAAGCGTGGGCGGAGGCGGCTGCGTCGTACGACTCGGCGATGGTGTGTTATGACGACAAGGCGAACCTCATCGCCGCGAAGATCGAGCAGGTGCGTGGGAGCACCCGGGGAAGCGCGGAGTTCAGGGCGAGGCGGATCGCGTCGCTGGAGACGGACCTGGCGGATCGACGAAAACGGAACCAGACGTCCGCATTCAATGCCGCGAGCATGAACGCCCGGCTCGGTAACTTCGCCCAAGCGGAAGAGCTGTTGGTGATTGCCGCGCAGTCACCGGATTTATCCGATCAGGTTGCGAAGCTGAGACAGCAGCTCGCGGAAGCCACCCGATCGGCGCCTCCCCCGGCCGCACGCCAGCGGCAGGTCCCGCGGTAGTTCGCCTTGCTCGACTGGCTTTGTCTCCACTGGGCTGGCCAACAGCGTGCACGCGGACACGGCCGGAGAACTGAAGCGGACGAGGCCGGACTTGCTCTCACGCGCGTTGAGCGCGGTGCCGCCACGAGTCGTTTTTTTGTGGCTCCCCTTGAAGCCAATACATAGGTTCCTGAGGTAGTTCAGCCTTCCAAAGGCCTGCCGCGGGGAGCCGTCCGGATGTGTCCGTTGTTGTTTTCCGGCCCTGTCCGCGTGCCCGCTGTTGCTCTCCGGGTCGAGATTTCAAGGGGTCAGAGTCCTTGAACTCCTCGCAACCATCAATGACATGACCTCCGGCGGACGCGCCTAACGACTGACGCGACCGTGGCGTCTGACCGCCACGCAATGTCCGAGGTGAGCGATTAAGCTTCCATTAAGCCGTCGAGCCGTACATATTGACGCCCCGCCGTATTTCGCGTCGACCTCTACCTAGAGGTAGCCATGCGCGCTTCGGCAGTACTTTCCTGCGCGATCCTGCTCATCGCGTGCGCGAAGAAAGAGCAGAAGGCAGCCGATACCATTGCTGCCGCGCCCCCCGCTGCCGCCCCTGCACCCGCTCCGGCGCCTGCACCCGCCGCGACGCTGTCACTCGCGGACCTGGCCGGGAAGTGGACTGCGAAAACGTTGCCCGAGAACAGTGACAGCGTTCTCGTTACGTCGACGATCACCGCAACTGCCGACACGACCGGCTGGACGATCGCCCTACCGAAGCGTCCCGTGATGCCGCTTCACATTTCCGTGAGCGGCGACAGCATCCTTTACTCGACGGGTGCGTACGAGAGCGTGCTCCGCAAAGGCGTGCAGGTGTCGACCACCGGCGTTTTGCACAAACAAGGGGACAAGCTGGTCGGGATCAACCTCGGGCACTACAAGGTTGCGGGCGGAGACTCGGTCCGACGTTTCCGGATGGAATTGACCAAGCAGCCGTAGCAGCGACTGGCGACTGGCGACTCGGCGCTAATAGCATCCTGGCCGAGTCCCTAGTCCGCAGTCCCCAGTGCCAAGGCGCTGTCAATTCCGCGAAGCCGTATCGGGCACGAAGTGAAAGTCGTACTCGAGCCGGATCGTGTCGGCTACGCTCAGAACTACCGGAACGCGCGGCTGCTCGAGACCAAAGTCTTTGAAGGTAAACGCCGTCGTGGCAGTGCCCACGATGCCGTTCCCCTCGCCGCGCGCCGTGACTTGCCACGTCGTTGGACGCGTGGCGCCGTGGACGGTCAGGTCTCCGCGAACCGAGAACGTCTGCGAGGAGCCCGGCGCAATCGGCATCAGCAAACCCTCGAGCGCCACCGGCACGAGCTCGGCCTGCGGGTATTTTGACGTCTCGAGTGTACTGCGGCGCAGGAAGTTGTCCCGTCGGGCCTGGTCGCTCTTGAGCGTGGAGAGCTCGATGATGAGCTTCGAGCTTTCCTTTACGACCCTGCCATCGGCCCCGATCACGATCCGACCCTTGATGTCGTTGGTCGCCCCGACGGCGTCTTTCGGCAGATCGAATCCGGCAAGCTGCTCACGGACCCGGTACCGGGCTTCATTGCCGTCAGGCGCAACGATATAGCTCTGGGCGCTGCCGTTCGTGTTCGAGGCGGGCTTGGCCTGAGCCGACAGGCCGCCGGCAGCGGCGGCGAATAAGAAAGCGGTGAGATGCAACGACTTCACTGGCATGAGTCTCCGGAAAGGGCTATCGGTTGTACGGCTGACGCAGCACTTTCGCTAGGGTCGCGCGTAAGCAACCGTACACGATCCGGGGAGTTGGCCATCATATGGAAAGCGTCGTCGCCGCGCTGTTACGCGATTTCGAGAATGGCAGGCTGACTCGCCGCCAACTCGTGCAGACCCTGGCGCTTATGGCGGTCGGTTCACCGGTTGCGTCTGCCGTCGCCCAGAGTGCGGCCGCGTCGCCATCCGAGCCGGCATCCGGCACGCCGTGGAAAACGGTCTGGCTCGATCACATCTCGTTCCAGGTCTCGGACTACAAGAAGAGCGTCGATTTCTATACCGACCTCATGGGCTGGAAGGTGCTGGACGATAACGGGACGCAGGCCAAGATCGACATCAACGGCATCGCTGGCATCATCATCCGCAATCGACGGAGACCCAACGACGCCGCCAATGCAGCGCAAGCCCAGCCGGCAGCGCCAGGTGCACAGCCACCTGGCCGACCCGACTCGACGACAGCCGCGCGGGGTGGGGCCATGGCACAACCCTCGCGGCCCCCAGTAACGGCCGTCGTCGACCACATCTCGTGGGGGATCGAGCCGTGGGACACCGAGACGGTCCGCGCCGAGCTGCTCAAGCGGGGCCTAACGCCGCGTGAAGACACCGGGAATCGGGGGTCCATGGAGACGTCGCCGTTCAAGAGCTTCCACGTGAGGGACCCGGATGGCTGGGATCTGCAGATCAGCAACCAGACGAAGGACAAGCACGCGCTGTGATCTCAACGCGGTAGCCCTTCCAACCCTCAGGTCGGTCGGATGAAGAGTTTGCTTGTCGCCGCCGCGATCCTGACGGCAGCGTTGTCGTTCGAAGTTGGCATGCGTATGAGCGAGGCCGACGCCCATGTGTCGCCGGCCGCTCCGTCGTACCTGCCCACCGTCGCTCCACGCGAGATCGCGCTGGCGTCGCACGCAACGCCTCGTCCGTCGCGTTCTGTGCGTGTGCGACGCGGCGCCCCTGCCACGTACACGCGCTCGGAGCTCGACGCGCTCAACGACGTCCTCGACGCGTACTGCATCGATTGCCACAGCAACGACCTCAAGCTCGGCAATCTGTCGCTGGAAGGCTTCGACATCGGCCATGCGGATACCGCACGGGTCAAGGCCGAGAAGATGATCCGGAAGCTGCGGGCGGAGATGATGCCGCTCGCCGGCCGCCCTCGCCCGCCGAGCGACACTCTGCAGATGGTGGCGAACGCGCTCGAGCGCGTCATCGACAAGGCGACACCAGCCGCCGCCGGGTCGCGGACCTTCCAGCGACTGAACCGCCCCGAGTACGAGAACGCAGTCCGCGACTTGTTAGGCGTCGAGATCAACGCCGCCGACTACCTGCCGCTCGACACGAAGAGCGCGAACTTCGACAACATCGCGGACGCCCAGCTGCTGTCGCCCACGCTTCTCGAGGCGTACCTGAACGCGGCGGCAACGGTGAGCCTGCTGGCGGTCGGCGACAAGAACGCGCCGACGACGCTCACGACCTACCGCGTATCCCCTTACATCTCGCAGCATCCGTGGGACCACGTGGACGGCGCGCCGTACGGCACGCGCGGCGGCCTCGTCGCCCAGCACACGTTCGTGGCCGACGGCATGTATGAGCTCCGCTTCAACGTCGCCGGCGGCATCGGCACGCAGCTCGAGGACATCGACATCTCGATCGACGGCGAGAGGGTCGCGCTCCTCAAATACGAGCGCGGCGTCAACAAGTCGTTCTCGATGCAGGACCTCCCGTTAGGCGTGGACCTGTACAAGACCGAGCCGCTGAAAGTGACGGCCGGCCCGCATCGCGTGTCGGTCGCGTTCGTGAAGCGCGCCGACGGTCCGTACGAGGATCTCATCAAGCCACACGACTGGTCGCTCGCATCAGGCGGCTCGGCGAGCTCCGGCACGACCATGCCGCCGCACATCATGGACCTGGGAGTAGTGGGCCCGCAGAACGCGACCGGTGTTTCGGAGACGCCGAGCCGTCGCGTCATCTTCTCGTGCCGTCCGTCCGCCACGCTCGCCGACACCGCGTGCGCACAACGGATACTCACGCGGCTGGGCACACGGGCGTATCGCCGAGAGCTCACGTCGCACGACGTGAGTGGCCTCATGAGCTTCTACAGGCGCGGCGCTGAAAAAGCCGGCTTCGAGGAAGGCATTCGCTCGGCGCTGCAGGCAATGCTCGCCAGCCCGTACTTCGTGTTCCGCTTCGAGGCGACTCCCGACAACGCGACGCCGGGCAAGGATTACAAGCTGAGCGACTACGAGCTGGCTTCGCGCCTCTCGTTCTTCCTGTGGAGCAGCATCCCCGACGATCGTCTGCTCAAGCTCGCCGCGGCGGGTCGGCTCTCGCAGCCGCTCACGCTCGACGCCGAGGTGAAGCGCATGCTCGCCGACCCGCGGGCCGACGCGCTCGCGACGCGCTTCGCCGGCCAGTGGCTCCGACTGCAGGACATCGAGAAGGTGCGTCCGGACGTGTTCTGGTTCCCGGACTACGACGAGCAGCTTGGGCAGGCAATGCAGAAGGAGACGGAGCTCTTCTTCGGCGACATCGTGCGCCACGACAGGAGCATCCTGACGCTCCTCACGGCGAACTATACGTACGTGAACGAGCGACTCGCCCGTCACTACGGGGTCAAGAACGTCTCCGGCGAACAGTTCCGTCGCGTGACGTATCCGGACAGCAACCGCCGGGGGATACTCGGTCAGGGCAGCATGCTGGTGCAGACATCGCTGGCCAACCGTACGTCGCCGGTGCTGCGTGGCAAGTGGGTGATGGAAGTCGTGATCGGGATGCCGCCTCCGCCACCGCCGCCTAACGTCCCGTCGCTCGACGAGACGACGGACGGCAAGGATGGCAAGCCGCTGACGACGCGCGAGCGCATGGAGCTGCATCGCAAGAACATCACGTGCCGCACGTGCCATCAGTACATGGATCCGATCGGCCTCGCGCTCGACAACTTCGACGTGACGGGCCGGTGGCGGTATCGCGAGAATACCATGCCGCTGGACACCCAGGGCCAGCTGTACGACGGCACACCAGTGTCCACGCCGTCCGAGCTCACGCGGGCGCTGCTCAAGCGTCCGACGCCATTCGTTCGCCACTTCACAGAGAACCTCATGGCGTACGCGTTAGGCCGCCGCGTCGCCGACGAGGATCAGCCGACGATCCGAGCGGTCGCGCAGCGCGGTACGGACAGCGGCTACAGGTTCTCGTCGTTCGTCATGGGAGTCGTGAACAGCCCGGCGTTCCGCATGCGCACGGCCGAACAGCCGGTCGCGGCGGACGACAATCGCTCGCAGCGTTAGGTCTGGACCAACAGAGGAGCGGAGAATCCCGATGCAGATTCTGGCCGGAAAGGCGATGGAGCGCCGGACGTTCCTGCGCGGTATGGGTGCCGCGATTGCCATCCCGTACCTCGACGCGATGGAGCCGGCGTTCCGCTCGCTGCGAACGTTCGGCGGTCCATCAGCGGCAGCCGACAAGACACGGCTCGTCTGCATGGAGCTCGTGCACGGCTGCGCGGGATCGAACACGTGGGGCGCCTCGAAGAACCTGTGGGCTCCGGCAAAGATCGGCCGCGACTTCCAGCTCAATCCGGACGGCGCGCTCGCGCCGCTCGACGCATGGCGCGAGTACATGACGATCGTCAGCAACACCGACGTTCGCATGGCTGAGGCATTCGAGGCGCCCGAGATCGGCGGCGATCATTTCCGGTCGAGTGCGGTGTTCCTGACGCAGTCGCATCCGAAGCAGACGCAGGGTTCCGATCTCTGGGCCGGCACGTCGCTCGATCAGATCATCGCCCGGAAGATCGCCGAAGACACCGCGATTCCATCGATGCAGCTCTGCATCGAGAACCAGGACCGCGGCGGCGGCTGCGACTACAACTACGCCTGCGCGTACACCGACACACTGAGCTGGGCGAGCCCAACCGACCCGCTCCCCATGATCCGCAACCCGAGGATCGCCTTTGATCAGCTGTTCGGCGCAGGCAGCAACAACACGGACCGCGCTGCGCGTCGCAAGGCCAACCAGAGCATTCTCGACTGGATCGTCGGCGACCTCGCTGGCCTCAAGCGCGATCTCGGCCCGACGGATCGCCAGCGGATCGACAAGTACCTCTCGGACATCCGCGAGCTCGAGCGACGCATCCACGCGGTCGAGGCCAGAAACTCCAGCGGCGAGCCCCGCGAGCTGCCGGAAGCGCCGTTAGGCGTCCCCGACTCGTTCGCCGAGCACATGAAGCTCATGTTCGACATCCAGGTGCTGGCGTTCGAGTCGGACATGACACGCGTGTTTTCGTTCAAGACGGGGCGGGATGCGTCCACGAGGTCGTATCCCGACAGTGGAACCGACAAGGCGTTCCACCCGGCTTCACACCACGGTGGACGCGAGTCGGCGATCCTCGACTTCAACAAGATCAACCGCTATCACGTGAGCATGTTGCCGTACTTCCTCGAGAAGCTGAAGAACACGAAGGAAGGTGACAGCAACCTGCTCGACAAGACGGTCATCATCTACGGCTCGCCGATGGCCGACGGCAACATCCACAATCACCGCCGGTGTCCGCTGCTGCTGTTGGGCAAGGGCAATGGCAGGCTGCCGGGCAACATGCATCTCAAGGCGCCCGACGCGACGCCGATGGCCAACGTGATGCTGTCCCTGGCGCACCAGTTCGGCTGCAACGATCTGCGGAGCTTCGGCGACAGCACCGGCGAGTTCACACTGACGGGTTAGTGGAGCAGTAATCATGAACGCTCGTTCCTTCACGCTCATCGGTGTGGTGGCGGCCTGGAGCTCGATCGCCGCGGTGGCGTCACGAGCGCCAGTGTCGCCGGTCGCCGACGCCGCGATGCGCGGCGACGTCGCGATGGTCAGGACGCTCATCGCCCGCCGCGCCGATGTGAACGCGCCGCAGGGCGACGGCATGACCGCCCTGCACTGGGCCGCCGATCACGGCGACTCCGCGATGGCGGCCGAGCTGCTTCGCGCGAAGGCGAACGTGACATCGCGGACCCGCATTGGCGCGTACACGCCGCTGCACATTGCGGCCAGAACCGGCAATCCGGCAGTCGTCCGCATGCTCCTCTCTGCGGGAAGCGACGTGAAGGCCACCACGACAAGTGGAGCAACCGCACTCCACCTGGCCGCAGCCGCCGGTAACGCGGACGTCGTGAAGGCATTGCTCGCGAAGGGCGCGGACCCTAACGCGCGCGAGTCGCAATGGGGTCAGACTCCACTTGTCTTCGCGGCCGAGTACGGACGTGCCGCAGCGGTCCAGGTGCTGATGAAGCACGGGGCAGACCCATCGATTCGCACGCGCGTCGCGAACCTCTCCGACGACGCTGCACGCGAGCAGGCAGGGGAGAAGAAGCGTCGCGCCGTACTCATCTCGTTCGAGCCGCCCACTCGCCACGACTCGGCCGAAGCAGACTTCAAGAAATCGCTCGAGGCCGCGAGGGCCGCGGCTCGCGCGACGGCCCCACGCACTGCGGCCGACTCGGCGAGCGCACAGGCCGGAGGTCAGGGCGGCGGTCGAGGGAATCAGCTGCCGGTACGCGAGCCGCGCGGGCCGTTCACGCCGGAGCAGATTCAGGCGGCGATCGATTCGGGACGCGCCGTCATGATGGCCGAGAAGCTCCCGACCGACTCGGTGAAGGAGCAGGTCGACACGCTGAACGGTGGCGTCGAGGGGTACATCAAGCAGGTCGGGAGCGTCGGCGGCCTAACGGCGCTCCACCATGCCGTGCGTCAGGGCAACATCGACGCGGCCATGGCGCTGCTCGACGGCGGTGCGAACGTCAACGACAGCTCGCTCGTGGACGGGACGACGCCGCTGCTCATGGCGATCATCAACGGTCAGTTCGACGTCGCGATCCGACTCGTCGAGCGTGGCGCGAACCCGAACCTCGCGAGCTCGTCGGGCATGGCGCCGCTCTACGCGACGATCAACTCGCAGTGGGCGCCGCGATCCCGGTTTCCGCAGCCGCAGGCGATCCAGACGCAGAAGACGACGCACCTCGAGCTCATGGAAGCGCTGCTCGCGAAGGGCGCGGACGTGAACGCGCGGCTCAAGAAGCAGCCGTGGTACTTCGCGTACAACAACTGTGGCAACGCGAACTGCGGCCTCGAGAACATCGACGGGACGACGCCGTTCTGGCGAGCGACGTATGCGCTCGACCTCGACGCGATGAAGCTGCTCATCAAGCACGGCGCGGACCCGAAGCTGGCATCCACGCCACCGCCGCCGGCCGCGCGTGGCGCACGTCCGGCTCGGCCGGCGGCGAGCGCGGACAGTGGTCGAGCGGTTGCCGCGAAGGCCGACAGCGCGAAAGCCGATACAGCGAAAGCGGTCGTGGCTCCGGCGACGCCTAACGCCGCCGGGGCAAACGTCGCCAAGGCTGCTGCTCCGGCGCCCGCGGGGCGCGGCGCCGGCGGCGCCGCGGCGGACAACGCCGGACTCGGCGCCGGCGTACAGTTCAAGCTCGATCCCGACATCGAGGTGCTCGCCAAAGCAGCACCTGTTGGCCCGGGCGTTCTTCCGATTCACGCCGCGGCCGGCGTGGGCTACGGCAACGGGTTCGCCGGGAACTCGCACCGGCACGCGCCGGACGCGTGGATGTCGGTGATGAAGTACCTGGTGGAGGACCTGCACACGGACGTCAACGCACGAGACAACAACGGTTACACGGCGCTCCACGGTGCGGCCGCGCGTGGCGACAACGAGATGATTCAGTACCTCGTGGCCCACGGTGCCGACGTGAAGGCGGTCTCGCGCAACGGCCGTACCGTGGTGGACATGGCGAACGGGCCGGTTCAACGGTTGCGGCCGTTCCCGGAGACCATCGCGCTCCTCGAAAAGTTGGGCGCGAAGAATCAGCATCACTGCGTATCCTGCTAGCGAGCAGTCGACCGAAAACCAATAACCAACGACTCACATCTCATAACCAACGACTCGGGCAGGCATCACGTGATGCCTGCCCGAGTCGTTGGTGTTGGGCCCTGGGTTATTGGTTTTTAGTCATCAGTCAGGATCCTGACCCCTTTGATCCGGGCAGCATCAGCCTAACGTGCTCGTCACACTGCTGCAGCCCACCCTCGCCCTCCTTCCACGTCACCTTCCCGTCGGCGTCGGCATCCTTGCCCAACATCAGCTCGTTCGTGAACGACACGAGCTGGCTCACGAGCGCCGACGCCTCCGACGCCGCCGTCGCGGCCTGAATCCGTTTCGCCAGCGCGACGATGGCATCGGCACGCTGGACCGTGTTTCGCGCGGATGTCGCAACATGGTTCGCGTGCATGACCACGTCGTCCGACGCACCCGGCGTCTTGGCCGCGAGGTCCATGTGGGTGGCGATGCCTAACGCCGCTCGCTTCACCCCATAGCCGAAGCCGGGGCCGGCAGTCACGACGGTGGGATCGACGGCGTTGATCACGTGCCCGGCATGCAGCCTCATCGAGCCAAGGTTCTCCAGATCTCGCGCGGCGAGCCCGGCGTGAACGGCGGCGATGCGCGCCTCCTCCATCGCCGTCGGAAGGAGGCCGAGCCCCTTGGGCGTGTCGGTGAACCCATTCATGACGTGGCCGATGTGCACACCGACGGGGCCGGCCGGCACCGCCACGGCAAGCGGCGCGGCACCCAGCTGACCCGGCAGCGGCGCGCCCGTCATCTTTGCGATCGTCTCGTCGAACACCGCGCGGGCAGCCGAGTCGGTGCTCACCAGATACGTCTTGTGCCGGAACTCGTCCTCGGACATGCCCGCGTGATGCAGAACTTCCTCGACGCCTGACGCCAGCTGCGCGCGGAGCTGCTGCTGTGCCTGCGGCGTCTTGTTCCGAGGCTCCGCGAGCTGCTTCTGAATCGAGTCCCGCACTTGGGCCACGGAGAGTGACAGCTTCGCGAACGCCACGATGTCATCACGTGCACCCGCGGACATCGCAGACGCCGGAGCGGCCGGCGTTTTCTGCGCGAGGCAGGGCGCCGCAACGGCGAGTGAGAGGAAGGCAACCGCCGATCGTGCGCTGCGTGCGACGGACGGCGGCGTCAGTTGCTTCAACTGTTGCATCGCGACTCCGGTGACGGCTTTTCGGACCGGGAAAGTAGCGCCCGGCCCAATGCCAGTCGATGGACTGACCCGCGTTTATCGGGGAGCCGTTGCGCCCATCGCTGCCGGCATCCGGACGGCGACGACGCGACCGCGCGCGGACTCAGCGCCGTTCGCCTGGAGAGTTACCTCTACGATAACCTTTCGCTCGCCGACTTCGATCGCCCGAGCCCGCAGCTCGAGCTCCGGCCCGAGTGGAGTTGGACGGAGGAAATCAACCTGAAGGGAGGCTGTCACGAATCGCCGCGTCGGGTCGACGCCGGGCATCGCGCCGGCCTTCTCCATGGACGCTGCTGCGGCCGTGGCCATCGCGTGGCAGTCGATGAGCGACGCGATGAGCCCACCATACACGAACCCGGGCAGGGCGATGTGCTGCGGAGCCGGTTGAAAGCGCGCGACGGCCTGGCCGTCCCGCCACTCGCTCTTCACGTGCAACCCGTCGGCGTTGAGTCGGCCGCAGCCGTAGCAGTGTGCGAAGTCGTCCGGGTAGAGGTCCTGGAGCGGTTTCATGCAGAGAGCTTCGGTGCCAGCGCAATGCCCCGCAAGGTCGGCGACCTCCGCGTTCGAGTGATGAATTAGGGGTCAGACACGCGTCTGACCCCCAACCACGACAGTTCACGATCGACTGTTAGATTCGCCGATCCGTGGGGTCCGGCCCGGGACGAGACGCCGGGTTGCCGTCGATGCGGTCCTTCACGTTGTCGGCTGCGTCGGTGACGCGATCGACAATCCCTCCCTTTGTCGCCCTGTCTGCCGCGCCGCTCTGGTCACGACGCCCGCGCGCGAAGAAACGCTCGTCATCGTACTCGGGGCTCGAGTAGAAGCCGGCATCGCGGTCTGCGGACGCGCCGGACCTGATGTCGCGCTTCGCGTCCGGCTTTCGCTCGTGATACCACGACCGCAACGACGTCTCGTAATCGCGCGAGAGTTGCTCGCGATCGTAGCGTGGTATCGAAGTCAGGTCGGCGCTCGACAGGTCGACGACAACGTTGTCCTCGTTGTCATCCAGCCGAGCCTGTCCGATCGGAACGAGCGCATAGTTACGCGCGGTGTCTTTGGCGAAGTCCTTGTCGAGCGCGATCTCGAGATAGCGAATCCGCCGTTCACCCGTGTCGAAGAGCAGATCCTCTACCTTACCCATTTTCGTCCCATCTGTCGCACGGACGTCCCAGCCACGCGGGTCAGGCTCGTCCTTCGGGAGCTTGAAGCCGTCGAGGTCCCTCGAATGCACGAGTGCGCCGTCGCTGGCATCGGTGGTATGAATCGAGACATGATCGCGGTTTTCTTTTGCCATGTGACTCCCCTCCAGGCAAGCGCGTCGGTTCCGGTGGCTTGACGACGAGCCTTGCGGCCCCGAGCGCGATAGGTGGGCGGGTTTGTGCAAGGCACGTTCCCTCGCGCCGCGGAAACGGTGAAGATCGGCGTACGAGGCCAAATCGGACTCGGCCTGATCTGTTCTGGCGTTAGGGAATCGCGGCTAGCGCTCGAGCCAGGCTGCTCGCATCGCGAACGGTCATGTCTCGAGAGAGCACGCGAGCAAGAAACCCGGTTACGTTCGCGACAGCGAACGAGATGCCCGACAGGTTCCGTTCGACCGGCACTCCTTCGATTGGGCGGGGGTACCCGCTTGCGCCGAATCGGAGCGACCGATGAGTCCCATCGGCGATCATAACGAGAGCGTGGCGATCGCACGTCGAGTCGAGTGACACGCCAACGGCGTTAGGCAGTGACCCGGGCAGCCAGGCGACGCCGCCGCTCTCGAACGCCGAGACAACGATTGCCCCCGCCGCGACGGCCTCGTCGACGGCCGCGCCGAGGACCGCGCCACGCGCCGGGTTCGACGTCCCGAGGCTCAGGTTGATCAACCGGGCGCCGTGGTCGGCGGCCCACGAGATCCCGCGCGCGAGCACCTCCGCACTTGTGGCCAACGTCCGATCGAATACGCGCACCGCCACGAGATCGACGCGCGGTGCCTTTTCCAGAATCGCGGCGGCGACCGCCGTGCCGTGGCCGATCCGGTCGACGAAGTCGCCGTCGACGTCGCCGTTAGGCAGGATGCGGACACCGGACACGGGCCAGTCCCCAACATGCGGGTTCGCCGGATGGATGCCGCTGTCGACCACCGCGACCCGGACGCCCTCGCCGGTGAGCCCGGCGAACGCCGGGTCGTCGAGCGAGAATCGCCGCGGCGCTTCTCCGCTCGACGTCACTCCGCTGGCTGCAGCACGCCGAACAACTCGGCGAACGCGCCGCCTCGCGCCATCAGCGTGTCGGCCGCACCATCCTCCACGATCGCCCCGCGATGCAGGACGACAACCCGATCGGCTCGGCGCGCCGGCTGGAGGCGGTGCGAGATCACGATCGTCGTGCGGCCGCGCATGACCGCCTCGTAGCCCGACATCACCTGCGCTTCGGTCGCCGGGTCGATCGCGCCCGTCGCCTCGTCGAGCACGAGCACGGCCGGGTCGGCGAGGAACGCCCGTGCGATGGCGACACGCTGACGCTCACCGGCCGAGAGCGCTCGTCCCCGTTCGCCGACCGGTGTGTCGAGCCCCTGTGGCATGCGGCCCAAGAGATCCGCGAGCCCGGCGGCGCGAGCCGCTGCCGCAATGTCCGCCGCGGACGCATCTGGCCGCGCATACCGGATATTCTCGGCCACCGACGTATTGAAGATGAACGGGTCCTGGTCCACGACGACGATGTGACGCCGAAGGTCGCCCAGGCGAAGGTCCCGAAGATCGTGGCCGTCCAGCAGGATGCGGCCCGCTGTGGGATCGAGCTGCCTGACGAGCAAATCGGCTATCGTGGACTTGCCGCCGCCGCTCGCGCCGACGATCGCCACGCGTTCGCCAGCCGAAATCGTGAGGCTGGCGCGGTCGAGCACGGGAACGCCGCGATCGAACGTGAACGTCACATCGTCGAGCATGATATCACCGCGCACCGATGGAAGTGCGACCGCGTAGTCGCGCTCGGTCACCTCGGCCGGCGTGTCCAGGATCTCGTGCACGCGCCTCAGCGACACACGGGCGGTGGCCACGCTCGCGTAGAGTCCCATGAGCGACTGCACGGGCCCCATCAGCCGCATCTGATAGGCGACAAACGCCACCAGCGTACCGATCGTGATCGTCCCGTCGATGACACGCCATCCGCCGACGAGAAACACCGCGCCGCTCCCGAGCGCGAGGAGGAGGCCCGGCGCGCCGCCTGACAAGTATGTGAGCCGGCGCATCCGCATCAGCGCGTCGATGAACGCGTCGTTCCGCTCACGGAACCTCGCGACTTCCCGCTCCTGCGCGTTATGTGTCACGACGAGCCGCATGCCCTGCAGGGCGTCGATCAGGAAGGTCCCGATGCCGGCACTTCGGTCGCGCACGACGGCGATCGAGTCTTCGAGCCGCCGCCGGTACCTGACGAGCGCGAACAGCGACAGCGGCAGGACGGCGAGACTCACGGCAAAGAGCAGTGGGTCGAGCGCGATGAGAATTGCCACCGCGCCAACAAGGAAGACGACGCTGCCGATCCACGAGAGCGCGACCTCGGCCGCCACGCGCTGGATCTCCCCGATGTCACTGTTGATGCGCGACGCGATCTGTCCGAGCGGCATGCGCGCGTAGAAGCGTGGCGAGAGCCGCTGGAGATGGCGAAACAGGGCGAGCCGCATGTCGAACAGGATGTCGGCCGACACGCGGGTGTACCGGAGGCCGCTCACGACGTTCAGGACGAAGCTCGCAATGGTGAGCGCCGCGAACGCGAGCACGACGCGCACGAGCACCCCGGTGTCGCGGCCGATGAGGGCGCGGTCGATCAGCACCCGCGTCAGGTACGGCAGGACCAGCGACAGGCCGGTGCCGATGAGCGACAGTACCAGCACCAGCACGAGGCGTCGCCAGTACGGCGCCACGTAGCCTAACAACCGGCGGACGTCAGAGTGGACAGTGTTGACAAGCATGCTCGACTGATCACGGTGCGCTGGCACAGGTAACAGGTTACCTGTGGTTGTTCACCGCCCCGCATTTGCTGGTCGTGGCGCCGGGGCCTGCGGAATGATCACGAGCCCACTCATATCCTGCCCGAGATCGACGGTCCGCAGCTTCTTGAAGGTCTGCGCGTCGTAGACGTCGATCGTGGGGCCGGCGGTGTGGATGTAGAGCTCCCGCCCGTTCGAGCTCGGCGTCAGCCCCATGCGCGGTCGGCCGGCAAACTGGGTACGCTGCGAGACCCGCCGTCCCTCGAGGTCGAACGTCCAGAACTCGTAGTTCCCCACCTGTTGCCTGAGCCCATAGGCTCGGCGTCGCCCGGGCGCGAGGCGAAAGCTCACCGGCTCGCTCGGGCCTAACGTGTAGAAGTCAACGCTCCGCTTCACGAGGTCCACGCGCGCGACACCCATAAGCGTCCGCCGGTTCACCGGGTCGGTGATGCGGAACAGTCCCGTGTAGAAGCCCGGGTCCTCGTAGATGTCGTTCGGGAAGAAGAAGTTGAGACGCCCCATGCCTTCCTCGAACAGCGTGCGCGAGAGCTCCCACCGATCCACCTGCTTGAGGGAATCGGTGCTGTACACGAGCACGTCGTCGGTCGTGAAGAAGTACATGTACTCCCCGTCGGGGGAAAAGATGATCTGTGCGCCGTCACGCTCCTCGCCCTTCGGCCACGGGATCGTGTCGGTCACGGCCTTCTTCGTGAGGTCGTAGCGGAGGAGCGTCGGCTTTCCGACCTCGTAGCGATCGAGCTTCTTCGTGTAGGTCTTCACGAGCACGACGGCGAAGCGCTCGCGCGGGTCGACGTTGATCCCCCACAGCCGCACGCGCGTGTTGCCTGACGAGAGCGTGAACTTGTCGATCGGTTTCCGCGTGGCAATGTCGAGGACCTCGACGTGCTCGTACTGCGGATCGAGCACGTAGAAGTGTTTCCGGTTGAACGAGAGGACCATGCTCGTCGGGATGCCGACGGAGACCGGGATCGAGTCGACGACCTTCAGGTTGGACTCGTTCAGGATGAGGATCTTCTTCGCGTACGTACCCACATAAATCGTCCCGTTCCCGCCAGATTGGGCGTGTACAGGGCTAACGGCTAACAACAGCGTAACGGCGCCGGCAAGAACGGCGCGAAATCCCGCGCCGGCAAGAACGGCGCGAAATCCCAGACGGCGCGAAACGGCGCCGCTCTCTATGCGCTGTCTGGAATTTCGCGCTTGGCGCTCTTCGGGATTCCGCGCTGTCTGTGATTTCGCGCTGTCTGTGATTTCGCGCCCTTCGGGATTCGGCGCCGTTTCGTGGTTGCGCCGTTTCTGCTCTGTCATGGGAAGATGAGGTCGATCTTTCGCCAATCCTTCTGGGCGGATGCGCACTTTCCCGTCCAGTCAGGCGCGTAGTTGTAGAGATCGGGCACGTGCGCCGGCCAGAAGCAGGTGATGTGGCAGTCGAACAGGTCGCGCTCCACCGGCTGGCACAGCCCGGCCGTCCCGCCGCTCGCATCCGTCTCCCACCCCGGCGAGAACACGAACGTGCAGCCGAGCGGGATGTGTGGACCCGATGGCGTCGCGAGCGGTCCGCCCTGGAGCGCCACCACGTCCTGCTCCGTGGTCTCCGCAATGTGGCGGGCCTTCTTGTTGATCGGCGTTAGGTGTCGCACGTGAATTGCACCTCGGTCCTCGTCAGGCGTCGAACTGCGCCAGGTATTCCGGTCGTCGCTCTGCGAGCGTCCCGTATACCTGGAGACACGTGTCCGTCCAGCGACGGATCCATTCGCAGTAGTGCAGGTTCGGCCGCTCGCTCGAGCCGTAGCGTGTGTGCGCTTCGTGATAGCACCCGCCGGCGCACAGCGGACGCGCCCAGCACGTCGAGCAGTCGGTCTTGTTCGCGATGTGATGCTTCGTCAGAAAGTCTTCCTGCTTTGCACGATCTACCCCTTCCGTCACCGACCCGATCCGGTGCGTGTCGGAGCCGGCGAACCGGTGGCAGAGCGCGACGTCGCCATCCGTCGCGACGCCCATGAGGCCAAGCCCCGCCCCACACGGGTAGGCCTTGCTCATACCCTTGTGGATCTCCTCGAGCGTGTCGCGTACGTTCGAAAAGCCGTGATGCTTACCGGCGAGCGCATACTGCACGAACTCGTGCGCGAGCCGTTGGAACTGCGCGAGCATCGCCTCGAAGCCGTCCTCCTGGATCGCGTAGTCCCGCTGCCACGACGTCGTCACCGGCGCGAACCCGACCTCCCAGAAGCCGATCTCGTCGCGGAGATGCCGGTAGATCGACTCGACGTCCAGGTTCTGCTTGGTGAGTGTCACGCGCGCGCCCACTGGTCGCCTTCGGTGCCGCTCGAGCAGCATCCGGATGTTGGGCAGGACGACGTCGTAGCTTCCCATCCCGTTGTTGAACACGCGGAACTTGTCCTGCTGCTCGCGACCACCGTCCATCGACACCGTGACGCCCACGTCGTTCTCGACGATCCAGTCGATGATCTCCTCGCGGAGGAGCGTCGCGTTCGTCGTGAGGCTCGTATCGACCGTCTTGCCTAACGTCGCAGCGCGCTCCTTCGCGTAGGCCAGCGCCGACCTGAGCACCTTGAAGTTGAGCAGTGTTTCGCCGCCGAAGAACGTCAGGTGCACGACCGGTGAATCGCCCGACTCGGCGAACATGAAATCCACACTCTGCCGAGCGGTCTCCTCGTTCATGAAGCGCGGCTTCCGCGATGCCTCGACGATCCGGTCCTCGCCATACTCGTAGCAGTACGTGCACGCGAGGTTGCATTTGCTCGTCACGTTCATCACGAGCGTCGTGAGCGGAATGCGCTTCCTCGGTGGCGACGCAACCGGCGCCTCGACCGGGCGATCCACCAACCTGAGCGCGCGGACGTTCAGCAGGTCCTCGACCGTCGCGCGCAAGTCCGTGACCGGGAACCGGTCGCTGAGCCCGCGCACGAGCTCGTTAGGCTCCACGTCGTGTTCACCCAGGGCGTCGAGGACCGCCACCGATGTGTCGTCGAGCCGGAACACCGCCGCCGACGGCACCAGATACACGTACGGGGCGCCATCCGCATCAAAGGCGTGATACTCGCCGCGCCTGAGCAGCGTCATTGATCGCCCTTCCACGGCTCCCATCGCAGGTAGAGGGGGACAGTGACGAGCAGGTGCGCTCTGGCCTTGAGCGGTCGTGTTGCGTTCCCGTTGGCCTGCCCGTTCTCGCCTTCCTGGTACGTCGCGACCACCCACACGTCGCCAATGTTGTTCCGGTTGCCGCTCCGCTGTGGGTTCGGCCCATCGACGTTAGGCGTGAACAGGCCCCGCTGATCGATCCGGCCGACGAACTTGATGTCATCGTCGTCGTACGTGACGCCATACTCCTCGAGGCTCCACGATACATCCACCGGGCCGATCTCGACGTCATCCTCGGTGTCGGGCTTGCCGTCCGCCCCGTTGTGGTAGGCAATCGCCTCGAATTGCTGGTACTGCCTGGGAAATACGACACCCCCCACGCGGGCCATGCCCGCGAGCGGCGTCACCTTGATGCGAGCGATCTTGTCGAACACGACCGTCGCGCTCTTGAGCGACGCTCCGCCGACGAACAGGTCGCGCGCACCGACCGAGGCTCTTGGATCGACTGCGACACGGGCCACGATCGAGTCGCCGTCCGCGCGCACGACCTGGTCCACGCGCACGCCCGGCCCGAAGTCCAATGCCGCCGGCTGCGCATCGCGCGGGAGGTTCGCGCCGACGACGGTCACCTGCAGGTCGCGAGCGCCCGCACGCAGCGCGCGCGGATATACGCCCGCGATGAGAGGACCGGCACCAAGTCGTGTGAGCGACACGTCCATGCCGAACTCGTCGTATCCGCCGCGGAACCAGCGGCCGGAGATCTCCTGCCAGCCCGGTTCGATGAACATGACCTCCCGCCACGAGCTGTCGGCGGGAGCGCCGGATTCGGAGGATCGGCCACGCCACTGGTAGCCGGTGTAGACGGCCACCTTCCCTTCCCGCGTGACCGTCTTGCCGCCGTGCACGTATCGGTACGTCGCCCGCGTGGTGAACTCGTCGTCGGCGTTAGGCGTCTTCGTGATCGTCAGGCGCCCGCTGAACGCGCCGCGCCCCGGTTCGGTGCCGGCCAGGAGCCATTCTCCCTCGACACGGGGCGCACGCATGGTCGCCGACCACGCCGCCCACTCCGGCGTGCGGAGCGGGAACACCTTCGACAGGTGCGTCACCGCGACGTCCATTGGTTGGGGCGCCCCGGCGCTGTCCGGTGGCGGCGGCCCCCCGCGCCGGAACGCCTGGAAGTCCACCAGCGGGTAGTACGCCCGATGCGTCGCCAGCAACAGCTCCCACTCGTCCTTCGTGCGCCGCTGCGAGATCACCCGGCCTAACGAGTGGCACGCTCGGCACGTCTGCTCGGTGCGCGTGTCGGCCGTGTACTTGTAGTCGATGGCGCGCCGCTCGGACTCGAACCGAGCGGGCCGAGCTTCCGCCGGCGCGAGCCCCTGTGCGTTCGAGAGGTATTTGACGATGGCGCGCGCCGTCGCGGGATCCACTCGCACGTGCTGCAGCGCCACCATGCGACGCATGGAGATCTCCCACCCCTCTGGCGTCTTGCGCATGTATGATAGCCGCTCCATGAGCCCTGTCGTCGTATCGCGCACGTGACAGCGCGAGCAGCTCTGGATGACTGCCTGATCGTTGATGGCGAAGCCCGGCGTCGTGTCCTTGCGCGCGGGGGCCGCCGCCCGTTGCCCTGCCGGTGCGTTTGCCGCGGGCGGGTTCTGTGCCCACACGCCGTTCGTGAGGGCTACGAGCGCAATGACTGCAACGGTGCGACTCATGGCCGTTACCGGTGGTAAGTCCTGTGGTTATACCGGTCTCCACGCAGGGCGTCAAGCAAGATCGAGCATGCCTTTCCCCACGAGCACCGAAAGGGCGCCGAGGAAGTCCGGCAACGGAGCCGGAGGCGCCGCACGATTGTACGCCGCGTAGAGGTCCGGAACCTGATCATACGCCGGCGCCAGGGCCACGATCTTCACGAGGTCTACGCTCCGCAAGTAGCGCACACCTTCGCGAAAGGCAGGGACGACCAGATGCTCCTCGAGGGCGACCCGATCGCCGCGCACCGTCGGGCGCTCGGTGCGACGAAGGGCATCCGACGCGCGTAGTCCGATCGAATCGCGACGTCGGAGCTCATCGAACGCTGCGAGCACCTCCGGGTCCCGCCGCAGCGCCGCCACATCCGGCTCACCGTCATCGCCAGTGTCATCCGCCGACCGTGCGCGCCAGAAGTCCGTCGCCTCGTCGCCGGCCGCGTCGCGCGACAGCTCCGCGAATCGCCGACGAAGCGCGTCGTGCATCACGCGCTCGCGACCGTCGTACAGCTCGAGCGCGGCGCCTTGCATCGATGCGTCCACGAGCGCCGTGTGCACCACGACCGACGCGAGCCACGCGGACGACAGCGCCTTCTTGATCCCGTACGATGAAAGCGGGTCGACGAACGAGGCCGCGTCGCCGACGAGAAGGAGTCCGTCATCGCCGAATCGGCTCGAGTCGTACGATGACGCGTCGCGCGCAAAGATCGCCGTCGTTAGGTTCGCGCGGCGCGGGTTGGATCGCACCAGATCGTGGAGCCGCGCCGCCTTCGCGAGCTCGGCCTCGTACACCGCGGCGATGGTATCGGATTCGCCAGCGCGCCGAATGGGCGTCACCGCCGGGTCCACCATCACCGTCACGTAGCGTCGCGTTCGCGACACGGGAACCGACCACGCCCAGCCGCCCTCGTAGCTCTCGACGAGTGTGTGATTCTCATCGTCGAGCGTGGACCACCCACCGCGTCGCTCCCAGATGCCGACAAGCGCGAGCGTCCTTCCCGCAGGATCCGCACGGCGCCATGCGCGTCGGGCGAGCAGGCCGGCGCGCCCGGTGCAGTCGAGCACCCACCGCGCCATGAGTGAACGTTGGCGTCCTCGGAGATCGTAGTGCACGATCGACATCCCGCCGGAGTCGGGGCCGCGAGTCGCATCCCGCACGATCGCGCGGCGCACGACTCGTGCACCCGCCTCCTCGGCCTCGGCGAGCAGCAGCGTGTCGAACGTGTCGCGCCGCACCTGCCAGCCTAACGAGCCGGCGCCGAACGACTCGACGCGAGGCTGGTTCGTGCCCCACCAGACGGTATTGCCGGTCGCACGCACGAAGCCGGCGGCGTCGACTGCCGAACGTACCCCAACGCGATCCAGGAGCTTCCCCACGCTCGGCGGAAGCGACTCGGCCAGCGCGGGTCGCGCCGGTGGACGTGTCAGGAGGACGACGCCGTGTCGGTGGCTCGCGATCAGTCGCGCGGCCGCGGCGCCGGCCGGCCCGCCGCCGAGGACGGCGACGTCGACGCTGTCATCCCGAGCCATCAGGCGAGGGATCTTCATCATCTCTTATAGAAGGGCTTTGTCGGGACGATGAGGATCCCTCGCTCCGCTCGGGATGACAACAGCTACGTCCGCGCGCGCAGGTGCGAGACCGATTCCTCGACCAGGGTGCGCAGCACGTTCTGGTCGACATCCGCGAGCCGTTTGATGTACACGCATGCCTTTCCCGCTTTGTGCTTGCCGAGCGTCTTCAGAAGCTCACCGTGGCGAGCGGAGCCGGGCATCACGTACAGGGTGAGGTCGCCCTTGCGTGGAGAGAACCCGGCGAGGAACCAGTCGGTACCCTGGCCCCTTGCGTTCGTGTATCGATAGTCGCCGAAGCCCACGATGCTCGGCCCCCACATCTTAGGTTTCGCTCCGGTTGCCTTCTGCATGATCCTCACGACGGTGAAGCAGTCCCTGCGACGCTCCTCGTCTTCCACTGCGTTGAGAAAGTCCGTGACGCTCGCGATCGTGGGCTTGGTCTTGAGCTCGGCCATGTTCACTGCCTCGGTGTCGGCGTTCACCTGCTCGCACAAGGGTGCTATGGCGGCGCGCCAATGTGAAGTGCCGATCGCCCACTGGCGAGGACCATCGACGGACTCGAACTTCTCGTGAGTCCAGACCGCCCCAATGACCACGTCCCTGCGCGACACGCTCCGGAAGTCCCTCGCCGACCGCTACACGATCGAGCACGAGCTCGGCCGCGGCGGCATGGCCACCGTCTACGTCGCCCAGGACGTTAGGCATCGCCGCCGGGTCGCGATCAAGGTGCTCTACCCCGAGCTGTCGGCGGTGCTGGGCCCGGACCGGTTTCTCAAGGAGATCGAGCTCACGGCGAGCCTGCAGCACCCCCACATCCTGCCGCTGTTCGACTCGGGCAGCGCCGAGGGGCAGCTCTTCTACGTGATGCCGTACGTAGAGGGCGAAACCTTGCGTGCTCGTCTCGAGCGCGAGCGGCAGCTTCCGGTCCCCGAGGCGCTCCGGATCGCCACGGAAATC
>Ga0114129_10003217_pt1 | contig 22917 bp, 13 predicted proteins | sample RhiMetdeltSRZDD1_FD_80071 | JGI IMG/M metagenome (GOLD analysis project Ga0114129, IMG submission 80071) | Populus rhizosphere microbial communities from Tennessee, USA - Rhizosphere MetaG P. deltoides SRZDD1 (version 2) (version 2) | ecosystem: Host-associated > Plants > Roots > Rhizosphere >... | reverse complement strand
TGCCGGCGCGGCATCGGCGGCGACTGGGTGGATGTGATGCTCAACTGGAGATATACGTTCTAGTTTGAACGACAGTTGGATCAGAAAAAAAGGGGAGTCAGAAATGACTCCCCTTTTTTATTGGGCTTGCAGTGGAATCCTGAGAAAATCGAGCCGGCGCCCAACCTTCCAGATACGCAAACGCAGCCGGTGCATTTCATAACGCGCGCATTATTGCGTTGTCAATTCCTTATTGCTAAAAATCAGAGCGATTACTGCGGAGCTGGTGACCAGATTATGGTGAAGATATGTTCGTTAGTGAGGAAGACTATGGGAAACACAGTTAAGTTCTCTCATTGGTCATTGCTGACTTCAGCGATGGTGCTAATCGCCCTGGCGATCGCCTGCAATCATTATGTTCCTCGATTCGGCATCGGTGGGCGATATGAAGAAGGCAGAGAACAGTTTCTGCGTGGCCGGGGAGGCGATATGGACACCGCTATTGTCGCTCTGGAGTCTGTCGTGAGCCAAGACCCAACCTACAAATACAGCCTCACCTATCTCGGCCGCGCGTACTACCTAAAAGGACGATACCAAGACGCATTTGCGGTGCTGCAGCGTGCTGTGGCGGTGAAGAAGGACGACGAGCAGGCCTGGATGGCGCTTGGTCTCGCGCAATTGCGTTTAGGTCAGAACGATAAGGGGATAGAGTCGTTAATGGGCGGCATCACGCTGGCCAGCAGAGTCATGGTCGACGGCTATCACAATTATGTCTATTGGGACACCCGGGGATTGATCCGTGCGTCTATGAGGCGTTCAGCTTTTTTGCTGACCAAGGGCGCGGAGGAAAAAGACAATATTATTCAAAATACCGATCGGCTGCTCGCGCTGATTGACGACGAAGAAAACTTCCAGAGAAACACACGGATTCAGAATACCAGACCGCTGTACGGCGGTTAGAACTCTGCAACGGCCAATCGCTCCAGGGCGTCCGGGCAGTCTTACGCCGTGCCTACTCTGGACTCCCGGCTTTAATGGCGGTCGTTGCGCTGATTCAATCGCTCCGCTCACCACGTTGCAAGGCGCGTGCAGGCGTGGTGGGGTTCACCTTGGAACTCCAACACTGTGCGGTGCGTCAAAAAAATTCCCCCGGAATCATTATTCCGGGGGAATCTGGGTTCGATGAAGACGCCCAACGAACTAGAATTCGATTGACGTCGTTAAAAAATCCGTAAGGACACGAAAATTTACGGCTGGCTACCCTTACCCTCGCTGTCGCGGGCCCGCTCTCTGGATTCGTCGCGTCGAGCCAAATCACCCTCTTCCTCCATTCGTATGGCTATCCACTCGCCGTCTGTGAGCAGCTTTTGCCAATCGAATTCTCGGCCGGAAATCATGGCGAGATCACCTTGAATCTTGGTTCTTATCTCACGCGCGGGATCCCAGAATTGGCCGAAAGAAAAGCGATGAGCTTCCGTTACCCATTCAAGCCAGTCGTTAATGCCGCGCATTCCACCCTCGATTTCCTTTAAACCGGTCTGGCGGTCGCCGCTCCGGGCCAACGTCAAGCCGAGGTAAAGTCGGCCGATATCTTCATCTTTGTTGGCGGAAAGCGCCTTTTCGAGCGTCTGGCGGGCCTGTGGTAACTTGCCCGTCGCGTATTCGGATCTGCCGACGTAAGTCCAAATCCCTTGTTTCAGGGCAGTTCCGTACTTGTATTCCGGATCTTTTTGAGCAGCGCTCTGAAAATAACCAAGCGCAGCTTCGTTGTTGCCCGTGAGAAGCGCGTGCCTGCCAGCGGCAACCTCGCTGCCAACATGTAAGCTCGTGCAAGCAGAAAGAGAAACAAGTAATGAGAACAACGCCCCTAGAGTGTTGGATTTCATGACTCCCTCCAATTTTCCAGGCGTAAGGATAATCACCGCGGGCCGGAAATTCAACGGTAATCAACAGGGACAACAGGGGCGATGCTTAGGACAAATTTAAGCATCCAAACCTAAGGCAAAAGGCGAGTCCCAGGAAAACCGCCGGCGGTGACTCGCGAGTTTGCGTTACGCCGAGCGTGATGTCCATCTGCGATGCCAATTTTGCACACGATCAGAGCAGAATATCGCCAAGAGTCGCGAGAAAATAGCAGATACTGACGTAGGCGTTTAGATCGAAGAAGGCACGATTGATACGCGACAAGTCGTCGGGTGTAACGATGCGGTGTTCCCAAAATAACACGAGCGCCACCGCGAGAAAGCCGAGCCAATAAATCAAGCCCATTGCTGCGCTGAGTCCGACCAGCGCGAGAAACGCGATCGTACATAGATGAAAGAGCGTTGAGAGGCGTAACGCCGCGGCAACGCCGAAACGAACCGGTATCGAGTAGAGTCCATGGGTGCGGTCGAATTCACGGTCTTGCAAAGAGTAAATAATGTCGAAGCCGGTCAGCCAGAAAACCACCGCTAGACTGAGATAAAAAGGCACGAACAACTCGGCCAGATTAATCGGCATCTGGGCGACGGCCAACCAGGCGCCGATCGGCGCTATGGCGAGCGCGAGACCGAGGAATATATGGGAAGCCCAGGTAAAGCGTTTGGTTAGCGAATAGAAAAACACGATCGCGAGGGCCACCGGCGATAGGACAAAGCAGATCCAATTAAGCTGGTACGCCGCAAATATAAAAACGAATGCCGCGATGGTCGTTAGCGCGACCGCTTCCGAGACTCTCACTCTGCCTTGCGGCAGCTCCCAACTTTGGGTGCGCGGATTGAGTGTATCGAATCTTTTGTCGACCAGTCGGTTGAAGCCCATCGCCGCCGTGCGGGCGCCAACCATGGCAACGACGACCCACAGGAAGGAGCGAAGCGTTACCGGATGTTTGGGCCAGGCCAGCGCGACCGAGGCGAGCGCAAACGGCAGCGCGAAGACCGTGTGAGAAAAGCGGACGAGGGCTGCATAGTTGTGAACCTTTTCGAGTAACGGCATAGTTCCGAGTTTAGGGGCCAACGACATCGAGCAAAGCGCAGAGTGTGTGAGAGCGGCAAATACGAATTGCAGGGTCTCCGTTCTTCTCAATTTATTCTTTGCGTTATGCGCTTTAGCGCTTTGTTAGATACCAAGTTTTTCCCAGATTGAATCGATATAGCTCTTGGTCTTGTCGTCCATCACGATGGCATCGGGCCATTCGCGCTCGAATCCCTCACTGCGCCACTTGCGAGTGGCGTCAATGCCAACTTTGGAGCCATACGCTAGGGCAGGAGCGGCGTGATCGAGAACGTCAACGGGGCCTTCAACAAATACCGTGTCCCGTTTCGGATCGATATGATTGCCGACGATCCACGTGACCTCGGAAAGATCGTGAACGTTGACATCATGATCGACGATGATCAAAATCTTTGTGAACATCATCTGGCCCAGACCCCATAACGCATGCATGACTTTGCGCGCGTGTGCGGGATATTCCTTTTTGATCGCAATAATCGCGAGGTTATGAAAGATGCCGTGGACCGGCAGATTCATATCGACGATCTCGGGCAAGGTTACCCGCAGCAACGGCAGAAACAATTTCTCCGTAGCCTTGCCGAGATAGGCATCTTCCATCGGCGGCCGCCCGACGATCGTCGTCGGATAGATCGGATTTTTTCTATGAGTGATGCAGGTCACGTGAAACACGGGATAATCATCGGCGAGGGAATAGAAACCGGTGTGATCGCCGAACGGCCCCTCGCGGCGCAGCGGCTCGGCGGGGTCGACGTACCCTTCGATCACGATGTCTGAATTCGCCGGCACCTCGACATCCACGGTAATGCCTTTGACCAGCTCAACACCTTTCTTGCGCAAAAAACCGCAGAACAACACCTCATCGATCTGGTCCGGCAACGGCGCGGTCGCCGCATAGATCATGGCCGGATCGCCGCCCAAACAGGCGGCCAGCTCAAATCGGCCAGCTCTTTGCCGGTGAAACTGGCGCGCGCCGACTTTGTGAAGATGCCAGTGCATGCCGGTGGTGCGGGAATTGAAAACCTGCATACGATAGAGACCGACGTTTCTCGCGCCCTTGACGGGATCTTTGGAGAAAACCATCGGCAGCGTGATAAACGGCCCGCCGTCGCCGGGCCAGCAAGTTAACACCGGCAGGATATTCAAATCCGGCTCACGGATGACGATTTCCTGGCACTCTCCCTCCTGCACAGTTTTCGGCGGAATACCGGCGAGCTTGATCATCTCGCCCAGCAATTGAAATTTATCTTTCCACGATTTCGGTGGTCGCGTTTGGATGAGCTTGGCAATTTCGTGGGCGATGTCCTCGACATCGGCGACACCGAGGGCCAGGGCCATACGCTTCGCCGAACCAAAAGCGTTGATCAGCAGCGGGATGTTTTTGCCGACGACGTTTTCAAATAGCAAGGCGGGGCCGCCGTCCTTCATGACCCGGTCGGCGATCTCGGTGATTTCCAACTCAGCTTTGATCGGATGAGCGATGCGCTTGAGCTCGCCTTCACGCTCCAAAACTTGAACGAAATCTAACAGGCTGTTATATGCCACAAGATTAATGATTGATATGTTCTTTAATCGTAGCGCAGTGAGGAAGTCAAGGATGGAAGTCGCGTCTGCGTTGTCGCCTACCGACGAAACAAAACCGAACTGGATCATTGACGTCGGCTGCGTTTTTGGCATAGCGCTGTTGGCAATCATTCTTCGTTACCAGTATCTCAGCCAGATCCGATCCATACCTTTATTCTCCAACCTGGTCGCGGATTCTTACGCTTACAATCAATGGGGAGTTGCGATTGCCGGGGGGGATTGGCTCGGCAAAGAGGTCTTTTATCAAGCTCCTTTGTATCCCTACTTTCTCGGAATTCTATACGCGTTATTTGGCCAAGATCTGTGGAGCGTCCGCGTCGTGCAGATGGTCATGGGCTCGGTCTCCTGTGGTCTTCTCTATTTAGTCGCTAAACAATTTTTTTCACGTTCCGCCGGCATTGCGGCAGGCGTGATACTTTCCCTTTACGCGCCGGCGATTTTTTACGAGAGTCTGATTCAGAAGAGCGCCATGGATCTATTCTTGGTGGCATTGTTGCTCCTTGTCGTGGGTTATTCGTTGCGGAAACCGGGTGCAGCAAAGTGGATCTTCGCAGGGATCATTGTCGGGCTTTTAGCACTGGCGCGAGAAAACGCTCTGATTTGGCTGCCGGTTCTGGCGATCTGGATTTGCTGGTATTTTGTTTCGTACGGCGGTTTAAAGCGGCTGGCTTGGTCGGCATCGTTAGGTCTTGGCGTATTGATCGTGCTCGTGCCCGTGGGGCTTCGTAATTTGCAGGTCGGCGGCGAATTCGTTCTGACGACCGCCCAGATGGGCGCCAACTTTTTTATCGGCAACAACCCGAGCGCGACCGGCACCTACGCGCCGCTTCGACCCGGCCGAGGAGATCCCCAGTTTGAACGACTTGACGCCCAAGAGTTGGCGGAAAAAGCTCTCAGCCGGTCTTTAACCGCAACTCAGGTTTCGAATTACTGGTTGCAGCAAGGGTGGTATTTTATCCGCACTCAGCCGATTCATTGGATCTCGCTGCTCGGCAAAAAATGGCTGCTTACCTGGAGCGTTGTCGAACTGGAGGATTCCGATGACTTTTATATCTACCAGCAATGGTCGCCTCTGCTCCGATTACTCGCAGCGCTGGGCAATTTCGGATGGTTGGCGCCGCTGGCTATTGTTGGCCTAGTGTTAACACTCAATGAGCGCCGCCGTTTAGCGATCTTATACGCGTTAATCCTGACCATGGCGGCCAGCGTAGCGGCCTTCTACGTATTCGGCCGTTACCGATTCCCCCTAATTCCGCTGCTCGCGCTGTTTGCCGGAGCCGGCATTGTGCGTGTCTATGAAATTGTCAAAGCCCGCCGCTTTGTTTGGTTGTCTGGAGCGGTGGTGGCGGCAATCCTCGCCTGGATGGTAGTTCGCATTCCAATTATGGGTGTTCCGGGACCAACGGTCGCTGGCTATAGCAATCTGGCAAGAGTATTCGCAAGAGCTGGTAAACCGGACGAAGCGATCGCCAATTATCAAAAGGCTTTGCAGATCGATCCGCAAAGCGCCGTAGTTCACTTTAATCTCGGCAGTCTGATGGGAATGCGAGGTAACATTGAACAGAGTAGGTTACATCTGGAGCAGGCGGTCAAGTTCGATCCCAATTACGCGGAAGCGTACTCTAATCTTGGAAACGTTCAACTGCTGCTTGGAAACACAAAGGAAGCAAGCGCAAGTTATCGCAAGGCCCTGGAGCTCAATCCGGGGTTTGACGATACGCGGTTCAATCTCGGCATGGCTTTGCTAAGAGGGAAGGAATTCAAGGATGCGACCGAGCAATTCCAAATCATCGTCAAAAAGAATCCCGAAAATGCCGAAGCTCAGTTTCTTCTCGGCAACGCGCTTGCAGCGGGAGGAAAGCTGGACGCGGCGATTGAAAACTTTCGTGAGGTCATTCGTCTGAAGCCGGATTTCGACGATGCTTACGTCGGCTTGGCGCGTGCGCTGGCCATGAGGGGGCGCACCGAGGAAGCGATGCAGGTCTACCAAAAGGCGCTGGCGATCCTCAAGTCAAAGAAGCAGGCGGACAAGAACGCGGCGGCACCTCCCGGGCGCGACGCTCGATAGGGCTTCGACTTTCGAGCCAGACCAAGTTCCGCCCGAGCCTTCAATCGTCGAATTGAATCTTCCGCTTAGTTTTGAAGCTCCTTGCGCTCTATGGACCGAACCTCGAGAACAAGAACCAGCAACGCACTCCCGCCGGCTGAACGGAGCACCGCGCAGGCGAACTCCATTAGCCAGAAGAATCTTCAGTGGATTCTCACTCTGATCATTGCCTTTGTGTCGTTCTTGGTTTTTTTGCCCGCGCTATCGAACCAGTTCGTCAACTGGGATGATTACGAAACACTCGTCGATAACCCGCACTATCGCGGCTTGAGCTGGAGCCATGTGCGCTGGATGTTTACCACGTTCCACATGGGTCACTATCAGCCGTTGAGCTGGCTGACCTTGGGACTCGATTACTTGCTCTGGGGAACCAACCCCTTCGGATATCACCTAACCAATCTGTTTTTGCACAGCGCCAACGCGGTGTTCTTTTTTTTTCTCGCTCGTTTGCTGCTAAAGCGCGCGTTCAAGCTCGCTAACGATAAAAGTAATATTCGCCTCGATCTGGCTGCCGGGCTGGCCGCGTTGCTATTTTCCATTCATCCCTTGCGCGTCGAATCGGTCGTCTGGGCCACCGAGCGCCGGGATGTCCTGTCGGGATTGTTTTTCTTGCTAACTCTGTATTGCTACGTGCGGTCACACACGGACGCGAATGAAAAATCGCGCCGATCATGGGTGGCTTTTTCATTAACCGCCTTCATGCTTTCGCTAAGCGCGAAGGCGAGCGCGATCACATTGCCGCTGGTTTTGTTGTTGCTCGATGTCTATCCGCTGCGCAGGGTGGCGGGAACGTGGCGCTCATGGTTTACGCCCGAGGCAAAGAAAATTCTGTGGGAAAAGCTGCCATTCGCCGTGCCGGCTATCATTTTTGCAATCATTGCGATATTCGCCCAGCAGAGCGCCACAGCGTTGCGGCCGGTTCAGCAATATTTCATCTCCTATCGTGTCGGACAGGCCTTCTATGGAATTGTCTTTTACCTTTGGAAGTCGATTATTCCCCTCAATCTCTCGCCGCTTTACGAGTTGCCCTACGACTTTGACGTTTGGACGGGGCTTTTTCTTTTCTGCGCCGCCGCCGTTCTCGCGATCAGCGCCGCTCTATATCTATTGCGGCGCCGCTGGCCCGCTGTTCTTGCCGCTTGGGTATGCTATCTGGTGGTGCTGGCGCCGGTCGCCGGGATTGCCCAGAGCGGGCCGCAACTGGTCGCCGATCGATACAGTTACTTTTCGTGCATGAGTTGGGCCGTTTTATTGGCAGGCGCGTTTTTTTACCTCTTGAATTCGCTTGACGCACGCCATGGAGGCCAGTCGGTATTGATCGCAGCTTTGCCTGTGCCCGGCCTAGTGATGATGATTTTTGCCTTCTTGACTTGGAAGCAGACCGAAGTGTGGCGCGACACCAGAAGTTTGTGGAATCATGTCATCGCGGTTGCGCCGCAGTCGAGCGTCGCTTACTACAATCTCGCGCGCATCGTTGAGAATGAAGGGAAATTAGCTAAAGGCGTGGAATTGTATCGCCGGGCCTTGAGTAATAACCCGTTAAACGCCGATGCTCATTACAACCTGGCGCGCCTATTGACGAAGCAAGGTGAGCAGAACGAAGCGATCGCGCATTATCGCGAGACGTTGAAGATTCGCCCCAACGACGCCGAAGCGCATAACAATTTGGGACTTTTGCTGGCGGCTCGGGGCGAGCCCGCCGCCGCATTGGAAGAGTTTCATCGGGCGCTGCAAATTGATCCGAAGTACGCCAAAGCGTTCTTCAACATGGGAAGAGTGTTGGCGCAACAAAACGAGCTCGACAAAGCGGTTGAAAACTACCGGCAAGCCTTGACGGTTAGCCCAAACGAAATCGAGGTTCTCGTGGTTCTTGCCGAGGCGCTCGCTAGACGGGGACAATTCGCCGAAGCGGCGATGCATCTACAAAAGGCGATTGCACTGAAGCCGGAAATTCCAGATGTCCACGTGGCTTTGGCGCGCTCGCTGGCGGCGCAAGGCAAAACGGACGAAGCCGAGAAACATTATCAGGAAGCTCTGCGGCTGTTGAAAGCTAAAAATCCGGCGCCGCCGTCCGGCGGGCCAAGCCAGTAACGATGGCACGCAAAAAAGCGCCGTCCGGACAAAAGAGTCAAAACGCCTGGGGTCCGCTTGCTGGATCTCTTATCTTAGGATTTCTTGGGCAATTGTGTTTTAGATTCGACTTGAGTGTTGTCGCTGGCCTGCTGTGCTATTTCGCCGCCGCTTACATCTTTATTCTATCATTGCGCAAGTATAGCAGCGACGAGGTTGCCATTGCTGACTATTATCCGTTGGCTGCAAGACTGTCCGCTCTCGGTTCAAAGAAGGGGCTCGAGTGGCTGTTGGTTCTCGCTTTGCTCTTCATCGCCGCGTTCTTCAGATTTTATCGCCTCGGCTCGCAGCCGTCGTCGCTTTGGTTGGATGAAGGGCTCGTGGGCCTCAACGCTCTCGAAATCATCGAAGGAAAGCACGCTGCGCTCTGGAGCGTGACGCCGCTGGATCGTTGGCGGCCCGACTGGGTCAAGACATCGAATCTCTATCTCTATTACGTGGTTTTCGTTTTCAAAACTTTTGGCACGGGCTATTTCGGTCTTAAAATGGTTTCTGTGCTGCCGGCGGTTGCGAGCGTTGTAGCCGTGTATTTTCTTTTTCGCGAGATATCGAATGTTCCCGTAGCCGCAATATCGGCTTTTCTCACCGCGGTTTCCCAGTGGCACATAACCATCAGCAGATGGGGGTGGGACGCGGTCTTGATGAGTTTGCTGCAGTTGGTTTCCTACTGGCTGCTGCTAAGAGGGCTCAAGACCGGCAGAAAATGGCATTTGGTCTTGAGCGGTGTGCTCATGGGACTGTGTCTGTACACTTACATCGCTTCGTGGATCGCCCTCGCTATTGCGGTCACTTTTCTAGTTTTAAAATCAACGATGGAACGGCATGGACTTCGTTCTAGCTTGCAGCATGGGATTTTTTTTCTTGTACCGTGCTTAGTGGTTTTCGCGCCGTTGGGCGCCTACTACTTCCAACATCCCGGCGATCTATTCGTGCGAACGTCGGAGTTGACTCTCGCCAAATCAGTCGCCGTGGCGCAGAGCTACTATCCGGTGTGGGAAAATATCGGCAAGTACGCTTTGATGTTCAACGCCGACGGCGACGGCAATCCGCGCCACGGTTTTCCACATGAGCCCGTGTTGGATTTTGTCACGGCGATTTTCTTTGTCTTGGGGTTCGCTTATTGTCTGCGGTCTTTGAAAAATGCCAAGGCGATGCTCGTACTGCTATGGTTCGCGTTGGGTTTACAAGGAGGACTGCTGGCTGATCCGTCCGACTCGCCTAACGCTTACAGAACGTTCATGGTCAGCCCGATCGTCTATTTTTTTGCCGCCACGTCGATTCACTTATCTCTCAAGGTTTTATCAGGATCGCTGCCGCAGTTTAGACGCAAAGAAATCGTTCCCATGATGCTGGGAACGGCGCTGATCTGCTACGCTCTCTCGATCAATTATTGGACTTATTTCGTAAAGCGGCCAAAAACGCGCGAAGTCTGGGAGGAAGAAAGTCGAGACGGAGAGCTGCCCGCCAAGCTCGCATCGCTAAGCGGACAATCGCGGCCAATTATCGTCGATCCGTTGTTGCTCTGGAAAGTCGTTGTCGTGAACAGCTGGTTTCGCAACTACCGCAGCGGAAAACTTTTCGAGTCGCCCTTTCGTGCGGGAAACCTGCTCACTGCCGAAGGTTATCTCGCTCAACTGAGCGCCGAGCACCAGCTGGTCTATGTTTACTCGCCGGTATTTGCGCGCATGATGCGCTCGCTATTTCCTGATGCAAAAAACGAAGCTGTGCTTTCTCCTTTCGGTGACCCGCTATACGGTGTGGTCACGATTGCCGTCGCCGACCTGCGATTGCGACTGGCATCGGTGGATCAGCGGAGTTTGGCCGCCGCGATTCAGAATACCGCGGTTTTTTATCAAGAGCAGGCGAGCGCCGATGCCGAGATCGGCCCGCGACGTAAATTCCTGCTTGAGGAATCCAAAAAGGGAATCGACTTCGCTGGACGGCTCAAGCGGGCAACTTCCGGGGACCGGACGCCGTGAACCGGAATTCAATCTCGTGGGCACGAATCTATGGCGTCCAATCAGGCTGACCGCACGAATTTCCCGCGTGTGAAGCACAAAACACCAATCTGACGTTTTGCGGACTTTACAGGGATTGCGAATGAGCGCCCAACAAGCGAGACAAGTGGGAAACAACATCGGCAAGTCGAACGGAAAGAGAAATTGGCAGACTTCCACGCTCGTCATCGGCGTTTTTGTGATCGTTTTTGGATTCCTGACGATCACGAGTTTCACCCAGCAATCTCCGACAATCGATGAGCCGGTCCATCTTTTGGGTGGCTACTCCTATCTGAAATGGGGAGATTTCAGGGTGAATCCCGAACATCCTCCTCTGGTTAAGATGTGGGCCGCGCTCCCGCTCCTGTGGATGGATGTTCACGACCCGCGTCCTGCGAATGCACTATGGAAGCAAATTTTGGGAACGGAACCGGGAGGTCCCGTATATCCGTTTGCTCGCGATATGTTCTTCGCACGAAACGACGCGGCGCGCCTCTTCTTTTACGCCAAGTTGCAGATGATCATCTTGAGTATCGTGCTGGGAATATTCGTCTATCTTTGGAGCTGCGAGCTTTTCGGTATCAAAGCGGCGATCGTGTCCCTTTTCCTGTATGGCCTAGACCCCAATATCCTGGCGCACAGCGCGATCATTCACACGGATTTGCCCTTCGCGGTCTGGTTTTTCATTGGGACATATTTTTTTTGTCGCGCACTCACGGAACTCACGTGGGTCAATTTGCTCCTTGCAACTGTCGTATTTGGCTGCGCGGCCATCACAAAGCACTCGTTCATGGCGATTGTGCCGGTCTGGGTCATTTTGGGAATGATAAAAATATTCAGCTCCGAGCCTCAAAGCCGCGCGCTCGTCGCCGGCTCACGATTGGCTTCGAGTCGAATCCAAAAGATGTTTGTTCTGATGGGACTGATCTCGTGCGCTGCTATCGCGGCGTATTTTTCCATTTGGGCCGTCTATGGATTTCGATTCAACGCGGTGCCTGGGGGCGAGGCTCCTCTGTTTATGCCTCAGATTCCGCCCGCGCACAAATCGATTGTCGAAATCATACGGTCGTTTCTATTCGAACATCGGATTTTTCCCGAGGCGCTCATCTCCGGCTATCTCTACAATTTCAAAATATGGAAGCATTCGGCTTACCTCTTGGGGAAGATCTCCGAGGATGGATTTTGGAGTTATTTTCCTATTGCTTTTGCCGTCAAGACGCCGCTGCCGACACTTCTCATGCTCGCCGTGTCGGCCGGATGGGGATGGATGTTTTTCAAGAAACGATTGACGGTTCTCCTCTGGCTTATCATTCCCGCGCTTGTTTATTTTGCATTGGCAGTTTTGTCTCGCTTCAATCTCGGCATCCGCCATCTGCTTCCCATTTACCCTTTTTTGTTCGTCCTCATTGGTGCAACGGTCCATGAGCTTTGGCGGGAAGGCTTGCGAAGCGCGCGGGGCGGTCTCTTGGTTCTCGGTTTTTGGTATCTCTGGTCGGCGGTTTCGTCATATCCGCACTATCTTTCTTTCTTCAACGAACTTGCCGGTGGACCTGAACACGGCCACAAAGTACTTTTGGATTCGAACCTCGACTGGGGACAGGACTTGAAAGGCCTGAAAAGATGGATGGAGCGAAATGGAGTTACGAGGGTCCAATTAGTCTATTTCGGCACCGCGGACCCCAAATACTATGGAATCGATGATTTCTATTCGACTGAAAATCTCATCCGTTCGCAGTTGCCGGCGAGCCGACCTGTGGATTTGCCTGAACACCTGGCTGTGAGCGCGAATTTTCTCTTTGGCGGCGAACTGTTTCTTCCCGGCGAACTAGCAGAGCGCTTTCGGCCTTACCGGTCACGTCAACCGATCGCTTCGATCGGTTCTTCGCTGCTGGTTTATAGGCTCAATCTTGCCGACCCTCGGGTATATGAGGATGGGGCAATCATAACGGCTCGCAAGGGAGCGTTAAATCTGGCGGAAGCTTTGTTGGATAAAGCGCTGCAGCTCGATCGAGGAACCGCCAATGCATACTTTCAATTAGCCAACCTGATGGCCCGGCAGGGAAAATTCGACGACGCCGTTAAACATTATCGAGAAGCCGTCAGAATCAAGCCTGATTTCGGGGAGAGCTACCTTGGTCTTGGTCGAGTCATGGCCGCTGACGGGCGTTTCGGCGAAGCGATCGAATATTTCAGGGCGGCGCTGCGGATAAAACCCGAATACGTCGAGGCACATGAAAACTTAGGCCAAGCGCTCGCCCGACAGGGCAGAGTCGCTGAGGCGGCTCAGCACTATCAAGAAGCGCTGAGAATTTTGCGCCAGAATCGCGCTCCCCCGGTGCGCGATCCGTAGAGATTCGCGTGCAATCTTTCACGCACGGTCGTAGCAACGACAATGAAGGACTTTCGTTTTCAACCAGCCGAGACAGTTTTAGAAGATTCGTTTTAGATTTCTAAGGGTATTTTCCCAGAACTCGATTCGCGCGGATCTGCAATAAGCCCAAGAACGACGCCAAAACATCTTTCCACAGCCTTACTTTGGTGCCTTGATCGTTCCGCCAGGTGACGGGGATTTCTGTTACGCGATATTTCTTAAGATCTGCGAGATAAAGGAGCTCGGAATCGAAACTCCAGTTCTGCAAGTGCAACCGTATGAAAAGCTCTCGGGCGATCTCGCGGCGAAATCCTTTGAATCCACAAGTGACGTCTGAGTGGCGCAGACCGAGGATAAGATTTGACAGCCAAGTAAAACCTCGACCCATCATCTCGCGAAACAGCGGCTGGTGGATTTCAATCTTCGCCCCGGGCACTCGGCGACTGCCGATGGCAACGTCGCAATGATTGCGTAACTCGTCGAGGAAGATCGCCAGTGATTCGATTGGCACCGAAAGATCGGCATCGGAGAAAAACAGATAGTCACCCTGGCCTTGAAGCATCCCCTGCTGAACCGCGGCGCCTTTGCCGCGGCGTTCGGGCTGTTGGGCGATTCGCAATTGTGGCCGATCGCCGAAACGACGGCGGACAAGCGCCACCGTTTCATCGGTGCTGCCATCGTCCACGACGATCACCTCGTACGGGTCGCCGAGCGCGTTGCAAAATCGAAAAATTTCCTCCAGACTTTTGCCAATTCGTCTCTCTTCGTTATAGGCAGGGACGACTATAGACAAGGTGACCGGGTTTTTCTTTGCATTCATTCACTCGATCCTTCGGCGTCAAGCGAATCGTTTCCATTGCCGTGCATCTTCGAACGCAGCGATTCGATTTGACCGTGTCAATAGTTTCGCCACGCTATATCACGAGCAGCCGATTCAGCCTAGCAGGCGTTAGCGCCGGTCGTCGCGGACGGCAATAGCAGGGCGCTGGAGAATCTTGCGGTCACCATCACTTTTAGGACAACGAAAATGGGCAGCTTCAAACGACGCCTAGACTGAAGGCGCAACCAAGGTAACTTTTGAGCGATTCGATAAAACCCGCCCGTACCCCAAGCACCGCAGGAGCAGTCCCGATCTTGCCGGCGTCTGGTGCCCGTTCGCTTATTAGCGAGCGCGCGCTCGTTTGGGGCATGCCCATAGTCGTCGTCCTGATCACATTTATATGTTTTGCCTCGGTTTCGCAGAACGACTTCGTGAATTGGGACGATGGAGTCAATTTGCTTGAAAACCGTCACTACCGTGGACTGAGCTTGGAACATTTACAATGGATGTTTACGACCTTTCACAATAGTCTTTATCGCCCGCTAACATGGATAACGTTGGCAGCCGATTATCTTTTGTGGGGAATGGAGCCTTCCGGCTACCATCTGACCAGTCTGCTGCTCCATTGCGCCGGCGCTTGCGCTTTCTATTTTGTTTGTCTCCGGTTGCTCGGCTTGGCTATGCCAGCCTCTGATGCTTCAGACAGGTTTTCTCTAAAACTGGCTGCCGGCTTCGCGGCTTTGGTATTCGCCATTCATCCGCTGCGCGTCGAGCCGGTTGCCTGGGCGTCGGGGCGGGAAAATGTTGTTGCAGGACCCTTTTTTATCCTGACGCTCATTTGCTATCTGAGGGCAGCTGAAACGGAAACGCTCAGTTCTTCTTATTGGAAGTGGATGATCGCCGCGTGGCTGTCTTATGGTTTGTCTCTGCTTGGCAAAGGCGCCGGCGTAACGCTGCCGATTGCTCTCCTACTTTTGGACGTGTATCCGCTGCGGCGGCTTGGGGGAGGCGCAGGAAAATGGTTCGGATCGCGAGTCCGGCGCTTGTGGTGGGAAAAGGCGCCGTTTTTCTTTCTCGCCTTGGTTGCAGGATTGCTCGCGATCTACGGCAAGCAGCAGAGCAGGTTGATGTACGGCTTCGAGGAGTACGGGATCACTGAGCGCATCGTCCAGGCCGTGTACGGGATAATCTTCTACCTAGGGAAAACGCTGGTGCCGATCAACCTATCAAACCTCTATGAGATGGAAACGCTCTCTCTGTTTGACTGGCGCTTTGTTTTGAGCGCCCTTTTGTTGCTATCGATCACTGCCGGGATGTGGATTGTCCGCCAACGCCGGCCATGGGGACTGGCCGCTTGGATTTGGTATGGTGTGATCTTGGTGCCGTACATTGGTGTCGCTCAGAACGGGCCGCAGATCGCAGCTGATCGCTATAGTTATCTTGCCTGCTTGGGATGGTCGGTTCTCGCCGGCGCCGGCGTGCTGCATGGCTGGCGCGCTTGGAAGAGCGGAAAGATCAAGCGGCCGGTTTTTCTGGCATCTCAAGCAACGGCAGTGTTGGTAGGCACTCTATTGGGAGTGCTGACTTGGAAACAAACGCAAGCTTGGCGCGACTCAGAAACCCTCTGGCGACACGCATTAGCGATCAACGACAAGTCATTTTTTGCCCATCACTTTTTGGCCACCGCACTGGTGGCCAAGCATAAGTCGACCGAGGCGATCGACCATTTTAATAGAAGCTTGGAGATCAATCCCAACTATGCGTCGGCGCATGCCGGTCTCGCCAGTGCTTGGGCTGAGCGCGGCGACTTGGACCGCGCAGTCGACCAATACCGCAAGGCTTTGCATTTCGATCCCCGTTTGATGGAGGCTTATTACAACCTCGGTCGACTTCTGGCAAAACGAGGAGAGACTGAACAGGCGATCGTCTATTACTCCCAGGCTCTCGCGATCGACCCGACCGATATGGACACGCACAATAATCTCGGTCTTCTGCTCGCCGCCCGCGGCGACGGCGTCGAAGCCATCAAACATTTTCAGGAAGCCGTTCGGGTCGACCCGCGCTATGCCAGAGCGCACTTCAATCTAGGCCGGGTTCTAGTCCAGCAGGGACGCTTGAATGAAGCGGTCACTCACTTCCGCAGAGCTTTGCAACTTCAGCCCGGAGTTGCCGAGATTCACGAGAATCTCGGCCGCGCGCTCGCTTTGCAGGGAAAGAGGGACCAAGCCGCCGAACATTTGGCAGAAGCCGTGAAGATTTTAAAGTCGCAGCAGTCGCTCCCGTCGTCTCGCCAGTGACCGACCGATGCGCCGGCACTTTCAATCATCCGTTTGGAAAATCTCTTTCTCAGGTCACCGTCATCGCATCAATGCCGGAACCGGGGAGAAGCCGCGATCGTAGCTTCACGAAGTTTCCGCCTATCGACCATCGCCCCGAAGCGAAGCTCAAGATTCAACAATGCCAACGTCCAGATAACAGGGATGAAGAAAACCAGTCGACGGCGCGAAAACAAAACCAGCGGCTCGAGGGCAACCGCCGATGCTCCGGGCAACGCGACCCAAGAGACGAATCTTTCATGGATCGCGCTGATCTTCGCGGTCGCGCTGGCAATGCGGGTGGTTTATCTATTTCAAATTGAAACCATCCCGCTTTTCTATAATCTCGCCGGTGACGGGCGGACCTACGATGAGTGGGCGCAGCGCATCGCCGCCGGCGATTGGCTGGGGAACGGCGTGTTTTATCAGGCGCCGCTTTATCCCTACTTCCTCGCTGTCTTGCAACTGTTTTTCGGTCACAACCTTTGGCTGATTCGGATCGCGCAAGTCATTCTTGGCTCGGCCGCCACCGTGCTGATTTTTCTGGTCGGAACGAAATTGTTTTCACGCAACGCCGGGATCGTCGCAGGTCTCATCCTCGCTTGTTATGCGCCGGCGGTGTTTTTCGACGGCCTCATCGAAAAGAGCATTCTCGATCTGCTACTTTTGACCGTGCTGATCTATCTTCTGCTGGGACTGAACGGCACTCGACATGGGGCGAAGTGGTTGGGGGCCGGCGCCGTCCTCGGGCTTCTCGGCCTTTGCCGTGAGAATGCGCTCATCTTGGTACCGGTGGTGGTACTTTGGATCGCACTTGGGCTGTCCGAGCAGCCACTTCTGATGCGCGCTCGTTGGCTCGTCTGGTTTTTCGCGGGCTTATTACTGGTTTTATTGCCGGTAGGTTTGCGCAATCTTACCGTCGGCGGCGAATTCAAATTAACGACTTCACAGTTCGGGCCGAATTTTTTTATCGGCAACAATGGCGCCGCTGACGGCACATACGGATCGGTCAGAAAAGTCATACGCGAGGCGCAGCTCGAAGGGCCGGATGCCAAGCGTTTGGCTGAAAGAGCCGTAGGTCGTCAGCTCAAGCCGGGTGAAGTCTCCAGTTACTGGTTCAATAAATCGCTCGATTACGTTAAATCGCAGCCCGCAGGGTGGCTGCGATTGTTGGGGTTTAAATGGTTGTTAGTCTGGAACTCACGCGAAATCGAAGACTCCGATGATCTTTACATTTATCAGCGCTGGTCATCGTTGCTCGCCTTGCTGGGCCGGATCAACCATTTTGGAATTCTGGCGCCCATCGCCGCTTTGGGCGTGCTGTTGACCTGGCGCCAGTGGCGTCGGTTATGGCTACTGCACGGCATGATTCTCTCTCTGGCTGCGAGCATCGCGCTCTTCTATGTTTTCGGCCGCTATCGTTTTCCCCTCGTGCCATTGTTGGCGCTATTCGCTGGCGCCGCGATTTCCGAAGTGGCCGGGCTGTACAAAGACCGAGCGTGGACACGGTTGGTGCCAGGCTTCGCCGCGTTATTGATTGCCGGGACAATAGTCAATTTTCCGCTTCAAGGTGGCGACGGCCCGGGCGCCGCCGGATATAACAATTTGGCCAATGCTTACTTGAAGCAAGGCAGAGTCGACGAAGCAATCCACACGGCGCGCCGCGCGATCGAAATCGAGCCTAGCTACGGAGTGGCTCACTACAATCTTGGAAATCTATATGCCCAACAAGGAAAACTCGAATTGGCCCAACGCCACTTTGAAGAAGCGTTGCGGCTGTATCCGAATTACGCCGATGTCCACAGTAACTACGGACAACTCCTCGCGGAACGGGGAGACAGCGAAAACGGCATTGGGCATTTTCGCAAAGCCATCGAGCTAAACCCGGCGCTCAGTCGCGCGCATCTCAATCTCGGCGTCGCGCTGGCGAAGCAGGGACGACTCGACGAAGCGATTGGGCCGCTTGAACAAGCAGCGCGGCTGGTCCCCGAGTCTGCTGCCGCAAGGTATTACCTCGGCAGCGTCTACGCCGCGCAGAATCGTTTTTCCGAGGCAGCGGAATATTTTCACCAAGCCTTGCGCGTCCAGCCGGACTTCGTCCCGGCACATCAGAGCCTGGCCCAGTTGTTGGCAGCGCAGGGCAAAAGAGCGGAGGCGACCGGACATTACCAGGAAGCTCTTCGGCTCATGAAGCAGAGCGGAAACATTCCGGTCGGACGTTAAATTTCATCGAGCACTCGGAGACATGACACGGCGATAACGCGGTTATGATCCGACGCGCAATGTCAGGGCCTGCGGGGCCTCAATGAGTTTGATAAACGGAATGGGATCATCTGCTATGTTGACCGGAACAATCTTCGTCGCTGGACTGGAGGTCAGCCCTTCGATCCAATGGTATTTAAGAATAATTTCATCGCCTTTCAGGTCGGATAACTTGAGACGATTGAATCCGGCCTCCACTTTGCCTTCACCTTGCATGAACCAGCTCAACGGTTGATTAACTTTCATTAGATGGATCGGGCCGATGCGCTGATCAAGAGTCACCAAACCTGGAATCGATTGCAGCCGCCGAAGCGACGCTGGATCAAAAGCGACAACGGCGCCGATGTTGTACAGCCGCAGGTAATTTCGCAACTCTTCTTCCGAAAGTGATTGCGGGTTCTTCTTGAACATCATTCCGGAATGAAACTCGGCAAAATGATGCCGGTCGTTATAAAGATTGATCGGTCCGCCGATCAGCTGCCGCCCGGTCAGATGGGGCAGAAACGAGGATAGATAAGTGCGATCGTATACAAAGCCGCTTTCATCGCCGGACTCTTCGAAGAGAATCCGCGCCTCGGCCGGCGTCTCCCGCTTGATCCAATCGACAACCGCGCTTAATTCCGGGATCATGCGCGAGCGCAGCTGCAGCCTTCCGGTGGATTCCGTTTGGACGAGATTCAAGAGAAAGGTCACGAGACCACAGCCGAGTAGAGCGGGGGCAAGCCAAGACGGAGCGGTCCTGTGTGATGTTAACCATTCACGGACGCCGTACGCCGCACCGATAATGAGAAATAAATCGAAGGGCACTTTAAAGCGCAACGGCTGCCACGCCCTCATGAACGGCACCAGGGCGCCGAAATAAGTGACTAAAAACAGCACCGTTAGGGCGCTGACCAACATCACACCGAGTTGTCGTCTGTCACTGCGGATCAACCGCCGACTCCCCAGCGCCCCGAGAAGCAAGAGCGCAAGGCGAAACCCTTTCTCCAAAGGAGATTGGCGAAAACTCCAATAATTCTTCGGCGCGAAGAAGTCTTTAAGAAAAGTTAATGGATCGAAGCTGACGAATAGCCGCAGTTGTTCCGTGAGCGCCATTGAGACGTCGTCGGCGCGATGGTTGATGGCCGCAATGAGCCAAGCAGAATTGACGGCAAGCGATAGCGCGGTTGCCGCGCCAATACAGATCCACGCGCGCAAGGGCAATTGCCGCATTTGCATCAGGATTAACGCGATGATAGGCGGCAAAATCGTCAGTAGACTTTGCACGTGAAGCGGCAGAATCGTGACGATGACGATGAACCAGCCGAAATAGATCGAGTACGACGCTTGCGAATGCTTGGCTATCCGGTAAAAAAGCGAGACTGCCAAAATGCTCAGATAGGACGCCACCGGAAAACCAATCATGCCGTAGAAAAACATTTCTCTGGGCAGTGAGTTCCACCAGTAGATCGTTCCCAACAAAGACGCCGCGACGGCCGTGAGGTTTTTCGAATCGTCGTCGAAGAAAATATTGCGCGCAGCAAAGTACATTATCCACGGCACGCCGGCCATAGCGAGAAAAGAGCAGATCTTCAACCACTGGACGGGGGACAGGGCGACGACCGATAGAGCGAGGGACAGAAATTCGAAAAACTTAATGCTTAGATCTTGTATCGTGTTCGACGGATAACCGGCCATGAAAAAAGGGTTGTATCCCCATAAGGAATGATCCTGGCGCCATAACGCTTCGAGGGATTTCAAATGATGAAAGTGGAGGCCCCAATCCTGGTCAACAATTGGCTGACTGTCAAAGAGGCCAACCACCGGCGAAAACAGCGACGCCAAGCCCAAGGAATGAAGCACAAAGACGGTCGATATTAAGATGAGCACATGCTTGTCGACCAGTCGGTGAGTTCGCATCCGACCTTGGGGTCGCGAATGCTCCACTGACCTTTGATGTTCTGTCTTTCGCCTTGGATTTTTCCGTGCCATGCGGACGAATGGAAATTGATGTCGCAGATGAGACTATTGATCAGCGAGCATGCATATCAACTTTGAAAGGCACATGGTCTATGCGCAGAGGATTCACCGGATGATAGATTGCGAGCCAGACTTCGACGATTATATAAGCCAGAAAGAGCGCGATCAGCGCCGCCATAGAGTAGCGTACGAGCTTGGATAACACGCGGGTGTGATCGGCCCCTTCTATGCCGGTGTTAAAGGCTAGCAAGAGAGGGAAAAAGGATGGAAAGAGAAGACGACCTTGAAAGACGCTCCATACATCAGATTTCCAGCCTATGGCGACGATCAACAAGAAGTTAAGCAAGAAAATCAACAAAAGAATCCCTTCATAATCGAGCCGATTACGAGTGTGGGCGCTTTGCGCGGTTTCCGCCCAAGCACGGCTGCCGAGAGCCGCCATTGCGATTCGATTCGCTCCGACCAGCATCAACACGGTAGGGCAGAGCGATGCGAGATAAATCATCGATCCGAGGCGATTAAAGGGCGATACAAGATTGCTGCGGAAGGTTGACTCGGGGATCAAAGAATACCAGAAAGAGCCGTAAAGCGTCAGCGGGTAGGAATGGACGGTGGAAGCGGAGATGACCGGGTCGCGCACCAACTTTAGTAGATTGAAATCGAGCACTGAGGAGATTCCGTTCCACGTCGGTCGTTGTTCGCTCGTCCAATTCCAAAAATCGAGATTGCTGACCGTCGGATTGCCAAAGAGAACAAAATTTTCCACGTATTTATAACAGCCGAGGAGGCCAGCGGTGAGGAGAAAGGAAGCAAGCCGTGAGAGAAGCTGCGAGCTTGGCAACGTTCGTCGATGGCCAATCAACCAGATGAATAGGATTAAAGGTATTACGAACACCATGAAAACGGCCTTGGTTAACAATCCCAATCCCAGGTAAATCCCAAGCGAAAAGCAGTTGGTCAACGAGGGAGACAGCTGGACGCGCCAGCTTTGATAAAAGATCAAGGTGGCCAAAAAAATCGCCAGCGTGTCGTTGGAAATAAACAAGCTAAACAAGACGAATTGAGGTTGAAACGCGGCCAACGCGAGGCACCAGGGCCGGATCTTTTCATGTATCCAGGGCAGCTGGCGCAGCAACTGGGCGATCAGCAGAAATGTGGCAATCGAAAAGACGAGCGATAGTCCGTGAACCGCCGTAACACCGCCCAGGCGCAGCAATGGCGCGGCGAGAAAGTAATATAGCGGTGGATGGTACGCTTGATTGAATTGGTCGGAGCGCGCCGGCATCCAGTAGCGGGCGACATAGTCGATCACCACGAGATGATTATCGTTATTGAAAAAACCCATGTAAGCGAACACAACAAGACGCACGATGACCCCCGCTGCGAGCACGAGCATGAATGCACGATTGTTGAAAGAGACGGGCAATGGGCCGGCTGACGACCGATCGGGAGCGGAGGCAGATTTTGATCGATCGCGGCGGCGTGGGGTCGTCCCACGGTTTTTCCTGGCTGCCATATTAGACCCGTTTCTTTGCCTGCAAGCTCATCGCACGGCATTGCTGGAAAGCAGGGCTTGTCGTTGATTACTTGACGGTCGGTGCATCGGTTACGGAGATGATTCGGGCGTGTTTTCGCGGTGTAAAGTCGCCACAGAGAGAAACGTTTCCTGATAAATATTGCGGATCTGTTTGATAGCAGCGGCGGGGTCGACCCTTTCCCACCAAAAGTAATATGCCCAGATGGCGATTCCGAAAAGCCAGGCCAGCGGCGTCCAGAAGGAGTGCAAATTCGCCAGGATCAAAACGCAGATGATCGCGTTTACCGTGATGAGTCCGACGAGTCTCTGCAAGGTTCGCGCGCGCGATTTTTCTAGCAGGACTTGTCGGGCGTGGATTGCGGGCTCTTGCGGGTCTTTTCTCTGCCACGACTATTTTTCACCCAGATCGATCAGTGGATCCCAAACGTAAACTGGTGGGACATCTCTAGTCGGGCGGCTTTAATCGATTGTCGTGCGTCGTACAGCCGGAGAATAACAAAAGCTATCACGTCCAGTGTCTCAGTCTGTGAGCAGAGTTCCCATCCAGCTGACAAGGAGGCCGACGGCCAGAAATACCAGCGTCATCGGGTTGCGCTGTTCGATGCGATGAACTTGCGGCAGAATGTCGGCGGTGGCGATGGCCAGGAACGTTCCCGCCGATATGCCAATGGCAACCGCGATATTTTCCGCAGAAAGGGCGCGAAAAAAAAGATAAGAGACGAGCGCGCCGATGGGTGTGGTCAGCGAGAAAAGTAAGCTCAGCAGACCGACCTGACGCCGGGGCCAACCGGCGGCAAGCAAAATCGAAGAGATCGAAATGCTGTCGGGCATTTTGTGAATAATCACAGCGAGCAAGACGACGGCGCCG
>Ga0114129_10003215_pt1 | contig 22926 bp, 34 predicted proteins | sample RhiMetdeltSRZDD1_FD_80071 | JGI IMG/M metagenome (GOLD analysis project Ga0114129, IMG submission 80071) | Populus rhizosphere microbial communities from Tennessee, USA - Rhizosphere MetaG P. deltoides SRZDD1 (version 2) (version 2) | ecosystem: Host-associated > Plants > Roots > Rhizosphere >... | reverse complement strand
GCCCTCTTGACTAATAATCCGTTGCCGGACGGCTCGCTGAGCCTGATCAATCGCCCGGTACTCCGAACCTTGTGCTAAGACTGTGCTCAGACTGCCGCCCGCTAGGATAGCCGCGAGCAAGGCGAAGGCCGACAGAACCATCTTTCGAACTACAATGTTTTTCATGATTATTCCTTTGCAGTTGCAGATTGACATCGAGCCAAAGCTGCATTGGCATCGTCGAGTTGACAAGCTGCAACTTCTGTCTTGCCCCTCTATGCTCTCTCAATGATTTCGTGGCTTGCTGTCGCCGCGCCCAATACACCAACCGGTCCTCGTTCCTCTATTCGCAATCTGAGAGCCTGGTCTACGTGTTCCTCGGCTGCTGTCTTTGTCTCTCCCATCACTTCAGAGATCTCGCAGACCAGTAGTCTTCTAGCTCTCCCGAGCGTCTTGGATTCCCCAACGGTTAACGACCTCGTATCGCTCAACTCAGTCAGCGACGCAACTATCTCAGCCAGATCAAAGGGCGACCCGGAGTTGAAGAGTTTCGAATTGTCGTTGGCACGTTGCTTCCAGTTATCGGCTGTCTTCGTACTCTTTCGCAGATGAGCTAAGAGGGTCGGGATCTCAGACTTCTTGATCATCAACCGCACGCCAATGGGCCCAGCTTTTTCTACCGGGATGAATAACTCGCCGCGGCTCCCATCAAGCACAATCAGGTGGTAGAACATTACTATCCTGGCATCAACTATTCGTTTCTCGACGCGGCCGATAAGACAAGGGCCAACACCTGGATAGATTGCTTTTTCTCCGGCTGCGAGCGTAAAAGTACTTCTCACTCGGGAGACAGACGCAGGGACATGGTCTAATGCCGGGGCGCTCATGGGTAAAGCTCCCTTCTCACTCGCGTTTCGATGCTCATGATTTCGGATAGTGTCAGTTCAAAAGCGTTCACACATGGACGCCAGAACTCGTGCTGCCACTCGCGCCGCACCGTCGCCATGTGTCTCCAATGGTAGCTTTCGCTGGGGTTGCCGGACGTGTCCGTCAGTTTGGTTGACGCAGCAGGACTGTTGGCAACGAGTGCGAGTTGACTGTTGGTTCTTCTCATAGCGTCTCTCTGTTCAAGTCCATCTAAGCATACGCCTTTGCCGAATCGACTTCCGTCCAATATTGGACACCATTGAAATTAAGCCACTCACCGCTCCATTCGCTCGCGATCAAAGATTGCGGCCCTTCCCGCCGTCCACGAACAACCACACAGCCCACGCGATGCCTCCCATCAACCCACCGGCAACTTGCCCCCCGATCTCACCGATATCTCCCCAGGGAAGTTTTCCGGCTACCGCACCGGCGGTCGACCCGGCAAACACCGCCATTAGGAGCACGAGTAAGCGCGGGTTACTGATCAGCCCCAACAACGCCCCGACCAGCGCTCCAACCACACTTCCCACTGGAACGGCGATTGACACTTCCCCGGCGCCCAAACTGAGGACTCGCCACATACTCTGCGTGAGCTTGATTCCGGCGGCTCCCCCAAGCAGCATCCAGAAAACCATCATTAATATGGGAGCCAACGGCGGCGGACTTGTCCGAACTCGCCCAGGCGCGCCTCGAGATTCTTGCCTGGTGTCACTCATCAATGAAGTCCCTCGCAAACCAACGTGTGAGGGCGACTCTCGCATTGAATTAGTTTCGAGATATTTAAAACCGCCTGCCCTCCGAATGTCTCCGATCAGAGAGGGCCGACACATTGACTTCTCACCGCGAAATGTCTGGCATTCCCATTCGGCGCAAAAAACGGAAATGCGACGCCACACCTGACCAAAAGGATTCGTGTTGACTGTATCTCAACCCAAACTCCTGACAGGTCTGCTCGACAAGCGTCGAGATGGCCGGGTAGTTGACGTGGCAGATCCGCGGGAACAAATGGTGTTCAATCTGAAAGTTCAAGCCGCCCAGGAGCCACGCTGCTATTCGGCTCCGCCGGGCAAAATCCACTGTGGTTTCTACCTGATGTATCGCCCACGCGTTTTCGATTCGCCCGGTATCCTGTCGGGGCATTGGAAACTCCGCTTCCTCCACGCAGTGCGCCAGTTGAAATACAACGCTCAGCACCAGACCGAGCACAACCGCCGCCGTGGCGTAGAACAACGCAACAACCCAGACGGGGTGAAACAGCAAGGGAATCCCGAATGCTACGGCGAAAAAACTCAATTTGCCGGCGACGAAGACCGCCAGGTCCCGGCCCTTCGGGCGCGGCAGTCGGTGCTCTCCGATTCGCCCCGGGATGACGTCTCTGAAGTCGCCGACAAGATGCCAGTTGATCGCCATGAACCCATATAGCGGCCAGAGATAATATTGTTGCCACCGATAAAACCACAGCCGTCTGCGGTAAGGCGTCAGTCGTCCGAGGCCGCCGAGGTCGATGTCAGTATCATGGCCCGTGATGTTTACGTAGGTGTGATGGTAGACGATGTGCTTCCAGTGCCAGTGATGGGAACTCCCGCCGATTACATCCAGCGTCATCGCCATCATCTTGTTGACCCAATCGTAGTTCGAATAGGCGTGATGGCTGCCGTCGTGCTGAATATTGAAACCGATCGCCGCCGTGACCAATCCGAGCACTACTGCAAGCGGCAGCGCCTGCCACCAGGTTTGGGCAACGAAAACTAACAGTGTGTAAGAAGCAGCGAAAACAGCAAGAAGGATCGCGGTCTTCACGTACATTTGCGGACAGTCACGCTGCCGCCGCCCGGTGCGTCGGAAAAACTCATCGATCTTCCGGCGAACCTCCAAGTGGAATTCGCTATTGCCCGCGAACTTCAAGCTTCGGTCATATCCGGTCGATCCTGTTAGCTGCTCGGCATTGCGCGGTTGAATCTGTTGGGGATTTGTCATAGGTGGTATTGGACACTTTCAAAGAATTGGCGGTTAACAGAGTTGTCTGGACCAAGTCTAGAGAATCGATGCGAGGTAAGCTGTGAGCTTGTGTTCCTTGATAATCAGATGGTGCTCGGTGTTGTATTCAATAAGGTCGAGGTTCCGAAAACGCTGCATAAACACGCTGATCCGCGGCCGCGTAGTCCCTACCATTGCCGCCAATTCTTCGTGAGAAATCTTGACCTCGATCCGAATGCTCCGCGGGTCTTTCTTGCCGAGCTTTCTGGCGATTTGCAATAACGTCTTCCCCAGGCGCTGCTCGCTATCAACCGTCACCAGGTTGGCGATGACCTGTTGCTGGTCCGCAACCCGCACGGTTAGATACTTGATGAAGCCTTCGAGGAGAGAGTCCTTAGCCAGGCGATCGAGAAACTTGCCGCAAGGGATCTCTTTCAACAAAGTGTCTTCCATTGCGGTTGCCGTTTCCAGCCGGCTCCCAAGCCCAGACAAGCACAGCTCGCCGAAAACATCTCCAGCCCCGTGGATGGCGAGCATGCATTCTCTACCTTCCTCCGAAACCATCACCAGCTTGATCTGCCCTTTTTCAATGAAGTAGACCGTCTCGCGTTCATCCCCAACCGTGTAGACATGATTATGTTTGCCGACCTTGATAGCGCTCGAGTTCTTGGTTTCGTTAACCAACGATCCCTGCATTTGTTCTTTGAATTGATCTGACTGAGGAGTTTGCTGAATCATCCGTCTTCCGTCCGTTTCCGCCGATTGTCCTTTTCTGCCTGCCAATGCTATCGACTACCCTAGTATACGCCTCCGATCAGAGCGGCGCTGTTCAATATTAGACAATTGTCCATTTTGCCATTCATAAAAATAGAGCTCGAGATCACAACAACCCTGCCTGCCTGAGGTTGAGAAGCAGAGCGGGGTGATTTGGGTTGAGTTAAGTTGATAATGAAAGAATCGCGGAGCGCCCGATCGGTGAGCGCACCCCGCGACAGTATTCAATGAGTTCTGAGGAAAAAGTCACTGATTCCCACTGAAATATTTTCAGTTCTGTCTAATATTGAACAGACTCCTCAGAACCTGATCGGTACCATAGAGCAGTTTCAGGTAGTGACTATGGAACAGCAAACGCTATGGCGCTTCGAAGTCAACAATCCACTCACGTCCACTGAGTGGCGACCTCTGTGGGAGGTTTACGAAGATCAACTCGTACCGTCTCAGGAGCTGAGAGACGAGCTGAACATAATAAATGCCCCGGTTCAACTTCGTATTGTTCGTAGCTCACACTCCAATTCTTGCGAAGTTACAAAAGAGACATCCTTGCGTAGCCCGGTGCGTCCACACAAGCTCGTGGACATCACAGTTATGTCATTAAGGCGGTCAAAAGCGTAGGTTGGTGGGCTATTCCTTCGACTCGTTTTCTTCCGGCCAGGGTAAGTCTCTGTTGGATTCCCATCTAAAGTCCTTGGCCTCATCTCTCTCAAGGAGAGCTTCGGCGGCCCGATTTCTAGTAGCCATAGAGGACTCGCAGATTTGTGCCTTGAGTTGATCCGGCTCAGTAGCTTGTTGAATCATACTTCTTCCCTCCCGCCGATTATCCGTCAATGCTATCGACACCCTAGTATACGCGCCAGATAAGAGCGGCGCTGTTCAATATTGAACGGGCGACTACTCTTCCAATGGTGGTGCTCGAAGAGAAATGATTCGAGGCTCGCGATGCTCTTCGCGGCTGATGAATGCCCAGCGATCTTTCTTGGGGCAGCCAGCCGCAAGGCCAGGTAGTCAGGTAACCTGATTGGACGTCGAGCCGCGATTGGCTAATTTTCAAGATCGTCCAATATTGAACAGACCTCATAGTGGTTGGGCCTATAGAATAGGTTGTTTCAAGAGCATTCCCTCGCTTAGGGATGCTAGCAAACAAGGAAGCCCTCTCACTGGGTTCAGATCTGAGATAGAGAAAACGAAATGAATATGCCTGAGAACGGGACAAGCAGCTTGAGCCGGAAAACCGAGGCCGAGGAGAAGAGATGACAAACATCAACAGAGAAGGCTTTGCACACTTGTGCCAACAGGTAAGAGCAAAGGCTAGAAGTGACGATGAGGAAGACTTGCTAAGAGGGTTGCTGGTCCCACTTCGCATCGAATTGGGATTCGATGACCCACGCGATGGCACACTTCCGGTGGGCTACACGCCCAAGGAAGCTCTCTGGAATAACATTCGCCACTTGTTCGATCACACTTTCCGCAAACTGCCTTACTTCGATCTTACTCAGACGATCAATAGAGAGCTATTGTGGAAAACTGAGACGGCCGATTTAGTCACTACCTAAGTGGCCTTTGATCCCTCATATGATCCCAGCCTAATTCAAGTCCGTGATTGTATAAGTCAGGCATTCTTATTTTCACTTTTATTTAAGATTCGGTCCGAAGTGCTAACACGATCAGAAGGGAGCTTTGAGAACGACTCCGTTCGAAACCTCACGAGTTTAGAGCGCAATTCCGCTGTCTTCTGTTTGACAAATCACTAACTAATCTATATAGTTGTTATGAACCGAGCATAGCTCACTCTCTTCTTCAGCTTCTCTGGAATCATCCAGTCCATCTGAATCCAATAGCTCATCTACTAAAGGAGCTAACAATGATGAATACAGGAACGGGAATCGCCCCAGCACGAAATCGAGTGTTGCAAAATACGCTAAACCGCCTTTTCGACGAAACGTTCGGCCCGTTTGCGCCGCGGACACCTGGCAGCGAAGAGCCTGGAGCCTTCACAACCTGGACCCCTCTGTGCGACATATACGAGACGGACAAGAATATCGTCATAAAGATGGAAATACCGGAAGTGGAGAAAGAGAACGTCTCCGTCACGTTTGATAACAACGTGCTCACGATCAACGGGGAAAGAAAACCAGAGGAGGGAATAGGGCACAGCTACCACCGCAATGAGCGAAGCTATGGCCATTTCCTGCGCAGCTTCACGCTGCCTCCGTTTGTTGACACTAAGAATATCACCGCGGAGTCGAAGGATGGCTTGCTCTTAGTAACTCTGCCGAAAGTGGAGGAAGCCAAGGCCAAGCAAATTCAAGTGAAGGTCCAGTAATTCTTTGAGAATAGCTTAGGCTGGACACGCATGAGAGGCGGCTTCGGGCCGCCTTTCAGTTCTTTTGGGTCTCGCTGATCAACAACAAGATGTGCCCCACTCAAACTCGCCCAGCCAGCCGCCTGAAAAACCGGCGCGTCGAAGCCCGGTGATGATGTGCGGGCAGCCGCGCATCGGTCGTCAAAGAAATCCTGAGCGGTAGAACAATCCGCTAATGTTGGGAAGCGGGAGACCAGATACGGGGGTTGAGCTCGGATGGGGGCCTTTCGTCTGTAAACGCTGCCAGTAATCCACCACGTACTTCTTCAATGCCCCGACCAGCGAGAAGCCGTCTAGAACAGTGCACGCTAGAAATCCATCTCGAACTTACCGCGAACCGACCTGCCCAGACTGTTGAAAAAGCTGCCCGCGCGGGGGCTTCCAATGTTGTTCTGTATATCGCTGGGATTAAAGTTGTTCATTATGTTGAGAACGGCGATGCCGATGCGCGCTCTGTGCGTCTCGAACTTGGGAACAGCGAAGCCTTTGGTCACTTGAGCATCCAGCGAGATGAAGGTGGGGTAACGTCCCGCTTGATTGCGCGCGCCGATGAAATCCAACCGCTCGTCGACGTACGAGAACGGGAACCCAGATCGAATCTCCAGCGATGGCGAAACAGTGATGTCATAACGCGTCTTCCATCTGCCGAAGGTGAGAAAACGATGCGGTGCGTCGAACGGGAGCGGACCGTACTCGTTTGCTCGCACGACGAACGCCGGGAGATCTCCAAGAAAGTTGTCAATCGTGTTGAGATCTCCGCGCGCGTTCGACCAAACATAGGAAGCGCTCCAGTTGCCCACTCGAGGGCTGTCGAAGATGCCGACTAATTGCAGTTCCCGGTATCGGGAATGGCCCATACTGCCGACAATGAGCCCGCCTCTGCCCGATCCCTCCACGCGCGCATTGACGATCAGATCATCGGTCGTCGAGCGTTTGAGGTAACCGACACGCATCGTTAGGTTCTTCGTGATGCCGCGATCAAGCTGCAGGTTCCATCGCACGCTGCGAGCATTTCTCAGAGGTCCTTCCACCAGGTTTTCGAAGCCGACCGGGCCGTCGGTGACCGAGAGGCCGTCGTGCGCAAACGTCGTAACAACCCGCTCGGGCATTTGCGTGAAGTAGCCGACCGACAGCGGAGTGCGATCGTAGAAGAGTCCGAGCCCGCCACGAACAATTGTGCGATTATTCTTGAGCGGCACGAACATAAACGATAGGCGCGGCGCGAGGTTGCTCTGCCGGGTGATACCGTCGCGATCCAGGCGCAGTCCGGCGTCAATCGTGAGCTTCGGGCTGGCGATCCACTTGTCCTGAACGAAGGCCATAAATTCATTGACACCCCGCCCAACAACGCCCATACCCGCGAAGTCTATTCGCTGGACGAGGGTGTTATCGCGGCGCCGGATTAGAATCGAATTGTTGCGGAATCGTCCCGACACGTCCGTGTGATCGAACTCGATGCCGGCCTTAAACCACTGTTGACCACCAAGCTTAAAAGGATGTGCGTAGTAAGTTTCCTGCCACTGGAGGCGCGGCATCCGCCGGTGGCTGGCAGCGAAGTAGTTGCCCGTGTTGCCATCCGGCAGTAACGTCAAAGGCCCTTCCCCTTGGCCGAACACATCAACGTCAAAACTTTTATAGCTTATTGCGGAAGCGAGAAACGATCCACTACTGAAGATTGCTTGTTCAGAGATCGAGAATAGGAAGCCGCTCTGTCTGATATTCGGCGTCACCTGTTGCGAGTTGAAGGTGTTCAACCCAACGTAGCGCGCCTTCTGCGGGAAGAAAGCGGTGACGAGCCTGGCGTGGTTGTTTCTATTGATGGATAGGTCGAACTGGGTAAACGAATTGAAGCTCTCCGAGGTCGAGTCGTCGCCCGGGGCGACGAGGCTCGGCACGCGGGTGCGGCTGAAGCGATATTCAACGGACTGCAGGAAGAAGAGCTTGTCGCGGACGATGGGGCCGCTCAGAGTCAGGCGCGGCCTGAACGAATCGGTCTGGCCTACCAGTATGTGGCGAAACGTCGGAAAAAAGCGCGAGGCGGTGAACTTAAATTTGTCATCGCCGCCCCTGGTCTCCAGGTTGATCGCGCCGCCGGTGAGCCGGCCAAACTCGGCTGAGTAGGGATTCTCCGCGATCTGAACGCTGGCCGCTGCTTCGACCGGAATATCAAAGGCCAGGTTGCCCGTGGTAGGATCGGTGACGTCCACGCCGTTAACGGTGTAGGCACTCTGCCCGGCGCGCGCGCCCTTGAGGTGGTCAAGGCCATCGGCCCCGTGGACGGCGCCGGGCGTCAGCAGCAGCGCGCTCTGATAGTTCTCGGCACGCAGCGGCAAGTCCTTCAAGGTCTGTGCGCGAACAACATTGGAGGTGGTTGTCTCAGCCCGACTGAGCAGGCCTTCTTCTTCTCGCACGGTGACGGTCTCGGAAACCGTTGCAGTCAGTTCAATGTCCACGATGAGGGTATCGCCCGCCGTCAGACGAATCTCTCGGGTAACGCTCTGTAGTCCGTCGGCCTCTGCTGTCAGCACGTAGGTCGCTGCAGGCAGATCAGTGAAGGCGAAATTGCCCGCGTCGTCCGTTACGGCTTTGATGGATGGGCCGGTCACATCACGATTGACAAGCGTAAGCCGCGCGCCGGCGAGCAGGGCGGGGCGTGCGTTCGGGTCTGTTGTGGTCACGCTAACGGTGCCCTTGATTCTGCCCGCAACGGCGAGCGCCATCACGGTGGGCATCCACGTCATTGACGCGAATATGGCGCAACACAAGGCGAAAGCTGACAAGCGCGGGGCATCAAGCCTGAGAAAAGCAAAGGCACGAAGCAGCCAACTTGCACTATGATATTGCAACACTGGCTCACACACCTGCCTGAAATTGACCCATGCGGGTGCCGTACGCATTAGACATACTCCAGGTCTAAAGGTAAATCATTTGTTACGTCTTCTCCGTGTTGTTTATTCGCTCGAAGTCCAAGCGGTCCTTGTCAGCTCTTGTCGATTGGAACTCACGGACCCACGACCGGATGGTATCGAGGATCGGAACCTCAACTGGCGGCCGTTCACGTTTCTCGCCTGATGGCGACATACCAGGCTTGATCAAACGCAGCTTCACGGTTGCCCCTCCCCGCTACTAGTCACGGCCAAAAAACTCGAATCGACATCGCGGACGTTAGCGATAGCCCGAGCCGCCGATTCGGCATCCGCCTTTTGCGTCGAAGATTGCACACTGCCGGTCAGTCTTACTTCACCGTTGTAAACATCGACTTGGATCTGCTGAGTCTTCAAGTTCGGGTTATTCAGGATGGACTGCAACACGGCCGCCTTGATTTCAAGGTCCGGGACATACTGCTTCTCCGGATTTGCGGCCTGGGTTTTCGGGACGACCTCAAGATTGTTCACAACGTTGGCGACGCCTTTGGTGCTGCGCGCGATCTCTTCCGCGACTCGTTTGTCATCCTCGGTCGGCACCTGGCCCGTTAGAGTTACATCGTTGCCACTTATCCCGGGACTGTTGGTCGAGTCAACGTGGATGTTGAGAGGAGAAAGCTGCTTATTCAAAGCGAGAGCGCTCTTGACAGCGCTGGTCGTGGCCGCATCCTCCGTGTACTCCTTCGCCGTGTTGAAGTCGGCAGAGATGTCCCGATGGCGGTAACCATAGGAATAGTACAGTCCACCAGCGATGATAAGTATCGTGAGAACGGCTGTAATAATTGATCTTATTCGCATAGTTCCTCCTTCTTAGGATTTGACGGGGTACGCCCATCGCATCAGCCTCACACGGTTACCTTGCGGTGCGCGACTAAACGAAACGCACCATTGATTGCGAGATGAATCAGAATGTAAACCACGAGCGCGAACAAGTAGGACATTCGGACTTGAAAGGCTCCGGACGACGGAGTTCCCACTATGCGTTCGAACGGCGCTAGCAGCGGTCGAGTGACGGCGCCGATAAACTGAACGAATCCATTGCCAGCCCGCGCGCCCAACAGCCCGAGCAAGAACTCTAAAGCGATAAGCCCGTAGATTATGTAGAAGCAGTAATCGACGACCTGTGAGATCCGAGCCGCAGCCCTGCCGCGCCCCAACTCCCGTTCAGTCCCTACTGCTTCACGCACGGCCTTTTGTTTTAGTTCGTGAGCCACCTCGGCCACGTCGCCCGACTCCTTTGGCTCGACTCGCGCCGACTCTCGCTTTATGCGAGCATTCACGTCGTCATCAATCGAGGACTTGACCTCCTGATGCGAAGCCTGTCGGCGCTCTTCGTCTAACAGCACATTGTTCGTTTCAACGTCTCCATTAGTGGACATGATTCTCCTTCTATCGCTGATCTTCGCTCAGACATACCGGCGTCTTTTCAGCAATCCAAGGATGGCAACTAACGCAGCCGCCCCGATAATCGCCCAGACGACCGGGAAGCTAGTGTGACCGATCTTCAAAACATAGATCTCAGGCAATCGAAACTGTTTGACGGCCCAGGTCCCAATAAGGGCGCCGATGAAGCCGAGGGCGATCGACATCAAGCACCCGCCGCGTGAATATCCAGCGAGTCTCTGGGCGATCAGGCCCACTATGCCGCCCACGATCAGTAGAATGATCAGACTCTCCACGCTATAGTTCATGGTCTACTCCGGTTTCTCCTGCCAAAAGCACCCTGCCCATCCTTAATTACCGCGAGAGCGTGCTTTATGTGGTGGGTCTTAACCGGTGTCGAGTAGCGCCGGAGAGCGGCGCATCCCGAACCACACGGTTTGACTATGGCGTGACCGCTGTCTTAACAGCGTGCTTTGTGCCACGGCCTATGTGCCTGCCGGCGTAGCCGATGTGTTTGCCAGACCGCTTGCCGCCGCGCAGAATCCGGCCGCGCTTGACGTTGTGGCCGAGGCTCTTTCCTGCCCTGCCTGCTTCCTTACCGCTTTCCTTCATCTGCCCTTTGGCTGTAGGCTTGCCCTGCGTGTCCTGCTGTGCGAACGCCACCGGCGCCGCGACAGCGAAGATAATCACCGCTGCCGTTGTTAGTATTATCTGCGTTATCCTTAACCTCATTTTCATACCTCCATCAAACAAGATTTCTCATCAATTCGTCGAAATTCTCCGGACGCCGTCGCGGCCTAGTTCAGCGCGTCGACCGCTCTTTGCACCTAACTCAAATGGATGGCGGCAGGCTCAAATGATGCGGCAAGGGGAGACTCGAAGGGCTCGGCACATCATCAAGAGCGTGGCTTGAAGCGTGAGTCCGCCGACCGCTACTGCCACTCCTGTCATCATCAGCCCCATTCCTATTGCAGTAATTTCCATCATCTCTGTATCTCCAAACCTTCATCCGGTCAGACCGAATCTGTCCTTCTACTACGTTTCCCATGATATGCTTGGCAGGAATGGCTTTCAGTCCAATAGGGGACAAATTCGAGAATAATTCCTTCGCATTAATTGGAGTACGGTAAGAGATCAAGTTCCTCGGACTAGCACAAAAGTTCTGATGTTGATTCCTAAAGGGCATCGGCGCGACGAGAACATGGATTCACGCGAACGGAAGGTCAGCGTTGAAGGGTAGCGGCAGCCTATCAGTCGCCAATATGCACACATTCGTGCATGTCCTGTTTTGCGCGTGTGTTTTTTTGGGCGCCGCAGCTTTGCTTAAGCTGCAGACTGGCCCAATGCCCGCTCCCTCTGACCCGGGGACGCCTAAGACCGATTCCGCTCGCAGGAAGCGGCCTGCTCACGCGAAGGCAGAAAAACCGAAAGTGGAGCCACTTCCCGTAGCGCCGCCGCCAGATACCGCACCAGCGCCCGGACGGACAACCACAGTTACGGATGCCGATCTGGAGTACATTGCCGCGAGAAATCTGCTGATACCGGTGGCGAACGTGACTGCGAGTCAGTTGCACGACACCTTCAATCAAGCGCGCTCCGAAGGGCGGCAGCACGATGCGATAGACATAATGGCGCCTCAGGGTACTCCCGTGCTGGCTGCTACAGACGGCGTTGTGATCAAGCTCTTTCAAAGCGACAGAGGTGGCGTGACCCTCTACGAGCTCGATCCATCGGGGCGCTACGTTTATTACTATGCGCACCTGATGCGCTACGCTGAGGGTGTCGCGGAGGGAAGACAACTGCGGCGCGGCGATGTGATCGCTTATGTCGGCGATACCGGCAATGCTGGCGCTGGAAACTCACACCTACACTTTGCCATCTCGAAGCTTACATCGCGGCGCCAGTGGGGCGGCGGTGACCCGATGAATCCCTATCCTTTGCTTGTCCGCAAGTGAGAAGATCAAAAGTGTAGCGTAGACTGTCCAGTCTGCGCCGCGTTGGTCTGGTTCGAGGTCCGCGGGCAGACTGGACACTCTACGCTACCATTTGCATTGTTGCATATTTCTGACCCTTCATTCCCAGCAGTAATTCTTACCTTCGCCGGCGAGAGCGTGGCGCGGCTTTCTTCGAGGCAACGCCCGCGTCCAGACCCACAGGCGCGGGATAGCCTTGACCCAGGAGCGCTGGAATCTCGACGACCACTTCCTTTCCTCCCTTGATTGTGCGCGTCACTTTGCCGCTCGCGGTGCTGTTTTTCCTCGACTTTTCTTTGCTCTTATCTGATTTGTTCGTTGCGGTCGCTTCCGCCGACTTTCCGCCAGCGTCGCGAGCCATTTGGCCGAGGGCGCGCGTCACCTCTGCGCGCTTGCTATCACTCAACTGATCGAGGGTCACGCCATAGGGTTGCAGCACATTGCGCAGGTTCTCTTCTGTATTCGTGCCGCGATCATACACATCACGATAAATGTGCAGCTTGCCGTTCTCAACGGTTATCGTTTCGTAGCGCAGCTCAACCGGCACGGCTTTGCTCAGTTTCACAGGCCTGGTCTCGGTCTTGTTCTTTTGATACTCGGCGATCTGTTCATCTGAGATTTGCGTTCCGCCAAGTTGCGCGAGTCGTTGAGCAAAATCTTGTATCTGGGAACTGGTCAATCCAACGCAGCCGTGCGACGCGAAGCCGCCGAGTTTAGCCGGAGCTTTGCCGCCGTGTATCAGCGAAGGCAAGCCGATCGGGATCTTGATCGGGCCAAGCGGATTCAGCTTGTCACCGGCCTCGACTTTCTCTCCCACCTTCACCTTGCTTCCGCGCGATTCAACCCAGGGTTCATCCGGAGGCGTCCACGTCGGGTTGAAGATGATCGTGTCAGCTTTACGCAGCCCCGTCGGAAGCGGAAATTCAGGATAGCCTATTCCGATTTTATAAGACTTGATCAACTCGCCGCCTTCAAACAAATCCATTCGAAAGGCAGGTGCGTTGACGACAATACGCTTGTCCTGAGGCACTCCGACGGGTACTCTGACTGCATCTCGAGGCGCTGCTGTGGGTGTGACGCTGGCTGTTGGAGCGGTGACGTCGCCGCTCCAGCGCTCGTTTACAAAGGCGATCAGCTCCTGCGTTTTTTCTTCGCCGATTGCTGCCTTGCTCTTTTCGTAGGCGTCTTGGCGGGCCGCCGTTGTCCTGCCGGCAGAGTCATCATGAATATCACTTTCGCGAAGCTTGGATGTTTCCTGACGCGCGATGCTCTTGAGCTTATTCACCTGCTCATCCGTGAGCTGCAGTTTCGACTTCAGCTCCGCCGCGAAGTTCTCTTGCGCAAAGAACGCATCAAGCACCGGTAGGGTCACCGGTTGAGTGTTCGGCGCTGCATTGCCGGTCTTCGTCGGCGTCGGTCCAGGTGTCGTTGCCGTGGCGCTTGTCGAATTTGTATTGGCGATCGGATTAGCAGGCCTGTTGGCGGTTGCGTTGGACGACTCGGTCACGCAGCCAGCGCCTGAAAGGAGAATAAGAATAGCGCCGACCGCACTCATCGATCGCAGGGTTTTGTTCATGTCCCAGTCCTTCGTATCTCAAGGGAGTTCAAGGCCGAACAGCGATATCGTTTATAACGCTTTGGATCTGCTTGACCGTCCTGGCAAGCCTTTCGGCTCGCTGCTTGAGGTCTTCGTCTGGGACGTGGCCGCTGAGCACGACCGTCGTTCCTGTGACCTTCACATCAATTACATGTGGCCGAAGCTCTTCGTCGTTCTGGAGCCGCGAGGTTACCTCTATTTCAACACTGGTGCTTGAAGGTGTGGTCCTCGCGTCAATAGGCTGCGCGGGACCAGGCGCCGGATAGGGCGCCGCCACAATAGCCGGCTGAGATGCGGGCATATTGACTATTACCGGCTGTTGCTGTGCCGGCTGCTGCTGAGCGGCGGCGGTTCTCGATCTCTCCTGCGCCAGCTCTTCATCGTGGTTTCTCTGCTGACGGTTTGTGATCAGCATTGTGATTACCACCGCGGCGGTGATCGCTGCCAAAACCAAAGCAGCGACCGCCACGCCTGACATACCTCGCCGTTCGTCGGCCACTGAATCATACTGAGTCTCTACGACGGGGCGGCTCCCAACAGGGACGTCCTGAACTACTGTCCGCTTTTCTCGATATTCACTCAATTCTCTACCTCCCTGGCCGCAACAAAGTGATGGAAGGAGATGGCAAACTCCTCCCATCATTAACACTGCTACCGGATTACGTCGGCATCCAGATTGGCGTCAGTTACGTTGATCCGAGCAAGCTCGGCCTGCAACTGCTGCCAGTCGGCGGTCAATGTTGATGAAAGCCTCAACTGTGGCTCACGCCTCATAATCCGCTCCAGCAGGCGCGCCTGCCTCATCAGCCCGCCAGCCGCGCCTTTGACGGCAGCCGGGTCAGTTATAGAAGCCGTCAACTGATTATAGAGTTCAGCCGACGCTTGCAGGCTGGTTATCTGAAAGAGTACTTCAACCTCGCTGGGCCTGAAGTCGCGCCGCGTATCAAAGGTCACCTGTCCGCGATTGTTGCGCATGTTCAACTCGCGTTGAAAGTCTTGCAACAGACGGTTTGCAAGAAGGGCGATCTGGCGAGGGTTGCCGATGCCTGTCGCGCCGACCGCGCCGCCTCGATCGCTAAGCAGATCAGCCGTGAAATCACGCTGCGGACCGTGAATGATCACCCGCGCTACACTTGGCAGGTCGTTGTACGTCTCGGTGAACGGATGATGATAAATCGCCGAGCCGGCCGAGTATCGAGGTGGCACGCCGCGCACATAAACGTGCAAGGTGTTGCCGGTCACGAACCGATTGACAAACACTTGCCAGCCGCTGCCTTGAGTGTGAACGTCCGCGCTGATGCGAATCGAGCCTGCGCCGATGCGTTCCGCGCGCGGGTTCATGATTTCAATCGCCGCCGACTCAAAGCCGGAATCGCTCGCGATCCCCAGCTCCCGGGCGGTGCGCAGATCAAGGTCGCCATTCATGCCGAGGTTGCGGTCACGCTGGAACTGGCGAATCGCGTTGCGCATCGTTTGATTCATAACTCCATTGATCGGGCCGGTGTAGTAGCCGCGGTCTCTAAGGGTAACTTGAGCGAACCTGATTGACTCCGCCGAAGTGAATACCGTCTGCGCCGGCGAAACATCGGCCGGTATGCCGAGCGCCCGCGCTGTCGCGATGTCCAGCTCGCCGGTGGTCGCAATGTTATGGTCATGCTGGAAGTTGTTAATCGCATCCCGGGTCGCCTGATTCATCACGCCACTGGCCGCACCGTCGTAGTAGTTCCTGCTTCTGAGAGCGATTTGAGCGGAACGTACGGAATCAGCCGAAGTCAAAACAGTTTGAGACGGCGTTCTCGTATCGTTGTCAATAAGGTCTCGATCACCTGCTAAGTAGATTGTGTCAACGGTGAATGAACGCTCCACCATCATTCCGAACTCAGTGCCGGGCCGCACTTCTGCCTTGTCGCTGTTGCCCAGCAGCGTGCCAAGTATTGCTCCCACGGTTGTAGTCTCAGCGCGGCCACCGGCAACTCCAATTGTCGAGCCCGCTCCTCCGCCGGCTCCCAGGAAGACCACAGCGGGCCGAGTCGGGCCGCCGCCTTCCTGGTAGCGGACGTCCTGTTCAATCTTGCGTCGCCCTTCCTCGTTGAGCGTCGTGAGCGTGGCATCGATCTGAACCGGGCTGCCAGCGGAAAAAACCATTCTGTCGAACGCCACCGCAAGCGTGGCGTTGCTCCCGCGCTCTGTGCGAGTAGCGCCGGCGACGTGTCCTTCTACCTTCGTGTTTTCCGGAACAACTATCCGGCCATCAACTACCGCCGAGCGAAACACTGTCGCAGTAAAGCGGTCACCTACGCGTGAGGAATCCGAACTCAAGTAGGTATCCATCCTTAGTGCGATGACGGTCCCTACCGCCACCGTTACAACACGTTGTCCTAATGCCGGAACGACTAATCCCATAACCATCGCCAGTGATAGCACAACGCGCACTATCCTTCCTCTATGATTGCTCATGTCCGAACCCTCCTTTTCTTTCTCCTTCTTAGAGCGCTAGCGTTTCGCTTAGATCGCCCTCCGGCTGCCGCTGAACAGGTTAAAGATCAACACTATCACCGCGACCACGATCAACAGGTGAATCAACCCGCCGCCTACTCCGCCGAGCATCCCCAGCAGCCACAGGACCAGCAGAATAACCATAATTGTCCAAAGCATAGTTCACCTCCAGGTGAGCACGTCTTCCGTGTCGAGCGCCCCAAGGCTCTATCCCGACTCCGGTTTACATTTCAAATGGTACGCTTACTCGAGATGAGTTTCTGTGCAGTATAGGACATTATCGAAAATAATTGGCAGCTCTCATCAGGGCTACTCAACAGGTCCAGAGAAGACGAGCAAGATCATATGCGCCCCTGATCACTCAATCACTCGTTGGGCTAAAGCGGCGGTAGCTCTCTGTCCGGTCTTGAAAACTTTTATCGTGATTGTGTACATTATATTGGCCGAAGGGTAATTAACAGTCCTTACCTCGCAAACGCCCGATCGGAGGCTCGAAGTATGATTCACGCTTATCCTGAAACCGACCTGTTCAAGAAACAGATGCGCGAGTCGTTGCAACGCGAGATCAAGAACTCGCGCGCCATCAAGATCCCGAAACACTCAAACGTCTACACGCTCGGAGAGCAAGACGAGATGGTCTACTTCGTCGAGAGCGGCCAGGTAAAGCTGCTTATGCTCTCTTCCGAAGGCAAAGAATGTCTGCTTGCTATCCACGCTTCAGGAGATGTCTTCGGCGAGTTGTGCCTGTCGGGGATAGCGGGCCGATTGGAAACTGCGACCGCAATGGAAGACACGCTTTTGAAAAAGGTTCCGTGTGCAAAGTTCCTTGAACGGTTGGCTGCCGACTCGCTGCTAGAAGGTTTCGTCAAGTATCTGGCCGTGCGGGTTGCAGACCAGCAGGCGGTCATCGCTAATCTGGTGACGGTTGATAGCGAACAACGCCTGGGGAAAACCTTGTTGCTCCTGGCCAGACAACTGGGCGACAAGGGCCCTCGCAGCACACGCATCGAGCTGAGGATTTCACACGAAGAACTGTCACACATGATCGGCACAACGCGGCCCCGCATCAGCGTGTTTATGCAGCGATTTCGGAACCTGGGGTTGATTGAGCTCACTGAAGAGCACTATCTAATCGTGACGGAAGATAAGCTAACCGCGTACCTGGCATCGATTGCCTAGCGCGGCTGTGCACCCCGCCTTCGAAATTTATTTCTACTTGTTCAATTCTGAACAGCATCGAATTCGCAATCGGCGTATTGTAACCGCAGTTTACCAATGAATGTACGGCCGTTGGCGTCAATGACATTCATTACGGCGATCCCGTACGACGATTGGTAATTGGTTCAGGGTCCAAACTGCTTCGGCAGGTACAAACCCAGCTTAACGCTCGATTAGAGATAGGTGGCCTGTATAAAGACATAGGCTCGGAATTCCGAGGTCGAAATGACTGCAAGGGCAAAAACGTCAGGAGCAAGAAAACGGATTCTCTGCGTTGATGATCAAGAGGATACCAGGGATATGATGAGTGCCCTGCTTAACGAATACGGCTATGAAGCAGTAATCGCCGCCTCGATGTCCGATGCACTGGAAAGCGCCAAGTCCGGTGGCCTCGCCCTGTGCATACTCGATCATTGGATAACCGAAGGCAACGGTATTGAGCTGTGTCGGCAGATTCGCGTCTTCGACTCGCACACGCCGATCATGTTCTATTCAGGCGCGGGCTATACGGCCGATATTCAGAAGGGGCTGGATGCCGGCGCACAAGCGTACCTTGTCAAGCCGGACTTTGAACGTTTGAAGCCAACTATCGACCGGCTCATTGATGAAGCCGGCTCCAAACACTCAGTTGTGATGTGAAGTTCTGCGGGCATGCCGCCTCTATCCCGGCTCCGACTCTGCCAATAGTTGTCTCACTTCATCAATCAACGAATCAAGATGCACGGGTTTGCTCATAGCGCGGTGCGCTCCGGCTCTGATCGCCTGGTCCATTTCTTCGTTGCCAAAAGCGGTCAATACCAATATCGGCACGTTATCAAGTTCGGGTTGCGCGCTCAACTGTTTGACCAATTCAACTCCGTCGAGCTCAGGCATGCTGATGTCCGTTATGATCAAGTCCGGCTGCTCGGCAACAGCCATGTACAGCCCTTCGCGGCCATCACTGGCAACGACTACCACGAATCCTTCGGTGGTTAGGTGCAGGTGAGTTAGGTCGCGTGTATCGGGGTTATCGTCAATAACAAGAATCTTCCTCGTCATTCGGCCGCTGCCTTCTTGATGGATTGTCACAAGCGCCGAGACGAACAGCATCCCCTACTCTCGGAGTCAAAGGCAAACCATGATGTCGACCTCTGAATCGTTACGCAAGAAATAGATCAACTCTGGTGTAACGATGCAGAGCTGCATGCCCTTGAGAAGACTCTCAACAGCCAAGGAATAAGAAGAGTGTTGGATGCACGGTTCAAGGAACAGTACACTTCAGTCTCCGGTAGGTTTCTCCCACGCCTCACGCCGAATATGCACGGCCGCCGTCGCGACCCGGTCATTGGGCAGACGAAACTCTACGACACCTCTTCCAGTCCCACCATCCGAAACCACCCGAACTTCTAATGCTGTTTCCTTCATTTTGTAATCTCCGTCAGCCTTTTGCGAACCCAGATTTGTAGGAACCCTTGAGCCAGTCAATGGCCGGGCATATGATGCTCATTGCTCCCATTGGAGTTCGCTCCCGCAGTCCGGTGATTTTGGTTGACGATCAGGACACTATCCTCAAGTCTCGTCAGAGTTACGAACAATCCGAAGCTGAACCGGGGCATTTATTCGATTCAGTTCGTCTCTCAGTTCTTGATTCGCCACGAGTTTATCTTCGTCAAAATCCCACAGAGGCCGCCAGTCAGCGGACGTAAGTGGATTATTGGCTTCTAACCGCCACGGCTTTTTACCCGTCTGCTCTTCCATAGCTCGTAACCCGAAACCGCTCTATGCTACAGATCGGGCGCTGAGGAGTCTGTTCAATATTAGACAGGGCTAAAAATAATTCGTAGGGAAACTCGAGATAAGAACCTCCCATCGGTAAGCCTCTTTTCGAACCGGACTCATTCGTGAGCGGATTACGATGTTGAGTGGCCGATGCAATTCCCTTCTTGTGGAGCAGAGGCTATTCCTCACTCCTTCATGACGACTACTCGGAGATTTACATGGAGCATGGATAGAGAAAAGCTGGGCCGGTAGTGGGAGTGAAAGCAGCGCCCGGCTCCGCTTACTTTTTAGCGGTCAGTGGCCGGGCGCTTCCCTCTTCTGAGCCTTTAGCGAAGCGACTGCAGGTTAAGAATTGCCGACAGAACCGCGCCAAGGATGGCGTACTTCCCATTAGAATGGCGGCCATATTGAGACCGGCTATCATAGCCGTCTTCATAGCCGCGGCGGAAGCCCTCACGGAAATAATAGTTATAGTCGTTCTGGTCCACGTAGTAGCCACTATAGCCGTAGTTCGCGTCCTGATAGGCATAAGAGTCTTGATAGTTGGACTGCCAGCGATCCTGACGGTCTGCCTGTCCCGAGCGAAAGCCTTGCTCGTAGCCGTAGTTGACGGCCTGCCGGAGCAAGTTTGCGCCGTATTGATTGGTCTCGTAGTAGCTGCCGCCACGCGAGTACCGGTAGTTCGGAACCGCGTAGAAGTACTGATTGCGAGTGTAATTGTAGCTGCGCGCGTTCTGGAGGCGAATCTGCTGCAAGCGTAGCCAGTACTGTTGCTGATAGCGGTACTGCGCCGTGCGTCTCTGTTGCTGTAGCTGTGATGTTCGCTGTTGTGAGAGACGCTGCTGCTCTGCCAGTTGTTGACGGTACTGGGTCTCACGCTGTTGCTGCCGCTCAACGAGCTGCTGTTGGCGCTCCGCCGTCTGACGCTGCTGGCGCGCGACCGGTTGCTGATCCTGTTGACGCTGCTGAGTATCGGCCTGTTTTTGGGCAGCTTGATTCTGCTCGTGACGCTGCTGCTTATTGGCCTGCTTCTGAGCAGCTTGACTTTGTTGCTGACTCTGCTGCTGCTGTTGCTGCTCAGCTTGAGCTTGCTGTTGGCGTTGCTGCTTATTAGCCTGCTTCTGAGCAGCTTGATTCTGTTGCTGACTCTGTTGCTGCTGCTCAGCTTGAGCCTGCTGTTTGCGTTGCTGCTTATTAGCCTGCTTCTGAGAAGCTTGTTGTTGCTCACTCTGTAGCTGCTCGGCTTTACGCTGTTGTTTGCGTTGTTGCTTATCCTGATTTTCCTGCGCACCGGCAGGCATGCTCGTTCCCATCAGCAGTGCCCCGCTGATTACAAACGCCACGGCTACCTGGTTAAAAACATTGACTCTCATTTGAACTCCTTTTCTTAACAATCCCATCGCTCCGCACTAAAAACTCATCGAGGCTTCGAGCGAAGCGCCTCGTTTAGACAACTCGTGGGAATAACGAACGAGCCCACTTCGGCCTGCATGATTCCACTTAAAGCGTCGCCCTCGTAACCTCAGAAGATACGATGCGTGACATATGACGGACCAGTCATCAATGCTGTAACACACTATTGCGTCCTGCATTCACGTCATCCGCTGGAATCGGAGTTCCGGCTGATTCAGACAGATGTTTCGCAGTGAGAGCTTGCTCCAGAACCGAGCCGTCGTCTCCGCAGTAATTATCCTCTTCAGGATATTCCTTTTCGCAAATCGGACATCTTTTCCCGCGCTGATTGTTAACTTCTTTCATGTCCTACTCCCGTGAGCTGCTCGACACATATTCCGGGCGCGTCGACGCAGCGAAAGTGAAGGCTTCGCGCCTTCGGATCGAAGCGATCTTATTCCGGTTGGTGCATCTTGGGCATGTCGTCGAGCCGCTTAAGGATCTCATCACTATCTGCAGCGATCCGTTTCGAGTTCAGCGTGTACTCCCCGACATCCTTCTCGAGAAGCCTGCACGCATCCTTCAGCTTGGAGCTGCGCAGGTCCATCTCTTTCATCATCGCTGCCATCTTCAACTGCATTTCTGCACTCATCGTTTTCACATGCTCCCTGTGATGCTCATCCACCTGATCAAAGCTTCGGCTTATCTCAGCAGCGGCCGCGCGCGCGAAATCGCTGCTTAGCGAGCCCGCTTGCGCCTGATCGCGCAGAGCTTTTGCGAACGTCGCGATGTTTTCTTGGTAAGCCACCGCTAGAACATGGTGTGGCTCACTCATTATGCCGGAGATATGCATCTCGGACATGTCCTGATTTGTGTGCCCCAGTGCCTTCTTGCTGGCTTGGGCCGATGCCTTCTTATTTCCGGGCTGATGCTGCTGCGCGGTTTGAGCCGCTGCGTACACTGCGCAAAACACCGTCAGCGCAATGACCGCGAGAATCGTTTTGCAAGAATTCCTCTTCATATTTGCCTCCCACATGCGATTGCCGCCGCTAGCCGTGTGATTTGAACTGTCCGGCTGATAGTAATGCCGCGTGCCCCTTTAGAAAACGGTCCCGCGCCGGCCTCTGAGCAGGTTGAAGATCAGCACTAAAACTGCGGCGACAAGCAACAGGTTGATTAATCCGCCGCCGACGCCGCCGATCACGCCTAGCAGCCACAGGATCAGCAGAATAACCAAGATTGTCCAAAGCATAGTTCACCTCCCGGGGTTAGGCTCTCGTCTGCATCACTCGTCGAGCGCGCCGAGGTTCTAAACCCGACTCCAGTTTACATCTCAGATGCTACGCCGACTCGCGATGGCTTTCAGTGCAGTATTGGACGTTCTCGAAAATAATCGACGGATGGACCTTGGATTGGCGATTCCGGGCTCAGTCTCGTACGATTCCGAACCTACCGAAGGCGAAGGAAACAATAGAGGGCGTCCTTCGCCTTCGGTGCCGCCGGGGGCGAATTCACCTAAACAAACGAACTGGCCCTACAGCATACGCCGATGCAAAGTGGATTTCTGTTCAATATTAGACAAAACGGAAAATAATTAACGGAGACGACCGTCGCCTAAATCGGCAGTTCAATGCGATCAGAACGAGGTAGTCAGCAGCGGTCCGGGCTGATGGAAATGTCTTCGGCCTCGTGGGATTCGCGTGTGAACCTCAAGAAGCCGACGCATATGACCGCTAGCAGCATCAGCAGCATCGTCGCCCAGAAGTACCAAGGCAGGTTGTTGGATTGGCTCCCGCCGATAGTTAACAGAATGAACGGACCGACCAGCGCCGCCGCGATGAACCGGAACAGAGGCGCCGGGCGCTCGAATGCGCCAGCGGACGCTGCTTTCACGTTCAACAAGATTTTTTGAGTTTGCATTTCATCACTCCTTGACAAGCGGTTCAAATCAACGTGGATGCTCCCATGAGAGGCTGAGAAGAGAACTACACGAGTTCTCTTCTCAGCCACCTTATCGGGAGCGAACCATCAAGATCTGAAGTTAGTAGCGTCGCCCGCCACCGTAAGCCCCGCTGCCGTTGTTGCGACTATCAGTCTTCGGTTTAGCCTCGTCGACTTTGAGCGCTCGGCCATGCAGATCTTGACCATTGAATTTTTCTTTGG
>Ga0114129_10003214_pt1 | contig 22932 bp, 8 predicted proteins | sample RhiMetdeltSRZDD1_FD_80071 | JGI IMG/M metagenome (GOLD analysis project Ga0114129, IMG submission 80071) | Populus rhizosphere microbial communities from Tennessee, USA - Rhizosphere MetaG P. deltoides SRZDD1 (version 2) (version 2) | ecosystem: Host-associated > Plants > Roots > Rhizosphere >... | reverse complement strand
CCGACAGCGGAGGTTGGACACTGCGTCCACCGCATTGCAATGAATCCCTCGCGACCAAACGTGCTCTTCATGCAAAAACACTGGGACGTCATGCGCAGTAACGACGCGGGCGACTCCTGGCATGAGGTTAGCGGAAACTTGCCGACGGACTTCGGGTTTGTGATTGACGTTCACGCTCATGAGCCAGAGACCGTCTACGTCGTGCCAATAAAAAGCGATGGCGAACATTATCCGCCCGACGGTAAGCTGCGCGTATATCGCAGCCGAACAGGTGGCAATGAATGGGAGCCGCTCACAAAAGGCTTGCCCCAAGCTAACTGCTACGTCAACGTGCTGCGCGACGCGATGGCGGTTGACTCGCTTGATTCGTGTGGCGTGTATTTCGGCACAACTGGTGGACAGGTCTATGCCTCGGCTGATGCGGGAGAAACGTGGACGCCCATTGTTCGAGATCTTCCGGCTGTGCTTTCGGTGGAGGTCCAGACGCTCCAATGATTCTGGTCGTAATGCCACCCCACTTGCGAACGCTTGCTGGAGTTCGCGGAGATGTAGAACTTGAGGTTGAAGGTGAAGTGACACGACGCTCCATTCTCAATGCTCTCGAGGCCCGCTATCCGATGTTGCGTGGGACGATTAGAGAGCACGTGACTGGAGAGCGTCGCCCGTTCCTAAGGTTCTTTGCTTGTGGGGCGGATGTGACCCATGAATCACCGGACGCTCCGCTGCCGCAAGCAATCGCGTCGGGAGCGGAACCGTTTTACATCATTGGCGCAATCGCCGGCGGGTAGGTAGACGGCAGCACCGGACCCGGTGCTGAGCATATATATTAAGGACAGAGGGTTGACTTCAGGGATCAACACCCGTCGTCGTATTGTGCTTCGTCGTTGCTTTGGTATCCGTCAGCGTGTCCATGATGAGTGCCAGAGGCGATCGATTTAACCTCGCGACAGCGCTTCAGTTCGGCGGTTCACTTCTTCCCAATTCACATTTTGTAGAAACGCATCGACGTATTTTGCAGCCGCTGCTCCATAGTCCATGTGGTATGCGTGCTCATACATGTCGAGTATGAGCAATGGACGGCCCATCGGGACGTTGTGCATGTGATCCCATGCCCAGTAATTATGAAACTCGCCCGTGTGAGCATTCTGCGCGAAGATCGCCCAACCTGAACCTCCGCCAAGCGCATTCGCCGTTTTCTTAAACTCATCTTCCCACTGCTCGTAGCTGCCAAACCACTGTTTGATCAAGTCAAGTACTTTGCCGCCTGGCTTCGTATCGCCGCCGAGGTTAGCGAAATACAATTCATGCAGCACCACAGAGCCACTACGAACTAATTCCTCTCGTTTCAGATCTCCGTAAACGTAGGGAGGTAGGTCTTTGTCTTTGAGCATTGCGGCAAGCCTCTGCTCGACAGCATTCAGAGCCTTAACCGCTCCGCCATAATTGTTCTCCCAATGCGAGCGAATGAGTTTTTCAGAGAGGCCTTTTAATTTCGCGGGATCAAAAGGCAGGGCGCGCGGTTGATGTGTGCCTGCAAAGGCGCGAGGCGTGGCTACATCGGCAGTTGAGCCTTGGCTGGTGATATTGAATAGGTCATTTCCCATGGACAGCGAGCTTGCAGTTAAGCCGAGAGCAAGACCGGCACTGCTACCCGCAATCCTGGAGACTGCTTCTCTTCTGTTTATGTTTTTCATAAGTGCTCCTATCATCGCAGAAGGTGCGAAAATTAATGTAACGGCTTGTGCGTGTCGCACGCGTCGTGGCGACCCGCTCTGACATGGTACCCGAACAATTCAGATACTCAGTATATGGTCCTGCGGTCCGCTTTATTTAAATCAGTAAGGATGCTTCGTCGATGTGAAAGTGTTTCAGGCAGTATGCGCCGGCAGGAACCGCGAGAGCCGCAGCATATTCCGTGGCGACAGCGATATTCATCAACGACCAGCGTGGTGCTTCTGTTAGGTCCCAGTTAGTACGCAGCAACGCCGGTTCATCGTGCTTCAATGAAACCTCAAACTGATCTAGTGGCAGGGATAATCCCATTCCCTGTGCCTTGATGAATGCTTCTTTGCGCGTCCAGCAATCAAAAAACGCGTGCGGCCGTTCACTGGCGGGAAACTCCAGGAGAGCAGTTACTTCGTTTGCGGAAAAAAACTGCTTAGCAATTTCTTCACTGGCAAACTCTGGATTTATGAGTTCGATGTCAACTCCAATGTCACGACCCAGGGCAAAAGCATATAGCGCAAACTCTCCTGAATGCGCGACGTTGAAGCGGAGTCGGATGGTCCCTTCATCCAGCGAGGGTTTGCCATAGCTTGAATAGGAGAAATGCAGCGTTACCGGCGTCGTTTTTAGATAGGAGCTGATGATCGTTCGGAGCCATCCCCGCCCAGCAACAAAATAATTGCGATGCTGATCAAAGTGAAAACGGGCTGCGCGAGTTTCTTCGTCTGGTGCCAAACATTCAGCAAACAGCTGAAGCGTTTCCTCTGATACATTCAGTGGGGCGCGCCAGACATGGATCTCAGATTCGCCGAGTGTAGGTTCCTGCAACGCTTGCTGCCAGGTCGTTACAGCTGGGTTAATCGGATCTTGATGTGTCTTTGGTAATCGTCGCACGTTCGATTTTGCGAGGAGCAGGAATTGTCAAACTGCTAATAAAAGTTGATGTGTTTGCTAAAACTAATGCGCTCTAAGGATGCCCGATCCAAGGGTTTTTTGGTAGACTACATCACCTAGAGGTTAAAGCCTGCAACGGTCGACGAAATGGCTCGGCGCCATTGGGTCCATGATCTGGAAATTCACCCGATATGAGGTTTTTAAATAATGCAGATATTAAGGTTGAGGTGAGTGCAGATAGTCCCCGGTTGACCGAACATCCGTCGACCCCTGGCTAGAGTTCTGACATCCTCACGTCCTGATATCTGCATTGATTCACATCCTCGTCGGGCATCGGGCAAGACCAATCACGAGCACAGATGTAAGATTCAGAACTTACTCGATGTTGCGTCACACACCAACAAATCATCCATCCTGTACCTTGGTTCAGCAACTCTTTGAATTGCAGGCGGAACAACATCCCAAGCGCGTAGTCGCGATTGCCGGTGAAGAAGAGATTCCTTACGACCTTCTTGATCGGAGGGCGAATCAGCTGGCGCATTACCTGCAAGAACTAGGTGTTGGTCCCGAAACTCTGGTCGGGATCCATATGGGTCGGTCATTGGAAAGGCTCATCGCCGTTCTCGCCATACTAAAGGCCGGTGGCGCCTACGTTCCTTTTGACCCAGCCTATCCGAAGGAACGATTGGCATTCATGCTCCATGATGCCGGCGTCGGGTTCATGCTGACAGAGCGGCATCTTGCGAGAGGATTGCCACCGGATGTTCGAACAGTAGTCTGTGTTGATTCAGGTCGCCGTTCGATCGATCAAATGTCAACAGCGCGGCCCGTAAGCAATCTCGTGCCGGAAAACCTTGCCTACGTCATTTACACCTCAGGCTCTACCGGTAGACCAAAGGGCGTCCAGATTTCTCATGCGGCAGTAACGAACCTGTTGTTTTCAATGCAACAACATCTGAGGTTAACTGCTAGTGATATCGGCCTGGCAGTCGCATCACTGTCGTTCGATATGTCGGTACTCGATCTATTCCTGCCCCTCAGCATTGGTGCGAGCGTCGTTATTGTAGACCGCGATTCGGCCGTTGATGGCAAGCGGCTGCTGGCCCAACTGAAGCAGAAGAAGGCTACCTACCTTCACGCAACGCCATCCACTTGGCGTTTGCTTATAGATGCCGGCTGGCAGGGGACCAGCGATTTCCGCATTTTCTGCGGCGGCGATGCTCTGCCATTCGATCTTGCGCAACAGTTGCTTCCTCGTGGCCAGCGAGTCTGGAATTTTTACGGACCTACTGAAACCACAGTCTACTCAGCGATCCATCGAATCAGACCGGATGACGATCGGATATTAATTGGTGGTCCGCTTGCTAACACTCAGTTCCGAATCATGAATGGTTTGCAACCGGCAGACCCGGGTCAAACCGGAGAACTATGCATTGGCGGGGCAGGTCTCTCACGAGGTTATTTGAACCGGCCAGATCTCACGGCGGAAAGATTCGTACCGGATCCGTTCAGCAGTGAACCCGGTGCGCGCTTGTACCGAACTGGCGATGTCGCACGAGTCACCGCCGAAGGAGGCCTCGAAGTATTGGGCCGAATTGATCATCAAGTAAAGGTACGTGGATTTCGGATCGAGCTTGGTGAGATTGAAACTGTCCTGGCGCAACAACCTGCTGTGAAAGAATGTGTAGTTCTGGCGCGCACAGACCGTTCTGGTGATACGGGCTTGGTGGCATATGTCGTCGCGGAGAGTGATAACCAGCCAGCTGTAGGCGAGTTGCAGTCGCAGTTGCGACAGCGATTGCCCGAATATATGGTTCCTGCCGTCTTTGTTTTTCTGGATGTGCTTCCCCTAACTGCGAACGGAAAAGTGGATCGACTGGCGTTGGCTGCCCGAGAGCGCATTCGGCCGAATGTTGATGCAACGTTTGTAGCGCCACGGACGCCAACCGAAATCGCGTTGCAGAAAATCTGGAAACAAACACTCGATCTCGACCAAGTAGGTATCAATGATAACTTCTTTCAATTAGGTGGACACTCGCTGATTGCAACTCGCGTTGTTTCGCAGGTGCGCGAGCTGTTTGCGATCGAATTACCCATTTGCGACATCTTTGCTTCACCGACGATCGCGCAGCTCGCTGTGGTGATCGACAACTTCGATAAACGTGAATCACAGTTGCTGCCTCGCATTCCAGTGGCTTCGAGAAGTACAGAGTTGCCTTTGTCGTTTCCTCAGGAGCGCGTTTGGTTCATCGAGCAGTTGTTTCCACAGAATCTTGCATACAACTTCCAGTCAACGTTGCGCCTGAAAGGTGCGCTTAATTTGCACGTACTCGAGCGCAGCTTGAATGAGATTGTCCGTCGCCACGAAATCTATCGGACGACTTTCCCCTCAGTTGACGGCCATCCTGTCCAGGTAATTCATAACTCACTTTCAGTTTCGGTACCTGTCATCGATGTGAGTTCGCTGCCCGAGATCGAACGCGAAGACGAAGCCAAACGCCAGATAGCCCGCGAGATCCGTCAACCATTTTCCGTTACGCAGTTACCACTTATTCGCTGGGTACTCATTCGGGTCGACAATGAGGATCATATTCTCGTTCACATCGAACACCATCTGGTACACGATGGTTGGTCGTTTAACGTATTCCTCACGGAATTGCTCAAACTCTACACCGGCTTTGCCACCGGACAGCCTCCTCAGTTGCCGGATCTACCGATCCAGTTCGCCGATTTCGCACAGTGGCAGCGTCACTGGCTGCCAGGCGAAGTGGCTGAGACACAATTGCGCTTCTGGCGAAACAAACTTCAAGGAAGTCCTCTAGTATTGGAGCTGCCGACCGACCGCTCGCGTCCCGCCCTTCAGAGTTTCCGCGGTACGTCACTACGCATAGAGTTGCCGCTCGAATTATGCGAATCACTGCGCGCGATCAGCCAAAAGCACAGTGTCACCTTATTCATGACACTTTTGGCGATTTTTCAAATCCTGCTTGAGCGCTACACGAATCAACAGCAGTTTGTTGTCGGTTCAGGAATTGCCAATCGGCGTTGGCCGGAAACAGAGACAATGATCGGAATGCTGGTGAACACGATTGCGCTACGGGCCGACATGTCTGGCGATCCTTCGTTCCCGGAGTTACTGAATCGCGTTCGTGAAACAACGATTGAAGCGTACGCCAATCAGGACTTGCCGTTTGAGCAGGTCGTTCATTCGCTCCAGGGCCAGCGCGATCTAAGCCGAAATCCATTGTTCCAGGTCATGTTCAATTTCCATGACGCGTCCTTAATCGAATTGAAACTACCGGGCCTCTCTTTGGATCTGGTTGAGGTTGTAAGCAATGGATCTGCGAAATTTGACCTGAATGTTATCGTCATTCCTCGTTCTGAGCAGCAAGTTGGCTCCGGATCACGCCGAAACCCCGAAGGTATCACCGTCATTTGGGAATACAACACCGATCTGTTTGACGAGACGACGATCCAAAAAATGATCGAGAGTTACGTGCTTTTGATGGAACAAGTGGTGAATGATTCCCAGCGGCGGATCTCCAGCCTGCACCTAACCTCGGAGCCAGAACTGCGAGAGTTACTTTTTGATTGGAACAATAATGTTACTGATTATCCCGAAAAGTCGATTGCACAGCTGTTTGAAGATCAAGTTGACAGGTCTCCAAAAGCAATTGCGCTGATCTTTGAGAATGAGACGGTGACATATGCAGAGTTAAACCGGTTCGCGAATCAATTGGCGCACTATCTGCGGGCGCACGGTGTGGGCCCAGAGACAAGAGTAGGCATCTGTGTGGAGCGCTCGATAGACATGGTGGTCGGTCTGTTGGGCATCCTCAAAGCGGGCGGAGCTTACCTGCCGTTGGACCCAAACTATCCGGCCGAGCGACTAGCCTACATGTTGCAGGACGCTGAGCCGTCGTTGTTATTGACGCAAAAAAAACTGCTCTCGCAATTACCAAAGACTGGCTTGAAGGCGGTATGTCTCGACGCTGACCGCGTCTTGATTGGTCGCGAATCGAGTGACAATCCGCGGAACGAAACGGAGCTGGAGAACCTGGCTTACGTCATGTACACCTCGGGGTCGACTGGCTATCCGAAAGGGGTGTCGGTGACGCAGCGGAACGTAGTGCGGCTGGTTAAGGAAAACAACTACGCCTCGCTAAATGCCAATGAAGTATTTCTCCAATTTGCGCCGCTGACTTTTGATGCTTCAACGCTCGAAGTATGGGGTCCGTTGCTAAACGGCGGACGCTTGGTAATCTTCCCACCCTATGTGCCAACCTTGGAGGAACTGGGACGAACTATCGAGGAAAACAGAATCACCACGTTGTGGCTCACGGCGGGGTTGTTTCATCAACTGGTGGACGAACGCCCGCAGAGTTTAGCCGGAGTGCGCCAATTGCTTGCCGGCGGGGACGTGCTTTCGGTGCCGCATGTGGAAAAGGCGCTGCGGTTCATGAACGGGAACCACATAATCAATGGCTATGGGCCGACGGAGAACACGACGTTCACCTGCTGTCATCTGATCAAATCGAGCGGCTATCGGTCGATTCCGATTGGTAGGCCGCTGGCTAATACACAGGTTTATGTGCTGGACCGGAACTATCAGCCAGTGCCGGTGGGTGTGGCGGGAGAGCTGTACGTAGGTGGTGATGGACTAGCGCGGGGCTATTTGAACCGGCCTGACCAAACGGCCGAGAAGTTCATCCCCAATATGTTCAGCGCTCAACCGGGGGCGCGGCTTTATCGCACAGGTGATCTCGTACGCTATTTAGCGAGTGGGGAATTGGAATTCATCCGGCGTGTAGATCAGCAGGTCAAGATACGGGGCTTTCGCATTGAGCCGGCAGAAATCGAGTACGTGTTGGGGCAGCATGCCGGGGTTGCAGAATGTGTGGTTAGTGCGGGGAAGGATCCGGCTGGTGAAAAGTTTCTCGCGGCTTATGTGGTGGCCGGGGAAGGTCTGAAACTGGAAGTGTCGGAGTTGCGCGGTTTCTTGCGTGAGCGATTGCCTGAATACATGGTACCGGCCAGCTTCGTCTTTATGGATGCCCTGCCGCTGACGGCCAACGGCAAGGTCAATCGTAAGGCACTCCCTATTCCCGGCGACGCGTTGCTACGGAGAACTGGACTGTTTGTTGGGCCACGCACGGCAACGGAAAGAGTGTTGAGTGAAATCTGGGCCCGGGTGTTACATCTGGAAAGCGTCGGAGTAACCGACAACTTCTTCGAACTTGGCGGCAACTCGCTGAAGGCCACGCGCGTCATGTCGCGTGTCCGTTCGATGTTGAATGTCGAGTTGCCATTGCGCGCATTATTTGAAGCACCCGCGATCGCCGACTTTGCCCGCATCGTCGAAAACGGTGACAAGACTGAAAGCCGTAGGAAAGTACCTGCGATCCTGCCAGTCTCTCGAACTTGGAGTCGAGTCGAGGCAGAGTCACTCGATGCCACCATAATTCCGAAGTCATGAACGTAGCGAACTATGTCGAGAGAAGTCTGCAGGTTCCCGCCATCATTCGCGCAGCAACGCTTATGGTTCCTTGCGCAACTGGAACCAAATAGCTCCTTCTACAACATACCGGCCGCTGTGCGCCTTAGGGGTCCTCTTCAGTTAAGCGTACTCGAGAAGGTTCTCACCGAAATGGTACGACGGCATGAGTCGCTGCGTACCAGCTTCGTTACAGTCGAAGGTCGGCCGTTTCAGGAAATAGCTCAGCGTACCGATGTTGCGTTAACTTTCGTGGACGTCAGTGAAACGCCGGAAGTTCACCGTGAAGCGACTATGTCGCAGCGGTTAATGCTCGAGTCGCAAAAACCATTCGATCTGAGCATCGGTCCCTTATTACGCGCAACTGTCGTTCGACTGAGTGACGATGAGCACGTCTTTCTATTGACCATACATCACATCATCACAGATGGTTGGTCTCTCAAGTTGTTCTTCGAGGAACTGGGAACCTTATACGACGCGTTCATCAAGGGCGAATCATCCCCCTTACCTGAACCTTTGCTTCATTACGCTGACTTCGCTGACTGGCAGCAACGATGGCTTCAAGGTGAGGTACTCGAGAATCAGATCGCATACTGGCGTGAACATCTCCATGGCGCACCTTCAATGATCGATCTGCCAACCGACCGGCCACGTCCAGTTGTGCAAGGCTTTCAGGGCGCCCGCCACCACCTTAAGATTTCAAAACGGCTGGCCTCGCAGCTAAAAAGGCTTGCGCAGCAGCAGGGCGTTACGTTTTTCATGATGCTGCTGGCCAGTTTTAAAACTCTTCTTCATCGCCATAGCGGGCAGACCGATATTGTAGTTGGTTCTCCAATCGCCAATCGCAATCATGCTGAGGTCGAGCAGATTCTCGGCCTTTTCGCCAATACCGTAGCACTTCGTACGAATTTTTCAGGCGACCCAACCTTTACGGAGTTACTCGGTCAGGTGCGCGAAGTAACTCTAGGCGCCCACGCGCATCAAGATGCGCCGTTCGAAAAGCTAGTTGAAGCGTTAAAGCCTGAACGTAGCTTGAATCATTCACCTCTCTTTCAAGTGATGTTCGATTTTCAAACCGATTCAATCTATTCACTTAGACTTGAGGGTGTGGAAGTCACGCCGGTGTTGCTAGATCGCCGCACGGCGATGTTCGACCTCAATCTCTCCTTGCGCGACCATCCAGAGGGACCGATTGGCGTTTGCGACTATAGAACCGATCTATTTGACGCCGATACGATAGTCCGCATGATGAATCATTTCGAGACCCTACTCGAAGGTATAGCTGCAAATCCACAGCGGCGTGTCTCCGAATTGCCTCTCGTGTCTACAGCTGAAAGAGAAGAATTGATTCAGGTCCTTAGTGGTGAACACAATAAATCATCGATCGGAAGTCTGGTCCATATTGCATTTGAAGCGAACGCTGCGCAGTCGCCTTCAGCGACGGCCTTAATCAGAGGAAATGAACAATATAGTTTTGCGGAGGTTAATCGCCGTGCCAATCGACTCGCCCGTCATCTGCGAGCACGCGGAGTTGGTCCAGAAGTGCTTGTAGGCATTTGCATGGAGCGAGAACCGCTGTCGTTGATTGCGATTCTGGCAATTCTGAAATCCTCGGGGGCATACGTTCCACTCGATCAGACCTACCCTGAAGAACGCATTGCCTTCATTGTCGACAATAGCGGTATGAAGTTGGTGCTGACAACGAGCGCGTTAATGCACAAATTGCCAGGCAGTGTCGACAAGATCTGTATCGATCTCGATACCACGGATATAGATTCTCAAGGTGATGAGAACCTGAATTCTTTCGTCTCATCAGAAAATGCTGCGTATGTAATATATACCTCCGGCTCAACCGGAAAGCCAAAAGGCGTAATCATCTCCTATGGAGCACTGGCCAGCCACACCCACGCGATTGCCAGCGAATATCGATTGCAGGAGAACGATCGCGTGCTGCAATTTGCTTCGCTTAGCTTCGACGTTGCGTCAGAAGAGATATTCCCAACTTGGGTTAGCACTGCGGCTGTCGTTCTCACTGCGAGCCAATCGCTGTATACGATCCCCGAATTCTTAACCTTCATCGCTGATAACGGGCTCACAGTCGTAAATCTGCCAGCGGCCTATTGGCACGAATGGGCCGCAGAATTGGCGAGGTTACCAAATCCGCTACCGGCAAGTTTGCGACTAGTTATTACGGGTAACGAAAAGATATTGCCGGACCGCTATGGACTGTGGCGTGAGCACTTGGGGAACTCGCTTATTTGGAAAAATGCATATGGCCCCACTGAAGCAACAGTAACTGCAACAATCTACACGCCGCCAGCGACTTTTGAATACGCTGCACGCGAGGCTATGCCAATCGGACGTCCATTGGTCAATAGGTCCGTTTACATTTTGGATTCCAATTTGGAGCCGACGCCGATTGGACTTCCGGGAGAATTATATATCGCCGGAGAAACCCTCGCGCGGGGTTACCTCAATGAATCAGCGCTAGCAGCCGAAACCTTTATACCGCATCCTTTTGCTTCTGAACCTGGACAGCGCCTTTACCGCACAGGCGACCGCGCGCGGTTTCTGCCTGACAGTAATATCGAGTTCCTTGGACGCGTGGATGAACAGCTTAAGATCCGAGGATATCGAATTGAACCCGGTGAGGTCGAACTGGCATTGCGGCAAAGTCCGCATGTCCGTGATGCTGTCGTTGTGGCGCATGAAGATAAGCCGGGCAATCGGCGCCTCGTTGCGTACGTTATTCCGGATCGCAAACCTACAGAGGTGCAGCTATGGCCCTCAGTAGGTGAGTATCCGATCTATGACGACATTCTTTACTACGCCATGACCAATGACCAACTGAGAAATAGAAGTTATCGCAACGCTATTAATCGCCTGGTCAAAGACAAGGTTGTGGTTGAGATTGGTACCGGCAAAGACTTGGTGCTCTCGCGGTTCTGTTTAGAAGCGGGAGCTAAAAAGGTCTACGCCATTGAGTCAATGGATGAATCCTTCCGGCTAGCTCGTGAGAGAGCAAGCAAATTGGGACTGCGCGACAGGCTAGTTCTAATTCATGGCAACTCATGCACGGTCGCATTGCCCGAGCATGCTGACATTTGCGTCTCTGAAATCATAGGCACTATTGGTGGATCAGAAGGCGTAGCCACAGTTCTAAACGATGCTCGCCGCTTCCTGAAACCCGGCGGCGTAATGATTCCACAAAGGTGCGTTACAAAGATCGCGGCTGTTCGACTCGATGACGATGTTCTCTCGAATCCAAGCTTTGCTGATCTTCCTCGCTACTACGTCGACAGAGTTTTCGAACAGATGGGCCACGAACTCGATGTGCGACTCTGTCTGAAAAACTTCGATCCTGAAAATCTGATTTCCAACCCGGAGATTTTTGAGGAACTTGATTTCATCGATGTCGCGCAGCAGGAATTCAAACGACCTGTGAACTTCAAGATTACAAAGGACAGCCGGCTTGACGGTTTTCTTTTATGGATAAACCTCGAAACCGCGGAAGGCGAGTTAATCGATACGCTTGCAGAGTCGTACAGTTGGTTACCGGTGTTTTTTCCCGCATTTTATCCTGGTGTGCAGGTTTCCGCGGGCGATGAGATTAGAGCGAGATGCAGCGCATGGCTCAGCGCAAATGGTGTCAATCCCGATTACCGGGTGGAGGGCACATTAATTAAGCGCGATGGAAAGACGCTTCCGTTTTTCTTCGAATCGCTGTACGACAGTCCATCTTTCAAGACGGGCTTTTACGGAAAGCTTTTTACTGAAAAGCGAGCAGATGTGGTGCCAGTTGAGATCTCTGCCGCCGATTTGAAACGGGAGCTTAGTGAAAAGCTTCCAGCCTACATGGTTCCTTCGAAATACATTTTCGTGACAGAATTCCCGCTGACGACCACCGGAAAGATCGACCGACAAGCGTTGCCAGTTCCCCCAGTCCTCGATTCGGAGCGACAATCCGTCTATGTAGCGCCGCGCGATGCGACGGAAGAAATACTTGCCGATATCTGGGCGCAGGTGTTGGGCCTCGAGAAAGTCAGCGTGCACTCAAATTTTTTTGACCTCGGTGGCGATTCCATCTTAAGCATTCAAATCATTTCGCGCGCCAACGAATTGGGGCTACACCTCACGCCTAACCATATTTTTCGCTATCAAACCATTGCTGAGCTGGCTCCCATCGCGACTATTGCGCGCGTCAAAAGTGCAGAGCAGGGAATTGTATGCGGCCCCGTCCCGCTGACACCGATTCAGCATTGGTTCTGGGAACAAAAGATGCCGGCGCCGCACCATTACAATCAGGCTATGCTGCTTGAAACGCAACGAAAACTTGATCCGGTATTGCTGCAACACGCCGTCAATTCTTTGCTGATGCATCATGACGCTCTGCGTATTCGTTACGTAGACACCGAAACCGGGCGGCAGCAAACTATTAAAGCCGAGACAAACGGTGATATTTTTTCGCTGGAGGATTTGTCGGCGACGCCACATTCAGAGCACACAAACATGATTGAGAAATGTGCTGCTGAATATCAACAAAGCCTGGATCTCGAAGAGGGACCTTTAGTCCGATTTGTTCTGTTTCGGTTGCCTGACGAGTCGTCCGACCGCTTGTTGGCCGTAATTCATCACTTGGTGGTTGACGCGGTTTCATGGCGAATTCTATTGGAAGATTTGCAGACCGCATACGAGCAACTCGAACGCAGGGCTAGGGTTCAGTTACGGCCGAAAACCACTTCTTACAAAGAATGGGCCGAAAAGCTGGTTACGCTTGGTTGCTCAGATGAACTTCATCGACAGCTAGACTATTGGCTGGCTCCGGAGCGTCGAAGTGTTACGCCGCTGCCCGTTGATGTCCGCGGAGGAGCTCAAACAATAGCGAGCAGTCAACGAATCTCTGTCTCACTTTCCAAGCCTGAAACATCAACTTTACTTCAGGAAGTGCCTGCAACGTTTCGCACTCAAATCGGCGACGCGCTATTGTCGGCGTTAGTAACAGCATTTGCGAGATGGACCGGCGAACAACAGCTGCTGGTCGACATTGAATCGCATGGACGAGAGGAGTTTGCGGAAGGTTTCGACCTTTCGCGAACGGTCGGTTGGTTCACTTCTGTTTACCCAGTCTTATTAAAGGTCAGCGACCTCTCGAACCCCGGTCACTCGTTACAAGAGATCAAAGAACAACTTAGAGCCGTTCCCGCTCGAGGACTCGGTTTCGGCATTCTATGTTTTCTCGAGAATGAAAGAGATATCGCACAGAACCTCCGGTCGATGTCTCAGGCAGAAGTGAGTTTTAATTATCTGGGACAGGTTGATCAGGTTTTGCGGCGCGATTGCCTGTTTATGGCTGGCACCGAATCCTCTGGACCTTGGCGAGACGCTGCTCAGCGACAATCACATTTGATTGCTATTGATGGAATGGTTCGAGCCGGCCGCTTGCAATTTGATTGGACGTTCAGCATTGAGCGGTATCTCGTTAAGACAATTGAAAAGTTGGCCCATACGTTCATGGACGACTTGCGAGCCTTGATCGAAAGTTGCCGATTACGTGAGTCCGATTGGTACGCTCAGGAAGATATTTCAGACGTTGACCTAAGTAGTGACAAACTACAAAAACTATTAGACGAGATCGGACTCATCGGGGAACGCTAGTGAGATGAGCGGAAAGAACGTCGAAGCTATCTATCAACTTTCTCCGCAGCAGCAAGGAATGCTGTTTGAGTCCGTCTCATCTCCAAATTCGGGCATTCATGTAGAGCAATTGGTTAGAACGCTTGAAGGTAAGCTGAATGTTTCGGCGCTTGCGCAGACATGGAAAGAAATCGTCCGACGTCATTCCATCATGCGCACCGGCTTTGTTTGGAAAGAGCAGGATGAACCTCTTCAAGTTGTATTGCGCCATGTTGACGTTTCAATCGAGCAGCACGATCTTCGTTCGGCAACTGATGCGGCATCAGAGCTCGGCGCGTATTTACAGGCTAATCGTCTTCGTGGATTTGATCTTTCCAAGCCGCCCCTTATGCGGCTCGCCCTGTTTCAAACCGCTGAAACCGAATATCAATTTGTTTGGACCCTGCACCACATTTTGATGGATGGATGGTGCCAGCCGATTGTCGATCGAGATTTTTTTGAGCTCTATCGAGCCTTCGACAGTAACACAGAGCCGACCTTGGAACCGGTACGGCCCTACCGGGATTACATTACTTGGCTCAGAAGGCGCGATAAGAATGAGGCCGAGCGATTTTGGCGCGCCACCTTGAAAGGCTTCAACACGCCAACGCCGTTAGGCAAAGAAATCTTCAACGACGCTGACGTCATTGACGGCGAGCGATATGGTACTCATCGCGTGCTAATGTCAGCAGCAACCACCGCGAAAATACGTGCGCTCGTCAGAGATCATCGCATAACGCTTAGCACATTGATTCATGGCGTCTGGGCACTGCTGTTGAGCAGATACAGTGGGAATGATGACATCGTGTTTGGTACGACACTCTCCGGTCGTCCAGCAGACATAAAAGGCGTGGAGAATATGGTCGGACTCTTCGTCAATACTGTTCCGCTTCGGATTACGATCGACCCGCGGAAATTGCTTTGGACTCTTCTCGAACACGTTCAGGAACAGCATCTGAGGTTACGACGCTTCGAGTATTGCTCGACCGGACAAGTGCATGAATGGGGTGACATGCCGGGCGCGACGCCACTTTATGAAAGCATTCTCGTTTTTGAGAACTATCCACATAAATCGTTGGCGGAACAGTTTGCGCGACTCAATTTTCGAGTTAAGGCGACACAATCGTTCGGAGCCCATACTGGATACGCAATTTCGTTTTTGATCGCTGACGCGCCGGAACTGATTTTGCGGTTTGTATATGATCGGCGCCGTTTCGCGCCCGACAGCGCTGCAGCGATCATTCGTCACTTCATAAAGCTACTTGAGGCTATCGCAGACAAAAGCGAACCAAACGTGCAATGGCTGCTTGCTCAAATTCCGCCAAGTGAAATCCCAAAAGTTGTTACGCGGCTAAGACCAGGCATGACCGCAACTTTGGACACGGAGGCGTCATCTCTCAGCGAAACGGAAAGGAAACTAGTTGAAATCTGGCGAGAAGTGCTTGGAGTTGAACATATCAACCGCACCGACAATTTTTTCGAATGGGGTGGCCATTCACTCTTAGGCACGCAGTTGATTTCACGCGTGCGCAATGCATTTGCAGTCGAACTGCCTTTGCGCCATCTTTTTGAGGCGCCAACTCTAGCCATGCTTGCAGAGAAGATTGACCAGATACGACGTCTGCCGATGAGTGAAACAGTTCCTTTGGTGCGCGTTGCGCGCGATCGCCCGCTGCCGCTATCGTTCGCACAGCAGCGGCTTTGGTTCTTGCATCGGCTTGAACCGGAAAATCCTTTTTACAACACTCCGTGCGCGATTAGGCTTGGCGGCAATCTAAATGTTGCTGCGCTGACGTTAGGTCTTAATGAGATCGCCGCTCGTCATGAAGTGCTGCGAACTCATTTTCCCGAAGTTGAAGGTCAACCCGTTCAGGTAATATCGCCTCCAGCAGCGGTTGAACTTTCAGTAATCGACGTAAGTTCGCAACCTGAAGGGTCTCGTATAGCCGAAGCCGAAAAGTTGGCGACGCAAGAGGCAAAACGACCTTTTAACCTGGCGGCTGGTGCAGCGTTTCGGGCATTACTAGTAAAACTTGGAGAAGTGGATCACTTGTTAGTGGTGAACATGCACCACATAGTCAGCGACGCTTGGTCATTTGGAATTCTTTATCGCGAACTCAGTGTGCTTTACCAGGCGTTCAGTCTGGGTAAACCATCACCGCTACCGCCGTTGTCAGTACAGTATGCAGATTATTCAGTGTGGCAGGCGCAGCATTTGGATGGAAGCACACTTGATAAACACGTGGATTTCTGGCGCAGACAGTTCGTAGGGATACCCGATCTGCTGGAGATCCCTATGGACCATCCGCGCCCTGCGCGACAGACATATCGTGGCAGGTATGAACGCTTTGAATTACCGCCAGAGTTGACCCGCCATTTAAAGGAATTGAGTAAGTCCGAAGCCGTAACGCTTTTTATGACGCTGATGGCGGGATTTGAAGTGTTACTGGCGAAACTCAGTAAGCGGGAAAGGATTGTTATAGGTACCGATGTCGCTAACCGCACTCCGACTGAGACGGAAAACTTGATCGGTCTTTTCGTGAATTTAGTACCTATTTGCACAAATGTATCCGCGAATTTGAAATTCAGGGAACTGTTGGGACACGTGCGTGAAGTTGCGCTTGCTGCCTTTGCTCACCAGCTGCCGTATGAAAAATTAGTTGAAGAACTTCAGCCAGTGCGAACGCTTAACCGAAATCCGCTGGTCCAGATATTGTTCGTGATGCAAAACGTTCCGTTTGAGAATTTGCAGCTACCTCATGTGACGGCGACGCCTTACGAAATCGTCGACGAGACTTCTCGATTCGATATTGCTTTCTTTGTTTCGGAAGCAGAAGACAAAATCAAGGGCGTTTGCGTCTACAGCTCCGACTTATTCGAACCCTTAAGCATTACGCGTCTGGTGAATCAGTTTCAACACTTATTGCAGACGATTGTCGACAACCCTGACCAGCGGTTAGCCAACTTGCGGGTGGATGAAACAGAGAAAGCTGCCGACAGAAAAGTGGAGCGGCTTCAATCGCAGCTTAACAGACTGAAACAAGTCAAACGGAAGCCACTCGGCCAATCTCTTTCAGATACGATTAACTTGTCTTCATTCGGGCAGGAGGGGACGCGGGTAACAGTAATTACGCCCGCGGTTGACGATATTGAGCTCGCACAGTGGGCGAAGCTCAATAAGAAATTTGTTGAGGAGCGAGTACTTCGAGATGGAGCCGTACTTTTCCGGGGATTTGACGTTAACTCGAGCGCAGAATTTGAAAGGTTCGCGTTGGCCCTATGTCCGGAGCTGTTCGGTGATTATGGTGATCTACCCCGAGAACAATTCGAGGGAAATGTCTATGGCTCCACGCCGTATCCGGCGGCTTCAACGATCCTCTTTCACAACGAGAGCTCTCACATGCATCGCTGGCCCATGAAGATTTGGTTTCTGTGTGTTACACCGGCGCTACATGGAGGAGAGACTCCACTGGTTGACTGCCGCACGATTTATAAGCTTCTCGATCCTGCAATCCGCAGGCGGATGCAGGAAAAGAAATTGATGTACGTGCGTAATTACACCAGCGGCTTGGATGTCAGTTGGCAATCCTTTTTCGGTACTAGCGATCGCGAGGCGGTCGAAGATTATTGTCGACGCGCTGGAGTCGGGCTCGAATGGAAAAATGGCAACGGGTTGCAGACGCGTCAGATTTGTCCCGCAATTGTGACGCATCCGGAAACCGGTGAGACGACCTTCTTTAACCAGATCCAGCTGCATCACGTCGGGTGTCTGGAACCGGCTGTGCGCCAAGCATTGCTCTCCACGCTCAAGGCTGAAGATTTGCCGCGAAACGTTTATTACGGCGACGGCTCACCGATTGAAGACTCAGTCGTTGCAGAAATTTACGAACTTTACCGCAGCAATTGCACTAGTTTTGCGTGGCAACGGAAAGATGTTTTGATGTTGAATAACATGCTGGTAGCACATTCGCGCAATCCTTATGTGGGCGAACGAAAAATTGTGGTTGCGATGGGAGAAATGGTTGAGCAGAGTGCTGTTGCTTAGTTACTTTTCCAAGCATATTTATGTCGAGTCCTAACCCAGCCTACAGGCTTTCACCTCAGCAGAGACAGCTATGGAACATTCACGGCGCCAACACGTCTCTGTGTAGGGCCCGGCTGGATCTGTCGATTGCGGGACCACTCGACAGTCAAGTGCTGCGAAACGCATTGCATGAGATCGTTAATCGCCATGAAATCCTACGTACGTCGTTTGAACTGCAGCCTGCAATAAAAGCACCTGTTCAGGTAGTAAACTCTTCAGCCGAGCTTGATTGGCAGGAAATTGATTTAAGCGAATCAACAGAATACGCGGATCAGCGACTTCTTGAGTATTTTGCAGCCGGCGATTCTTTTTCACTGGCTGAGCAAGCCGATCTGGTTGTCAGGTTAATAAAGCTTTCGCCGCGGCAGCACCTTTTGCGAATTAGTTTACCTTCGCTCTGCGCCGATATGCGCACATTGCAAAATCTTGCAAGCGACCTGAGCATCTCGTGCTGCAGAGAGACTGGTCATGCACCCGATCATGATCAACCGTTTCAATATGCTGATTTCTCTGAATGGCAGCATCAGCTGCTGGAGGCTGCCGATGAAGATGCTGATACAGGAAAGCGGTATTGGCTTAAACACCTGCTGCCCGATGCGGATTTGAACCTGGCATTCGAGTCACCGAGTACTGAACGGGAGTTAGCGGTCGAACAAGTTTCATTTTCTATTGCTCCCGATCTACTGGCCATGATCGAACGAACGGCTGGTCGAGCGAAGGTCTCAATTGAAGAGTTTCTGTTTTCATGTTGGCAAATGCTTTTGTGGCGTTATACAGGCAAGTCGCGGTTTGCTGTGGCCGCTGTCGTTGACGGCCGAAAATTTGCAGACTTGGAAAAAGCTTACGGTCCTTATGCGCGCGCTCTGCCCATCGATTTCGAATACAGCGAGGGCATGAATTTTGACCATGCGCTTACCGAGACGCAACGGCGTTTGCGCGAGGCTGAAGAATGGCAGGAGTATTTTTTGCCGGATTACAACGAAGGGTTGACGGCATCGATTGGTTATGAATTCCAAAATGGTAGCAAAGTCTTGAAGGCCGGAACCCTGGAGTTTTGCATTACCGCACATGAGGTTTGGAGTTACCCGTTCAAACTCAAGCTAGATTGTTGGCAAACGGAGTGCGATTTGAATTGCAGTTTTTATTTTCGCCCAGATTGGGTTAATAGAAAAAGCGTAGAGCGAATAGTCGCCAATCTGCAAACGTTGCTTAAAAGCGCGGCCGCAAATCCAAAGACGCCTCTTGATCAGTTATTGGTCCTTAGCGAGGATGAACGTCAGCAACTTAACGATCTCAACAATACGTCCTCCGAATTGCCGCACGCTTCAGTGGTCAAAAAATTTGAAGAACAGGTGCAACTTACACCGTTAAGAACTGCTGTCGTGTTCAAGGAGCAGCGGCTTACTTACGAGGAACTGAACTCAAGAGCAAACCAGCTGGCGCATTATTTGCGGAAACTCGGAGTTGGGCCGGACCGCGCCGTCGGGCTGTGTATTGATCGCAGCGCGGAAATGCTAATTGGGCTATTGGGAATTCTGAAAGCCGGCGGTGCTTACGTACCACTAAACCCTGAGCATCCGGCATCCCGTTTATCGTACCAAATCGCGGAAACAGGAATATCGGTCCTGCTCACAGATTCTGGCTCGAAGGCCGGCCTGCGTAATCGGGCTGTAAAAATTGTCGAAGTCGACTCACCGCAACCCGAATTTTTCGATGAGCCCTCAAGCAATCCTGCATTTCAAATTAACCTCGACAATTTGTGTTATGTCATCTACACATCGGGATCAACCGGTAATCCAAAAGGTGTTGCCGTCACGCATCAAGCCTTGGCCAATTACAATGCGTTTATTATCAAGAGACTTCAAACCCTGGACCGCCCTCCACTGCACTACGCAACGGTTTCAACCTTTGCGGCCGACCTGGGAAATACATGCATCTTTCCGGGTCTCACTTCCGGCGGTTGCTTGCACATCGTTCCTTTGGAAGTTGTAAGGGATGGCCACAGTTTTGCCGGATATCGAGAGGCGCATGCGTTCGACGTTCTAAAAATTGTGCCGTCGCATCTTGAGGCACTTCTTTCTTCAGCCGACGGGGCAGATGTTTTGCCTCGTCAGTTTCTGATACTTGGTGGGGAGGCGTTATCTCTGCGGCTGTTAGAACGGCTTCGGGAACAGAAAGCACAGTGCCAGATCATTAATCATTATGGTCCGACAGAAACAACCGTTGGTTCGCTAACCTTTGATTGCGCCGAAATGATCGACGGGAGATCGGCGCAGGCGACTGTGCCGGTGGGCGGGCCAATAACAAACACTGAGGCATACATTCTTGACCACCATCTAGAGCCTGTGCCGTTCATGGTTGCTGGTGATCTCTACCTCGCGGGAACAGGAGTGGCTCGGGGTTATTTCAACCAACCTGCCACGACTGCAGATCGTTTCATCCCGAATCCTTTTTCTAGAACGGCTGGCGGACGCATGTATCGCACTGGTGACCGAGCGCGATATTTAGCTAATGGCAGAATTGAGTTTTTAGGCCGCAGTGATCGGCAGGTGAAGATTCGCGGATTTCGTATTGAACCGGAAGAAATTGAAGCAATCCTGGCTCGACATCCCAAGGTCCGGCGTTGTGTTGTCGCACCGATCCAGGCCAATGATGGCGACCTGCGGCTGGTAGCTTACGTCGTCCTTTCTCAAAGCACCCAAACAGATGAACTCCGAGCATGGCTGGGTTCGGAATTGCCGGATTACATGGTCCCTTCGCAGTTTATTACGCTAAAAGTGTTGCCGCTAACGCCCAATGGCAAGGTCGATTATGACGCCCTGGGGGTAATCGCCGAGCACGAAAGCGTAACGGGGAGACCAATCGTAGCGCCCAGAACAGAATTTGAAGAGCGCCTGGCCAGCATATGGCGTGAGATGCTAAAAATTGAAACCTTAGGAGTCACAGACAACTTTTTTGAGTTGGGCGGTCACTCGTTGCTTGTCACGCAGATCGTCTCTCGCATTCGCAAATCTTTCTGCGTGGAACTGTCGCTGCCGAGTTTTTTCGAAGGACCTACGATAGAGCAGCTCGCCTTTAAGATCGAAAATGCTAAGGCAGAGCAGACCGCTCGATTTCTGACGCAACTCGAGCATATTTCAGATGAGGAAGCCGAGCATCTACTTAAAGCCGAGAGCTGAGTGGTGTGAAAACTTTAATTCGCAAGAGTTCTGAATGTAAACCGGAGGAGACGTATGGGCAGAGAGGAAACAGAAGACACTACTATTTATAAAGTTGTTATGAATCACGAGGAACAGTATTCAATTTGGCCCGCACACAGGGAGAATGCGCTTGGTTGGAATGATGTAGGAAAGAGCGGTACGAAGGCCGAATGCCTCGCCTATATAAAAGAGGTGTGGACGGATATGAGACCTCTCAGTCTTCGTAAAAAAATGGCTGAGACAGAAAGCCGCCAGACAAAATCGTAGGTCCCTCGCATTGCTTTCCTTGCTGCGCTTGCAACAGTACTTAGGAGGTTGCAGGCCTTGCTTGTTTTAACGAGTCATTCTAGGGCTTTTCGAGACTCATAGGCGTTAACCTGGTATGGACAACCTGACTGAACGGATCGGCAATCTATCCCCCGCTAAGCGCGCGCTACTAGAAAAAATGCAGCGCGAAGCCTCGATGTCCGAACACGTCATCCCTCGATACTCAAACGCAGATTCTTACCCTCTGTCGTTTGCGCAGCAGCGCCTCTATTTCCTGAATCAGCTTGAACCTGACAGCGCCTCATACAACATACCTCGGGCGTTTCGTATAACGGGTCTACTAAACGTCGCGGCGCTGAGCGCTGCCTTGGAATCAGTCGTTGCACGGCACGCTTCCTTGCGAACCATTTTCACCGAACAAGCCGGCGTTGCTGTCCAGAAGATTCTGGACCGAGTCGACCCACCACTAACAATAGTCGATCTCAGCTCATTACCTCTCGCAGATCGTGAGGCTGAAGCCCTGCGCCTTTCGCATGTTGACGCCGAACAACCATTTGATCTGGTGCGCGGTCCTTTGCTTCGCGCGCAATTGCTACGGCTCACGCAAAGCCAACACGTTCTGTTGTTGTCGATGCATCACATTATTAGTGATGCCTGGTCGGCAGGCGTGCTATTTCGCGAGATAGCGACGTTGTATGAAGCATTTGCCGCCGGCACAACAGCTAAGTTGCCCGAGTTGGTGATTAGGTATGTCGATTATGCAGTGTGGCAGCGAAGATCTCTTAGCGGTGATGTTCTGGAGCGACAGCTAAGCTATTGGAAAGAACAACTTGCCGCGCCTTCAATTTTAGAGCTCCCGACCGACCGCCCGCGTCCAGCAGTGCAAACCTCGCATGGATCAGAATGTGCAATCATGTTGTCGCGTCGACTAGCCGATCAGCTGAATGAACTTAGCTGCCGGCAGGGCACTACGTTATTCATGACGCTCCTGACGGCATTTCAGACTCTGTTATATCGCTACAGTGGACAGCACGACATTCTCGTTGGATCGCCTATCGCAAATCGCAATCGACCTGAAATTGAGTCTTTAGTTGGCTTTTTCATCAACACGTTACTCTTCCGAACTGATCTCAGCGGGGATCCAACCTTCCTCACGTTATTGGATCGCGTCCGCAAGGTCGCAATTGGCGCTTATGCGCACCAGGACCTGCCCTTCGAAAAACTGGTAGAAGAACTCCAACCACAGCGGAGTCTTAGTCACACGCCGCTATTTCAGGTCATGTTCATTCTTCAGAACGCTCCGACTCAGCTCCTGAAACTGAACGACATAAAAATCGAACCGATGCCGCTGGAGACGCTCACGGCGAAGTTTGATCTGACGTTGGGGATTCGTGAATACGAAGCGGGTTTGCGGTGTGTTCTGGAATACAACACTGATCTATTTGATTGCGACACGGCTACGCGAATGCTCGTACACCTTGGTGTTTTACTCGAAAGCGTGGTTTCCAGTCCGCAGACCCGGATCTCTGAATTGAATATCCTGACAGAACAAGAACGCAATCTCATGGTGACGCGGTGGAACGAGACTTCAGCTT
>Ga0114129_10003213_pt1 | contig 22934 bp, 19 predicted proteins | sample RhiMetdeltSRZDD1_FD_80071 | JGI IMG/M metagenome (GOLD analysis project Ga0114129, IMG submission 80071) | Populus rhizosphere microbial communities from Tennessee, USA - Rhizosphere MetaG P. deltoides SRZDD1 (version 2) (version 2) | ecosystem: Host-associated > Plants > Roots > Rhizosphere >... | reverse complement strand
GGCCCGGTACCGTTTTGCCAATGCGCGACGCCGTTCCGTCCACTCGGACAAGTGCCGGAGCTTCACCGACAAAATCGCGGCCTGAATGGCATCCAGCCGTTCGTTCTGTCCAATCTCGACGTGAAGCATGTGTTCGCTTCGGCCGTGATTGGCCAGCCGGCGCACGCGGGCGGCCAGCTCGAGGTTTGACGTCATCACCAACCCGGCATCGCCGGCCGCGCCGAGATTCTTGGTGGGATAAAACGAAAAGGCCGCCGCATCACCCAAGGTTCCCACCGTGCGCTCCTGCCAGGTGGCGAGGTGACTTTGAGCGCAATCCTCGAGCACGCGGAGCTCACACTTCTTCGCCAACTTGAGCAGCTTGTCCATGGGCGCAGGATGGCCGTAGAGGTGCACGGGAATCATCGCCCGCGTGCGTTCGGTGAGGGCGAGGGCAACCGCGTCGGGAACGAGACACGCGGTTTCGGGATCCACATCCACGAACACCGGCACGGCTCCGGCATGGACGACTGCAGCGGCGGTGGCAATGAAGGTGAACGCGGGGACGATCACCTCATCCCCCGGTCCGATGCCCATGGCGGTCAAGGCCAGGGACAGGGCCGACGTTCCGCTCTTCGTGGTCACCGCGCAGGACATATGGTGCATGGCCGCGAAATCGCGTTCGAAGTCACGAACCGGATCGCCGCCAATGAACGCCGCCTGGCGAAGGAGGGGGAGCAGGGCGTCCTGGATCTCGGCCTCGAGGGTCCGATGTACGCCGGCCAGGTCAATGAAGGGAATGGGATGTTCGGGCACGGCGCGGCAGTATAACACCGGGTCTGGTGCCGGAGACCCGCTCGATCCCCTTGATTTGCCCCAAGTTCGGCTTCCCTGGACGGGGTTTAGGCTTGCTTGCTCCGGCACGTAGCCCTGGTAGACTTTTCGGCTTCTGAATCGCAGGCCGGTCGTGGAAGGGAGGTACGTCGTGCAGGAGATCGCAGAACTCAACGCTCGCGTGCGCGAGGATGCGCAGGCCTTAAGCCGGGTCACCTCGGAGGTGGGCCGGGTGCTGGTGGGGCAGAAGCGCATGGTGGACCGACTCCTCGTCGCCCTCCTTGCCGACGGCCACGTGCTTCTCGAAGGTGTCCCGGGTCTCGCCAAGACGCTGGCCATCAAGACCCTCGCCGGAACGCTCCGCATGAACTTCTCCCGCATCCAGTTCACTCCCGATCTCTTGCCCGCCGATCTCACCGGCACGCTCATCTACAACCCTCGAGACGGCGCGTTCACCCCGCGCAAGGGCCCGGTCTTCACCAACATTCTCCTCGCCGACGAAGTGAACCGCGCTCCGGCAAAAGTTCAAAGCGCGCTTCTGGAAGCAATGCAGGAGCGGCAAGTCACGTTGGGCGACGCAACCCACCGTCTGCCCGAGCCCTTCCTTGTCCTGGCCACCCAGAACCCCATCGAGCAAGAGGGCACCTATCCACTCCCCGAAGCACAAGTCGATCGATTCATGCTCAAGGTGGTGGTCGAATATCCCTCCAAGGAGGAAGAGCTACAGATCCTGGAGCAAGCAGGATTGGGCGTGCTTCCTGTGCCGACACCGGTCCTGGATCAGGAAGAACTCCTGCGCTTGCGCCGGGTGTTGCGCAGCATCTACGTCGATGAAAAAGTAAAACGCTACGTCGTCGATCTCGTCATGGCCTCGCGCACCCCGGACAAATACGGTCTCGATCTCGGGCCGCTCATCGCCTACGGCGCATCGCCTCGTGCAACCATTTACCTCGCCCAGGCCGCCCAGGCCCACGCGCTATTGCGCGGGCGGGGCTACGTGACCCCGGACGACGTGAAGGCGATCGGCCTCGATGTGTTACGCCACCGCATCATCCCCACCTTCGAAGCCGAGGCCGAGAACGTGACCGCGGCTTCCATCGCCCAGAAACTACTCGACTCGGTCGAAGTGCCGTGAGCCGCGCATGATCCCTCGCGAGGTGCTACGCAAGGTCCGGCACATCGAGATTCGAACCCGGCGGCTCGTCAACGATATGTTCGGGGGGGAGTACCACTCGGTGTTCAAGGGTCTCGGCATGGAGTTCGCCGAGGTGCGTGAGTACGCGGCCGGCGACGACATCCGTTCCATCGACTGGAACGTGACCGCGCGCATGGGGCACCCCTTCGTGAAACTCTTCCGCGAGGAACGCGAGCTCACCGTGGTTCTTTTGGTGGATCAAAGTGCGTCGGAGTATTTCGGCACCCGAGAGCGCCTCAAGTCCGAGCTCGCTGCCGAAATCGGTGCCCTCCTCGCCTTGTCCGCGGTGGAGAACAACGACCGGGTGGGCCTCGTGCTCTTCACCGATCGGGTGGAGCTCACCGTTCCTCCCGCGAAGGGGCGGCGCCACGTGCTGCGAGTGGTGCGCGAAATTCTCGCCCATCAGCCGGAGGGGAAGGGCACCGATCTGGCCGGGGCGCTCGATCATCTCTCTCGTCTCCAGAAACGCCGGGCGGTCGTATTCTTGATCTCGGATTTTCTCGCCCAGGGCTACGAACAATCGCTTTCGATCGCCTCACGGCGTCACGATCTCATCGCGCTCCGGCTGCGCGATCGTCGAGAAGAAATGCTGCCCTCGGTGGGCGTGGTCGCGCTTCGCGACCTGGAAACGGGACGCGACTTGATCGTGGACACGTCCAATCGCGGCGTGAGGGCGCGCTTTGCTAAGAACCTCGTCGAACGCGAACGCGCGTTCGTGCGTGCCGTGCGCCGGGCCCAGGTCGACAGCGTCGATTTGTGGACCAACGAGGACGTGGTCGCCCCGCTCGCCGGATTGTTCCGGCGACGGATGCGGAGGCGTTGAGGTGCGAGCCGCAGTCCTGGTGATCGCGCTCGGCTTGGCCACCCTGAGCCTGGCCGCAAGCCCGCCGGCGGACACGCTCAACGTGAGTGGACAGCTCTCCAAGCTGGAGGCGCAAATTGGAGAGCGCATCCACGTGCGTGTGGCGATTCCCAAGTCGGCTCCGGACGTTCGGCTCGTGGGCCCGCTGCCCAAGGATTTTGGAGCCATCCAAGTCCTCTCGTCCCAGGAATCGCCAAGCCAAGGTGACAGCACGGCCTGGGACATGACGGTGGCGGTCTTCGATCTCGGTCAACAAGATCTTCGAAGCGTGCCGTTTCATCTCGAGACGGGAGGTGGCACGGTCCCGGTCGCTCTTGCCAACGCGCAGATCGAGATCACCTCCACGATTCCCGATACCGCTACCGCGGCCAGCTTGCGAGAGATCAAGCCTCCGCTACCGGTGCCGATCCGCTGGCGGTGGGGACGGATTGCCCTGGCTCTGGCGATTCTGGCCGGCGCGATCGCTGCGTTTTGGTGGTTCAGGAAACGTCGGGTCACCGAAACGATTCCCGTGGTCGAGCTCCCCACCATCTCCCCCGAGGAAGCGGCGCTCCGGGCGTTGCGGGAGCTGGAAGATGCGGCCCTCCCCGCGCGGGGGCGCCGGTCCGAGCACTACGTGCGCTTGAGCGGGATCTTGCGCGAATACGTGGAACGTCGTTTCCGCGTGCCGGCGGTGGAATCCACCACGACTGAGTTGCGTCAGGCCTTTCTCCGGACTTCGAGAACTCCCGTCGATACGGACGCCATGCTCCATCTTCTCGATGGATCGGACCTCGTGAAGTTCGCGCGTTACGACCCGGGCGTGGAAACGGCGCGGGCCGATCTGGAACGCGCCCGGTCTTGGATCGAACGGAATCGCCCCGCGGCCATGCCGCTCCCCGAGGAGGCCATGCATGCGGCTGGCTGATCCGCTCTTTTTGATCTTGCTCGTGCCGCTCCTCGCGATTCTCTTCTGGCACCGGCGGCGCCGTGACGAACGGGCCACGCTGCGTTTTTCCGATGCGGGGATGTTTCAAGGGACGGGATGGCGGGTCTGGGTCGCCCGCGCGGTGCCGGCCCTCGCCTATGCGGCAGGAACATTGCTCGTGCTTGCCTTGGCCCGGCCGCAAACGGGAGCGTCGCGCACCGAGGTCAAAAGCGAAGGCATCGACATCGTGCTGTGTATCGATGTTTCGGGGAGCATGCGGGCCGAAGACATGGGACCGGGGAATCGACTGGCCGTGGTCAAGGAGGTGGCAAAGAAGTTCGTGGAAGGGCGGCCCGGCGATCGCATCGGCCTCGTTGTGTTTTCGGGCGGTGCCTACACGCAGTGTCCGCTCACCCTGGATCATGGCATCGTCACCTCGCTCATCGATCAAATCGATTTCGGAACGGTCGCGGACGGCACGGCCATCGGCATGGGTCTCGCGACTTCGGTCAACCGGCTGCGGGAAGCGAAGGGGAAAAGCAAGGTCGTGATCCTGCTCACCGACGGGCAGAACAACGCGGGTGAGATCGATCCCACCACCGCGGCCAAAGCCGCGCATGCGCTCAGCGTGCGCGTGTACACCATCGGCGCGGGAAGCAAGGGAGCGGCGCGCATTCCGGTTGACGATCCCGTGTTCGGGCGGCGCTACGTGACCATCGATGCCAGCATCGACGAAAACACGTTGCAAAACATCGCCAGAGAAACCGGAGGTCATTACTTCCGGGCCACCACCGCGGAGGCGCTGCAAAAGATTTACGCAGAGATCGACCACATGGAGCGCTCGGAGGCGTCCACGGTCGAGTACGTCGACTACAACGAGAAAGGGCCGATTCTGGCCCTGGTCGCTGGCCTCACTCTGGCCGGAGCCCTGGCCATCGCCGGAACTCTGGCCAACGGAATCCCATAATGCTTTGGGGAGCACCGCACGCGCTGGTCTTGTTATGGTTGTTGCCGATTCTGGCCGGGCTGGCCGTGTTTGCTGCGTGGAGCCGGCGTCGCCGCCTGTCCGCGTGGGCCGAAGCCCATTTGTGGTCGCGGCTCGCCCCTGCTCGCGCTCCCGGCCGGCGAGGGGCACGGACAGCGCTCATTTTGGTCGCCATGGCGTTTGCGCTCGTGGCGGCCGCGCGTCCTCAGGTGGGCGCGCGCACGGTGCAGGTGAATCGCCAGGGCATCGACGTCATCATCGCCCTCGACGTAAGTCTCAGCATGGACGCGGGGGACGTGGTGCCGAACCGCCTCGAACGCTCCAAGCAGGAAATCCGCGAGCTATTGGAGGGCCTGCGCGGCAATCGCGTCGGAATTCTGCTCTTTTCCGGTTCCCCATTTCTCTATTGCCCCCTCACCTTGGACGTGGCCGCCGCCAATCTATTCCTCGATGCGGTGAAGGCCGATGTTCTACCCGACCCGGGGACGAATCTCGAGGCGGCCCTGAACGGAGCCAAATCTGCGTTGGAGCATACGGAGGGTCGGGGAGGACGCGCAGTCATCGTGTTCACAGATGGCGAATCGCACGAGGGTCAGCCCGTAGAGGTGGCTCGCGCATTGGGACAAGCCGGTATCCCGGTGATCGCGGTCGGCGTAGGTACGCCGGCGGGGGAGCCCATCCCGGTGCTGGATGAGAATGGGCGCCCGGCCGGGTACAAAAAGGACCGCAGTGGTCAGGTGGTGCTGAGCCGGCTGGATGAGGATGTGTTGCAGCAAATCGCGCAAGTAAGCGGAGGTAAGTACGTCCCGGCCACGCTCCAGGGTCACGAAATTGGAGATCTGCTCGATTTTCTGGGGCGCATGGAACGAGGAGAGCTCGGAGGCTCGCTCCGGAGGCGGGTGGAGGAGCGGTTTCAGATTCCGGCCGGAGTGGCCGCGGTATTCCTGATTCTCGCGTTGATGTTGCCCGAAACTCGTGGCGGATCCAGAAACGAAGCATCCTTGCCGGAGCGACGCGCATGAACGGTCTAGCCATTCCCGTTATTTCCGCGTTGTTGATCGTGAGCGGGACCGACGTGCTCGCTCCCTTCATAGACGGCGCATCCCACGAGGGACGCAAAGGCAACGAACGCTATGCGGCCCGGGATTGGGACCATGCCATGGAACAGTACGAGAAGGCCGGGGCGAAGCGCCCGGATGGGATCTTTCAATACAACCTCGGTACGGCGGCCTACCAGAAGAAGGATTACCGTGCGGCCACGCAGGCATTTTCGCGAGCGATTGCGGACGTCAAGCTGGATCGCGAGCGAGCCGCCTACAATCTCGGAAACACACGCTTCCGGGCCGGTGATCTCCAGGGGGCTTTAAGCGCCTATCGTGCCGCGCTCTGCGCCAATCCGGCCGACGCCGACGCCCGGGCCAACTACGAGCTCACGCTGCGCCAAATGAAGTCGTCGCCCCCGGATTCCTCGAAGAAGAACCAACCGCAACAAAACCAGAAAAACCAGCAGAACGGTCAGAACCAAAACCAAGCGAACCAGGATCAAAACGGATCCCAGAACCAGCAGAATCAAGGGAACCCGGGGGGGCAGCAGCAAAACCAGCCGAACCCACAAACCCAACCGGGTCAAGAAGGGCAAGAGAATCAAAAACCACCGGGTCAAAACGAGGGGCAGGGCGAACCCAAGGACAATCGGGAATCCAAGCCCGACTCCATGGGAATGAGCCCTCTCAAACCCGGCCAGATGACGCCCGCGGAGGCCAAGCGTTTGTTGAACGCGGTGACACCGGAAGAACGAGAGCTATTGCAGGCGCGTCTCAAGGCCAGTCGGAAACACCGCGCGGAGAAGGACTGGTGAGACGAGTCCTCCTTCTCTTTTGCCTAGGGGCAACCCTCGTCGCTCGGAGCGCCCTGGCGGCCGACGTGAGCGCGAGCCTGGACCGCCAAAGCGCACAGGTCGGAGACAACGTCGTCTTGACCGTGGTTGCCAAGGGCGCGGTGAAATCCGTTCCCGAGGTCACGCTCACGAGCCTCGAGGCGGATTTCGATGTCTATTCGGTGGGTCAATCGACCAACGTCTCGATCGTGAACGGGCAGATGACCACGGAGACGAGCCGGCAATTCGTGCTCATTCCCAAACACCCCGGCAAGTTCACCATCGGTCCATTAGCGGTCCGGCTCGGCAACAACGACATGCAAACCGAGCCGCTCTCGTTGACGGTGACGAGCGGACCGCCCCCGCCTACACCCGGGCCGGGTACGCGGGGTGAAACCGGAGGGACCTCGGGGAGCGAGGATCTCTTTGTGCGGGCGACCGTGGACAAGTCATCGGTGTATGCCTACGAGCAGGTGACGCTGCGCGTGCGGCTCTACACCCGCGGCGGCCTGCTCGACAATCCGGCCTACACCCCGCCTCCCACCGAAGGGTTCTGGCGGGAAGATTTGCCGCCGCCTCAGCCCGGCATTGAAGTCGTAAACGGCGCGCGCTACCGCGTGCTCGAAGTGCGGGTGGCTCTCTTTCCCACGACCCCGGGCGTGCACACGATCGGCGAAGCGGTACTGGATTGTCAGGTGGAGGATCGCACCCGGCAGCGCGATCCGTTCTCGTTCTTTGGCGGATCGTTGTTCGAGGCCAAGCACGTCATCCTGCGGAGCCATCCCGTCACCATCAACGTGAAGTCCTTGCCTTCCGGCGCCCCGCCCGGTTTCGAAGGCGCGGTAGGGGAGTTTCACCTCGAAACGTCCGCCGATCGCCATGACGTGAACCAAAATGAGCCGGTGACGTTGACGGTGAAGGTCAACGGAGAAGGACACCTGCGCACGATCGGTGAAATTCAGCTTCCGACCACCGTCGATTTCCGCGCGTATCCCTCGACCGAGAACCAGCAGCAATCGAGCGACGGCGATCGCATCCGGGGAAGCGTCGCCCGTCAATTCGTGCTGGTGCCTCTCAAGGCAGGAGATTTGGAACTGCCGACGGTCCGATTCGTTTACTTCTCTCCGCACGACGGCGCGTATCACACGGAAACGGGACAACCGATCACCATTCATTCGGCCGCTGGCGCGCCGACCTCCCCGGGAACGGCCCGAAGTGGTATCGAAGTGGTGGGTCACGATATTCGGTTCATCGAGACCGACCGGCCCCATTTTTCGACACGAACCGATCCCTGGTCGGCGGCGAAACCCTGGCTCCTGCTCCTGCCGTTGCCGGTGCTCGGATTTCTAGGGGTTTGGGGATGGGAGGAACGCCGCCGGCAGTTAGAGGCGCACGGATCCCGCCGGCGCCGATCGCAGGCCGCTCGGCGCGCGCGGGCCCGCTTGAGGGATGGGCGCGATGAAACGATGGCAGTCGCAGAGCGAGTAGGAGACGTACTTCGCACGTATCTCGCCGATCGATACGACCTTTCGCCGGCGGGGTTGACCTCGGATGTCGTGGCGAACCGACTCTCCGAAGAAGGCGCGAATCCCGAGCCTTGGCTGGCCCTCCTGGAACGTTCGGACGCCGCCCGCTATGCCCCGCCCGCATCGCGCGCGGTCACCGCGGAATGGACCGGCGAAGCGGAACGTCTCATCGATGCACTGGAGAAACACTCGTGAGGAGCTTCCTTCTGGCCCTCGTTCTCGTCTCCTGGGCCCAGGCCTCCCGCGCCGATTCGGCGGCCACGGAGGCCTTCCATCGCGGGAACACGCTCTATCAGGCCGGGGATTACCCGGGAGCCCTAAAGGCTTATGAAGAAGTCATAAGCGGTGGATTGACCGCCCCTGAATTGGAGTACAACTTAGGAAACGCGGCGCTCAAGACCGGAAAAATCGGGCTCGCAGTATTGCATTACCGGCGCGCTTTGGGGCTTCGACCGAATTATGAAAGTGCATGGTCTAATTTGAATTACGCCAGATCATTAACCCAGGATGTGAAATCGGAAGCGCCCCCATCCCAGCGTCAGGGATGGACCGCCCGCTTGCGACTGGGCCCCGGTCGGGCCGGGTTTTTGCTTTTTGCCGCGGTGACGGTCTTTTGCGGGTTGGCGGCTTGGCGGCGCGTGGGAAGCCGCGGCCCGGCCTGGTTGAGCGGTGCCCAGTGGACGGTGGCCACGGTGACGTTACTCCTAGTGGCGGCCATGGTGTTCGAATGGAGCCAGCTCTCGCGGCGCAAGGAAGGGGTCATTTTGGCCGAAGAAACCGAGGTTCGCACCGGTCCAACTCCCGAACAGACCGTTTCGTTTCGATTGCATCAAGGCACGGAGGTCGACATCTTGAGATCGGTGCCGGGCTGGATTGACGTTAGAGTTTCGCCGGAGCTCGAGGGCTGGGTTCCCGAAACCGCGCTCGAGCCGATCTGAACTAATGGATTGATTCATCGCAGCCTTTGGAGAACGAATCATGTTAAAACGCGTGCTCCTCACCTTATTGATCACGGGGGCGACGCTGGTTCTCATTGCGACCGTGGCTGCGGTAGTTCTGATCAAGCCCGAGAAACTCAAGAATCAAGTCATTGCGCAGTTGCAAAGCCGAACCGGATACGAGCTCACCGCCGGGCCGGCCTCGCTTGCCTTGGGGTGGCACGGGGCCGGCATCAAGGTGCATCAGATCACGGCCCAATCTCCGGATTCGTCGGTCGTGATCGGAATGGATAATCTCGCCGCGTACGTGAAGCTCTATCCGCTCCTTCATCATCAGGTGGCGCTCGAGCACGTCAGCCTCGAAAAACCGACCTATGTCTTGCGCAAACGAACGGCAACGCCGGCTGCCGCCGAGAAGGCTCCGGGTGGGCACGCCGCCTCCCTGGCTACGCTCGGCATCGACTCCTGGTCGGTTTCCGACGGATCGTTCAAGCAATACGAACCCGGACGCGGCGAGTTTTCCTTGAGCGGAATCGATCTGGGCGGGGGGTTGCACTGGCAGCGGCAAGCGGGCTTTCACGGCACGGTGAGCGGCATGATCAAGGAAGGCGTGTTCTATGCGGCAGGCCGGCCTTGGCCGTTCGAGAACTTGAAGGTCACTACCGATTTCAAGCTTTCGGGCGCGGCGGATTCTCTCAACGTCGAGCGCATGGAGCTGGGGATCTCGGGTCTCAAGGGAGTATTGAAGGGAGGCTATGCCCGCCGCAACGGGGTTTGGGTGGGCGATGTACGCGGTCAGGTGGATCAAGCGTCCTGGTCCAAGTTCCAGAGCTTCCTGACTCCCCTCGCCGTGAGCCTGAAACGCTTCGACGTGGATGGGAGCGTGGGGCTTCCCGACGTGCATTTATGGCGCACCGCCAACGGCCAAAACAACGTCGAAGGCACGTTACAAGTCGTCGATCTCTCGGTGAAGATGCAGGGCGCGCCGGCAGGTCTATCCAAGTTTCATGGCAGCGCCCATTTCACTCCCGAGACGGTCTCGATGAAGGGAGGGCGCGGCGTCGTGGCCGGCCAACCGCTCGCCCTCGATCTCAACATGACCGGAACATCGCCGCGAAAAGTGCGGGCCCACGTGGTGACATCGCTTCCCGGAACGGTCGCCGGACAGCTCATTCCCAAGGACAAGCCGATCACGCTGTCGAGCGGCAGCCTCGATGTGGACGTGGTGCTCGAGCGCGCATTCCCGGGGCAGGGACTGCCCACCTGGGCTGGGCGCGTGCAGTTTAAGGGACTGTCCGGCACCCTGAACAAACTGCCGTTCGCGGAAGGCACGGGCACGGTGGCCATGAACGGTATGGCGGCCGACGTTCAAACGCTCCACATGAAGATCGGACGCTCGGATTTCACAGTGCACGGCACGATTCCCGACGTGACCAATCCCTGGTTCAACTTCTCGCTCGTCTCCGACGTCCTGGATGTGGATGAGCTCACCGCGAAGGCCCAAGCAACCGGAGCGTCCGCGACGTCGTCTTCGGGAGCACCGAAGCGGTCGCCGCTGGGCATTGCCGGAGAGGGTCCCGGGCGCGTCGGCACGCTGCACTTCAAGGGCCATGATTATCGGGAGGTCAGCGCCCAGGTGCGCCTCGATCAGGCGGGCTTCACGCTCGACAATTTGTCCGGCCATGCATTCGGCGGCCTCGTGGCCGGAAACCTGCGGATCGCTCCGCGCGATGGTCATTGGGTCTATGACGGCAAGCTCACCGGGAAGGACATGACCGCGAGCGCGGTGCTGGGTACCTGGGCTCCTCGGGCGAACATCCTGGAAGGTCGCTTGAACGGCGTCGTGGATTTGAGCGGTCAAGCGGGGGAGGGGACCGATCCCAGGAAAACGCTGAGCCTTGTTGCCGACGCGGCTTTGGATGGCGGCGCGTTCCGTAATTTCTCGGGGTTGGCCGCGCTCAGCAAATACGTGAACGCCTCGGATCTCACCGCACAGAATTGGCCCATCCATGATCTTGCCACCCACTTTGAAGTGCGTGACGGGGCGGCCGTGTTCAAAGGATTGCACTTGACCCAGGCCGGACTGGATTGGGATCTGGCCGGGCAGATCGGCTTCGACGGAGGATTGAACCTGAAGGGGACGTTGCGCGCCTTGCCGGATCGGCTCAAGATCCCGTCTCAGGTTGCTCCGTATACGAAGTATCTCGTGCACAGCGACGGGCGGATCGCCATTGATTTCAAGGTTGCCGGCAACCCCTCCTCCCCGAACGTGGCCTTGGACTGGGACGATCTGCTTTCTCACGCGGCGGGAAAGTTCGCCGAGGATCAAGCCACGAACATGATCCAGCAACAGATCCAGAAAGCGATCAACGGCAAGACCCCCACCGTGAAGGCGCCCGGCGACACCACCAAGAGCCAAGCCGATTCATTGCAAAAAGTGTTGCCGTTCCCGACCACGGTGGATTCGCTGAACAAGCCGGTCAACGTGCTCGACAAACTCAAGAATCTGTTCGGCCCCAAGAAGAACGGAAGCACACAAGCCAAACCGTCCAGCACGCAGGCCAAGCCTCCTTCGTTGTGAGTTCCCCGGTCGCGTGATACCGTTCGCGGCCGATGCGACATGCGGTGATTCTCGCCGGAGGGAGCGGGGAGCGCTTCTGGCCGCTCAGCCGCGACGATCGGCCCAAACCATTTCTGGCGTTTTTCGACGAGACGTCTCTCTTGCGCGCCACCTTTTTGCGCGTGCGCTCGATCATTCCGCCCGAGCGAATGTGGGTCGTCACTGCTGCGGCGCACGTTCTACGAGTGCGGCGCGAATTGCCGGAGCTGCCCCCCCATCACGTGCTCGGAGAGCCGGTGGGGAAAAACACGGCCCCCGCGATCGCCCTCGCCGCCGGCCGTATTGAAGCGCAAGACCCCGCCGCCGTCCTCCTGGTTCTGCCTGCCGATGCCTGGGTGCCCCGTCCAAAGCCCTTCTTGAGTTCGGTCCGCACGGTGCTGCGCCTGGCCGAAAGCGAAGATCGCCTTTATTTGGTAGGGGTTACTCCCAGCCGTCCGGAGACGGGATATGGCTGGATCGAGCCGGGCCGGCCCCTGGGAAAGGGCCCCGCCCGGGCCGTGCGGCGCTTCGTTGAAAAACCCTCTCCTGCCCGGGCTCGACGATTCCTCGAGGGTGGCCGATATCTATGGAACGCAGGCATCTTCGCCTGGAAGGCTCGCGTGTTCCTGGAAGAGGCCAAAAAACACTTGCCGAAGCTCCATGGTGCGCTCGCCCCCTTACACGGAGGTAAGCTCACGCCGGCACGACTCGAAGCGGCCTATCTCAAGGCGCCGTCGATCTCGGTCGACGTGGGTATTCTGGAGCGCTCTCGGCGCGTGGCGGTGGTAGCGGGACGTTTCGCGTGGGACGATCTGGGCACCTGGGCGGGATTGGCGCGCCTGGATTCCGGTTTCCGGAAAGGCGATGTCCTCACCCTGGACAGTCCGGATACCATCGTATGGGCCGAAACGGGTCCGGTCGCGGTGATCGGTGTGCCCGGGATCGTGGTGGTGCGATCCGGGGATGCCACGCTGGTTGCTTCGCTGGATCGCGCGCAGGACGTGCGCACGATCGCACGCATGATTCGAACGAGAGAGAAAACGAGACACGCTCAAGGAGGGTTGAGCCATGACAATCAAAACCTGGGTGCATCCGGTCATCGTGACCGTCGCCGGAATCGCGCTCGCCGGGTGCGGGGCTAAACAGCCGCCCGAGACGCACGTAGACAAGCAACCGTGGGAAGTGCGAGTGGAGTCACCGCTCGACACCATTCAGGTCACCCCGGGAACACAGACGCAAACGACCCAGACCGTCCCCTCGGAGACGCAATCCGGGCCGCTCCTCGACACTCCCGTCGTCACTGAAACTGCTGCGGCCATGACGCCTTCGTCGGGCGGAACCGGCGCTACGGCCACGCACGCTATCCAAACTTCGGCCCCGGATTCCAAGTCGTTCATTCCCGGGTGGCGCGTCCAGTTGAATGCGTTTCCATTGATGGCCACCGCCGAGGCAGCCGCAGCGAAAGCGCGGCAGCATTTCACGGAAGCGGTGTATGTCGAGTATCAGGCCCCCTTGTACAAAGTGCGCCTGGGGGATTTCCTCACCAAGGATGATGCGCGGCACATGGTGAATCGGGCCAAGGCGGAGAATTACAAGGACGCCTGGATCGTCGAGGATCTCGTCGTGCGCCCAGGGAACTGAGAGGTCGCGCCCCGGGTCATCGATGTCGGAATTACGCAAGGATCCATTCCTGGATCGATGGGTCGTGCTCGCCCCTCACCGCGAGAACCGGCCCCGTTCTTCACATGAGAACGCATCCAAAGAGGAGTGTCCGTTCTGTCCCGGCCATGAATCCGAGACGCCTCCGGAAGTTCTGGCTTTGGGGCGCCCAGAGGGAAACCACGATACTCCCGGATGGCAGGTGCGTGCCTTCTGCAACAAGTACCCCGCCTTCGATCCGGAAGCCAACGCCCCCGAGGTTTCCCGGCCCTTTCTGGCCCAACCGGCTCGCGGCGAGCATGAAGTGGTCGTCATTTCCCCCGATCACGAAGGGCGCTGGAGAACGTTTTCGGATGAGCACGGCCGCATGGTGCTGGAAGCGGTGAGTCGCCGGCGGGAGACACTCTCCCGCGTTCCCGGAATTGCCCATGTGTTCACATTCGAAAACGCGGGGGAGAGTGCAGGGGCCACGCTGCCCCACCCGCACCTGCAGATGATGGGGCTTCCTCAAGTGGCCCCCGTCGTCGCAGAAGAAATGCGACGGGCCGAAACCTGGCATGCCTCCGAAGGCACGTGCCCCTTCTGTCATTGGATCGATGCGGAAACGCGATCGGGCGAGCGGGTGCTCAGCGCCGGATCCGATATCGTGACTCTGCTGCCGTTCGCGCCGCGGTTTCCGTTCGAGTTCTGGATCCTGCCCCGCGCCCATCGATCCAAGTTTCCCGGGCCGGAGGATCCGCTCTTGACCGCGATTGCGAGATCGCTGCGCGACAACCTCGCCACTCTGGAGATCGAGCTAGGCCGGGTGAGCTATAACTGGGTGCTCCATAGCGCATCTCCCGGCGATTCGGAGACGCCGTCTTATCATTGGCACATCGAGGTGCTGCCCAACACGGTTCGCACGGCGGGGTTCGAATGGGGGACCGGGCTCTTTCTCCACCACTTGTTCCCCGAAGAAGCCGCGCGCCGTCTCCGTCGGGCCCAATCCGGGAGCAAAAAAGAGCTCTAGCCCCCTCCGAGCTTGCTCTGCAATAGCGCGAGGATCGGGGCCATGACGACCCACAGGACCACGATGGCCGTGACCGCTTTGCGAGTGGGGATCCCGGCCAGCACGCTGATCGCGAGCGCCGAAAGACCCATCATCCAGATGAAGAACACGTCGCATTGCGCGAGCAAGTGATAGAGAAACGTATTGTGCGCGTCGGCGGGAAGAAATGCGGCTGGGCTCAAGGTCACGTCCGAGGTGCCCTTGGCAATGATGAGCGGGACGCGAACGATCGCGGACGGGATGCCGACCAAACTTACGTGCGCCACCCCGGCCACCATCCGTTTGAAGGGGGTTGAGCCGCCCAGAATGATATTGGCGAGGAAGACATAAATGCCGGCAAGGGCGAAAATAATGACGAGGTTGCCGAGGACACCCGTGATCGGGACGGTCACTTTCATGACGCTGGTGGCCCGCGCGAGGGCTTCCGGAGTCATGTTGGGTTTGGCCTGCATCTTCGCGGTTTGGTCTTGAATGATGACGTTGCAGATCGGGAGGGTAGCCGCCAAGGCGACCAGGCACACGACAAGTAGCGCCCCGAGGACGCGTGGATTCTCGCGCAGGTATTCGAATACGGCGCGGGGCGAGGTGAAGATCCCGATGATGCGGCGGGGAAGAGTCATGACCGGGGCGGAAAGGGCGACTTCCGACATGGAACCTCCTCGGCTAGGGCGGCGGCACTCTAGAGGCCCTCGGGGGGGCTGTCAAGGCGAGCCGCGGAGCTAAGCTATGGCAGGATGCTGCGTTGACACCTCGGCGCACCCGCGTTATATACTCCCGCCTCCGTTGCCGCCGGAGTTCGGGTCCCGGCGGCCGCTTTTTGCCACGGTTTTCCGCTGGCGTGTGTCGTCCTAAGCCTCGCTCGGCCCCCCCTTCGGGTCAACTTGGCCTTCCTCCCACGGGAGGGAGAGGGCCGCAGAACGGCCTTGAGGAGCAGCCTCCACCATGAAGAGATGGATCGCTCGCGCGACCGGCTCGTGCTGGCTCGTGCTGGGGCTGGTTGCGTTGGTCACCGAACCGGCCGGCGCCCAGATCGTCAACGAAGAGAACGTCGGTCGGCTCACCATCGGGGGCGGCATCGGGATTCTCCTGCCGTCGATGGGAGCGGTGAACGACAATATCGACGTCGTGAATCCGTTCCTGGCTCGGGAAGAAGTGCGAGGCCTGGACCATATCAAGCAGGCGCTCCTCACCCAGCTCGACGTCCGCTACCGGCTGGGCAACACACCCAACACGGAGCCCGGGCAAAAGACGACCCTCCTCGATCGTTTGAGCGTGGGTTTTTCTTGGGGAGCCATCAACGCGCGGAGTCAGCTCGAGGTGACCCGGGCGGACGTACGCTACTACTCGAGAGCGACCACGTACTCTGCTTACGTCCTTTATCACTTGCCGTTTTTGGAAGCCAAGTTTCCCCGCACCCAGCTTCTTATTGGAGGGGGACCGCTTCTCCTTCGCAACAGCAGTGTGGAGTGGGTGCTGGTCGACCACACCACGAACAACTTCTTCACCGAGATCGAGAACGGCGTCGGAGATCTTTCCGAGCTATCGGGGCGGGGCGAGGCCAAGGGAAGCGGTGTGGGGGCCAACCTTCAAGGCGGCGGATCGTTCATGTTGAACCGTCGTTTTTCGGTGGGGCTCGACTTCGGCTATCGGATCGGCAAGATCTCGAACCTCGAACTCACCGACGCGATCGGGCAAAGCGATCTCAGATTCCCCAACCCCGACGAAGTGCCGGTAGAGCGGCAGCCGGGGGACTGGGCCATCATCGATTTCTTCTACCGTGATCCCAATACCACCTACCAGGGACGGAATAGAACGGACCCCTCCGACCGGGACCCGGAAACGGGAGGATGCGCCGGGTGTCCCCTGTATTATCGGGGTGGTCCCTTGGAGATCGATTACAGTGGGCTTTTCGCCAATCTCAGCTTCCGCGCGCATTTCTAAAGCGTCCCTGATCCTCCTTCTTCTCCTCGCCGGGGTAGGGGCCGGGTGCGGCAAGAAGCGCTCCGTAGAAACCTCGGCGCGCACCACCGTGGACTCCACGGCCCACGCGGCGCCAAAACGGCCGGGGAATCTCGACGGCCCCCTGGCCGGTACTACCGATCCGCGCCTCAAGGACCCGGAGTACCTTAAGGGCCTTCCGGCCACCTCGGAGCGGGACGTCTCCATCGGGAGTGCCTACTTCGAGAAGGGGCTCATGGACAGCGCTCTGGCCTACTACCGGTCCGCCACCCGCCGTAACCCCAAGAACACCGCGGCCTGGAATTACGTGGGAATCACCTTGTCGCGAATGGAACGGCTCACCGAGGCCGAAAACGTTTACAAGCAGGCGCTCGAAGTCGACGCCTTCTACGAGAAAACACATTCCAATCTGGGAAACCTGTATTTGAAGCGCAAGATGTTCGACAAGGCCATCGCCGCATTTCAGCGCGCCAATTCCATCGATTCGACCGACACCGTCAATTGGATGAACATGGGACTCGCCTACAAACAGAAGGGCGACGTCAACGGGGCCATCGTGTCGTATCGCAAGGCGGCCGAGTGCTCGCCCGACGATCCCGAGCCGTGGTCACGGCTTGGTTACATCTACGCGGAAAAAATGCTCTACAAGGCGGCGCGCGAGAGCTGGCAAGAAGCCATAGACCGCGACTCGACGCGCACCGATTTGATCGCCCACATTCGCCAGCTCGAGGCCTACGCGGAATCGACGGGTACCCAATGAGACACGGGTTGGCACTCTGCGTCGGGGGCCTTCTCGTCGGCCTGGCCGCCGTCGCCGAGGCCGAGGACACATCCCTGCCTCCCGGCTGGGATGCTACGCGATTTCTCTCCGTGCACGAGCTACGCCCCGGCATGAAGGGGATAGGGCGATCGGTTTTTCAAGGAACGCAGGTCGAGGACTTCAACGTCGAAATCCTCGGCGTGGTGGACACGCCCGCGCCTCGCGGCACCATGATCATGGCCGAGCTTTCGGGCCACGATCTGGAAAAACTGGGCGTGGTCGCCGGCATGAGCGGGAGTCCCATCTTCGTGGATGGAAAGCTGATCGGCGCGTTGGCGTTCGGTTGGTCGTTTTCATCCCGGCCCGTGGCGGGCATCACTCCCATCGAGGAAATGCTGCGACTGGAAGCGCGGCCCGCCGCGTCACCCAATCTCGCCGAAGCCAAGAGCGGCGGACTTCCCATCGAGGAATGGCAGGCGCTCATGCGCGCGTCGGGTGCGGAGGCCATGACAGTGCTCTCGCGCGGCCTCGCCCCCGGAGTGGGGGCCTCGGCTCCCTGGTCGGTCCCGCTCGCGATCTCTGGTTTTCCGCAGGGCGCATCGAGCCTGCTCTCCGGATTCGTGGAACCGCAGGGATTCGTGCCCGTGGAAGCAAGCGCGGTGGGGAATTCGGCGACCGTGACCGATACCGCGCTCGTTCCCGGAAGCGCCGTGGCCGTGGAGCTGGTGCGTGGCGACGCACAACTCGCCGCCATCGGAACCCTTACCTGGCGCGATGGAAAACATGTGTGGGCGTTCGGTCATCCCATGCTCAATTTGGGGGCCACGGCCTATCCGCTTGCGGCGGCGAGCATCGTGACCGTGATGCCGCGACTTTCCAGCTCCTTCAAGATGGGTGGCGCGGGCGTCTCGCTGGGCGCCATCACGCGCGATTACGCGAGCGGGGTCATGGGGGAGATCGGCGAATCGCCGCTCCTCATTCCGCTCGACGTGAAGTTCTCGTACGACGGCAAAGTGCAGCAGTTACATTACGAGGTGTTGGACGCCGAATCGTGGACGCCGGTCCTGGTCGGCTTCGTGGCCTCGTCCACCATCGAATCCCTCGGTCGCGCCAACGGTGCGTCCACCCTGCGGGTCCGCACGGAAGTCGATCTCGCCGGAGGGGACAGCGTGACCAGCGTGACTTCCATGGCCGGATTTACTCCCCCCGCCGCTTTGGCCGGCGAAGTCGCGCGCGTGGTCGGGCTCGTGCATGGAAATCCGTTCGAGCCGGCCCGCATCAAGAACATCGGCGTCACCGTTGACCTCGACGACACGATCGATGCCGCGTTTCTGGAAGCCGTGTCGGTGCCGCCCGCGCCGCTGCATGCCGGTGACGTGCTGCCGGTGCGCCTGGAAATGCGCGGGTATCGCGGCGACACCTGGACCAAAGAGATTCCTTTCCGCGTTCCCGAGGGACTTCCCCCGGGGGATTACCGGCTTCTCGTATGCGATGGCGGGCAAGCCGCCAAAGCCGAAGCCGACCGCGCTCCCGATCGTATGGCTCCTCGGTCCCTCAAGCAGCTTTCGGAAATCCTTGCCGAAACTCCGCCCAGCGATGCCGTGGTGTTGCGTTTGCTCGACGCGACGTCGAACCCGGTCGTCTCCGGGGATGAACTGCCGCGACTTCCCGGATCGCTTCGACCCGTGGTGCAATCGCCGCTCGCCGCGGGCAAAGTGGACAAGACCGAGGGCACGATCCTGGCCGAGTCCCGCGTTCCGTTGGGTCGCGTGATGCTGGGTGGCTATACCGTGCCGATCAAACTGGATCCGAAGCGGTAAGTTCGAGGAGTCCGAATGAAATCCCTGATCGTTCTCGGCGCGGCGGCCGCCCTGGTCGTGACTGCGTCGCCCTGTCTTGCCGTGTCTCCCATTGTGTGGAGAACCGGCGGTAACGACTGGCAAGCGCTCGATCGCGATTCGGTGGGCGTGACCAGCGACGGAAATATTCGTCTCGCCAGGGCCATTGAGCCGGTCAAGGATGTCGACGCGAACGTGATTTGGGCACTCCTCCGAGATGGCGACGGCGTTCTCGCCGCAACCGGCGATTCCGGGAAGCTGTATCGCATCGAAAAGAACGGCACCGTCAATGAAGTCGGGAAGGTTCTCGAACCCGAGATCACCGCGCTGGGCCGGGATGCGAACGGGAAGATCTTGGCCGGCGCGTCACCCGACGGTGCCGTATACCGTCTCGGTGGCAAAGGACTCACTCAGGTAGCGGACACCCCCGAGAATTACATTTGGGGATTCGCCCCGGACGGCAAAGGCGGAACACTGGTCCTTACCGGGAACTCCGGCAAAGTCTATCGAATGAATGGCAAGGGGGAGTTGAGCGTGATGGCCGATCTAGGCACCACGCATGTCACCGGCATCGCCCCCTTCGAGAAAGGTTTCGTCGTAACCACCGACACGCCGGGCCATTTGGTAGGGCTGAGTGCGGACGGACAAACGCGGGTGCTCTACGATGGTGACGATCCGGAGCTGCGTTCCCCGGTCGTAACTCAGGGCGGCGTGATTTATTTCGTTTCGAATCCAACCGCCGGGTCGGGGCACGTGCTCCGACGCGATCCCACGGGGGCCGTGGAACCGGTGTGGAACGTGCCGGCCGGTTTCGCCTACGCGATGGTGCAAGGCGGCCCGAACGTGCTTTGGGTCACTACGGGTGGAGAGAAGGGTCCGGGAACGTTGGTGCGTTTGGTCACCGAGTCGCCGGTGACGTGGGTGGAGTCGGTCAAGGTGGTCGACAATCAAGTGTTGACGCTCTACATCGAGGGCAACGAGGTCGGTTACATCGGCACCGGCGGATCGGGCCATCTCTACCGGTTGCCTAAGGAAGGTTCGTTCCCTGGACGCGCAACCAGCACGGTACGCGATGCCGGAGGTCCGGCGCGCTGGGGTGCGCTCACGCTCGAACCGCCGCCTCGCGGGGACGAGGTGAGTGTGGAGACGCGAAGCGGTGAAACCAAAGAACCCGGTGCGACCTGGAGCCCATGGCAGAAGGTCGTGTTTACGGCAGATCGAGGACCCATTGCGAGCCCTTCCGGTCGCTTCTTGCAGTGGCGGATTACGTTGCACAGTCCAGACGCGGAGGTACGATCGGTGGAAGCGAGTTATCTCCCCGCCAATCGAGGACCTCAAGTAGAGAGCGTCCAGGTTTCCGTTCTCGGCGCCCCCCTCATGAAACCGGCCGGGGGAGGACCTCCCGGTTCCCTCGCTCAGACCTTGCCGGGAGGTGTGCGCGTGGAGTTTCAAATGCCGCCCGGGCGCGGCGAGGTCGAGGCCCAGGACGAAGACGCAGCGTGGGCGCGGCGATACCGCTCTGTTTCCTGGAATGCGGACGATCCCAATGGCGACACCCTGCGTTATGAGCTCGACTTGCGGGGACTCGGCGAACGGACGTGGAAGCCGCTCAAGACCGAAGTGATGTCGTCGCCGTGGGTGTGGGACAGCGCCACGGTTCCCGACGGCTGGTATGAAATGAAGGTCAATGCGTCCGACCGCATCGACAATCCGGCCGGAAAGGGTCTCGAAGCCAATCGGGTCTCGGATCCGTTCGCGGTGGACAACACGCCGCCTCGGGTTTTTGATCTGCGGTTCGGGGGAGGCAAGATTTCCGGAGTGGCCGAAGACGCGGCATCGCCGCTCAAGCGCCTCGAGCTGTCATTGGACGGCGGAGCTTGGCAACAAATCTTTCCGGAGGACGGCATTGTCGACCTTCCCCGCGAAACATTTTCCGTCGCGGTCAGCGCGCTCACTGATGTGACCGGCCGATCGCTTTTCCCCGGAGATCACGTGGCCATGCTCCGCGCGTTCGATGTGGCGGGTAATCCCGGCACGGCGCGGCTCGAGTTCACGATGCCATGAGCGGCCTTACCGTTGCGGTGGTGGGTGCCACGGGCGCGGTGGGTCGCGAGATGTGGCGTCTCGTGGCTTCTGGAGCATTGCCGGTTTCGCGCGCGATTCCGTATACGTCGGCGCGTTCGGCCGGAACCGAGCTTGCGTTCCGCGGAACCATGATGCATGCCATTGCCCTCTCCTCGGACACCTTCGAAGCGGTGGATTTGGCTCTCTTTTCCGCGGGCGCTTCCGTGGCCCGCGAATGGGCGCCCCGCTTCATGTCCGCCGGGAGTGTGGTGGTCGATAATTCCAGCGCATTTCGCAAGGACCCGGATGTGCCGCTCGTGGTCCCGGAGCTCAACGGTGAGGCGCTCGAACCCGGGGTCCGGCTAGTGGCCAATCCCAATTGCTCCACCATTCAAATGGTCATGGCACTGGCGCCCTTGCATCGCGCCTGGGGTTTGCGATCGGTGAAGGTGGCGACCTATCAGTCCGCATCCGGCGCGGGTTCTCGAGCGCTGGCCGAACTCATGGAAGGCACCCGCCAGCATCTTGAAGGCGGCGTCGAAACCCCGAATATCTTTCCTCATCCTCTCGCCTTCAACGTGATCCCGCAGGTCGGGGAGATTGACGCGACCGGAGAGTCCATTGAAGAGCGAAAGATGCGCGATGAGACGCGGCGCATTCTCCGGTTACCGGACCTGCCGGTGAGCGCGACCTGCGTGCGTGTGCCGGTGCTTCGCAGCCACAGCGAAGCGGTGTGGGCCTCGTTTGACGAAATACCGGATCCGCGGCGGGCCGCGTCGCTTCTCCAGGAAATGGGGGTGGTGGTGGAGGATGATCCCAAGACATCGCGCTATCCGCTCCCACGCCATGCGGCGGGTCGCCCCGAGGTATTCGTCGGGCGGCTTCGGTCCGATCCTTCGGACCCGCACGGACTCGCGTTTTGGGTGGTATCCGATAACTTGCTGAAGGGTGCGGCGACCAACGCGGTGCAGGTGGCGGAAGCATTGCTCGCGCGAGGACTTCTCGTTCGGTCGGTGTCATGACCGCGAACCCGGTCTCCATTCTCGTTCACGGGAGTGGGCGCATGGGCCGGGCCATTCTCGAAAGCGCCCTCATCGATTCCAGGATTCGTGTCGCCGGCGTCGTAGTCCGCCGGCCACCGGAGGTCGCGCTTCCTGGGGCGCCGGTTACGTATCTCGATCTGTCGAAGGCGTTGGACGCCACGAAGGGCGCGGTTGTTCTCGACTTTTCCTCGCCGATTGGTGCGGCAGAACGCGTGCGGAAGATGGCGGCGGCGGGGCATCCTCTCGTCTTGGGGACGACCGGGTTGGACGAAGCGGCGGATGCGGCCATCCAGGGTGCAATCGCGAGCATTCCAGTGGTGGTTGCCCCCAATACGAGTGCGGGGCTCATTCTCTTGCGTCAGGCCATTCGCGCGGTCGCTCCCGGGTTGGGGCTGGGGTGGGACGCGAGCATCGTCGATCGCCATCATCGTGCGAAGAAGGATGCCCCGAGCGGCACGGCAAAGTTACTGGAACGCGAACTTCGAGATGCCGGCGCGGAGCGAGTAGAGATCGTGTCGCTTCGGCAGGGGAGCGTGGTGGGAGAGCACGCGGTACATCTGGCCGGGCCGGACGAAGAGTTGATCCTCATTCATCGCGCTCAATCGCGGAATGCGTTTGCCGCCGGGGCTCTCTTGGCCGCGCGATTTGCCGCGACCGCCGCCCCTGGCCGCTACGGTATGGAGCACGTGCTGGGCAACTCCCGGCCGCACCCGTAGCTCCAGTTTGGACGCGCCGCTCCAGGCTGCACGCTAGGCTTCGGGAAAAGCCCTTCGCCTCGGGACGCTCGGCGCTCCTCGAACGATTATCAATCGTTCTTCGTCGCTCCTGATCCGCCGCGGGTCCCCGCTCGGGTCCTGCTTCG
>Ga0114129_10003212_pt1 | contig 22936 bp, 21 predicted proteins | sample RhiMetdeltSRZDD1_FD_80071 | JGI IMG/M metagenome (GOLD analysis project Ga0114129, IMG submission 80071) | Populus rhizosphere microbial communities from Tennessee, USA - Rhizosphere MetaG P. deltoides SRZDD1 (version 2) (version 2) | ecosystem: Host-associated > Plants > Roots > Rhizosphere >... | reverse complement strand
TTCCACGACACGTCGGTGACCAGATCCTTGATCGGCGGGAAGCTCCGCATCGGCTCGACCGTGACCGGCTTGTCGAGTGGTAGGTCACTGAGACGCGTCATGCACATCAGCTTGGGCGTGCCGTTCACTTCGGCGGAGCAGGAGCCACACTTGCCGGCCTTGCAGTTCCAGCGGACTGCGAGATCGTTGGCCTGCTCCGCCTGAATCTGATGAACCGCATCGAGGACGACCATGCCGGGCGAGACCCGGGTGGTGTAGTCGACCAACCGGCCACTGGCACCTTCGCTCCTCCATATGCGGAACGTGGCGGTGCCGTGCGGCTCCGGCCTGGCCTGCGGGGGCTCGCGCTCCTCAACGGCGCCGGTTTCGACCAGGTCCGGTTTCAACGTCTCGGTCATGATCCTACTTCTGCTCCTCGATCACCTGCTGCAACGCCGCCGGCATTGCAGGGATCGGCTCGCGGATGAGCTGCATGCGGCCATCCGCGGCGTTCCGAATCACGATGTTGAACTTGCTGGCGGCAGGATCCTTCTCGGGATAGTCCTCGCGAAAGTGGCCGCCCCGGCTTTCCTTCCGCTCGATGGCGGCCCGGGCGATGGCCTCGGAGATCGTCAGCAGATTCTCGAGGTCGAGCGCCGTGTGCCAGCCCGGATTGTACTCCCGATTACCGCCGACACCTACCTGGCGTGCACGCGCCCTGAGGCGCTCGATGTTGTCGAGCGCCTGCTCCATTTCCGTTCGGCGCCGCACGATGCCGACCAGCTCCTGCATCATGGTCTGGAGCTCCTGCTGCACCTGGTAAGCCCCGCTCCCATTGGCGGAAGGGCCGCGCTCGAACGGTGCTAGGGCGGCGCGAGCGGCCTGATCGGCCTGAGCGGAGTCGAGCGGAGCGACGTCATGCTCCCGGGCGAACGCGGCGGCGTAATCGCCGGCGCGCTTGCCGAAGACCAGCAGATCCGAGAGGGAATTGCCGCCCAGCCGGTTGGCCCCGTGCAGGCCCGCCGCACATTCGCCTGCCGCAAAAAGCCCCGGCAGCGTAGACATCTGACTGTCGCCGTCGACCCGAATTCCACCCATGATGTAGTGAGTGGTCGGTCCCACTTCCATCGGCGTGGTGGTGATGTCGATGTCGGCGAGCTGCTTGAACTGATGGTACATGCTCGGGAGCTTCTTGATGATGTGCCCGGAGGCGTTGGGAAGCTTCTTCCTGATCCAGGAGATGTCGAGAAACACGCCTCCGTGGGGGCTGCCTCGACCTTCGCGAACCTCGCGCATGATGCACCGGGCGACATGATCGCGGGTGAGCAGCTCGGGCGGTCGCCGAGCGTTCTTGTCGCCCTGCGTGTAGCGCCAGCCCTCTTCCTCGTTGTCGGCAGTCTGGCTGCGATAGTTCTCCGGAATATCGTCGAACATGAAGCGACGGCCCTGGTTGTTGAGCAGGACGCCGCCTTCGCCCCGTACGCCCTCGGTTACGAGGATGCCGCGAACGCTCGGTGGCCAGATCATGCCGGTGGGATGGAACTGCACGAACTCCATGTCTTGAAGCGCAGCGCCGGCCTGGTACGCGAGAGCATGGCCGTCGCCAGTGTACTCCCAGCTGTTGCTCGTAATGGAGTAGGCTCGACCGACGCCGCCGGTTGCGAGGACGACGGCCTTGCAGCGGTACAGGCGGAAGCGCCCGCGCTCGCGGTCGTAGCCCAGCGCGCCGGCTATGCACGCACCGTCGGTGAACAGCCGAAGCACCGTACACTCCATGTGAATGTCAATGCTCTGATGAATGGTGTAATCCTGGAGCGTGCGGATCATCTCGAGACCGGTGCGGTCGCCTACGTGCGCCAGCCGCGGATACTTGTGGCCGCCAAAGTTGCGCTGCAGGATTCGACCGTCCGGGGTTCGATCGAAAAGCGCGCCCCAGGCTTCCAGCTCGCGCACCCGGTCCGGCGCTTCTTTGGCGTGGAGCTCGGCCATACGCCAGTTGTTGACGTACTGTCCGCCGCGCATGGTGTCGGCGAAATGAACGCGCCAGCTGTCGCGGTCGTCCACGTTGGCAAGGGCCGCCGCAATCCCGCCTTCGGCCATGACGGTGTGCGCTTTCCCCAGGAGCGACTTGCAGACGAGGCCGACCGAAACGCCCGCTGCGGCCGTGGCGATGGCAGCCCGGAGCCCGGCGCCGCCGGCCCCGATCACCAGGACATCATGCTCGAACGTCTGATAATCAGCCATAGCTGATAGCCGATAGCTGATAGCTGATAGCTTGCTTCACAATATCCGCCAATCCGTCAACACCCCCATCGAGCACATCCGGACATAGAGATCGGCAAAGGCGACCAAAAAGAGGCTGGTCCAGCCCCACCGCATGTGGGCGCGGTTCAGACAGCTGGAGCAGTCGTACGCGGTCTTACGGACCGGTGACCGGGAGAGCCGGTCGCGATATCCCCCGATGACGTGGCGCATCGAATGGCATCCCAGCGTGTAGCAGCCGAGCGCGGTAACATTGGCGGCCAGCACGAGTGTCCCCAGCCCGATTCCAAACGAGGTGTGGCCGGTCGCTGGATCGGTGAACCAGAGTGCCTGGTACACGTCATGGCTCAGCACGACGAGGAAACCCAGCGCGATGTAGAGGAAATATCGGTGAACGTTCTGCAGAATGAGCGGGAACGCGGCCTCGCCGCAGTATTGCTTGCGCGGCTCGCCGACTGCACAGGCCGGCGGATCGGCCCAGAACGCCTTGTAGTACGCGCCACGATAGTAGTAGCACGTCAGCCGAAAGAGTCCGGGAAACGGCAGGATCAGGAGGGCAGGGGAGAATACCATCCAGTGCGGCCACCAGCCCGGCTTCGGTCCAAACCACGCGTGTGGCGAGCTGCCGAACAGCTCGGGCGAGTAGAAAGGCGAGAGGTACGGACCGTAGGTATAGTGGTCGCCCTGGAATGCGGCCCACGTGGCATACACGACGAAAGCCGAGAGCAGTACAAAGACCACGAGCGGTTGCACCCACCAGGCATCGCGGCGCATGGTTTCGCCGAAACGCCGTTGCACCAGCGGAAGTCTGGCATGTGCCATGAGTAATACCCGGCCCCGCGGAGACCCGCGGCACCCGATCGAAGTGGACCTGGCCACCGAATGCGCGAACCAGACGGATATTTGAGCGCTGCCAGCAGTGTGTCAATGCCGTGACGACGGAGAGCCGCCTCATGGATGCCGTCGACCGTCGGGATCGCTGGTCGCTCGTAGCGGTTGGGATCGTCGCACTGGGTGCGCGGCTGGCTGTGCTTCCGTTCGCCACCAGCGACGGTGGTGACGCACCGTCGAAAGTGTGGATGGCCTCGGAATGGCTGTCGCATCCCCAGCTGCTGACGCATGGAGTCTGGGGCCCGCTACATACCTACCTCATTGCGCTTGCCCTCTGGACCGTCCCGGACCCGGTGCGGGCCCCTGTGGTGATGAGCCTGATGTTCTCGGTAGCGAGCGCGGTGGCCATGTATTGGTTTCTTCGCACCGAGGTCGCGAGCCGACGCGCCGCGCTCCTGGTGGGACTCACTTACGCGGTGTATCCGATTGCGATTCGGAACGGCGTGTCCGTCAGATCCGAGACGCCGTTCGCCTTTTTCCTGCTGCTCGGCATGATTGCGCTGACGCGGCTCCGCGTTCGAAACGGCTCGATCGGGCTCGCTGCCGCGGCGGGGCTGTGTCTCACGCTGGCCTCAATGCTCCGCTACGAGGCCTGGATGCTGATCCCGATCTTCGCGCTGTTGGTGCCACGAAGCCCGCGGTTGCTCGCGGTCTTTCTCGCGTGTGCGGTACTGCATCCAATCTTCTGGATGATAGGTAACTGGCTCCACAACGGTGATCCGTTCACCGGATTCACTGCTGCCGCCAATTGGGAGCTCGAGAGCATGGGGCGCGCGCAGCTGGACCACCGGCTCCGGTTCTTCCGCGCAATCACCTATCCGCTGGTGGTCCTCGAGGGGATGAGCCTTCCGATCGGTCTCATATGCGTTGCGGGCGCTGCGGTCGCGCTGGTCAAGCGGTTGCGTTGCGCCGTCTGGCTCCTGCCGCTCGCGGGGGTCCTGCTCATGTGGAGTATGGGGATCGCGCGCGGGGCTCTGGTGCCGAAGTTCAACTACACCGAGGTCGCCGGCACGTTGCTGTTCCCCTTTTCCGCCGTCGTTTACCAGCAGCTTCGGATCGACTGGTGGCCCGCTCGGCGGCTCGTCCTTGCTGCTCTGGCGTTGCCGCTTGCCAGCCTGGTGTTTTCCTGCCGCCCCTGTCTCGCCCGCCTCCGGCTGGAGCGGCTGGCAGGCTTCTCGCCGATTCCCCGAATTGAGAATCAGCACCTGGCGCTTGCGCTTGCCGAATCCTTGCAAACTGAGCTCGGAGTCGATGAGTCGCTGGTGAGCGATCACTACGGGTGGGGCGTGACCCAGTACGTGGCGCTGCTGACCCGACTGCCGCGCAGCCGCATCTATCTGGCACCCGGCGCACCCAATGAGCAGATCGACGCGGATTCATTGGCAGCCTTTCTCACCCAGCATCCCTGTGGGGTTCTGATTGCGGAAACCGAGTCGCGGTTTTCTCGCCGACTGGAGCTGAGGCCGGAAACGAGGAACGCCATTGCCGGAAAGACGTCGCTGCGGCTCCTTCCGACTCAAGAAGTCGCTTGGCCCGGTCGTCACCCGGCCATCCTCATGGTGTTCCGCTATTCGGTCAGGAGCGACGGCGACGTCTGTCCGCCGCGAGAGTAAGTGCCCCGCCGATCACCAAGCCAGCGACGAGGCCTTCGGTCAGACGACCTTTCGCGGCGCGTTCAAATCTTTTTCGGCGAACGTCTCCGGCTCCGGCTTGGATCCTTCGCGCCTGGTGTAAACCCGGGTAAACTCGGCGCCGAGCAGAACGATCTGCGACGCGTAATAGACCCAGAGCAGGAGCACCATCACCGACCCGGCGGCGCCGTAACTGGATGCAGTGCTGCCCTGGCCCAGATAGAGACCGATGAGCTGCTTCCCGATCGTGAATAGCAGAGCTGTCACAAATGCGCCGGTCGTGACATCGTGCCAGCCGAGCTTAACGTCGGGAAGGAAGCGGTAGAGAATCGCGAACAGCGCGGTGAAGACGGCGACCGAGAGAACGAGATCGAACACGGCCAGGAAAACCGGCATCCCGGGCGCCCACTGCTGGAGCCATCCGGCCACCGCGGCGAGTGCCGCGCTCACCGCGAGCGAGACCATAAGCAGGAAGCCCATCGAAATGACCAGACCGAAGGAGCGGAGCCGGTCCATCAGAAAGGCCTTCAGATTGAGTCCTGGGACCGGCTTCACGCGCCAGATCGTATTGAGCGCGGTCTGCAGCTCGAGGAAGGCGCCGGTCGATGTCAGGATGAACGTGACCCCGCCGACCACGGACGCTATCAGATTTTCCCTCGGCCGGCTGGCGCCTTGCAGCAGACTCTGGACCGCTCGAGCGCCGACTCGTCCGACCAGGCCGTCGATCTGATTCACGATGTGCCCGCGCACCGCGTCACCGCCGAAGACGGCGCCGGCGACCGCAATGGCGACGACGAGTACAGGAGCAATGGCGAACAGGGTATAGAATGCGAGCGACGCGCCCAGGCGAGGCACATTGTCGTCCCACCAGCCCTTGAGCGCTGCTCGAAACATCCGGAGCAACAGGGGCGCCCGCATTATGGCTTGGTCCAGAGCACCGCGAAGGTGGACCAGCGAGCTACCGGGCAGCCGTCGTTATAGGCGGGCTTGTAGACCGCATCCGCCAGGGCTTGCCTGAGCCGCTCGATCCAGGCGGCGTCGTTGGTGTGTTCGACGGATATGGTCGATGTATCGACCTGGCCAGCGGCGTCCACCACGAAGTGCGCGATCACGGCCCGATGCGGTGCGTCCCGGGGACCACCGCCCATGGCGGTCAGGCGTTGGGGCGTGGGGCCGCTGTCAGCCGCAACCATCGAGTCCGGCGTGGCCCGGATTGGTTCCGGGCAACCGCCGCCGCCCACAGCAGCAGCTTGGGCGAGCGCGCGGCCCGTAATCGGGCCAATCATCACCAGGAAGAGCAGGCAAAAACGCTTCACGGGGCAAATCTGACGGCCTGCCGACCCGTGCGTCGTGGGCAAAGCTCACAAGACAGCGATGACGCCGGTTACCTGTAACCCTCCAGTCGCCGAATCAGCCTCCCTGTCCCCGTACGCCCCGCCAGGTCCGTTCCACCAGGGCTTTGGTGTTCGTTTCCCAGTCGGCCTTCAGGTCCGGCGCCTGCCACGCCGGCGTCCGGGCCCGAATGTCGTCGAGCGTGAGCGTGGCCTGAATCTGCTCCAGCGTCTTTCCCTCTCGCGCCATGGCAGCCACGCGTGACGTCGCCGCTTCGAGCAGTTCGCGCACCTGGCGGGTATAGCTGTGGTCGTGCATGACGGGGCCATGCCCAGGGACGAGAGCGGTGATGGGAATCGTCTCTAGCTCGCGCAGTACCCCGATCCAGGGAACCGGCCATGACGCTCCTACATACGGGAGAGGAGACTGCACCAGAACGTCACCGCTGAAGAGTACGCGTGCGTCGGGGAGGTAGATGGTCACATCGTGCGGGCTGTTGGCCCGCCCTCGATCGCGCAGCTCGATGCGGCGTCCGCCAAGCTCAAGAGTCAGCTCCCGGTCGAACACCAGGTTCGGCGTGATGACCTTGAGCGAAGCCAGCTCGTTCAATTCGGCCTTGCGCTGTGCGACGGCTTTCCTGGTCCGACTGAGGGTGTCCGCTGATAGTGGCCGGCCGGTACTGTCGCGCTGATCGGCAACCGCTTTCTCGAGCGCGGCCAGGGCGGCGCGGCGCGCCGAGTTGGGCGCGGTGGACATCCGAGACCACCAGGTGGCATTCAAGGCGAGAAATTGGGCGGATTCTCGCTCGCTCACGACGGTCAACCCGGGAAATGCTTCGGTGTACGCGACGGCTCCATCGTTGTGGTCGAAATGCCAGTGGGTGTAGACCAGATAGCGAACCTGCTGGCGTGTTACCGAGCGAATCAGCGCGATGTCGGCCCGGGCTCGAGAGGGCAAGTAGGTGGCGTCGATCACCAGCACACCCGCGTCGGTCACCACGACTCCGGTGTTTCCGTGGGGCCACTCATCCGTAGCATCGTCATGGATGATCGCGTAGACGTTCTCGGCCACGCGCTCCATGCGGGCTCCCGCATCACGGGCCTGGGCCGGCAGGTTGCGGGGGAAGGCGAAAGAACCGGCTAAAGCGAGACAGCCGAGAAGCGCGGAAGGGGAGAAAAGGAGAAGGCTGGGGAACCGGGGTGCGATGATGGACATGGCGTCGGGAAGTGTTGCCCGACGTTACCGTCCTGCGATCAGCCGCGATTGGATAATTCGGCCTCGAGCCGCCGTTCCCGATGCACCTCGACCGGTGTCATCCCGCAGAGTGCGCGACACTCCCGAACCAGGTGGGACTGGTCGTAGAACCCGGAGTCGGCCGCGAGCCTTGCCCATTGGGGGCGGTTCTCTCGATCCGCCGCGGTCATGGCGCCAACGATTCGCTGAGCGCGGGCGTATGCCTTAAGCGACACGCCCGCGGCCTGCCGAACCACCCGCCGCAGGTGGCGCATCGATACTCCCATGTGTCGCGCGACCCGCTCGATCGGAACGCAGCCGCGGGCTCGCCGGACCAGATCGAGGGCACGTCCCGGCACCTTCGCGTATTCCACTCGGGTGCCGCGGAGCTGGCGAGCCACTGCGCTCTTGAGCAGGCCAGCCGCTTCGGTAGAGGTCCGGGTCTCTACCAGGTGGTCGAACAAGGGGGCCCCGAAGTTGGGAAGAATCGCGGGAAGGTCGTGCTCGGCATCGTCGTGGTCGCCTGGCACCAGGCCGAGGACAGGCTCGATCCACTCCAGCTTGAGCCGCAAAGCAGTGATCTCGCAGCCGGCCTCGAAACGCACCAAGTGCGGGCGAGTCTTGGCGCCGATAAGGGCCAGACGAGGCGAAACCGGGCGCCCGGTCGGCTCGCGGCAGCACCAGAAGGCGAGACTGACGGCTGGGTCGGGGAGGACCCGATGAGAAATTTCCCGTGTGGTCCGAAACGACCAGGCTGCTTCCGCGACCAGCGCCAAGTGCGACGGCGGCTCGTATTCGCGATAGCTACCCAGGTGATGGCGCGGCGGAACGGCAACCCGCCCGAGAGTCATCGGTCGTTCATGGTTGTGTTCGGTCACTACGAGCGGGGTTGTGTCAGTGATTCAGTCGGCTGTTCGTGAGCCTGGTCACTACCGCAATCGCCAGTAAGCGGTACTCTGGCGTCGATAGTCGGCGCCGCGCTACTCACGTCGCCGCACTTTCTCAAAGTTGGAGCCGAAGATGCTCAGGTGGGCCCTGCTTTTCCTGCTGATCGCATTGGTCGCCGCTGCGTTTGGATTCGGTGGCATTGCAACTGCCGCGGCTGGCGTTGCCAAGGTGCTCTTCTTCATCGCGATCGGGATCTTCGCGGTGACGTTGGCGCTTGGCCTGGTCGCCACCAGGAAGATCATGCGATAGCTCGGCTCAGCCGGCGCTTTCTTCCAACACGACGGTCGCGTCTACCTTTCCGGACGGCTCCAGGTTCGGCAGGAAAGCGGCGAGCAGTCCCATTGCCGGAAGAAAAGAGCAAAGCTGATAGACAAAGGTGATATCGGTCAGGTCGGCCAGCTCGCCCAGCACTGCTGCACCCAATCCGGCCATCCCGAACGCAAAGCCGAAGAACAATCCTGAAATCATTCCGACCCGCCCGGGCACCAGCTCCTGGGCATATACCAGGATTGCCGAAAATGCGGATGCCAGTATCAGACCGATCAGCACGCTCAGCACGCCGGTCCAGAAGAGGTTGGCGTAAGGCAGCGCCAGCGTGAACGGCAGCACGCCGAGAATCGAGCACCAGATGACGTATTTGCGGCCGACCCGGTCGCCTACCGGGCCTCCGATGATCGTGCCCGCAGCCACGGCTCCTAGAAACGCGAACAGGTAGATCTGCGCGCTCTGGACCGACAGATGGAATTTGTGGATCAGGTAGAAGGTGTAGTAGCTGATCAGGCTCGATAGATAGATGTACTTGGAGAAGATGAGGGCGATCAACACCGCGAGGGCGATTCGCACTTGCTTGGAGGGGAGCGTCGACGTCGCAGGCTGGTGAGCCACCCATTCCTTGGTAGCCCGGGGTCCATGCCGCTCGCCGTACCACCGGCCCACGTTCCACAAAATGATGATGCCGAGGAGCGCGGCGACCGAAAACCAGCCGATGCTGGCCTGGCCTCGCGGCACGACGACGAAGGCGGCCACCAGCGGCCCCAGCGATGATCCCGCATTACCCCCGACCTGAAAAAGGGATTGGGCAAACCCGAGCCGACCGCCCGAGGCTATGCGGGCAACACGGGAGGATTCAGGATGGAAGACGGACGACCCTACGCCAACGAGCCCCGCCGCCGCGAGGATGGTCGCGAAGCCCCCGGCGTGGGCGAGGACCAGAAGTCCAATGAGCGTGAAGGCCATGCCGACCGCGAGCGAATAGGCCTGCGGTCGCTGGTCGGTATAGTGTCCGATCACCGGCTGCAGCAGCGATGCGACCAGCTGGTAGGTGAGAGTAATCAGGCCGATCTGCCCGAAATCGAGGGCGAAGCTGGCCTTGAGCATCGGATAGACCGCAGGCAACAGCGACTGCATCATGTCGTTCAACAGATGACAGAAGCTGATTGCGCCGAGAACCGCGAAGGCGGTGCGCGGGACCTGCTGATCGTTCGACATGCCGGAGCATAGACGCTCCGGGCCCTTCCAACCAGTCGCTTGCGGCTAGGGGAAGATGCCGAGCTGTTCGTAGCTCACGGCCACTTTGTTGATCGCGACGATCAACGCCGCAGTCCGAAGATCGACCTTGCCGCCATGCTGTTTCCAGACTTCACGGATCGGATGGTAGGAGGTCGTCATGGTCTCTTCGAGCCCCGAGTTGACCAGATCCTCCTCGTCCGCACTATGAGTGAGCCGCTCGATTTCGGCGGGCGTGAAGCTGCGGCCGGTGATGCCCTCGACCGCTTCGAGCAATCGCCCGTACGCGCCCTGCTCGAAGCGCTTCTGCATTCGACCGAACCTCACGTGCCCGAGATTCTTCACCCATTCGAAATAGGAGACCGTTACTCCACCGGCGTTGATGTAGGCGTCGGGAATGACCGTGATTCCGCGCCGGCCGAGGATTTCGTCGGCCTCGGAAGTCGTCGGTCCATTGGCGGCTTCGACCACCAGCTTCGCCTTGACTTTAGGCGCGTTCTCGGCGGTGATCTGACGTTCGAGCGCGGCGGGAATGAGGATATCGCATTCCAGCTCGAGCGCATCCTCCCGGCGGGCGAGATTGGTGGCTCCGGGGAAGCCCAGGATGCCGCCACATTCCTTGCGGTGGACCATGACCTGGTCCACATCGAGGCCCTTGGGATTCGAGATGGCGCCCTCGGACTCGGCCAGGCCCACCACAATCGCGCCGCCGCTCTGGAAGAACCTGGCAGCGAAGTACCCGACGTTACCCATGCCCTGAATCACGACCCGCTTGCCCGCGATCCCGGGGGAGAGGCCTAGTGGTTTCATGTCCTCGGCGATGCTCACGACCTCTCGCACGCCGTAGAACACGCCGCGACCTGTGGCCTCTACCCGGCCGCGAATGCCACCCTGGCTCAGCGGCTTGGCGGTGACGCAGCCGAGCGCGTCCAGCTCACCCGAGCGGAGCTGGCTGTAGGTGTCGACGATCCAGGCCATCTCCCGCGGGCTGGTCCCGACGTCAGGGGCCGGCACGTCCAGGCCCGGCCCGATGAAGTTCTTGCGTACGAGCTCGAACACGAAGCGGCGCGTGATGCGTTCGAGTTCCCCTTCCGAGTATTTCTTGGGGTTGAGCCGGATACCACCTTTGGCGCCCCCGAACGGCACATCTACCAGCGCGCACTTGTACGTCATCAGTGCGGCTAGGGCCTGAACTTCGTCGGCGTCCACATCGGCGGCGTATCTGATGCCGCCTTTGCACGGCAGCTTGTGATGGCTGTGCTCGGCCCGCCAGGCGTGCATCACCTCGATGCGCCCGTTATCGAGCTTGATGGGAAAGCTGGTGTAGAAGAGGTTCTTGCAGGCCTTGATATTGGCGAGCAGGGTGGCGTCGTGTCCTGTGAAGGACGCCGCGCGGTCGAAGCTCCGGTTCACCTGCTCGAGAAAACTCGCGCCAATCGCCATGATCGCTCCCCTGTGGTGCAGTCCGGGATTGATACCGCCGGCAGGCGAGTCCCGCCAGGGGAGACCTGGCAGATCGTGACGATAAGGAGATCAGCGCAACAAACCGTACTCCGCGACGGCACGGATTGCGGGGAGCCGATCCCAGCTGGCGCCGAGCCCCCAGAGCTGAACGAAGCCGGACCAGAGCCGGTCGGTCCGGTAGTGGCGGACCCAGGCCGTGGTCATTCCGGTTTCGTCGACGGCAAGCGCTTCACTCACCGCGGAACGGGCCATGGGAGTGGCACCGCGAAGCGCGCGATCGATTCCCCAGCGTCGGCCTGCGTCGGTTGGATGGGCAGTGTATTCGTTGAAGTCCAGGCTGTCGACGGAGATTCCCAGCAGATCGGCCATGCGTTTTACCTCGAACCCGACCAGCTGTCCAGTTGAATCGTGGACGAATACGTCGATCGGCCCGCCGATCCAGACGACCTTCCCTCCGGCATTGAGGTAGCGCCGAAACAGCGTGGTGTCGCTGGGCGTCGGCGCCACGTTGGACGGCAACACGTCGGTGGCGAACACGACCGCGCTCGGCACGCTGTCCGCGATTCGCGCATTGAGGAACGCCGCGAGCGAGTCGGCGCCAAGCGGCTGGTATCCCAGGTCGCGGAAGTAAGCAAAGGCGAGCGCTCCACCTTTGGCCAATGCGTTGCCGCCGAGTGTCGAGTCGTAGAGCACGGCAAGCCGCGGTATCGTGGGGCTCGCCTGTCCAACTGCGACGATGCTCCCGTCTTCCGTACCGAGGTAGATCTCATTGTCGAATGCAACAGGGGACGAGAGCACGCTCGCGTCGAGGTTGAGCCTCCAGCGAACGTTGCCGGTGCCGGCGTCTATCGCCAGAAGTTCCCCGTTGGGCGTGTCACGAGGATAGGTGCCGGCCAGCAACGTGTTTCCTATGAGCAGCGGCGAGCCCAGCATGTTGGCGTCCGTCGGAAGGCGCCAGAGTTCCTTGCCGCTCGAATCAACGCCCTGAAAGAAGTGGCCGTCGGAGCTGCCTACGAACACCTTCCCGTCCCGCACCGACGGCGCTGCGAGAACCCACGAGCCACGATGGCTGAAGCGCCAGCGGCGATGTCCGGTTGCGAAATCGATCGCGTACAGCCCGCTGTCGCGGGATCCGACGTACACCGTTCCGTCTGAGACTGCGGCCGAGCCCTGGATGGCACGTCGGTCGAAGCCCCACTTGGCGGAATCCAGGGTGTCGCCTTCGGTCTTGTGCACCCAGCGCTCGACCCCGGTCTCGAGGTCGAGGGCGTACACCCGGCCGTCGAACGAGCCGACGACCACGACTCCGTCGACCACCGCCGGTGTGGCGCGCACCCGACCGTTGGTCCGCGTGTGCCAGCGTTGTTTCCCGCTCGTGAGGTCGAGCGCGTACACGCCGCCGTCCGGTGCTCCAATGACGACCCTTTGGCCAACCACCACCGGGACGACGCGATGTAGTCCCAGGCGCCGGCAGGGAAGGTGTTGAATGGGAGCGCGGGTCCGGTTTTCATCGACCAGCGCTGCTTGCCCGACTTCTGGTCGACGGCGAAGATGCGCCCATCCATCGTCTCGGCCACAACCAGTCCGCCCGCGATGGCCGGAGACGAGTGGACTGGCCCGCCGGCCGCGTAGCGCCAGACCACCTTCCCATTGGCCCGGTCTATGGCGTACAGGTACCCATCACCGCTCCCGGCAAACACGCGCGTCTGGGTCACCGCGGGTGATGACCGAACGGCATCGCCGGTGCGCACTCGCCAGCGCACACCGCCCTGGCCCTGGAAGAACGCTGCCGTGGAAACACCGGTGTGAGCCGGATCGCCCCGGAACATGAGCGAGCCGTTCTGGGCCGCGACGTCGCGGCACAATACCAGCCATCCAAGCAGCAGTCCGCCGATGATGCGGCGCATATCGGATCCCGGGACGGAGACGCTCCACGATGGACTGAAAGCGCCGGACTGTCAGCGACATTGCGGTGGGGCGATCGAGAGTACGGTGAGAGGGACGGAAAGTGCGGTGAAACGGACTGCTACAAGTCTCGCCCGAGAAACCGGGCGACTCGTTCCCGATAGGTTCGGCTCACTCGCAGCTTGGCACCGGTGTGCAGAATCGCGACGTAGTCACCGTGAAACCAGGGCTGGAGCTCGCGAACCCGGTTGAGCCGGACGACCGTCGACCGGTGGATCCTCACGAAACGGCGTGGATCGAGTCGGCGCTCGACCTCCTGCAAGGTTTCACGGGCGCGCCAGCGACCGCCGCTCGCGTGGACCACGATGTGATCGTCGTCGGCGGCGATCCAGTCGATCGTGTCCTGATCGATGAGCCGGAGAGTGCCATCCGTCTTGAGCGTGAGCGGGCCTCCGGCGGCGCGGCGTCCGTCCGGCGGCGGGCTGGTGCGCTCGCGGGCACGGGCCACCGCCTCTTCGACCCGGTGGCGACGAAGCGGCTTGGTGACGTAGTCCAGGGCACGGACCTCAAAGGCCTTGACGGCCCGGTCGGAATGAGCCGTGACGAACACAATCGCAGGCTGCCTGCCCGCCAACTGCTCCAGCACCCAGAACCCGTCGTGATCCGGCAGGGCGATGTCCAGAAACACGAGATCCGGCTCCAGAGTGCGGACGACGCGTACCGCGTCCGCCGCAGACGCGCTCTCGCCGGCGATTTCGACATCGGGCTGATCCTCGAGAATAGCAGCGAGCGCCGCCCGGGCCAGCGGCTCGTCGTCCACCAACACTACGCGCAACGTCATGCCGCCTCGCTCCGCTCGTCCATCCCGTGATACGGCAGCTCGAGCGATACCCGGGTCCAGTCGTCCGTCCGCTCGAGATCGAGTCGATGCTCGGGTCCGTACAGTTGCTCCAGCCGACGTCGAGCGTTCTCGAGGCCAATGCCGCTCCCCGACGCGGCCCCTTCGCTCACGCCCGGCCCATCATCCCGCACTTCCAGGCGCAAACGCTCGCCGACCCGATCCGCCCTTACCACCACGCGGCCCCCCTCGACTTTACGAGCGATGCCATGCCGTACGGCATTCTCTACCAGCGGTTGAAGCAGGAGTGGGGGAATCCGGGCCATCTCGATCCCAGGCGCGATCTCCCAGCGGGCATCAAGCCGGTCTCCCAGCCGGGCCCGTTCGATCGCGAGATACGACTCCGTCAGCCGCAGCTCTTCGCGCAACGACACTTCCTGCTGGGACTCGGTCGCGAGCACCGCACGGAGGAGGTCGCCCAGTCGCCCGATGGCATCGAACGCCTCATCCCTTTTCCCCGTGATCACCAGAGCTCCGATGGCGTTGAGCGCGTTGAAGAGCATGTGCGGTTCGAGCTGAAGTTGAAGCGCGCGGAGCCGCGCTTCCGCCAGACTCGCCCGCAGGCGCTCCGCGCGCAGCTGCTGGGCTCGATGCGCTTCCCGGGCCGGGAGATAGTGACCGACGCCGACAATGAAGGCGTACACGATCAGGGCGAGGTGATACACCTGCAGAAAGTCGAGCAGGCCCAGCCGCATCACAGCCAGAACATCGAAGGACTGGCCCAGGATAAGCCGGGTCAGCACCGGCGCGACGAGGTTGGTGGCCAGAATGAAGGCGAAGGCAAACAGCAGGTGGACGCCAAGGTGCCCGAGACGGCGCCCTCGGCGGTCGAGCGGGAAGAGCCGAGCCGACCAGAGAATTGCCGGCGTGGCCGCCGCCCAGAACAGAAGGAGCACGATCTGCTCGACGATCCAGGGTGGCCCCGGCAACGCCGCACCGACGAGCCGCGCACTGATAGCGGTGACGACCAGGGTGTAGCAGACCGCTGCGCCCCAGAGGAGAACGAGCGGAAGCGTCATCTATACCTGATGACGCTTGAATGGAATCTCGAAGAGCTGCGCCCGGCGGCTCGATTTGGCGCTGTCGTGAATGAAGCAGACGTGAGTGCACCAGCACTGGTCGCGCACGATGCCGGCGGTCTCGCGGGATAGCGCCTCGGAGTGAAGGACTCGGCGAAAGTCGCAGCCCACCTCGCGGAGGTTCGCAATCTTCTGCCGAAGCTCGCAGGCGCGGACATCCCCGTTGTAGTCCACCACCAGAATCGACTGGCCCGCCGTACACGGCATGGGCCAGCGGGTGGACTGCTCCAGGTTAGCGTGCTGAACCTCGTAGTAGAAGGAAAGTGTGCGGTTGTAGTAGAACTCCGCCAGGCGGCCTTTCGGCCCGCCCCCGTGGCGCTGCGACAGATACCGCCCGTAATGCCGGTGCAGCGGCTCGACCCGTCGATAGAACTCGGCCAGACGCTCCGGGCCGACCGATTTGAGGGCGGGATCCAGTGGGTCACCACGCACCACCTGAAAGTACTGGCCGTTGAGACGCGCATGCTCGATCAGCCATCGACCCAGGGGCTCCAGCTCGTCGATGTTCTCTGCCGTGATTACCGAGTTTACGTGAATTCGGATGTTGGGGTTTCGGTCCCGCACCGGGTAGAGCGCTTCGATGGTCCGGATCGCCTGGTCGAAGTTCCCCGGCACGCCCCGGATCCGATCGTGAGTCTCGGCAAAGCCGTCCAGCGCCAGGTTCAAGTTGACCTTGAGCTTGGGCAGGGATGCCGTGATGAAGTCCATGAGCCGGACCAGCCGGTCACGAAACAGTCCGTTCGACGGCAGGTTGAGCGTGCGGATCTCATTGCGCTGATAAAAGAGCTGGATGATGTCGGCCAGCCGGGGGCGCATCATCGGCTCACCACCGGACAGCCACAGTTCCCGGAACCGAGGCATGGTCCGGGTCAGGGTATCGATCTCGTCAAAGGTGAGGTCACCCGGCCGGTTCAGCTCCTGCCAGTAAAAACAGGTGCGACACTTGGCGTTGCACCGACTGGTGACGAAGAAGATCAGGGTCCTGAGCTGCATGCATCCGCCTGCGGAACTGTACGGCCCTCGATCCAATTACTACCAATGTTGTATCGTCCGACGCGTTCGGAATAGTCCCGGTCGCAGCGGTGGTCGGCTCGGCCGCGATACCTTGCGCCTTACGGAGCAGTCTATGGCCCCCTCAGCAGTATGACCACGTTCGGTCGAGCCCCCTGCGACGAAGGAGTCATCCAGGCTGGTCCGCGAGCGGTCGCGGATTGCGAGGAGAAGGCCAAGCCATGGGTCCTGGCGACGACGATCCTCGGCTCGGCCATGGCGTTCATCGACGGCTCGGTGGTTGGCGTGGCGCTTCCAGCCATCCAGGCCGACCTGAATGCTTCGGTAAGAGAGACGCAATGGGTCGTCAACGCCTACATGCTGATGCTTGGCGCGCTCATCCTCGTGGGCGGCGCCGCGGGCGATCGCTTCGGACGGCGCATGATGTTCATCCTGGGCGTCACCACGTTCACGATAGCCTCGGTCGCATGTGGATTCGCTCCCGATGCCTTCAGTCTCACCGTCGCGCGCGCCGCTCAGGGAATCGGGGGGGCGATTCTGGTGCCGAGCAGCCTGGCGATCATCAGTGCGACCTTTCCGGAGAAGGAGCGCGGTCGGGCGATCGGCACCTGGGCCGGCGCGTCGGCCCTCACGACAGCGCTTGGTCCAGTGCTGGGCGGCTGGCTGGTCGATGCGTTCTCGTGGCGCGCGATCTTCTTTGTGAACGTTCCCATTGCGCTGCTTGCCGTATTCATCGCATTCTGGCGCGTCCCCGAGAGCCGAGGAACGAGTGACAACGCGGGTGTGGACTGGCCCGGTGCGCTGTTCGCGACAGCCGGGCTCGGCGCGCTGGTGTATGGGTTGACCGCCGCTTCCGAAATGGGATGGGCCGACGCGAAGGTGATCGGCGGGGTCGCGGCCGGCCTCGCGATTCTGGCGACGTTTGTCTGGTTCGAATCGAAAACACCGGCGCCAATGATGCCGCTTGGCGTGTTCCGTTCCCGCTCCTTCAGCGGGGCCAACGCCATCACGCTGCTGCTGTACTTCGCCCTGAGCGGCGCGATGTTCTTTCTTCCCTTCAACCTTATTCGCCTGCAGGGCTACTCCGCGGCTCAGGCGGGTGCCTCCTTTCTGCCGTTTACTCTGATCATGGGCGGGCTGTCGCGCTGGTCGGGTGGGTTGATCGAACGCTACGGGGCCAGAGATCCGCTCACTGTCGGGCCGATCATCGTTTCGGCCGGTTTCGTGCTTCTGGCCGTTCCCGGGATCGGCGGCTCGTACTGGGCCACCTTCCTGCCGGCTATGGCCGTGCTTGGATTCGGGATGGCGGTGAGCGTGGCGCCCCTCACCACCACCGTGATGGACTCGGTTGACGAGCGTCACGCGGGGGTAGCGTCCGGGATCAACAATGCGACAGCACGAGTAGCCGGCGCGCTCGCGGTGGCTCTATTGGGGGCAGTGGCGGTCGGCGTGATGCGCAACGCACTCGACCATCGCCTGCCGGTGCTGCACGTCGCGCCCGCCCTCACCCGGGCAATGTACGAGCAGACGGCCAGGCTGGCCGACGCACGCGTACCGGCGGAAGCGTCAGGTGCAGAGCGGGCGGCACTGAGCCGAGCGCTCGCCGAGTCGTTTCTGACAAGCTTTCGGGTAAGTATGCTGCTAGGGGCGGGGTTGGCGTTGCTCAGTGCCTGCTGCGCCAGGCTGACGATCGAGAGCCACGTCAAGAGGCGGGCTCGCGATCAGTGAGGTTACGCGGCGCGGTCTGCTGCAGCGATCGCAGCCTCTGTTCGGGTCCACAGCTCCTGCGCAAGCGTCTCGTCGCTGGCCAGAGGATTGGGTGCTACCTCGCGAGACTTGTCGTAATACCGGCCGGTGGACGAGCTCAGCTCGGGAGCGGTAGCGCAATAGAGCGGCGTCCTGGCGCCGACTTCGTTGGAGATCATGAACAGCTTCATGAACCATTGAAGGGGCTGGGGAATCTGCCTCCAGATATTCGAGGCGACGGCGCCCGGGTGAAGAGAGTACGTCGTCACCCGACTGCCGGACAGGCGGCGAGCCAGCTCCTTCGCATGCAGCACGTTCATCAGCTTCGTCACGGCGTAGTCGGGGAACGCGCTGCGTTTGGGTACCGTGCGGCGCTCGAGGACCGACCAGTCGATCTCCTTTACCCGAAATTGGGCAACGCTCGACACGTTCACCACGCGCCCCTGGCCGGCTTCCTGCAACCTGGGGAGGAGCAGGTTCGTGAGCAGGAAGGGGCCGATGTGGTTGGTGGCGTAGGTGAGGTCGAAGCCGTCGCGGGTCACCTGCCGCGTGCCGGCGACACCGGCGTTGTTCACCAGCACATCGAGTGGACGACCCGACGTCAGGAATTTATCCGCGGAAGCACGGACTGAGGCGAGATCCGACACGTCGATCAAAACGAACTGGGCCTCGACGCCGGGGTAGCGCAGGCGGATCTCGTCCAGCACCGGGCGGCTGCGCTCCTCGGATCGCGCCGCGAGCACCACATTTCCGCCCCGCGCGGCCAGAGCCTCTACCAGTGCCCGGCCGATGCCGGAGTTGGCGCCGGTGACGAGAAAGGTCTTGCCGCCGAGAACGCCTGGACTCATCCGACCTAATGGCGGCGCTCGAACAGCCGTCGCTCGCCCAGCCGGCGGCGGTCACCGATTGCTCGGCGTTCGCTGTCCAAGAGCACGGGCTCCGGCGGCACCTCTTCGGGCGGCTGGTGGGGGAGCAAATCCCCCGTGTTCGGCAGCCGGACCAGCCAGGCGTCGCGAACGAGCTCTCCTGATTGCACCAGCGTGCTCACGGCTTCACCGAGCACGGTGAGCGGAAGACCGGTCAGCGAGGCCAGGGCATCCGGGGGCAAACCGGGTGAGCGGCCGGCCGGATGGCGTGTTACGGCGGCGAGCACCTGATCCCGGGCAGAGCCGGTCCGGCCGCTGGCAGTGTTATCCCCTTCCGGCCTGGCAAGCGCATCCAGGTTCGAGTGTCCGATCACCTGGGCAAGCTCGGGGCCGATGCGATGCGCCAGTGCTCGAGGGTCGGAGCTGAGGTGGGGGGACTGCGCAAGGGCATTCGTCAACAGTTCGGAGAGGGTGTGAATCAGCGAATTCGTCGGATCTCCACGCATCGCTCCGCCCGGCTGAAAGCTGGGACTGCGGAAGAGGTGCGGCATGCGAGTTCCCTGGAATCTTGTTGAACAGAGGGGATTCAAGGTTCGCGCCTCGCTCCACCTTCCGTCAAGTCGTTCCTGCCTCAGGGTCCTTCCTTCGCTCCGACCCACGACGCAGGCAGCTTCGTCCCGGCTCGCTCGTCATCCCATACGGCGCCGCTGATCCACCACCGCGTGCCGTCCCAGTACAGCATCAGGTAGTTGACCCCGCGTCCCAAAAGCGGCCCCTTGGCCGTATGGCGGGTTTCGTACACGCTGCGGACCTGCGCGACGTTGCCGAACCGCTCGATCCGATGGCCGATCTCGGTTTCGTAGAAACCATCCTTCACGAACTCGTCGTTGGTGCCTCGACGAAACTCCTCCGGCGTCATGACTTTCGGCACCGGCTTGCCGTCGCGCATGCTCATCGCCACGAACGTCGCGGCAGGCATGTACAGCGTGCTGTCCCGTCGCCACTGCCGTGGGGTACCCGGCGGTCCATTGATGACGTCGTAGTACGCGTTGACAATTGCCTGGATGGTACCCACGTCGGCAGGATCGGCGGGCGGCAGCTGTGCTTGTGCCGCCACGTGTCCCACACAGATCGAGATCGCTACCGCAGCCACCGACAGTGCCGAAGTAAGTCGCATGATGCCGTCCTTGCTATGAGGTTGACGAACGAGCGGTGTAGCGGGAGAGCCGCACAATCCTACGCGAATCAACACCGGATGGCGATCAGGCTGTGGCCGCGAGGCTCGACCGTTGACCCCGATGCTCTGCGCGACGCGTGGATAATCCCGTTAGTGCTCTGCGTGGTCGGCACTTACGTCGACCCTCCGCAGCGCGCCCATTTCTGGGCGCTGTTCCGACGGATGGCACGCTCCTTGAGAGTCGGCGCCGCGTCCCCTTCATCACACTCAAGAGCGATCAAGCCCATGGCCGTGCCGAACCCGACCGACCACTATGAGGTGCTACAGCTTTCGCCCCGGGCCGATCAGGCGACCATCCAGCGCGTTTTCCGGCTGCTCGCGAAACGTTTCCATCCGGACAATCACGAGAGCGGGGACGCGGATCGGTTCAAGCAAGTGATGGACGCGTTTCGGGTGCTGTCGAACCCCAGCCGTCGGGCCGAGTATGATGCCCAGTACGAGGAGCGCCGGGAAATGCGCTGGCGCGTCTTCGATCAACGAACCGCACATGACGATGTGGCCGCGGACTGTCGCCTGCGCGACGCGGTGCTCTCACTGCTCTACGCTGCTCGTCGCAACGATCCGGATCAACCCGGACTGGGCATGCTCGAGCTGGAGCGCCTCCTGGGCTGCCCCGAACAGCACATGAAGTTTCACATTTGGTATCTCAAGGAGAATGGCTGGATCCAGCGTCTCGAGAGCGGCATGCTCGCCATCACGGCGAGTGGGGTTGATCGGGTACTGGAGAGAGGTGAGCCTTCAAACACTGCGACCCCGCTGCTTACCCCGGTCCGCGGATCGCATATGGCGGCCTCGCGAAACGGCGCCGCATAGCCCTCGGGGCGGGCGAGAGGATTCTTCGTCCGCCGGTCTCCATGATGGCCCCGTCAACCCAAATTTCCCCCTTGCCAACGGGGTAGCTTGGGTCGTGCAGGTCCGTAGGACGGAGCGCAGCGCTGTAGGAGGGCGGCGGGGCAGGGACTCGATTCCGCGCGCGTCAATACCGAAGGGCCATGCTGCCCGCGTATTTCATCATGCTCCAGCGCATAAGGTTCCCGCGTGATCGGCGGGGCTCGTGGCCAACTCTAGTATTGGAAAGCACGTTCGTGCCGGGACGACGGGAAATTGCGCGGGGATTATGCCGCGCTGGACGAGGGGCGAAAATGGTATCCCACTGCCGCCTAATTAGGGGTTAGACGGACGCCACGGCTATGATCTTGCGCTCACTCGCTCAGACATACCGACTCGTTCTCGGAGGGCTCGGCCCGGCCCTGACAGCAGCAAGTGCGGCCGGCTGCCGGCAGGCGCAGAGTCAGATCCCTGCGCCTCAAGCGACGCAATCCGAATCTGAGCGTTGCGAGCAGTATCGCGGACGCATCCGAGCGCTTGCCGCCGACTCAGTCGCGCCTGGTACGATTCGTGGCCAAGCGACGCAACTACGTACCGGTGCGCCAGTCCCCAAGGCGACAGTTAGGCTCGACGACGCGCGCGGCGGTACCACCCAAACTGATTCCTCAGGCGCCTTCGCGCTTGAAGGCATCGAGCCCGGGCCGCACTATGTCCGCGTGCTGCACATCAGTTACAAGGGGTTACGAGCCGATTTCACCGTACCGGCTGAGCACGGGATTGCGGTGCGCGCAGAGCTTGCACCCGCCATGCTGGATGGGCCTTGCAGCGGCTTCGGAATCCAGGTGAACCCACCGGAGCGGTAGGGTCGCGGTTTCTGGGCGGCGCCGTCTAACCCACGCTTGCAGCTGACGGGCGCTTCTGCGCGGAGCTTCGCTCAGTGCTATCGGCCGCTGCCGGACAGCGGAACGTTGAATTCGGAGAGGGCGGGCGAGTCGCCCGCAGCTGAAGCGTAGACCGTTAGGCGGCAGGTCGAGAATCGCGAAGGTGAGCGAGCATAGATGTCCGTCTACCAAACAACTTTCGAGATCAACGCCCCGGCGAGTCGGGTCTGGCAAGTTCTGACGGGTTTCGAGCGGTATCCGGAATGGAATCCTCAGATTCTCTCGGCAAGTGGGCGTCTTGAGGTGGGAGGGAGAATCCGGCTGCGACTGGCTCTGCCTGCGAGACCAACGCTGGATCTCTCAGCGACCATCGAGGAGGTGCTGCCAGAGCGGCTCTTGACGTGGCGGGGCCATGTTGTGAGTCCATGGTTCTTCGAGGGCTACCGGAAGTTTGCGCTCCAGCCCATCGACGGCGGTCGCACCTCGGTCACGCATGTCGAGGATATTCACGGGTTCCTCGCGCCCTTGTTCTCAGTCGTGATGGGGGCTGCGGTCGCGAAGAGTCAGCAGATGCTCAATGCAGCCTTGCGAGCTCGCGCCGAGCGTACGCCGTAGGCGGGTGCGTGTTCCCGAGACTCAGGTGCGGTCTGCCGCCTAACCCGCGCATGCAGCCGACAGGCCGGGGTGGGCCGGCGCTCCGTCCGGGCGCGGCGCTCATCGTGGCCAAACAGTGGAAGCCTAGGTTTGTGCGGGCGGTAGGCTGAGCGCCTGCAGCTGATGCGCATCCGTTAGGCGCCAACGCAACGCGCTCGAGGCGGAGGAGTGACCGATAGCAAAGGCCCAAGATCGGGCGCGCAGGGTCATCGGGGGCGTGCTCGTCGCCCTGCTGTCGCCCCTGGTGCTCGCCTTCCTGGTGATTGTCGCGCCCATCATCATTGTCACCGCCGGCTACGATCGCTGGCGTCGCGCCCAGTTGCGCCGCGCGTTCGTTGCGCGCTGGGCGCCGTCGGGAAAAGACCTGTTGCTCGTGTATTCCGACAGTCCGCACTGGCAAGGCTATGTGGAGAGGCACTGGCTCCCGCAACTCGGCGCGCGCTCCGTGGTCCTTAACTGGTCTGAGCGGGCAGCCTGGCCGGAGCGATACCCCCTCGAGGCGGCAATCTTCCGCCGCTGGGCCGGGGATCAGGAATTCAATCCGATCGCGATTGTGTTGCCTGTCCGCGGGCCGGTCAAAGTGGT
>Ga0114129_10003211_pt1 | contig 22939 bp, 22 predicted proteins | sample RhiMetdeltSRZDD1_FD_80071 | JGI IMG/M metagenome (GOLD analysis project Ga0114129, IMG submission 80071) | Populus rhizosphere microbial communities from Tennessee, USA - Rhizosphere MetaG P. deltoides SRZDD1 (version 2) (version 2) | ecosystem: Host-associated > Plants > Roots > Rhizosphere >... | reverse complement strand
ACGATCCGTGGAGAGGTGGTGCGGCTGCGCGAACAGGTCTTAGAAACAGTCCGCAAGGGCTTCTCGCCCTCGTAGCAGCGTCTCCAAGTCTCTCTCCGCCCGCGGCTTGCGTGCGCTCTGCCGCCAGCACGTTTTTCCGTTGACAAACCCTTGCCAATTTGTTACTCTTCTTCTATTGAATCGCGCGGTACCGGAAACGGGTCGCGCGATTTTCTTTTTGGCCCCTTTCCTCCGGTCGTAACCTCTTCTCCGCGCGCCCCTTGGCCATCGCGCTCGCGCGTTCTCGCCTTCGTTTTCCGTCGCGGTCCGACCGCGCGAGCGCTATTTCATTGCGTTTCGTCTGCTTTCGGACGTCTCCGAAAGCTTCGAAGACCGGCGACTCGCTAGCGGGGGACCTTGCGGTCCCCCGCACCCCCTAGAATCCGGCCGCATGGCCGAGCCCGCGCCGAAGCTCTATCTGGTGGACGCGATGTCCAACATCCACCGGGCCTATCACGCGATCCAGCGGCTCTCGACGACCGCGGGCCGTCCGACCAACGCGATCTACGGCTTCGTCACGATGCTGCGCAAGATGCTCCGCGAGCACAGCCCCGACTACCTCGCGGTCGCCTGGGATGGACCGGAGAAGACGGTCCGCCACGAGGCCTACGCGGAGTACAAGGCCAACCGGCCGACCATGGCAGACGATCTCGCGACGCAGCTCCCGGCGATCCGCTCGATCCTCCAGGCGTATCGGATCCCGGTCCTGGAGCTGCCGGGCTACGAGGCGGACGACGTCATCGGGACGCTGTCGAAGAAGGCGTCGGCGATGGGCTTCGACGTCGTCATCGTGACCGCCGACAAGGACATGCTCCAGCTCGTCGGACCGCGGGTGCGCGTCTTCCACACCGGACGCGAGAAGTTCTTGGACGAGGCGGGGGTCCGGGAGTTCTTCGGGGTCGCGCCCGGCCAGGTTGCCGACGTGCTCGCGCTCATGGGCGACAGCGTGGACAACATCCCCGGGGTGCCGCGGGTCGGCGAGGTCACGGCCAAGAAGTGGATCGCGGACTACGGTGACCTTCCGACCCTTCTCGCCCGAGCGGACGAGATCAAGGGAAAGGTGGGCGAGAGCCTTCGCGAGCACCGGGAGGACGCGCTGATCTCCCGCCGCCTGGTCGAGATCCCGACGGACCTCGCGATTCCCTTCGAGCCAGACGCGTTCCGCTGCACGACCGCCGACGCACCGAAGTTGAGAGAGCTCTTCGTCGAGCTCGAGTTCCATTCTCTGGCCGCCGAGATCCACGACGAAGCGGCGGTGGCACCGGAGATCTCGGCGGTCCGCCGCAGGCCCGGAGAGCCTTTCGCTCTCGATGCTTCGCGGCCCCTCGGCGTCGCGCTTCTCCGGGCGAAGGAAACCGTCCTGCTCGCCGTCTCCGACGGCCAGACCGTCGAGATCGCCGAGGAATCGCGGGCGGAGATCGCCGCCCGCTGGCGCGCGCTCGACGGTTCGGGCCGGCCCGTCACGATCGCCGACGCCAAGCCTCTCGATGCGCTCCTCGCGCGCGAAGGCGGGGCCGTCGCGGCCGACGTCTTCGACGTCTGCCTGGCGCAGTACGTCCTTGCTCCCGGAGTCGGCAGCTCCGAGTTCGAGGTGATGGCCTTTCAGCGCCTCGGTCAGAAGGTCACGCCGAACAAGGAAGCGGGGATCGTGTCCTGCGCGCTGCCGGAGGGATACGCCGTCGAGACCGCCGACCGCTGGCTGGGAGAGCGAGCATCCGGCACCCTCGAGCTCGCCCGGCGCCTGCGCCCGGAGATGGAGAAGCGGCCGGCACTCGAGAAGATCTATCGCGACATCGAGCGCCCGCTGACACCGGTGCTGGCGCGGATGGAGCTCGCCGGGATCGCAGTGGACATTCCCTACCTCGCCGAGATGTCGGCGCGCATGGAGCGGGATCTGCGCGCGCTCGAGGAGCGGATCTGGCAGGAGGCGGGAGAGCAGTTCAACGTCAACTCCCCGGTGAAGCTCGGCCAGATCCTCTTCGAGAAAATGAAGTACCCGGTCGGCCGGAAGACCGCGAAGACGCGGGTGTCCTCGACGGGCGTCGAAGTCCTGAACGAGCTCGCCGAGCAGGGGTTCCCGATCGCGCGAATGGTCATCGAATACCGGGAGATCGCGAAACTGAAGGGCACCTACGTCGACGCCCTTCCGCAGCTCGCCGACGAGAATTCGCGCGTCCATTCCTCCTTCCACCAGACCGTCGCGGCGACGGGCCGGCTGTCCTCGTCCGACCCGAACCTGCAGAACATCCCGATCCGCACCGCGGCGGGCCGCGAGATCCGCCGGGCCTTCGTCGCGCCTCCCGGCAGCAAGCTGATCGTCGCCGACTACTCGCAGATCGAGCTGCGGATCCTCGCGCACCTCTCGGGCGACCAGAACCTGATCGCGGCGTTCGAGCGCGGCGACGACATCCACCGCGCGACTGCGGCGAAGATCTTCGGCGTCACGCCCGACCTGGTCAGCCAGGAAATGCGGTTCGCGGCGAAGCGGATCAACTTCGCGCTCCTCTACGGCATGGCGGCCTACACTCTCGGAAAGGACCTCGGCGTCCCGACCGCGGAGGCGAAGAGCTACATCGAGTCCTACTTTGCTCAGTTCCCGGCGGTGCGGGGAACTCTGGACGGGATCCTCGAAGAAGCGCGCTCGACGAAAGAGGTGACCACCCTGTTCGGCCGCGTGCGTCCGATCCCGGACATCCACGCCTCGAACGGGATGGTCCGCGGCAACGCGGAGCGCATGGCCCTGAATGCGCCGTTCCAGGGCTCGGCGGCGGACATCATCAAGATCGCGATGGTTCGCCTCGATCGTGCGCTCGAAGAGTCGGGCTCGCGCGCGCGCATGCTCCTCCAGGTTCACGACGAGCTCGTTCTCGAGGCTCCCGCCGGCGAGGTCCTCGAAGTTTCGGACCTGGTTCGCCGGGTGATGGAGGAAGCGGCGCAACTGAAGGTCCACCTCGCCGTCGAGCTGGGATCCGGGGACAACTGGCTCGAGGCGAAGTGACCTGCGTCACATTTCGCTATACTTCGCGCTCATCTCGATGAGTCGGCGGATTTTCTCTCTTCTGACGCTCGCCGCCGTGCTCACGCTTGCGGCGGGGATCGCGCGCGCCCAGGAGCGCGACGTCTCGCCCACGCCCGCGCCGACTGCTCCGCCGGCGGCGACTTCTCCCCCTGCGCCGCCTCCCGAGACCACTCCAGTCCCGTTGACTGCCCCGGCGGCCGCCCCGACGAGCGCGGTTCCCCCCACCGCCGCCACTCCCGCGCCGCCGGCTGCCGCCGTCACGCCGGCTCCTCCTCCGGCCACGCGAATCACCGACTCCGCGGTCGTCGCCATCCTCCAGGCGCCGGCGGAGAACCCTTTCGGCATCGCCGCCGAGGTCCCCGCGGCGCTCCCCCCGAAGCTCAACTTCGCCCAATCGGTCGTCCCCGCCGCGGAGTACGTCTCGGCGCGAGTGGACGCGGCCGGCAAACCGATGGGGCTGAAGCAGGAGCGCGACCCGATTCCATCGCTGGCGGGCGAAGCCCAGAAATCGCTCGCCCGATGGACGTTTGAACCGGCGCGACGCGGTTCCGAGAACGTCGAGACCTGGGCGTCTCTGAGACTCGATCTCCAGGTCGAGATCGACGCGCCCCGCTCGGTCCAGGCCAACCTCTCTCCCGTGACGCCGTCGACCGCGATTCCCCGTCCGCTCGCGTGGCCTTCCGACGAAGCCTGGCTGGAGACCCGCAAAGGGGCGGCTCCCGCCGGAGGCGTGGCGATCGACGCGGTGGACTCGCCGCCCTTGCCGAAGAAGACGCCGTGGACGGCGGATTCGTACAAGGGACCGTTTTCCGCCAGGTTCTGGGTCAAGGTGAGAGCGAATGGGTCGGTCGAGAAAGCGATCCCGCTCGAAGCGACGGATCCGATTCTCATCGGGTACCTGCGCCGCGCGATGTCCACCTGGACGTTCCGACCCGCGCAGGCGCACGGAACGCCTGTCGACGCCTGGAACGAGCTGTCCCTCTCGGGTCAGGTCACATACAAGGTGGAGTTGAAGCCGATCGCGTCGCTACGAAGGAGCCTGGCCGGCTCGTAGTCTGCTCGGAGACCGGATCCCCCCCGCTCCGGCGCAACGCCTGCGCGCCGGGTTCGCCGGCGAGCTCGTTCGCGCCCGGCTCCACAAAGGTCTCCTTGCTCGGGTCCTGACATCGCTCGCCCGCGCCGATGCGATCGTCTTCGGCCGGCGGGTGTTCCTCTCCCCGGAGGGAGCGGCTCTCGTCTTTTCGGATGCACCCGACGGCGCGCGCCTTCTCGCCCACGAGTTGACGCACGTGCGGCAATACCGCCGCGCCGGCGCCGCCGTCTTTCTCGGAAGCTACGTCGGAGAGTATCTGGGACGCCGGCTCGCGGGCGCGCGACACGCGCAGGCGTATTGCGAGCTGTCCTTCGAGCGCGAGGCGGAGAAGGCCCGGCTGGCTCTTGAAGACATTTCGGACGTCGACGATTGTTCGACCGGTTCCGGTCAGGACGAAGCGCCCTGGCGCCGCAGCAGATCGTCGAAGCGCGGGTCGCCGCGGATCGAGTCGAAAAAGGGATAGACCGGAAGCGGCATCATGAAACTCGCACGATAGGCGAAGGCCTTCTCCAGCCACTCGAAACTTCCATCGACGTCGCCGAGCGCCAGGTGGAGCTGAACCATGGTGACCATGGGCACGTAACCGGTCTTTGCGCGCTCGTCCATCTGCGCAAGCAGCCTCTTCGCCTCTGCGGTGTCGCCGCCAAGAGCGCGCGTCATGGCCAACCCGGACCGCATCGTCGGGCTGCCACTCGTCAGCTGCGCCCCCTTCTCGAAGGCTTCCGCCGATTCGCTCCAGCGGCCCTGCGCCTGGCGAACGAGCCCGAGCCACAGGTAGGCCTGAGCGAAGTTCGCGTCCATCTCGAGCGTCCGAAGAAGCTGTTCGGCCGCCTCGTCGTAGCGCCGCGCGCAGTAGAACGCCCAGCCGTAGTCGCAGTTGATGATGAGCGACAGCGGATCGATTTCGAGGGCCTGACGGAACTGCGCGAGCGATTCTTCGGACCGTCCCCTCGCGGAGAGAAGGAATCCATAGAAGTGGTGCGCCTGCGCGGAGCTCGGGTTCAGCTGGATCGCCCGGCGGAACTCCTCCTCCGCTCCGCCCCACTCCCAGTCGATGAGACGCGCATAGGCGAGTGAAGTGTGCCCCTCGGCGAGCGCGTCGTCGATCTCGAGCGCCTTCACGGCGGCGGCCTTCGCCTTCGGATAGGCATCGCGCGGCGGCAGCGCGGCGTAGCGGTCCATGCCGAGCATCGCGTAGCAGTCGGAAACGCCCGCCCAGGCGAGCGCATACGTCGGGTCCTTCCCGATCGCCTCCTGAAAGTATTCGAGCGCCTTCTTGAGATTCGGGACGGTCGACTTGTTCCAGTGAAACCGTCCCTTGAGGTAGAGCGGATACGCCTCCCGGTCGGCTTCGTAGCGCTTCGAGAGCCGCTTCTTCTGCTCCGGCTCGAGCGTCAGCTTCAGGTTCGTCGTGATCTCCTGCGCGATCTCCTGCTGCACCGCCAGGAGATCGCCGATCGGCCGCTCGTAGCGCGCTCCCCAGAGCCGCCACCCGTTGCCCGCGTCCGCGAGCTCCACGTGGATCGCGAGGCCGGCGCCCCGCTGCGTCACGCGTCCGGAGAGAACCGTTGCCACACCAAGCTCCCTCCCGACCTGCTGCGGGTCCGCATCTCCGCGGTAACGGAACATCGTGCTGCGCGCCATGACGCGCAGCTTGCGAAGCTGTGAGAGGCCGTTGATGAGGGTCTCGGTGATCCCCTCCGTCAGGTACTCCATTTCCGGATCGCCGCCCGGGTTGACGAACGGCAGAACCGCGAGCGACTTGACGCGCGGGGCGCGCCGGGTGGCGGATCGGACGCCGCTCTTCGCCACGATCGTCGGATCCGAAGCGCCCGCGGACGCGAGGTCGGTGAGCAGCGGCGCGAGCTCGGCCGCCGACGCGAATCGGCGCGCCGCGCTCTTTTCCAGGCACCGCGCGACAACGCGGTCGAGCTCCGCGGGAACGTCCGGGCTCTCGCGGGACGGAGGGGCCGGATCGTCCCGAAGGATCGCCGCCATCCGATCCAACGCGCTCGATCCCGTGAACGCGGGCCGGCCGGTCAGCATCTCGTGGAGCACGCAGCCGAACGCGAAGATGTCGCTCCGCGGCTCGGCGGACTCCCCCCGCACCTGCTCGGGAGACATGTATCCGACCGTGCCGAGCACGGTCCCGGGACGCGTGGGATCCGGCGTGGTCGGCGCCGACGTCGCTCCTTCTTCCGAATCGTCGCGGACCCATCGCGCGAGCCCGAAGTCGAGGATCTTGATCCGGCCTTCCGAGGTCAGGAAGACGTTGTCCGGCTTCAGGTCCCGATGCACGATTCCGCGCGAGTGCGCGGCCGCGAGACCCTCCGCGAGCGCGGCGCCCAACTCGGCGGCCTTGCGCCACGGGAGCGCCCCCGACGCGAGCGCCGCGCGCAATGTCTGCCCGCGGAGGAGCTCCGTGACCGCGAAGGAGACTCCCCGGTCCGCGCCGAAGTCGTAAATCGCGAGCAGGTTCGGATGAGAGAGCGCCGCGATGGCGCGCGCCTCGCGATCGAAACGCGCGAGCGCGTCGGCATCGCCGGAAAGCTCTTCGGGAAGGACCTTGATCGCGACCTCGCGGCCGAGGCGCAAATCCCGCGCGCGGTAGACCTCGCCCATCCCGCCGGCGCCGAGCGGCGCGAGAACCTCGTAGCGATCGAGGAGAGTTCGCGAGACCAGGGTCACGCGCCGGAACGTTTACCACGAGACGAGCGCCTCCGACTACCTCGGCAGGATTTCCCTCCGGTCGCCGACCCGCCGGGTGACCTTCTCGGCGTCTAAGTACTCGAGGAGCGGGATCGCGAGCTTGCGGGAGAGCCCGAACATCTCCTTGAACTCGGCGATCTCGACGCCGGACTTGCCGGAAGCCCGCAGGCGCGAGACGACGCCGTCGACCGCCTCGCGCGCGATGAGCCATCCTCCCGGGAGGCGGACAATCGCTCCCCGCTTGACCAGATAGCCGATCAATCCCTCGACAACCTTCTGGCGATGCTGGACCACCTGCGTGACTTCGGCGGGCGAGGGAGGCGACAGGCCGCGCTCGCGGAACACGTCCGCGATCCGCTCGGAGAGCTCGCGCTCGCGACCGACGAGGTCGTCGCGGCCGGGAGCGCGCGCCTCGTCGCCGACCGTCGCGAACGCGCCACGCTCGACGAGAGCCGCCTCGACGGCCTCCGCCCAGGGCGGGTCAGCTGCCGGAAGCAGGCGCGACAGCAGCGTGCGCCGGGGCATGCCCACCGCGCCGGTTCCCGATTCGAGATAAAGCGTGATCTCTCGCCGCGCCTTCTCGACGAGGGCGGCGAGGGCCCGCTCGGACAGGTACCGCTCGGGAGATCGCCGCAGGACGTGGATGCGGCCACCCTCCCGCGAAGCCGCGAGCGCGGCGCGCACCCGCGCGGCCGGCACGCCGGCGCGCGGAGCGAGCTCGTCTTCCGAAACGCCGCCTTCGCGAGCCTGTTCGATCCAGAGCTCGAGCTTCTCTCCGAGCGACGCGCTTTCGAGCCGATCCAGCAGGTCGCTCACTTCGGACGCCCGCCTCCGCCCGAGAGGCGGCGAAAGCGGGTCGAGGACGATTCCTCCGCCGATCGTCGTGACCGGAGACAACCGCCGCAGGACGAAGCGGTCGCCCGGCACGGACGCGACCGGCGAAGAGAGGCGGAGCTGCGCCCGCGCCGATCCGCCCGGCTCGATCGGCCCGGCTTCCAGGACGCGGACAAGAGCCCGGGCCTCCGAAGAGAAGTGGTGAAAGGAGAGACGGTCGCCGCTCGCGACGGACGGCGACGTCCCGAGCAGGTCGATGCGGACGGTCAGGAGCGCGCTCGTCGCGAAGGCGCCCGGCGTCGCCAGCATCTGACCGCGCTTCAAATCCGACAGCTCGACTCCCGCCAGATTCGCGCTCACCCGCTCGCCCGCGCGCGCTTCTGCGGTCTCGCGGCCGTGCACCTCGATCCGGCGGACGCGGACGGTTCGCCTCCTGGGAAGAAGGTCGAGCTTCTGTTCGCGCGAGATCGTTCCGGAGACGAGGCTGCCGGTCACGACCGGCCCGAAGCCCGCGATCGAGAACGCGCGGTCGATCGGAAGTCGAATGCCGCGCGACTCCCTTTCGACTTCGGCGTCACGGCCGGCGAGCCGGACGATCGCGCGCTTCAGCTCCTCGAGCCCTTCGCCCGTGCGCGCGGAGACCGGGACGATCTCGGCGTCCCCGAGAGCGGATCCGCGCGCCAACTCGCGGACGTCCGCCGCGGTGATCTCGACGAGCTCGGGCGCCACGCGGTCCGTCTTCGTCACGGCGACGACGCCGCGGCGGATTCCGAGCATTCGAACGATCTCGAAGTGCTCACGCGTCTGCGGCATGACCGACTCGTCGGCCGCGACGACGAGAAGCACCGCATCGATGCCGCCGGCTCCCGCGAGCATGTTCCGGACGAAACGCTCGTGACCCGGAACGTCGACGAACGAGACCCGGACGCCTTCCCACTCGGCGTGGGCGAACCCGAGGTCGATCGTGATGCCGCGACGCTTCTCCTCGGGCAGCCGGTCGGTGTCGATGCCGGTCAAGGCGCGAACCAGGGCGGTCTTGCCGTGATCGATGTGACCGGCGGTTCCGACGAGGAAGCGATCCACGGCGGAAGGCTACAGCGATGGTAGCCTTTTCCGCATGCGCGCCGCGATCGAGAGCGACTTGAAGCAGGCGCTCAAGGCCGGCGAGAAACGACGGGTCGCGACTCTGCGGCTGCTGCTCTCGGCGTTCCAGAACGAGAGGATCCACGCGGGACGCGAGCTCACCGACGAAGAGGCCGAAGTGGTCATCCGGCGAGCCGTCAAGCAGCGCCGCGAGGCGATCGAGCAGTACACACGCGGCAATCGCGAGGACCTCGCGCGCGGCGAGGGCGAGGAGCTCGCGATCCTGGAGGCATACCTTCCCGCGGGCCTGACCGAAGAGGAGGTCGAGGCGGCGATCCGCGACATCATCCGGGAAAAGGGGTATTCCACCGCGCGCGAGGCCGGGCTCGTGATGAAGGACCTGATGGCTCTCCACCGCGGGCGCGTGGATGGCAAGCGCGCCCAGGAGATCGCGCGCCGGCTGCTCCAATGATCGCGCATTCGAAGGATTCGCCGGGACGCCCCGGGGTCAACGAGGTCGAGATCAAGCTGCCCGTTGCCGATCTGGCGAGAGTCCGGGAGAAGCTTCGCGCGAGCGGAGCCCGGCTCGTCTCACCCCTCCACTTCGAATCGAACGACCTCTACGACGACGATGAGGGAACACTCGCGAAGGCCGGCTGCGTGCTGCGGATCCGCAGGACGAGCGCCGACGCCGGGGCGGTCCTGACGTTCAAGGGCCCGGCGCGTTTCCATGCGGGTACGAAGACCCGGGAAGAGCGCGAGACGGAGGTATCCAATCCGTCCGAACTCGAGCGCATCCTGAACGCTCTCGGGCGGCGGCCGCGCTTCCGCTACGAGAAGCGGCGGGAAGAGTGGTCGCTCGACGAGTGCGTGATCGCGCTCGACGAGACCCCGATCGGATCGTTCGTCGAGGTCGAGGGCGATCCCGCAGCCATCCGCCGCGTAGTCCACGAGCTCGCCTTCGATGCGTCGGAATCCCTGCCGTACTCCTATCCCGAGCTCTATGCCCGCCGGAGGCGGGAGGACGGCTCGCTTCCGCCCGACATGGTCTTCGCGAGCACCGCCGGCCTTCCCGGGACGAACCGTTGAAAGCGATGCTCCTCGCGGCCGGCCGCGGAACTCGGTTCAAGCCGGTCACGGAAGCCATCCCGAAGGCGCTCTTCCCGTTCTTGAACGTCCCGCTCGTGCGAACGCACCTCGCCCGACTCGGCAGGGCGGGCGTGTCGGAGGTCGGCGTCAACGTCCATCACCTGCCAGAGGCGATGCTCGAGAGCATTCGGGCTCTCCCCGCCGGCTCACCGAAAACCCGGCTTTTCCACGAGCCGGAAATCCTCGGGACCGCCGGCGCGCTTCGAAACGCGGCGGACTTCCTGTCCGGAGAGGATTTCCTGCTCGTCAACGTCGACGCCGCGCTCGAGCCGGACTTCCCGGCGCTCCTGTCGCGCCATCGCCAGACCGGACGCGCCGTCACTCTCCTCGTCACGGAAAACAACGAGCCGGCGCGATTCACGCCGCTCGCGGCGGAGGGAGACCGCATCGTGTCGTTCGGAAAAGGCTCCGCCTGGCCTCTCGTCTACACCGGCGTCTGCGCTCTCTCTCCCCGCGTCCTTTCCCGCATTCCGGCCGGGCAGAAGTCGCTCGTCGACGACCTCTGGCAGCCCCTCTTGGACGCCGGAGAAGAGATCGGATGGATTCTGCACGACGGACCCTTCTCCGACCTCGGCACGCCGCGAGACTTCCTTCGCGCGACGCGCCAGGCCCTCACCCGCGGCGGACCGTTCCCTCCGGAGAGCGGCATGTTCGATGCGCCGACACGCATTCTTTCCAGGATCCCCCTCCGGGGGTTCGACGGTGTTTCGACGGTCGTTGGCCGAGCCTCGATCGGAAAAGGCGCGCGGTTGATCGAGAGCGTCGTGTGGGACGGCGTCGAGATCGGCGCCGGCGTTGATCTCAAGGACTGCGTCGCCGCCGGCGGGCGAGTGCCTCCGGGCGCGGCCTTCCGCGACGCCGTTCTGTGGGCGGCGCCGAAGGAAACGGTGACAGCCTATCCGCTGTCGGCTAGCGCCTGACCTTCTCATCTTCTCCAGCTCTTCTCGCCGCGGACGAAGTAAAGGGTGTGAATCTTCGCGGTTCTTCCGAATACCCGGACGACCGCCATGCGGTTCCGGCCATCCCAGAGATAGATCGAGCCCGGCGTGCTCTCGCCGACGGGAGAGAAGGAGCAGAGATCGGAGTTGTTGAAGCGGATCGGATCGTCCAGGCGATCGAGCTTGCTGCCGGGACTCGCCGGATCGGGAACCGGGGAGTCCCGCAGGATTCCGGGTCGCACGTCCGCTCGGAGCCAGGGAATCGTGAGGCCGAGCGATCGGTCGACGCCGGACGCGATTTCCGAGGTGCGCACGCCGTTCCCGTTTCCGTCGCGGTAGAGCGCCCATTCGTAGCGCCCTCCATCGTTCCGAAACTTCAAGGCGACGGCCACCCCTCTCGTCAACGCATAGGTGCGGGCCCGAAAGAACGCGCCGGCGAGCTCCGCGGCAGCCGAGCGGATCGCCAGAGAAGCCTGGAGCTGAAAGGCGCCGGCCGCCGTTGCCGTCACGAGCGCCGCGCTCAGGGCGAGAGCCACGACGAGCTCGAGCGACGAGAATCCGCGGCGCAAGGAAAGCCCGGGACCGCTTTCGCGGACCCGGGCGGGCACGATCGTCACCGTCCCTTGCCCGCGGGGACGGAGGCCGGAGCGGACTTGGGAGCGGGCTTGTTTTTGGCGGGAGCGGGGCCTTCCCGTTTCCGGGCAGATCCCAGGCGAACCTTTGCGGCGAGTGTGGTGGGGCCGCTCACGGCGACGTAGGGCTTCAGGGTCAGAAACATCTTTTCGCCGATTCCCTTGACCTCCATGAGGCCCTCGGGCCTGGCGAATGGTCCATGGGACTTGCGGTAATCGAGAACGCGCCCCGCGACCTTCTCCCCGATCCTCGGGAGGAGAGCGATCTGAGTCGCGGAGGCCTGGTTGATGTTGACCTTTCCACCGGCCGCGGGCGCACCCGGGTCGTCCGCCTTTAAACCGGCGGCGGAAGAAAGGAGAAGGACGGCGGCGAGAAGCGGGCCCGGCATTCTACGATGAGCCGCGCCGCTCGCAGAAGGTGATCGTTGCAGAGATCGAGTCGTCATTCGAAAACTCCTTTGCGGTTTCGGGATGGGTCGGCGAGAAAGTCTTCCGGGTCTTCGTCCTCATCGAGCTTTCGCGATCAGGCGTTCTCCATTGGCACCTCCTGGGTTTTTTCGAGCGTGAGCCATCGCGAGAAGCGTGCCGCGCATCGCGCCTCGCGGAACCTCTCTGCCGAAAGGCTTTCGCGTGAGCGCGGACAGCCAACGCCCAGTGTGGGAGGAAAGAAAACTGTCGGGTCGGTCAAGGAGGACGAGCGGAATTCGCTGACCTGGAAGGACTCGCGCACGAGGAAAGAGAGGTTGCCACCTGACCGGGGTTTTGGCGGGCCGGTCCGCGGCGCCGATAGACTCCTCCCGTGACGGACCGGGAGATCGTCGTCGGCGTATCGGGAGCGTCGGGCGCATCGTTGCCCCGCCGCTTCGTGGAGCTCGCCGCCCGCTCTCCCGGGATCGCGCGGCTGCACCTCGTTTTTTCGGAATCGAGCCTCCTCGTCGCCCGCAGCGAGCTCGACGCCGCGTTTAACACCCCGAAAGAGTGGGTTGCCGCTCTCGAGCTCCCCCGCGAAACAGCGCGCCGCATCGTGCTCCACGGCAACGACGAGGTGGGAGCGACCATCGCGTCCGGGTCCTATCCGGTCGCGGGAATGGCGGTCATTCCGTGCAGCGCCGGGACGCTCGGCGCAATTGCCAACGGAATCTCGCGCGACCTCCTCCAGCGGGCGGCCGACGTCTGTCTGAAGGAGCGGCGCCCCCTCGTTCTCGCGTTTCGCGAATCCCCTTATTCGCTCGTTCACGTCGAGAACATGCGGCGGGTGACGCTCGCGGGCGCGATCGTGGCCCCTCCGACTCCGGCGTTTTACGTGAAGGATCCCTCGATGGCGAGGTTCCTCGACGCGTGGTGCGCTCGCGTCGCGCGGTTTCTTGGCATCGAGCTCCCCGGAGCGGAATTCCGATGGACCGGAACGGACCAGCGAACCAAGAGCCCGCGTCGGCCGTGATGAGCCGGTCGCGCGGAGTCGCGAGTCCGCTCCGGACGACGCTCGAAATGATCCGCGTCTCGCACACGATCTTCGCGCTGCCATTCGCGATCCTTTCGGCCGTGCTCGCCGCGGGCGGCTGGCCCGCTAGGCCCACGCTCGCAAAGATCCTCGTCGCGATGGTCGGTGCACGCAGCGCCGCAATGGCGCAGAACCGCCTTGCCGACCGGGAGCTCGACGGCATGAACCCGCGCACCGCTTCGCGCGCTCTGCCTGCGGGAATGCTGTCGGTCGGCTACGTGCGCGCGTTCCTCTTCGTATCGGTGGGCGTCTTCCTGCTCGCAGCGGCGAGCCTCAATCGTCTGACATTTCTGCTGGCGCCGGTCGCACTCGCCGTCCTCTTCCTTTACTCGTACACGAAGCGGTTCACCGCGCTGTGCCACCTCGTGCTCGGCCTCTGTCTCGCGATGGCGCCCGTCGGCGCGTGGATCGCGGTCCGCGGAGAGATCGGCGCACCCGCCGTCTTGCTGGGCCTTGCCGTTCTCTTCTGGACCGCCGGCTTCGACGTCATCTATGCGCTGCAGGACGAAGCGCACGACCGTCGCGTCGGCCTCCACTCGATTCCGGCGCGACTCGGTAGCCGGAACGCCCTCGCGATATCCGCCGTCTTCCACGTCGCGATGATCGTCTTCCTCGTCGTCGTCTGGCGGGCGACGGGCGGCGGCTGGCTGTTCGCCGCAGGAATCGCCGCGACTGCCGCGGCGCTCGTCTATCAGCACGCGATCGTGAGACCCCACCACCTGAAGCGCGTCGACGCGGCGTTCTTCACGGCCAACGGATTCGTTTCGGTGGTCCTCGCCGTCTGCGGGGTCGCCGACGTGCTCGCCCGGTAGCTGCTCTAGAATCCGCGCCGATGCCGATCCCGTCCGAAGGCGATCTGACCCTGCGTCACGTGGCTGTCGATGGGCCGATCGGCGTGGGCAAGACCTCGCTCTGCGAAATGCTCACGCGGCGCTTCCACGGCACGAAGATCCTCGAGGACGTCGACAATCCCTTCCTTGCCGAGTTCTACAGGAAGAAGAAGGGATCGGCGTTTCAGACGCAGCTCTTCTTTCTCCTCTCGCGATATCAACAGCAGAGGGAGATCGCTCAGATCGACCTCTTCACGGAGCTCGTGGTCGCGGACTACCACTTCCCCAAGGACAAGATCTTCGCGTACCTGAACCTCGACGACTCCGAGCTCCTGATCTACGACCGGCTCTACTCGCTCCTCTCCGAATCGGTGGCAAAGCCGGACCTCGTGATCTTCCTGCAGGGATCGCTCGAGACGTGCATGAAGCGGATCAAGAAGGCCTCACGCGGATTCGAAAAGGGGATCACGCCCGAGTACATCGCCCAGTTGATCGAGGCGTACAACTATTACTTCTACCACTACGACGAGACGCCGCTCTTGGTCGTCGACACGAACGAGATCGACTTCGTCAACCGGCCCGCCGACTTCGATGATCTGGTCGCGCAGATCCGCCGCGCCAAGAAAGGCATGCAGTACTACATTCCGGCGGCGAGCAAATAAAAAGGGGGGGTCAGGTATTCACTGATCGCCGCGCTGGCCGCTGAGCCGAGCTGGTCTTGCCACTTCGCCGCGCGAAGTGGCAAGTGGAGACCTGACCCCTCCCTGTGGCCTAGCAGGCAATGTGGCAAGTGGAGAACTGATCCCCTGCTCTGCAACGAGCTACCGGACAACCCATATAATTGAGTTCCGCCCTCATCGGCGGCGATCCCGGTTTTTCGGGACGTCGACCGAAAGGAAAGGAGCGCGACATGCCGACCCTCTCGGAAACCTCCCCCTTGACGATCCCTCTCCTCGTCGCGGCAAAAGGCGGGGAGAAGATCGCGATGCTGACGGCGTACGACGCCCCTTCCGCGGCGCTCCTCGATGCCGCCGGTGTCGACGTTCTCCTCGTCGGCGACTCCGTCGAAATGGCGATCTACGGGGAGCCGAACACGCTCTCCGCGACGATGGACTCGATGATCCGGCACTCGCGGGCGGTCTCCCGTTCCGTGAAGCGCGCCGTCGTCGTCGGCGACATGCCGTTTCTCTCCTACCAGACGGACACCGGCCGCGCCGTCGAGAACGCCGGCCGCTTCCTGGCGGAGGGCGGGTGCGCCGCGGTCAAGCTCGAAGGGGGGACTCGCAGCCTCCCCGCGATCGAGGCGATCCTCACCGCCGACATCCCCGTGATGGGCCACGTCGGCTTGACGCCGCAGTCGTTCCACAAACTGGGGGGCTTCAAGGTCCAGGGGCGCGAGCCGGGGAGCGCTCGGGAAATCCGCGAGGACGCGAAGGCGCTCGCCGACGCGGGGTGTTTCGCCGTCGTGCTCGAATGCGTGCCCGCGCCCCTGGCGGCGGAGATCACGCACGAGATCGCGATTCCCACGATCGGGATCGGCGCGGGCGCCGACTGCGACGGTCAGGTCCTCGTCTTCCACGACGTGATGGGTTTGACCCGCGACCTGCGCCCGCGTTTCGTCCGGCGTTACGCGGACCTCTCGAGCGTCATCGAGGAGGCCGCGAAAGCCTTTACGAGGGACGTGAAGAGCGGCAGCTTTCCGAGCGCGGAGGAGTCGTACGCGGGAGGCAAGGCGGCGCTGCGGCGGGTGTACTAAGCGACCGCAGGCGGTCGCGCATGGAAACGGTCCGCGAAGTCCCGCCGCTCGCCGACCGCGTCCGCCGGGCGCGCGCTTCCGGTCTAACGATCGGCTTCGTGCCGACGATGGGCGCGCTTCACGAGGGACATCTCTCGCTCGTGCGGCTCGCGCGGCAGGAGTCGGCTTTCACCGTCGTTTCGATTTTCGTCAACCCGCTGCAGTTCGGGGCGAACGAGGACCTCGCGCGCTATCCCCGGAGAGAGGGAGACGACGCCGCCGCGCTCGCGCGGGAGGGCGCAGACGTCCTTTATCTCCCGGACCCGGCCGCGATGTATCCGGCGGACTTCTCGACCTCCGTCGAAGTCCGCGGCGTCTCGGAGAGAGGCGAAGGCGAGATCCGGCCAGGTCATTTCCGCGGCGTCGCGACGGTCGTCGCGAAGCTCTTTCTCCAGGTCACGCCGGACGTCGCCGTCTTCGGCCAGAAAGACCTCCAGCAGGTTTCGGTCGTTCGCCGGATGATCCGTGACCTCGACTTTCCCATCCGCCTGGTCGTGGGCTCGACGGTCCGGGAGCCGGACGGTCTCGCGATGTCCTCACGCAACGCGTATCTCTCGCCCGACGATCGCCGGCTCGCCGCCGCGTTTCCCCGAGCGCTCGTCGAGGGCCGCGACCGGGCCGCCCGGGGAGAGCGTGATGCGGCGACCCTGACGGAGAGCGTCCGGCGGGAGCTCGAGGCTGCGGGCCTCCCTGCCGATTACGTCGAAGCGGTCGATCCGGAAACGATGGCGCCCGTCGCGGTCGCCGCGCCCGGAACCGCGCTCGTCGCGGCCGTGCGGATCGGGAAGACCCGGTTGATCGACAACGTCCTCGTTCCTTGACGGCGCGCGGCCGAAGCGACAGGATCGGCGCGTGGCGACCGATGTTTCTCTCGAGAGTCCCACGGCCGGGACCGCTTCCGATCCTTTCGTTCTCGGCGGCCGGACCTTCACCTAACGCCTGAACATCGGGACCGGAAAGTACTCGTCTTTCGAGCAGATGAGGAACGCCCACCGCGAGTCGGGCGCGGAAATCGTCACGGTTGCCGTACGCCGGATCAACCTCGACCGCACGCGCGAATCGATGCTCGATTACATCCCGCCGGAGATGACCCTCCTTCCGAATACGGCGGGCTGTTACAACGCGGACGACGCGGTCCGCACGGCGCGCCTCGCGCGCGAGGTGGGACTGTCCCACTGGATCAAGCTCGAGGTCCTGGGCGACGAGCGCACTCTCTGGCCCGACAACGCCGCACTTCTCGAAGCGACGCGGACGCTCGTCCGCGAAGGGTTCGTCGTCTTCCCCTACACCTCCGACGACCCCGTCGTTTGCCGGCGGCTCGAGGAGGAAGGCGCCGCCGCGGTGATGCCGCTCGGAGCGCCGATCGGCTCCGGGCTGGGGATCCAGAACCCGAACAACATTTCGATCATCATCGAGCACGCAAAGGTGCCCGTCATTGTCGACGCGGGCGTCGGCACCGCGTCGGACGCCTGCATCGCGATGGAGCTCGGCGCGGCCGGCGTCCTCATGAACACCGGCATCGCCGGAGCCGAGGACCCGGTCCGGATGGCGCGCGCGATGCGGCGGGCGGTCGCCGCGGGGCGCGACGCTTTCCTCGGGGGGCGGATCCCGCGCAAGCGCTACGCGACGGCGTCGTCGCCCGTGGAGGGTCGCCCGGGAAGCTGAGAACGACGCGCCCGCCTGCAAACGCGCTGCTTTTGCAAATCGTCCGACTTTGGTCGTACGACTTTCCCCTACAAGAAACCCCTTGCAAAGCCTTGCGAGCGCGTGCTACTTTGCGCCAACTTTTAGGAATACCCCGCACACCCGGCGCCATCACTATGTTTTCTCATCCCCCATCCGTTCGCCCTTGCGGGGAGGCGTACGCGCGCTCGAAAGGGGGTTGGTCCTAGAGAGATCATCGTCCCGGCTGCTGCCGGGTTTCGCGAATCGTTGTTTCGAGTTTTATTGATGTGAAGCGCGAGAGCGCTTCCGAAGAGGGTAATACCCAGGAGATCGGCAAAGTCAAATGATGCAGCAATACACGGACAAGAACCTCACCTGTGTGGATTGTGGTTCGACGTTTCTTTTTTCGGCGGACGATCAGGAGTTCTACGCCCGCAAGGGTTTCACCAACGAGCCGAAGCGGTGCAAATTGTGCCGCGACAAGCGCAAGTCGGCCGCGGGTGAGGGCCGGGAGCGGACGCTCTACGACGTCACCTGCGACGGCTGTGGCAAACAGACGCAGGTCCCCTTCAATCCGACCAACGGCAAGCCCGTTTACTGCCGCGAGTGCTACTCGGCCCGGCGGGCGCAGGCTTACTGATTCCGGTTCCATCTGACGAACGAAGCCCCGGCGACGCCGGGGCTTTTTTCTTGCTATCTTCCCGCCGTCTTGAAGCCCGTTCGCTCCGGCCCCGGACTCCTCGAAGCGATCGGATCGACGCCCCATGCGGAGCTTTCACGGTTCTCCGCCGGCGCGGCGCGAATCTTCGCCAAGCTCGAGTTCCTGAACCCGGGGGGCAGCGTCAAGGACCGCATCGCGCGGTCCATGATCGAGGACGCGGAGGCGCGCGGCCTCCTCTCGCCGGGCGGGACCATCGTCGAGCCGACCTCCGGGAACACCGGGGTCTCCCTCGCGATGATCGCCGCGGTGAAGGGATACCGCTGCATCGTGGTCATGCCGGAAGGCTACGGACGTGTCAAAGCGAAGCTGATGGAGGCGCTCGGGGCGGAGGTGGTCCGCACGCCGACCGGCGAGCTGATGAGCGGAGCGATCCGCCGCGCCGAGCAGATCGCTCGCGAGACCGGAGCGTTCCTTCCGAACCAGTTCGCGAATCCGATCAACCCGCTGACGCACTACGAGACGACGGCGCCCGAGATCTGGGCCGAGCTCGGCGAGTCGATCGACGCGTTCGTCGCCGGCGTCGGCACGACCGGGACGCTCACCGGAGTCGTGCGCTTTCTCCGGGAGCGTCTCCCCAAAGTTCTGCGCGTCGCGGCGGAGCCTCAAGGCTCGATCCTGGGCGGCGGCAAGCAGGGTCCGCACCAGGTCGAAGGGATCGGCCTCTCCTTTTTTCCGCCGATCCTCGATCGAAGCGTGATCGACGAGGTCCTGCTCGTCTCCGACGCCGAGGCGTTCGAGACGTGCCGCGCGCTCGCGAGGGAGGAGGGGTTGCTCGTCGGGGGCTCTTCGGGCGTCGCGGCCGCGGCGGCGCTCCGGATCGCCCGCCGGCTCGGCCCCGGCAGGACGGTCGTCACCGTGTTCCCCGATGGCGCCGAACGGTACCCGGAGCAAGGAATCTTTCAGCCGCCGCGCTGACTATTTCCGCACGAGGGCAAAATTATGGGCTTCTCGACTGACGCGATTCACGCAGGCAACGACCCGGATCCCCGGACCGGAGCGGTCGCCGTCCCGATCTACCAGACGTCCACCTACGTGCAGGAAGCGCTCGGGAAGCACAAGGGCTACGAGTACGCGCGCACGCAGAATCCGACGCGGGCGGCTCTCGAGGAGAACGTCGCCGTGCTCGAAGCCGGGGCCGGAGCGTGCGCCTTCGCGTCCGGGATGGCCGCGATCACCGCCGTCTCGACGTTCGTGAAAGCGGGCGAGCACGTCGTCTGCTCGAATCTGACCTACGGCGGGACCTACCGCTATTTCACGAAGATCCAGGCGCGGTACGGCGTCGAGTTCACGTTCGTGGACACCGCTGACGCCGAAGCCGTGCGCTGCGCGATGCGCGCGACCACGAAGCTGCTTCACCTCGAGACTCCGACGAACCCGATGATGACCCTCTGCGACATTCCGCTGCTGTCGCAGATCGCGCACGAGCGCGGCGCGCTTGTCGTCGTGGACAACACGTTCGCGTCGCCGTATCTCCAGAGACCGCTCGAGCTCGGAGCGGATTTTGCCGTCCACTCGACGACGAAATTCCTGAACGGGCATTCCGATTCGGTCGGCGGCGTCGCGGTTGTGAAAAACCCGGCGCACCTCGAGTGGCTCGCCTTCGTGCAGAACAGCTCCGGGGCGATCCTCTCTCCTTTCGACTCGTGGCTCGTTCTTCGCGGGATCAAGACGCTCGTCGTCCGGATGGAGCGGCACGAGACGAACGCCCGGGAGATCGCGAGATACCTGTCGGAGCATCCGAAGGTGCGCAAGACGTATTACCCCGGACTTCCCGATCACCCGCAGTACGACCTCGCCCGCCGGCAGATGAAAGGCTTCGGCGCGATGATCTCCTTCGACGTCGGCTCCTTCGAGGCGGCCCGGGCGCTGCTCGGCCGCGTGCGCCTCTGCTCGCTCGGCGAGAGTCTCGGGGGCGTCGAGACCCTGATCTCGCACCCGGCGACCATGACGCACGGATCGATCCCCGAGGAGGAACGGGAGAAGCTCGGCATCACGATGGGCCTCGTCCGCATATCCGTCGGACTCGAGGACGTCGAGGACCTGGTGGCCGACCTCGCGCAGGCGCTGGAGGCGGTTGGCTAAGGCGCTCCTTCTCGCGGCGCTCACGGCCGCTCTTTTGCCGCGCGCCGCCGCGGCCGACGACTTCGACGCGCTCCGCTCGGAGTTCCTCGCGAGGATCAACTTCGAGCGCGCCCACGAGGGCGTCGCCGCGCTGCGGCTTTCCCCGGCCCTGAGCCATCTTGCCCAGCAGCTCGCGGGCGAGGCGGAGCACCGCGGAAACGGTGAGCTCGCGGAAACTTCCGAGGGGCAGATCCTCCAGCGCGCGGAAAAGGCGGGTTATCGGGCCAAATCGCTCGCGGAAATCTTCACGCGCTCGGACGGAACCGTCGCCGAAGTGACCGCGCACTGGCGGGAGCGCGGCGACCGGACGTGGAGGACCCTTCTGCGTCGGGAGTTCCAGGACGTGGGCGTCGGCGCGGCGATGCTCGACGAGGTGCCGCTCTACGTCTTCCTCCTCGGGCTCTCCTGGGACGACTACGCGGCGGGCCGGTTGGAGGAGTACCGCGATCTGACTCGAATGCGCCGCCAGATGCTGGCGCGCGTCAACGAGGAGCGCTCGCATCGACACCTTCCGCTGATCGCGCCGAGCGTCGTTCTCGACCGCGTGGCCCAGGCGTACGCCGACGACATGATCCGGCGCTCCTACTACGGACACAAGAGCCCGGAAGGCGAGACCGTGCGCGAGCGGGCGTTCGCGGGGGGCTACCCGCTGCGCTTCGTCGGCGAGAACATCGCGCGCGGGCAATCCACGGTCAACGAGGTCATGGACGGATGGATGGCGAGCGACGAGCACCGCGCGAACATCCTCTCCAAGGTCTTCACCGACGCGGGCTTCGGGCTGGCGATCGGACGAAACAAGGTTGGGTTCCAGGTCATCTGGGTCGAGGTCTTCGGTCGACGCTAGTGAACGATCTCGATCCCCCGCGCTTCTCTCGATAGCGCGATTTCCTGCGGCAAGTGGCGTCCTTCGAGCCAGACCAGCTGCTGCGAATCGAGTTCCCGCCGCAGGCGGTCGAACGCCGCTTTGAACTTCGGATAGGACGAGATGTCCTGCGGCTCTCCCCACGCCGCGGCGACACGGTCCGCCGTCTTGGGCTCGAGCGACCAGACGAACAGAGGGACCCGGATTTTCGCGAGGTAGGAGCGGACGAGATTCGACGGATAGCGGCTCGCATCGTCGGTCTGAGATCCGAGGACGAGAACGACGGCTCGCCGCGTGTAGCCCGCCGATGCCTGCAGACCGGCGATCGCGACGGCGTCGGCGAAGCGCTCGCCGGGCCGTTTCGGAATCGGGTGCGAAACGTGGGTGAGCAGCCAGTGGATCCCGGCGAAGTTTCCGGCGAAGTCGCGCGAGGCATCGAAGAGCTCCGTCGGCATCTCCGAGCCGGCCACGCGATTCGCCCGCGGCCAGAGAAAGCGGATCCGGTCCGCGTCATCGAGCCGGTTCTCGAAGCGCGTGGCGTCCGGATCGTACTGGGGCAACGCCCCGCCCTCTCCGCGGACGAAGATCGTTCGGCCGCTCTTTCCGAGCTTCGCCAACGCCTCGGTGTGGTCGGTATCGCGAACGACCAGAACGAGCGCTGGCCCCTTCTCGACCGCGACGATATGAAGCGGCTCGTTCCCCTTCCGAAACCATCCCGGCGCGGATGCCGGCGGCGGAAGCGTCGCGCCGCTCGAGAGCCGGACGGGCACTCCGGTCAGCTCGCTCGAAGCCTCGCTCTCCGAGTGCGCCCCCAGGACGATTCCCGCGCGCGAGACGACGGTCGGGGAGAACTCGACCTCGGCCGAAATCAGGTGGACCGCGTCGGGAGTGAGCTCGGGCAGACGAATGCGGGCGGGATTCCGAACGTCGAGCGGCTTTCCGTCGAACGTCACTGCGATGCGGCGCGGAGGAGTGCCGAGAAGGCTCTGCGACGCCAGCCGGACGGCCACGCCGCGGCCCTCGGAGTTGCGCTCGAGAAGCAGAGAGATCTCGGCGGGCGGGCGAGGGACGTTCAGCCATTGCCGCGCGCGCGCCACTTCGTGCCCGTCGGAATCGAAGGCGCGCGCGACGAGCTCGTGCGGCGCGAGCTCCCGGCCCAGATCCACGTCGGCCGACCAGGGCTCTCGTTCGAGGCGACCGGCGGGACGCCCGTCGAGCTCGAAAGCGATCGAGGAGACCGGTCCTTCGATCGCGACGCCGATGGGATGGGTTCCGAGGACGAGACCGAGAAACAGCGAGGTGAAGGCGATCGACGTCAGCTGGCGATCGTCGAGACGGCAGCGGGACGGCGGCCCTTCGAACGGGCCGCGGAAATCCGCTTCTTGGGGCGCTCGGTCATGCGGACGATCCAGTCGCCGAACCCGTCGCTCGCGTCGTCGACGCGGTAGGCGAGGATCTCGGGAAGCTCATAGGTATTGACCTTCTGGATCGTCTCGCGCACGCCCTGGAACTGGCCGGCGACCGTCTTGATCACACACAGCCACTCGGTGTCGTCGCAGACGCGACCCTTCCAGCGGTAGATCGAGTGGACGTTCGGGAGGATGTTGACGCAGGCCGCCTGCCGGTTGCGAACGAGCGCATGGGCGACGTCTAAAGCCTGGTCTTCGGTACCGACCGAAGTGACGACGATGATCAGATCCTTGGAGCGCACGCAAAGGCATTCCATTACGCGGGCGGATTGGTGTCAAGCTCGACAGCGACGGAACGGAATATCGCCGCGGGCCGGGTGTTAACATTTCTCCCGGATCTTTGAAGACATCGAGCGAAGACTCTTCCGTTGGGGGCGAAACGGCTTCGACGGGGACGATCACGCGAAAGGTTGCATGCCGAGGTTCACTCGCCTCGTAAAAAAAGGGTGAAAAACAGTAGCTGCGAACAACAGCAACTT
>Ga0114129_10003210_pt1 | contig 22942 bp, 19 predicted proteins | sample RhiMetdeltSRZDD1_FD_80071 | JGI IMG/M metagenome (GOLD analysis project Ga0114129, IMG submission 80071) | Populus rhizosphere microbial communities from Tennessee, USA - Rhizosphere MetaG P. deltoides SRZDD1 (version 2) (version 2) | ecosystem: Host-associated > Plants > Roots > Rhizosphere >... | reverse complement strand
CGATCAAGGAGATGCCGAGCATCGACGGGATCACCGCCGCCAGCAGCACCAGGAACTTCCATCCGATCGGGAATCGGGAGGTGGGGCGACGACGCGCGAGGTCGCGCGCCGACGTCCCGCGAGTGCCGCCTGGCGGCGCCGACACGCCCATGAAGGAGGCATCGACCCAGGTCAGCGGACGCTTGAGCACATCCCGCTCGCGGAGCAACGCCTCCGCGGAAACCACGGATCCCGACGGCCGATCGGGATTGACAGGCGGGCGGGGAAGAAGTACTTTCCCATTTGGTTATTTAACTAGGAGGTTGAATGAGCACGGCGACGGAGGAGCGGCTGGACCGGACCTTCTCGGCCCTGGCCGACCCGACCCGGCGCGCGATCCTGTCCCGCCTCACCGAGGGAGAGGCATCGGTGACCGAGCTGGCCAAGCCGTTCCGGATGACCCTCCCGGCGGTTTCCAAGCACCTGAAGGTGCTCGAGCAGGCGGGGCTGATCGCCCGGAGCCGGGAGCGTCAGTGGCGGCCGGCTCGCCTCGAGGCCCAGCCGCTGCGGGACGTCGCCGAGTGGGCGGAGCGGTACCGGCGCTTCTGGGAGGAGCGGTACGACCGGTTGGACGAGTACCTGGAGGAGCTCCAGGGGAAGGAGGAGCGAGATGGCCGGAAGCGGTAGGCATCAGCTGGTGACCACGACGCCGTCGGACCTCGAGATCGTGATGACGCGGGTCTTCGACGCGCCGCGCGAGCTCGTCTTCGAGGCGCACACGTCGTGCGAGCACCTGTCGAACTGGTGGGGTCCGAGGGAGTACGAGGTCCTCGAGTGCGACGTCGACTTCCGTCCCGGCGGGAAGTGGCGGGTCGTCCACCGAGGACGCGACGGCACCACGGTCACGTTCTTCGGCGAGTACCTGGAGATCGTCCGGCCCGCGAAGATCGTGTGGACGTTCGGTTTCGACGACAACCCGGGCGGGCCGGAGACGTACGTCTTCGAGGAGCACGACGGGAAGACCACGATCACGAGCAGCGCCGTCTTCCCGACGAAGGAGCTCCGCGATCAGGTCGTCTCATCCGGGATGGAAGAGGGCGCCGCCGAGACCTACGACCGGCTCGACGAGTACCTCGAGGTCCTGGGGTCGCGCGCGAACCGTTGACGACGAGCGAGGGGCGACGCGGCCAGATCGTCCGCGAGCTCGCGGACGCGGGCTGCGTCGCCCCGGACGCCGAGGCGGACGAGCTGCTCGCGGCCGCGGCCGAGGGGATCGGGTCGATCGAGGACCTGGTCGCTCGGCGGGTGGGCGGCGAGCCGCTGGCCTGGATCGTCGGCCACGTCCGGTTCTGCGGGCTGAGGATCCGGGTCGACCCGGGCGTGTTCGTGCCGAGGCCGCACACGGAGGGGTTGGCCCGGCGGGCGGCAGCTTTGCTGCCGCCCGCCGGGACCGCGGTGGACCTGTGCACCGGGAGCGGCGCGGTGGCGGCCGTCATCACGGACGCCCGTCCGGGAGCGACCGTGATGGGCACCGACGTCGACCCGGGGGCGATCGCCTGCGCCCGCTCCAACGGCGTCGCAGCGCTCCTCGGCGACCTCGACGAGCCGATCCCCGCCACCGCGCGCGGAGAGGTCGACGTCGTGACGGCGGTCGTTCCGTACGTGCCCACCGAGGAGCTCCACCTCCTCCCGAGGGACGTCCTGGCCAACGAGCCGCGCCTGGCGATCGACGGCGGTCCTGGCGGGACCGCCGTGCTGGTGCGCGCCGCCGAGGCGGCGGCGCGCTGCCTCCACCCCGGGGGCACGGTCCTCCTCGAGATCGGCGGCGATCAGGCGACCGAGATGCGGGCGGTGCTCGCGGCGCTGGGTTACGACGAGATCGCCGTCCACCGTGACGAGGACGGCTTGGACCGCTCGATCGAAGCGCGCTTCACGAGGGCGACCTGAGACCCGTCAGGACGCGTAGTCGCGGGGGTCGACCGAGATCGAGCCGTCGGCGATCCCGGCGCGGAGCTCGCCGAGGCGCGTCTTGAGATCCGAGGGAACCCGATCGTCGAGGTCGTGGAACGGCGCGAGGTCGACGCTTCCGTTGCCGACGTCGCCGACATAGTTCCGGCCTCCCTGGAACTTCCCATCGACGACCAGCCGGACCACGTTCTTGACCGCGATGTCGTAGCGCTTCCGCACGCTGGTCAGCCAGAGATCCGCGAACTCGGGAGCCTGGAAGAACTGATCGAAGTCGACGCCGATCAGAAGGGTCCCTTCCGCCTCCCTCGCTGCCTCGCCTGCACCGAACCCGGCCTCGCCGGCCACCGGGAAGATGATGTCGGCCCCCTGTCGGATCAAGCGCGCCGCGATCCGGTGTCCTCCCTCGACGTCGCCGAACGCGCCGAAGTCGGTCTGCGAGATGAATGCCCCGGTTCCGGGCCCCGGGTTCCACCCCACGAGTTGCACGTCGGCGCCGTGGTCCTGGTTGTACTTGAAGATCCCCGCGGCGAACCCGTTCATGAACGGGAACACCGTGGGCACGGGGATCCCTCCGAACGTTCCGACCACGCCCGACTTCGTGGTCCCCGCCGCGAGGTATCCGGCCAGGAAAGCGCCTTGCTGCACGTCGAAGCTCACCCCGAGCACGTTGGAGAGCTGCGGCGGTTCGAACGGGTCGACCACCGCGAACCGCTGCTGGGGATGCTGCTGGGCTCCCTGCACGACCCCCTCCGGTCCGAGGGCCTCCGCCACGATCAAAGTGCAGCCCTGGTCGTTGAACGATCGGATCGTTGCCAGATCCTTCGCCTTCGAGGTCGAGACGGTCGTCCGCACCGTGATACCGAGGTCCGTCGCCGCATTGGTGAGGCCGTCATGGACCGCCGATTCGAACGGGTTGTTCTCGAACCGGTCCGTCGCGAGGTGGCATGCGCTGATCTCGCTCGAGGTGAGCGCGTCGGGACGCGTGAGTGCATACGTCCCCGCCGCCACGAGGACGAGAGCGAGCGCAGCCGCGGCGATCGTCAGCGGTCGGGGGCGCGCTCGGCCGACCGTGATGGCGGTCGCGCTGCTACGAGGAGGAGCCATACCCACGAACGGCGTGGTCGTGTCGATCGCTTCCGATGAGATCCGAACGATCGGCACCGGTTCGGTGAGTCCCTTCAGCTCGACCGAGCCCCGGTCCTCGTAGCGGACGCTGTCGATCCGCCGGGCCAGGTGCGTCACCTCACGTGAGGCGATCACCTCGCCGGGACCAGCCTGGCCGCACAGCCGGGCCGCGAGGTTCAACGCGCCGCCCCGGTACCCGGTCTCGACGGGGACGGCTTCGCCGGCGTCCAACCCGATACCGACCGGCAGGAGCAGGTCGGGATCGGCGATCGACTCCGCCACGAACCGTTCCTGGAGATCGAGCGCGGCCCGGATCGCCTGGCGGGCCGAGGTGAAGACCGCCAGCGCTTCGTCGCCGCGCAGCTCGATCACCGATCCGCCGCGACCCTCGACGCCCTCGCGAGCGATGCCCGCGAACTTGGCGGCGAGCTTCGCGGCCGCCTCGTCGCCTCGTTCCTGGGTGAAGAGGGTGTACCCACGGACGTCGGCGATCAGGAACGTCTGGATCGCGGCGCCGGCTTCGTCGCCCGATCCGCGTGCGGGCCGCGGAGGTTCCCCTCCCATGTGTGCGGAGTATCACCTACGTCAGCCGCGGCAGCCAGGGGCGGGTTCAGCGGATCCAGTCGGGGAACAACCCGCCCCGGAGCCCGTCGATCTCGAGCGATGCCCGACCCGTGCCGTCCGGGCGGATCACGTAGAGGTCGAAGCCGGAGACGAGCAGGTACCGACCGTCGGGGGACCAGGCCACGAACTGGCCGAACTCCGACGTGACCCGGTGCAGTCCCGTCCCGTCCGCGTTCATCACCCACACGTCGTGGTGCGGCCCGATGTCCCCGGTCGTGCGGCAGTCGGATGCATCCGAGTAAAGACAGTCGTCGCGGACCGAGGTGAAGGCGATCCGCGATCCGTCCGGCGACCAGGCTGGCCAGCCGTCGGGACCGGGTGAGTCCGTGAGCTCGACGGGGTCGGTCCCGTCCACGTCGACCGCCCAGATGTCGTACTCCCCGGAGAGGTTGCCGCCCATGAACGCGATCCGGCGGCCGTCCGGCGCCCACGTGGGGTACTCCACCCAGAGGTCGGTCGGGATCCGTCGGAGGTGGGAGCCGTCCGGATCGACGAGGAATCCTCCCATCGGCTGCCCGTCCCGGTCCGAGTTGAAGACGATCCGATCGCCGCTCGGCGACCAGGCAGGGCCCCAGTCGTTGCCTCGGTGGTTCGTGATGTCGGTGGCGTCCGACCCGTCGGCATCCATCACGTAGATCTCGTCGTCGTGATTGATGCCGCGGCGCGAGTCCCGGTAGACCACGCGTCGGCCGTCGGGCGACCACGTCGGGTCGAACTCGGCCCCGCGCTTCGTCGTCAGCTCCCGGAGACCGCTGCCGTCGGCGTTCACGGCGTAGATGTCGTCCTCGCTTGAGAGGACGATCCGGCCCTCCAGCGTCGCGACGTCGATCGGCTCGCCGACGACGACGCGGACGCGGGAGTCGATCGGCGTCGGGGACGGCGTGGCGGATCGCGTCGGTGCCGGTCCCGAGGCGTCACCGGTGCACGCGACGACCGCGACGAGCGCCGAGACGAGGAGCGCACCGGTCGATCGATCCATCAGCCCCTCCTCCCTCGTTGAAGCAGGTACGCATCCGCGTGAGCGGAGGTTCCTCCGGACGGTCGGGGGATAGGCTTCCGCACCGCTCCGCGGAGGGAGGGTGCGATGGTGGTCAGGTTCCAGGTGGCGGTGTCGCTCGACGGGTTCCTCGCCGGTCCGGACCAGAGCACGCAGAACCCCCTCGGGGTCGGTGGCGAGGGATTGCACGCATGGCTCGTCGAGCTGGACGTATGGCGACGGCTGCAGGGCGAGTCTGGCGGAGTCACCAACGCGAGCAGCCCCGTGGTCGAGGAGGCGCAGTCGAACGTCGGGGCTTACGTGATGGGCCGGAACATGTTCGGCGGGGGTCCCGGTCCCTGGACCGACGACCCGCCCTGGACCGGCTGGTGGGGCGACGATCCTCCTTATCACGCCCCGGTGTTCGTGTTGACCCACCATCCACGGGAGCCCCTCCCGATGCAGGGCGGGACGACCTTCCACTTCGTGACCGAGGGCGCGGGCGTCGCGTTGGCGCGGGCCAAGGAGGCCGCCGGCGACCAGGACGTGATGATCGGCGGCGGAGCCAAGGCGATCCAGCAGTACCTCGCGGCCGGCCAGGTCGACTCGTTCGAGCTCCACATCACGCCCGTGACGCTGCGGGCCGGCGAACGGCTCCTCGAGGACGTCGGGGACCTTCGCCTCGAGCAGATCCGTGCGATCGGGGCGCCTGGCGTGACGCACGTGAAGTACCGAGTCGTGCGGTGAGCGCGGGCGTCCCATCGCGACGGACGGGAAGGGATCCGGGGTCGCGGAGGTTGCCGTGAGTTCGGGCTCCGGGAGCGTCCCGGATCAGGAGGGTGCGAGATGAAGGCGTACGCGATCGACGACTTCGGGCAGCAGGGTTCGGTCCGGGAGGTCCCCGACCCCGAGCCGGGAGAGGGGCAGGTCCGCATCCGCGTCGCGGCGGCGGCGCTCAACCCGTTCGACGTCTCCGTGACGAGCGGGTTCATGCGGGACCGGATGGAGCACCGGATGCCGCTCGTGCCGGCGAGCGACGCGTCCGGGACGATCGACGCCGTGGGACCCGGTGTCGCGGATCGCGCGGTCGGCGACGAGGTCTTCGGGACGAGCGGCAAGCCGTTCCTGGGCGAGGGGTCGCTGGCCGAGCTCCTGGTGATGTCCTCTGGCACGATCGCGTCGAAGCCCGGTGCGATCGACCACCCCGCCGCGGCGGCGATCCCGGTCGCCGGGGCCACGGCGCTGACCATGGTCGAGACCGCGCGGATCGACGAGGGAGACGTCATCGTGGCGATGGGCGCGACCGGCGGGGTAGGGAGCTTCCTGGTCCAGCTCGCGGCGAAGCGAGGCGCGACGGTCGTTGCCGTCTGCAGCGACGCCAACGCCGAGTACGCGAGGAGCCTCGGTGCCGCCGACGTCGTCGACTACGGGGCGGGCGATGTCGTCGAGCAGATCAGGTCGCGGTACCCGGGTGGGATCTCCGTGGTCGCCGACATGCATCGAGACGGCGAGACGGTCGCCCGCCTCGCGGAGCTCCTCCCCGCCGGGGGCCGCGTCGTGTCGGCGGTCGGCTCGGCGGACCCGGAGACGCTCGGGCCTCGCGGGATCGAGGCGACGAACGTGCAGGGACGCGTGGTGACGGACGCGCTCGAGACCTTGGCCGCGATGCTGGAGCGGGGAGAGCTCACCAGCCCCGAGATCCGCACCTATCCGCTCTCGGAAGCGGGGGACGCGCTCGATGCGGTCGGCTCCGGTCACACCCGCGGCAAGATCGTGGTGCTCCCCGGGTGAGGCCGGCGCCGCTCAGTGCGGCACCCACTCGGCTCGTTGCGCGGTCGCCAGCGCGAGTGCGACGAGACTGACGGAGATCACGACGCCTGCCCACATCAGCAGCGGCGGAGACCCGGTGAGCGTGCCGGCGAAGCCGTAGACGGCCGGCGACACCCCGAGCGCGAAGGCGACGAGCGCGCGTCGGTCCGGCTGCACGCGCTCGCGGAGCGCCACGGCCACGACCACCGTCGAGGCCATCAGACCGAGCAGGATCCACGTCGCGACGCCGGGCCGGTTCTCCTCGGGAAGCACCTTCCTGACCGCGTCAGCCACGAGGACGAGGGTCGCGGACGTGATCACGAACGCGGCCACCCGGTGATCGGCGATCGTCTCGGACGCCCGGACCGAGATGCGCGCGACGGTATCGGGGGACATACCGCCGGAACCGTACCGCGAGCGACCGGGTCAGCGCCAGGTTCGGAGTGCCGGGATATGAGGGGGAGGCGCGGCCGGTTCGCGGCCGCGCCTCCCCCGTCCCGCGCCTCAGGTGACCTGGAGCGTCACCCGTTCGGTCGTCGTCCCGGTGGTCAGGTCCGACGTCATCCGTGCGGGGACCACGTAGGTCCCGGCCTTCTTCCCCGTCGCGAGGTACGTGATGTCCACGACCCCGCCGGGCGTCGGCGGTGAGGTGTTGATCGTGAAGTCGTTCCCGTCGTCGGGGAGCGGGTCGATGTTCACGCCGCTGGATCCGTCCCGGTTCTCCGCGCCGGCATTCAGTCCATCGGCGGACCCCGAACCGACGACGCCGTACGCCAGCGTCACGTCCTCGTCCGGATGCGCGTCGCCGGTGATGCCGATCCAGATCTGGAAGTCGTGCGTGTCGCACGGTCCCGGCGAACAGGATCCGAACGTGGCGACGTCCTCGTAGTCGATCACCAGCCACGTGTCGCTGCCGTCGGACAACGTGGCGATCCTCGCACCCGTGTTCGGGGTTGCCGCTTGCGAGAGATCGAGATCGGTCCACCACGGGGCGATCACGTTGTTCGGCCGGGCCGGGTCGGGCATCGTCTGGGGGACGAACGCGACGTCCGCGGCCGCACCGCCCCCGACCACGACGTACCCGTTCGAGGTCACGCCGACCCGCGTGTAGGGCTCGTCGCCCCACAGGAACTCGGGCACGGTGAAGTTCGCGATCGTCTCGTCCCCCATGCCCCCGATCGGCGCGACCCCGAAGCCGCTGAGCGGGAGGTAGCCAGGTCCCGGCGAGCCGCCGGGCGTGATCGAGTCGACGGTCGGCGCGATCGCGGCCGACAGCGTCCCGTCCCAGTCGAACCCGCGAGGCGCCCTCGAGGTCAGCGTCCCCGACGAGTCCGGGTTGGTCGTGGCGGCCGCGCCATCGATCGTCAGGGATGCCTGGTTCGGGCTGTTCACGTCGACGTGAACGGTCGCGTCGGACGGCGCGAGGTTCCGTGCGGTGACCCCGCAGTTCGAGGACGAGCCGGTCGGGAACGAGGTCGGCTCGCAGGAGTGCGTGAGCGTCACGGCGCCCTGGCGCTTGAAGAACGCCACGGGGATGAACACGTCGTTAGCCGACGCGCTCGCCGCATCGAGGGTGATCGAGCCGAAGTACTGCTGGTTGGACGCCAGTGCCTCCCCGTCGATCGTGATCGTCAACGTTCGCGATCCTCCGGCCGGGATCGTGAAGCCAGAGGGCGAGACGGTGATCGACCCGCCGGCCGGCGCCGTCGTCTTCGCGGTGAACGACTGCGTCGCCCCGCTCACGTTGACGGCCGTCCGGGTGGTCGTGACAGAGCCCGACATCGTGGGGGCGTTGATGCTGGGGGTGTTCGCGTCGATCCGGTGGAGCGGGTCGCCCGCGAGCGCCGCGTATCGGGCGCCGGTCACGTCGAACGTGAGCGTCGGACGGATCGCCCGGTTCGCGCGGATCGAGCCGGCCCCGGTGTTGAACGGGTCGGCCTTCGCCACCCCGTCGGGCTTGAGGACCTGCTGGATCGAGGAGGTCATCAGGGCCGACTTGATCTGGCCCGGCGTCCACGTCGGATGGGCCGCCTTCACCAACGCCGACACGCCGGCCGCGTGCGGTGACGACATCGAGGTGCCGGCGATCGCCATGAAGTCGTCGCCGGGCGGACCACTGGGGATCGCTCCCGCCCAGGGCTTCGGGCTGCGGCCCGCGAGGATCTCGATCCCGGGCGCCGTCACGTCCGGCTTGATCCAGTCGCCGAGCGGACCGCGCGACGAGAACGTCGTCATGATGTCGGGCGTCTGCTCGGTCCTCGTCCCCGTGGTGAACGTGGCCTTCACGCCCTTGTGACCGGCGAGGAAGGCCCGGGCCGCCGAGCCCGGCTGGGCCGCGCCCTGCCACGTGCCATCGTCGAGCATGATCGCCGGAAGCCAGTGGAGGTCGGTGAACAGATCCTGGTGCCCGACGTTCGCGAGGACCATCCCCGCGCCCCCACCGAGCAGAACGTTGTGACCGGAATCCGCGCGTCCCGCGGGGTTGCCGCGATCGCAGAGGACGATCTTCCCCGCCAGCGAACGAGCGGGGAACGGCACGTTGCACGTGTTGTCGCCCGCGTACCGGTTCACGTCGCTGGCGCGGATCACCGGCGTCGGGGTGGAGATCCCCGGCGTGATCGTGACCCCGCTCGCGTTGAACACGTCCCCGTTCTTGGCGGTCAGGTGGAGCGAGGCCTTGTAGATCCGAGCCGGGTAGGAGGCACCGACCGTGTTCGTCCACGCGCCCGCGTGGTCGGCCGTGGCCGCTCCCGGTCCCGCGTTGCCGGCGGAGGCGTTCACGAGGATCCCGGCGTTGTAGGCGTCGAGGAACGCGAGCTCCACCGCGTCGGTGTAGGCGCTCCGACCGCCGCTGATCGAGAAGTTGATCACGTCCACGCCGTCGGCGATCGCCCGGTTCACTGCGGCGACACTGTCGGAGTTGAAGCACCCCTGGTCGAGGCACACGCGGTAGCCGATCACGTGAGCGCCGGGAGCCATCCCGCTGGTGGGGCCCCGGTCGGCACCCCACATCACCGCGTGGTCCACGAGGTCGCCGGCGGCGGTCGAGAGGGTATGGGTTCCGTGGCCATCGGCGTCACGCGCCGAGCACGTCACGTTGGGATCCGTTCCGACCTTGTCGCAGAACTCGCCCGGCTCGGCCCCGATGAACGTGGTGTACGTATCCACGAAGGCCTTGGCCCCGATCACCTTGTGGTTGCAGACGAACGCGGCATCGTTGGGGTCGCCTGAGAGGCCGAACTCACAGGGGTACGGACCGCCAGGGGGAGCGGGCAGGCCCTTGTCCTGGAACATCGGGTTCTCCGGCCAGATCCCCGTGTCGAGGTTGGCCACGATCACACCTTCACCCGTATGCACGGGCCCGGCGAGCTGATTCCAGACCGTCTGCGCTCCGATCGACTGGTACGGCTCCTCGACCGCCAGCGGCTGCTCCAGCTGATCGCGTTGGACGGCGGCGACCCCGGGGATCGCCAGGACGTCAGGGACCTCGTTCGCCGGCACCCGGAGCGCGAATCCTCCGTACGCCAACCGGAACGTGGTCCCGGTGGTCGCGCCGGGGATCCTCGCGTCGATCGCACCGATCGCCCGCTTCTCGATCCGGCCGACGTACGAACGGTACGACGCCACAGCCGCGGAGTTGCTCCGGATCGAACGGCCGGTGACGGTCGGGCTCGTGGCTCGGAGCCCGACGATCCCGCCGGCGTACGACCCGATCGGGTCGTAGTCGAGCTTCACGATCACGTTGATCGGCGCCGAGCTCGTCGCGTGCAGGAGGCTCCTGGGCGTCTTCGCCAGCTTGCCGGATAGGGACTTCGGTGCGTCGACCACGTCGATCGCCGAGATGCCTGCCTGCGATGCCTGCAAGCCTCGCTTCGACTTCGCCGCGGCTGCTGCCGGAAGCAGCATCGAAAGCGTGATCGCGACCACCAGGGCACGCTGAAGCCAACGCCTCATGGTTCGTCCTCCTCCGGTCCGTCGGGGGTTTCGGATAAAGGATTCTTGCTCCGTGACCACGGAGAGCGCAAATCCAGAGCTAGTCCCGACGAACCATCGATGGCTCCGTCCGCGGACGCCCGGGAATGACCGGACGCCCGGTGTGATGAGCCTTCTGGTACGCGTACCGTGTTCAGGACCACTTCTGCCACAAGGAGTTCGGGATGCTCGTGAAAGCCGCTGCCGTGCCGCTCGATGTCGCCGCCGAGCTCGTCGACGTCGACGTCGAGACGATCCGGCGGTGGGCCGAGCAGGGATCGGTCGAGATCGACACCCGCGGTGGGATGGAGGTGGTCCGGCTCGACCGGATCCGCTGGCTCGCCGACGCGGGCCGGGGGGACGGCGCCGCCCGATAGCCGGGTCCACTCGGGTCCCGGCCTGAGGCAGAATCGCCGGGTGACCGAGGTCCGATCGGGTCCCCCGGTTCGGAGCGTCCGCGGATGGGCGATCGCGGCGACCGCGGTCGTCGCCGCGCTCGAGATCGCCGGCGGGCTCCTCCTCGCGCTGAGCGTCGAGGTCGTCTACGGGAACGATTGGTTCCTCTGGGGACTCTTCCTGCTGACCAGCGTCGCGTACGTGATCTCGGCGAACGCGATCGTGCGACGACAGCCTTCGAACCCCGTCGGCTGGCTGTTGTTCCTGATCGCGGGCACGCTCGCCGCGAGCACGGCCGGCAGCGCGTACGGCGTCTACGCGCTCGTGGTCGCTCCCGGTTCCCTGCCTTTCCCCCAGGCGGTCCTGGCCCTCGCCGAGCCGACACCTCAGCTCGCGGTGATGGGCATCATCCTGGTGCTCCAGCTGTTCCCGAACGGTCGGCCGGTCGGACCGCGGTGGCGATCGCTGGTGTGGGCGACGGTCCTCGTCTGGGTCGGCGTCAACGGACTGGGCCACCTCCTGACCCCGCACCGGATCGTCGACATCTGGTCGGACGAGCTGAGCCACGCCGGCGTCGTCGCGCGGAACCCGTTCGGAGTGTCCGCGCTGGCCGGCGTCGGCGATCGGCTCGGCCTGGTGGTGGTCATCCTCGCGGTGGTCACCTCGGCGCTGTCGATCGCGTCCCTCTTCGTCCGCCGTGCCCGGGCCGACGCGACGACGCACGTGCAGCTCCGCTGGCTGGCCCTCGTGGTCGGCGCGATCGCCGGGTGGATCCTCGTGATGATCCCCGTGACGATCCTGGTCAACCAGAGCGGTCCGATGGGGCAGGAGACGTGGGCGACCGGCCTCTTCTGGATCGTGATCACGCCGCTCGTCGCGCTGGGGATCCCGATCGCGGTCGGGATCGCGATCGTCCGCTACCGGTTGTTCGACATCGACGTCGTGATCAAGAAGACCGTCGTGTTCACGGTGGTCGCCGGCGTCCTGATCGCCCTGTACCTCGGCGTGATCGCCCTGGCCACGATCGGGACGGTGTCCCGCCTGCTCGTGGCGGTCGTGCTGCTGGTGGTGACGTTCAGGCCGGTCCGGCGAGCCGCTCGATCGCTCGCCGACCGGATCGTCTACGGTCGGCGAGCGTCCTCCTACGAGGTGTTGGCCGATTTCTCCGAACGGATGGGCGAGACCTACGCGACCGACGACGTCCTGCCGCGGATGGCCGAGATCCTGGTGCGGGCGACCGGAGCCGCGACGGCCACGGTCTGGCTCCATCTGGGAGGGGAGCTGCGGCCGACGGCGACGGCGGGCGAGCCCGCCACGCCGCCGGCCGCAGTTCCCCTTCGCGGCGACGAGCTCCCGCCCGTCCCGGCGGATCTCGCCGCCGAGGTCCGCCACCAGGACGAGCTGCTCGGCGCGCTCTCGGTCACGATGCCGGCGAACGATCCGCTGGACCCGGGCCGGGAGAAGCTGGTCCGTGACCTCGCGTCGCAGGCTGGATTGGTGCTCCGGAACGTGCGATTGATCGCGGACCTGAAGGCGTCGCGGCTCCGGCTCGTGGCCGCCCAGGACCAGGAGCGTCGCCGGATCGAGCGGAACATCCACGACGGCGCCCAGCAGCAATTGGTCGCGATCGGTGTGAAGCAGCGACTCCTCGGGTCCATGATCGGGCGCGACGACGGGAAGGCGCGGGAGCTCGTCGAGCAGCTCGCGAACGACACCACCGACGCGCTCGAGAACCTCCGCGACCTTGCCCGCGGGATCTATCCGCCCCTCCTGGCGGATCAGGGGCTCGTCGCCGCGCTCGAGGCGCAGGCGCGGAAGGCGCCGGTCCCGGCGAGGGTCGAGGCCGCCGGCGTGGAGCGGTTCTCGCCCGACGTCGAGGCGGCCGTGTACTTCAGCTGCCTCGAGGCCCTGCAGAACATCGGGAAGTACGCCGAGGCCTCGCGAGCCGACATCTCGCTTTCGTCCGACAACGGGACCCTCACGTTCCGGGTGACCGACGACGGCCGTGGCTTCGATCCCTCGAGGGTCTCGTACGGGACCGGGCTCCAGGGGATCAGCGACCGTCTGGCGGCGCTGGACGGGACGGTCGTGGTCGACAGCGTCCCCGGGCGAGGCACCACGGTCACCGGTCGCCTCCCGAGCTCCTCGCGCGCGTAGGCCCTCGAGACCGGATCGCCCGAGCACCGGCCGGTGGAACCGGTCCGGGGGCCTCTTCGTCCTTGGTTCGTGATGGCGAGATGCTGACGGATGAGGTGGAGCGTCAGACGTCGGACGTCGGCAGGATCGGCGAGCTCTACCTGCGGCACGCCGACGGGGCGATCCGACTCGCCTACCTCCTGACCGGCGATGCCGCGCTGGCCGAGGATCTGGTGCAGGACGCCTTCGTCCGCGTCGCCGGGCGGTTGGCCCACCTCCGCGACCCGGGCGCGTTCGACGCCTACCTCCGCCGGACGGTCGTGAACCTCGCCCGGTCGTACCTCCGTCGCAGGAAGCTCGAGCGCGGGTACCTGGAGCGGGTTCGGCACGAGGCGAGCGCGCAGGCGGCGCCGGAGGGGTCGATCGAGGACCGGGAGACGCTCTGGCGGGCGATGGCATCGCTGTCGGACCGTCAGCGATCGGCGATCGTCCTGCGCTTCTACGAGGACCTCTCGGAGGCGCAGATCGCGGACATCCTGCGGTGCCGCCCCGGAACGGTGAAGTCGTTGGTGTCCCGCGGACTGGAGGCGATGCGCAGCGAGATCGGGGGTGGGGAGTCGTGAACGAGATCGACGAGGAGGTCCGGCAGATGCTCCGCGAGCGGTCCCGGGACGTCGTGCCCCGGTTCGAGGTGCCCACGTCGCTGACGACGCGGACGCGGCGGCGGATCGCGGTGAACGCGCTGGCCGTCGCGACGACGGTCGTCGTCGCGTCGGCCGGCGCGTTCGCCGGCCTCCGCGCGGTCACCCGTGGAGACCAGCCGGAGATCACGGCGTCGGCCGCCTGCCTGAGCACGCAGCTCCGGACGACCGCGACGATCGAGGGCGCGGCCGGCGCCCGCGAAGGGGCGATCACGCTGACGAACGCCTCGGAGGAGGACTGCGTCTTGAAGGGGATGCCGGCGATCCAGCTCGTCGACGGGAACGGCGACCCCATCACCACGGGCATCACCTTCCTGCGCGGCGATCCGATGTGGAAGAAGGACGATCTCCCCCAGCCCGCCGGCTGGCCCACCGTGCCGCTGCAACACGGGGATGCCGCCTCGATCCAGGTCCGCTGGTCGAACTGGTGTCCCGACGGCCGGCCCGCGCCGGCCTGGGCGATCATGCTCGCGGACGGTCGGCTCGGCGTCGACGCGATGCGGGATGTCTTCCCCCCGCCGTGCAACGGCGAGGGGCAGCCCGCGACGATCGAGGTGGGACCCTTCGAGCCGGCCCCCGAGTGAGCCGATCCGGCTCGACGGCTCAGCCCGTAGCGAGATCCTTGACGACGACGGTGCCGCTGACGGCGGCCTCGACGAGGTCCTCCTCGATCGACGAGAAGGCGTCGACGACACGGGGGTCGAACTGTTCCCCGCGCTGCTGCCGGATCTCCTCGATCGCCCGATCGATCGGCCAGGCCTCCTTGTACGGCCGGGCGTGCGTGAGGGCGTCGAACACGTCGGCCACCGTGGTGATCCGCCCCATGATCGGGATCTCCTCACCCGCGGCGCCGGCGTAGCCCCGGCCGTCCCACCGCTCGTGGTGCGACCAGGCGATCTCCTCGCCCATCACGATCAGCGGCGACCGGCTGCCGGAGAGGATCTTGGCGCCGATCGTCGTGTGGGTCTTGACGACCTCGAACTCCTCCGGCGTCAGTTTCCGCGGCGCCAGCAGGATGTCGTCCGGGATCCCGATCTTCCCCACGTCGTGGAGTCCCGCAGCTCGCTCGAGGAGTTCGACGTCGTCGTCGGGCACGCCGAGCTCTCGCCCGAGCAGCGCCGCCATCCGGCCGACCCGTCGGGTGTGCTGTCCCGTGTCGTCGTCGCGGTACTCGGCCGCTAGGGCGAGCCGCTCGAACATCTCGAGGTAGGAGTCCGCCAGCTCCCGGGTCCGCTCCACGACGCGGTCCTCGAGGGCCGCGTTCTGGTCGCTCAGCTCTCGCGTCAGGGTCCGGATGTCCAACATGTTCGTCATCCGGAGGAGGACCTCGTCGATGTCCAGCGGTTTGGTCAGGAAGTCGCGAGCCCCGGCCGCGAGCGCCCGTCGCTTCGCGTCCTTCGTCGCGTCGGCCGTGAGCACCAGGACCGGGAGATGCGGATCGGGAGAGGCCGGCGACGTCAGGATCTCGAGGATCGCGAACCCGTCCAGACGGGGCATCTTCAGGTCGAGCAGCAGCAGGTCTGGGCGGAACTCGACCACGAGCCCGATCACCGACTCCGGGTCGGTGGTGGAGCGCACGTTCCGGTAGCCGGCGCGCTCCAGCGTCCGCTCCAACAGCAGGACGTTCGGGCGTTCGTCGTCGACCACGAGGATCCGCGAGTCCAGCAGGTCCTCTCTGGCCGGGAGCGGTCGGGTCTGCTCGTCGGGAACCACGGCCAGCTCCTTCCTCCTACGCCGATCCGGAGCTCGTGATCGGCACGGCACGCCCGTTGCCGTCCGGGGATCGGTCCCCGTTCGTCCGGTCGCCGCAGAACGTGTCGACGATCTCGAGGAGCCGATCGACGTCGAACGGCTTCGTCACGAACTCGCTGGCGCCGGCGTTGAACATCCGCCTCCGCAGGCCGTCGCTGACGTCGGCCGAGATCACCACGATCGGCAGCTCGCCGGTCCCCGGGTCGGCGCGCAGCCGGCGGAGGACCTCGAGGCCCGACATGTCCGGGAGGTTCTGGTCGAGGAAGATCAGGTCGGGCCGGTGGGCTCTGGCGAGCGTCACCCCCATGCGACCCTGCATCGCGGAGACGAGCGCGATCCCCGGCCGCCGGGCGAGGACGCGCTCCATCAGCTTCAGGTTGGTGAGGTTGTCCTCGATGTAGAGCACGGTGTGGCCGGTGGGCATCGGGACCGAGGCCATCGCGTCGGGCTCGACCGCAGCCTCGGACCCGTCCTCCGCCGAACGGTCCGCGACCAGCTCGACCGAGAACGTGGTGCCCTCCTCGTAGGCGCTCGCCACGGAGATCGAACCGCCCATCACCTCCACGAGCGGCTTGGTGAGGGCGAGCCCCAGCCCGGTCCCCTCGATCTCGGAGCCTTCCGCGCCGAGCCGCTCGAACGGCTCGAAGAGATGCTCGATCCGGTCCGCCGGGATCCCGTAGCCGGTGTCGGTCACGTCGATCCGGATCCGCTCGTTCCCGGCGGCGCGGTCGATCGCGACGTCGACGGTCCCGTGCTCGCGGTTGTACTTGATCGCGTTCGACAGGAGGTTCAGCAGGATCTGCTTCAAGCGTTGCCGGTCGGCGACCGCGAACACCGAGGGTTCGGCCTGACGCGAGAGCGTCAGGTCGATCCCCTCCTGCTGCGCCTGTGGGCGCAGCAGGGACAGACACTCCTCCGCCACCTGGATCACGTCGACGGGCTCCAGCGACAGACGCAGCCGGCCCGCCTCGATCCTCGAGAGATCCAGGACCTCGTCGATCAGCTCCAGCAGGTGCTCGCCCGCTTTGAGGATCTCCTTGGTGGCATCGCGCTGGGCCGGCACGAGGGGGTCGAGCTCGAGCAGCTGCGCGAACCCGAGCACCGCGTTCAGCGGCGTCCGCAGCTCGTGACTCATCCTCGACAGGAATTCGCTCTTCGCGCGGTTGGCCCGATCGGCTTCATCGCGAGCCGCCTCGCGCTCGGCCTCGATCTGCCTGCGTTCGCTCACGTCTCGCGCGATCGTCGACGCCCCCACCACCCGGCCGTCGCCGTCCCTGATCGGGGAGATCGTCAACGAGACGTCGATCGTCCGACCGTCCTTCGTGATCCTCCTGGTCTCGTAGTGCTCGAGGGTGGCCCCGGTCGCCACGCGCGCGAGCGTCTCCGACACGTCGTCGAGCTCCTGCGGCACGAGGAGCCGCAGCTGGCCGCCGACCACCTCCTCGGTCGGATAGCCGTAGATCCTCTCCGCGCCGTGGTTCCAACTGGTGATCACCCCGTCGAGGGTGGTCGAGACGATCGCGTCGCTGGAGTGCTCGACGATCGCCGCGAGCCGTTGCTGGCTCTCGATCAACTCGTTGCGGGTGAGCGCGAGATCGGCCTGGGCGGCCAGGGCCCGGAGCTCACCGACCTCCTCGTCGCCGAAGAACGGCGTGAGCGGACTGGTCACCACGATCAGGTGGCCGATCCGCAGCGGCACGCGGATCACGGGCCGACCGGTGAGGTCGGGCGCGTCGAGCGAGCCGTCGCTGGCGATCACCGAACCGTCGGGTCCCTCGATCGAGGCGGCCGCGGCGCCGACGAGTCTCCGGGCGTGGGGCAGGAGCGTGCGGGCAACCTCGGCCGTGGTCGTCGAGCGGATCAGCGAGTGCGCGGCTTCCCGGAGATCGGCCTCCTCACCTCGGCGCCAAACGACCCGGAGGCTCCGTGGCGGCGCGAACCCGATCAGCATCAGGGGACCGGCGATCAGGGCCAGGATGCCGACGACGACGTCCGTGCCGGCGCTCTGCGCGAACTCACCGCCGACCACGAGCGCGAGCGCGAGTCCCATCGCGCCGAGGCTCATCGTCCGCATCCGGCGTCGCGCGACCGTGGGTTGGGCCCTGCCTGCGCGCCACAGACGCACGGCGACGACGCCCGAGAGGAAGACCCACTGGGTCAGCAACCCGATCACGTAGACCTCGGCCCAGGTCGGGAGCGGCTCGTCTCCGCCGGGGAACGGCGGGAGGAGCAGCGGGAGGATCGCGACGGATCCCGTGAGGACGGCCGCGGCCACGTAGACCCACCGGGTCGGGCGGATCATCGTCGCCGTGAACCGGTAGAGGCAGTACGGGAAGAGCACGAGCACGGCGATCAGCGCCTTCGTGGCCCACGCCTCTGCGGATCCGCCGGGTTCCTCGGGGAGGACCTGGCCGGCGAGAACGACGGCCGCCATCACGCCGAAGCTGGCCATCAACCAGGCGCTGGGAGCGCCACGGTGGCGGCGCCAGTGGATCAGCGCGGCGACGAACACGCCGACGTAGACCACCGCCTGCAGGAAGTGCAGCACCTGATCGAGCTGCTTCGAGCTCATCTCCTCGTCCTCTGAGCGGACCGGTTCCTCTTCTTCACAACGGCTCCCGGGGAAGGGACCTGTAGTTGGGGAAAACCACGGACGGGTGCGAGCGGCTGGCTCCTCCCGGGTTTTGTCGGTGGGCGGCTCGTGAATAGTTGTGATGGAAGCACTCTCGTTGGTGAAGGGCGAACTATCCCGGGTGCGACTAGCCTGAGAACGGATGGAGTACCGGGTGCTCGGAGCGACCGGCGTTCGGGTCAGCACGCACTGCCTCGGCGCGATGATGTTCGGCGCCTGGGGCAACACCGATGTCGACGAGTGCGTCCGGATCATCCACGCCGCGCTCGACGCGGGCATCAACTTCGTCGACACGGCCGACGTCTACTCGGCCGGTGGGTCCGAGGAGATCGTCGGGAAGGCCCTCAAGGACCGCCGGGACCAGGTCGTCCTGGCCACCAAGGTGCACGGCAGCATGGGCTCGGGCCTCAACGAGCGAGGCAACTCCCGCGTCTGGATCAGACGGGAGATCGAGAACAGCCTCCGACGCTTGGGGACCGACCACGTCGACCTGTATCAGATCCACCGGCCCGAGCCGGACACCGACGTCGAGGAGACGCTCGGGGTCCTCACCGACCTCCAACGCGAGGGGAAGATCCGCTACTTCGGCTCGTCCACCTTCCCGGGCTGGCAGATGGTGGAGGCCCAGTGGGCGGCGGAACGGCGCGGCCTCTCGCGGTTCCGGACCGAGCAGCCGCCGTACTCGATCTTCGTGCGACACATCGAGCGGGACGTCCTTCCGGTCGCGCGGTCGTACGGGATGGGGGTCCTGATCTGGAGCCCGCTCTGTCGGGGGTGGCTCACCGGGCGGTACCGGCGGGGTTCGTTCGACCGGTCGCCGGAGTCGCGTGCCGTTCGCGGCGCCGAGCGCGGCCGGGGGATCGCGGCACAGTTCGACGAGGAGCGGCCCGAGAACCAGCGCAAGCTGGACCTGGTCGAGGACCTGTTGAAGGTTGCCGCCGATGCCGGGGCTCCGCTGTCGCACATGGCGATCGCCTTCACCCTGGCTCATCCGGGGGTCACGTCGGCGATCATCGGGCCGAGGACGATGGAGCAGCTCGAGGACCTCGTGTCGGCCGCGGACCTGCGCCTGGATGCGTCGACCCTCGATGCGATCGACCGGTTGGTGCCCCCCGGGACCGTCGTCGACGAGAACGACCGTGGGTTCGATCCCTGGTGGTTCGATCCCGCCGCCCGTCGCCGCCCTTCGTAGACGCCGTCGGCGGCGGGGGCTAGCATCGGCCCATGCGACCCGGCCACCTCTGAGTTCCGCCGCGCGGAGCGCGCTGCCCTCGGGGACCTCCCGGGTTCCCACCGCGCGGTAGCCGGCTGACGCCGGTCTTCTGACGGGATCTCCTGGGAGGTGACATGGACGCGATCGAAGCCATCGGCCTGCGCAAGTCGTTCCGTGGCGTCCTCGCCGTCGACGACGTGAGCTTCACCGTCCGCGAAGGCGAGATCGTGGCGCTGCTGGGACCCAACGGCGCGGGCAAGACCACGACCCTGATGATGCTGCTCGGCATCACGGCGGCCGACGCCGGTTCCGTTCGGCTGCTGGGCCATCGGCTGCCGGACGAGCGGCAGTCGGCGCTGCAGCGCCTCGGGTTCACGGCGAGCTACGTCGAGATCCCGGGCGACATGAAGGTATGGCAGTTCCTCGACGTGTTCGCCGGCTTCTACGGCGTCACGCGGAAGCGAGGAGAGGAGGCACTCGAAGCGCTGGGCCTCGGCTCGATGTTGGGTCGGACGGGCAACGAGCTGTCCACAGGACAGCGCACCCTGGTCGGTGCGGCGAAGGCGCTGATGACCCGGCCGAGCATCCTCGTGATGGACGAGCCGACCGCTTCGCTGGACCCGGAGGTAGCGGAGCGCGTTCGGCAGGTGTTGCTCGCGGAGCAGCGGCGTGAAGGCTTCGCCGTGCTGGTGACCTCCCACAACATGGCCGACGTCGAGCGGATGTGCGAGCGGGTCATCTTCCTTGCGCGTGGGCGGATCGTCGCGGATGCGCCCCCGGCGGAGATCTCCTCGAGGTACGGGACCGAGGATCTCGAGGCGGCGTTCATCTCGATCGCGGAGGCCCAACGATGAGATGGCGCCGGATCTTCGCCGTCGTCCGGCGGCACTGGTATCCGATGGTCCACTCCGCGCCACGCGTCGTCGAGAACTTCTTCTGGCCGATCGTCGACATCCTGCTGTGGGGGTCGCTGACGCTGTACCTCCAGCGGCAGGACGCCGAGCTGCCACTCCCGATCGGGTTCCTGCTCGGCGGGCTCTTGCTGTGGGACCTCGTGTTCCGGTCGAAGAACGCGGTCGCCATCACGTTCATCGACGAGGCCTACCACCGCAACGTGGTGAGCGTGCTGGCCTCGCCGATCTCGCCGACCGAGTACCTGGGGGGCGCCGTGCTGTGGGCGTTGGCCAAGGCCGGCGCGTCCTGGCTCCTGTTGACGGGACTCGCGGCAGGGTTGTTCCACTTCAACGTGCTGGCGATCGGGCCGCAGGTCGGTGCGTACCTCGGGCTGCTGCTGGTCTTCGGGATCGCGCTGTCCCTGGTGGTCCTGGGGCTCGTGCTTCGGTACGGACACGCCGCCGACGAGCTCCCGTGGGCCCTGGCCGCGATCTTCATCCCGTTCTGCGCGGTGTTCTATCCGGTGGCGGCCCTGCCAGGTTGGGCTCGGGACGTGGCGGCCGTCATCCCGGCGGCGCACGTGTTCGAGGCGATGCGGGCGGGGTTGGCAGCGCGACCACAGGAGTGGGGGAGCCTCTGGGCAGCTGCCGGACTCGACGTGCTGTGGCTTGCGGGTGGCTTCCTGTTCGCCCGCTCGATGTTCGGGTTGTTCCGCCGCCGCGGCTACGTGACCCGGTACCTGTGATCCCGATGGGCGCGCCGAGGGATGGTCATACTGCGGGCATGCCGCTCGCGGGATCCGACCTCGAGCTCTTCTCCGAGGAGTCCCGGCTGTGGGCCGAGCTCCACGACCTCGTGGACTCGCTCCCCAGGGACCAGGTCGAGGAGCCCGGGTACTTCGAGGAGGGATGGTCGGCGAAGGACCTGATCGGCCACATCGGGAGCTGGTGCGCGGAGGCGGGCGCCGTCCTCGACCGGATCCGGTTCGGAACGTACCGGGCCGACGAGATCGACATCGACGAGATGAACCGGAGGTTCTACGAGGCGCTCCACGTCGTGGCGTACCACGACGTGCGGGCGCAGGCTTTCACGGCCCGCGAACGGATGGTCCGCGCGTGGCGCTCGTTGCCGGAGCCCTCGGAGGAGGCCGATCGATGGATCGCGAAGGCCGGCCCCGACCACTATCGCGAGCACCTCCCACGCCTCAGGGACTGGGTCGCGGAGCTCGCAGCTGACGGCTGATCGCCGCTCGGACCGGGCCCCGGTTTGCCGCTCGACCGAGGGACGGGCGATGCTAGGCGCCGTCCACGGGGAGGACCGATGAGCGGGACCGAGACAGCGACGACCTTCATCAGGCCCGACGGCGCCGAGAAGGTGACCGGCGTCGGCCGGTACACGGCCGATATGACCTCGACCGGGATGGCACACGCGAAGTTCCGGTTCGCGGACCATCCCCACGCGAAGATCCTGCGGATCGACACGTCGAAGGCGAAGGCGCTGCCCGGCGTCGTCGCGGTCGTGACCCAGGACGACCTGCCCGACGTCCGGTTCGGAGGGCTCGTCCAAGACCGGACACTGTTCGCGAAGGAGGTCGTCCGGTTCGAGGGAGAGATCGTGGCCGGCGTGGCGGGTCTCACGGAGCGGATCGCCGAGGAGGCCGCCGCCCTGATCGAGGTCGACTACGAGCCGCTCCCGGCCGTGACGGACTTCGTCGCGGCGATGGAGCCCGACGCGCCACTCGTCCATCCGGACTGGGCGTCGTACGAGCGCGATCCGAACATGTTGAGCGACGGCAACACGATCGCGCGGCACACGATCGTGAAGGGGGATGCCGACGAAGCGATGGCGACCGCCGACGTGGTCGTCCGGAGCCGTTACGTCTCGGACGCCTCCCAGGGGGTTCCGATCGAGCCGCGGGCCGTACTCGCCGAGTGGCGCGGAGACGAGGTCACGGTGTGGTCCTCGACCCAGGTGCCGTACGCCGCGCGGTCGGGCGTCGCGCAGACGCTGCAGATCCCCGAGGCGAACGTCCGCGTGGTGGTCCCGCTCCTCGGCGGTGGGTTCGGCGCCAAGTGCGACCTGCACTTCGAGGCGCAGGTCGCTGCGCTGGCGCGCGCCGCCCGGCGCCCCGTCAAGCTCGTGTTCTCCCGAGAGGAGGAGTTCCGCGCGATCGCGCAGCGACGCGAAGGCATCGTGATGGAGTTCGAGACCGGCGCGACGAAGGACGGACGTCTCCTGGCCCGCAGGGCGCGGCTGGTGCTCGACAAGGGTGCCTATTGCGGTGAGGGTGGGTTCCTCGGGCAGATGGCCGCGATGCACGCGTGCGGTCCGTATCGGATCGACACGATCTCGGTGGAGTCGTTCCTGAACTACTCGAACCACCAACCGTCCGGCTCGATCCGCGCCCCTACCGCGCCACAGGTGTGCTGGGGCCTGGAGCAACACATGGACGAGGTGGCGGCCGCGCTGGACCTCGATCCCGTTGAGCTGCGACGGCGGACGCTGATCGAGAAGGGCGCGGAGGGCCCGACGCGCCAGGTCTTCGACGAGGTCGGCGTCAAACAGACCCTCGAGCGGGCGGTCGGGATGATCGGATACGACCGGGAGTTGCCCGACGACGAGGCGATCGGGGTCGCGGTCGGCTGGTGGCCCTCGATGCCCGCGCCCTCCGGCGCCTACGTCCATCTGAACGGCGACGGCAGCGGCACGATCGTGACCGGCGCCCAGGAGAACGGGAGCGGCGCCGTGATGGCGATGCCGCTCTT
>Ga0114129_10003207_pt1 | contig 22951 bp, 18 predicted proteins | sample RhiMetdeltSRZDD1_FD_80071 | JGI IMG/M metagenome (GOLD analysis project Ga0114129, IMG submission 80071) | Populus rhizosphere microbial communities from Tennessee, USA - Rhizosphere MetaG P. deltoides SRZDD1 (version 2) (version 2) | ecosystem: Host-associated > Plants > Roots > Rhizosphere >... | reverse complement strand
TCGAGGATCCAGCCGTGCTCGATCGATCGCTCGAGCCGCTCCCGCAGGTGTCGCTCGACGACGTCAAGGCCGTGGTCACCGAGGCGGCGCGCTGGCGCAAGGATGTCGCGGCGCACGCGTACGGCGGCATCGGTGCGCGCAACGCGGTGGAGGGCGGCGTGCGATCGATCGAGCACGGCTGGATCCTCGACGACGAGACGCTGCGTCTCATGGCGCAGAAGGGAACGTTCTGGTGTCCGACGTTGTCGGTCTTCCGGCCCGAGGCGGGGCTCGGCACACCCGACAGGTTTTCACGCCAGGTCGTCGAGAGCCACAAGCGCACGTTCCAGGCGGCGATGAAGGCCGGCGTCAAGATCGTCTTCGGCACCGACGTCGGCGCGTTCCCCCACGGCACGAACAACCGCGAGTTCAGCTACATGGTCGAGTACGGCATGACGCCGCTCGAAGCGATTCGATCCGCCACGACGCGCGCCGCGGAGCTGCTGCGGATGGAATCGCACATCGGCACGATCGCCGCCGGCCGATTTGCGGATATCATCGCGGTCGACGGCAATCCGCTGCAGAACATCGAAGCGATCAAGAAGGTGGTCTTCGTGATGAAGGGCGGCGAAGTCTTCGTACAACCGAAAGGATTGGCCTCGCGAGGATCGCAGCATTGAAGTATCTCCGATCCCCCTGGGTCGATCGCTTCCCCAAGTCGCGCGTTCCGTCGCATCCTCGTTTTCGCGGCGACCTCACCCGTCCCGTCGTCATCGTCGGCGGCGGCCTCACCGGCTGCGCGTGCGCCTACGCGTTCGCCGCGGCGGGCATCGACGTCATCCTGCTCGAAGCGGATCAGATTGGCCGCGGCGCCACGTCGGCGTCCGCCGGCTGGATCGCCGACGATCCCGGCGTGCCGTTCCTCGACGTCGAGCGCGCCCTCGGGCTGCGCGCGGCGCGCCGCGCCTGGCAGGCCTGGCGGCGTGCCGCCCTCGATTTCACCGCGCTCGTGCGCCGCCTCGATCTGAGATGCGATCTCGAGCCGCGACCGACGATCACGGCCGCCGTGTCACCGGAACAGGTTGCGCGGCTCAAACGCGATCAGAAGGCGCGCAAAGAAGCGGGGTTGGACGCGCCGCTGCTGAACGCGCGGACGGTGACCGGCGAGGCCGGCTTGGCGGCGATCGCCGGCCTCCGCGGCAAGGACGGCGCGACCCTGGATCCGTATCGCGCCGCGCTGGGACTCGCGGCCGCCGCCGCCGATCGCGGCGCGCGGCTGTTCGAGCGATCGCCGGTCCGCAGGATCACGTTCACGCGCAAAGACGTCACCGTGAAGACCGCCAACGGGTCGATTCGCGCCGACCAGGTGATCATCGCGACCGGCGTGCCGACGGCGCTCTTCCAGGCGCTGGCGCGCCACTTCTGGTTTCGCAGCACGTACCTCGTGCTCACCGAGCGCGTGCCCGCGCGCCTGCGTCTGTCGCTCGGCGCGCGCGCCGCCGTCATCCGCGACTCGGCCGATCCGCCGCACATCGTCCGATGGGTCGATGACGAGCAGCTGCTCGTGATGGGCGCCGACCAGCTGATGCCTCCCGATCGTCTGCGTAACAAGATCATCGTTCAGCGCACCGGTCAGCTCATGTACGAGCTGTCGACGCTCTATCCGGACATTTCCGGTCTTCAACCCGAATACGGCTGGGACGCGCCGTACGCGCTGACCGGCGACGGCCTTCCGCACCTCGGCCCGCACCGCAACTTCCCGCGGCACCTGTTCGCGTTCGGCGATGCCAGCCACAGCGTCACGGGCGCGTATCTGGCGAGCCGCGTCCTCCTGCGTCACTATCAGCGGGCGATCGAGCCGGCGGACGAAGTGTTCGGTTTCGCGCGCGCACTCGAGCGCTGAAGGGCAGAAGACGGACGCCGCGATCCGTGTTTTCGGATCGCAGATTGCTGGAGTCGACCCTTACTCCTTTTCATCGGACCTCGGCCGCGAGGTGAGAGTCACAATGAGCACCATGCACAAATCCCGCATCATCCTCGTTGCCGTCCTCGCGCTGGCGTGCGCGCCGCCGGCGTTCGCGCAGTCGCAGGGCGGCACCGGATCGATCGAAGGCACGGTCGTCGACACATCCGGAGGCGTTCTGCCCGGCGTTACCGTCACGATGACGAACACCGAGACCGGCACCGAGCGCACGGTCATCACGAACGAGAACGGTCTGTACCGATCCGTCCTGCTGCCGCTGGGCGTCTACAAGATTGTCTCGGAGCTGCCGGGCTTCAAGAAGTTCGAGCAGTCGGGGTTGAAGCTCGCTGCGGGGCAATCGGCGGTCGTCAACATCACGATGGGCGTCGGCGCGGTGAGCGAGGTCGTCACGGTGAACTCGGCGGAGCGGCCGGTGCTCGATGCGGGAAAGATTGACGCGGGGCGGAACCTCAGCGAGGTCGAGGTCAAGAATCTCCCGCTCGTCGCGCGCAATCCCTACAACTTCGCGCTCGTGCAGCCGGGCATCACCGGATTCGAGAACCCGGAGTTCGGCGTGCCGCGCCTCGCGGCGAACGGCACGCTGATGCGCATCAACTATCAGATCGACGGCAACACGAACACGGAAAAGGATCGCGCCGGCCTGCGGCTGCTGCCGATGTCGGAAGTGATGGTGCGCGAGGTGAAAGTCGTAACGGCGGGGTACGCGCCCGAGTACGGCCAGACGATGGGGCTCGTGTACAACGCGGTGACGCCGTCGGGCACCAACCGGGTGCACGGCGACGCGAGCTTCCTGTTCCGGAACAAGAACTTCAGCTCGTTCCCCTTCTTCTTCAATCGGCCCCAGACGCCCGAGAACAAGCCTGACACGAAGGTGCGGACGGCGACCGGCACGCTCGGCGGTCCGATCGTGAAGAACACCTTGCACTACTACCTCGGCTACGAGCGAACGTTCCGCGATCTGTCCGCCCAGCGCGTCATCACGATTACGCCCGAGAACGCGGCTGCGCTCGGGCTGCAGCCCCAGCCCGCGGTGCCGCCCGCGACGCAGACGGCGAAGTTCTTCATCGGCAAGGCGGACTATCAGGTCAGCCGGGCGAACCGGTTCACGGCGCGCCACATCCTGTTCCGGAACGACTCGCCCTTCAACAACGGCCCCGGTGGACTCGGCTCCATGGAAACCGCCACCGACTTTCTCGACTCGATGAATTCAACGGCCGGCCAGCTGGTCACGACGATCGGCAACGCGCAGCTGAACGAGCTGCGCGTCCAGTACGCGAACCGCCATCAGTTGTCGTCGCGCAACGCCTCGTCCGGTTCGGGGCCGTTCATCAACGTCTCCGGCGTCGCGATGTTCGGCAGTCCCCGAGGCGCATCGGGGCAGGGCAGCGAAGGGTTCGACTTCAAGCAGAACATCTTCCAGGTGATCGATACCTTCACCTACATTCGCGGCAGCCACAGCTACAAGGTCGGCTTCGATGCGCAGCGGGTCCACGACGTGCGCTCGAGCGCGCCGGTCTTCTCCTATACCTTCCCATCGATTGCCGCGTACCTCGGCGCGAAGAGCGGATCGACGCCGCTGTCGTACACGTCGTTCACGCAGCTGTTCGGCAACCTGACGTTCTCGATGGACACGGGGCTCTACAGCGCGTTCGCCCAGGACGACTGGCAGCTCGCGCCGAACGTGAAGGTGCTGTACGGGTTGCGCTACGACCTGTACAAGTATCCGGAGGCGCGCGCGGACGCGCCGTTCTCGTTCTCGCAGAAGTTCAACATCGACAAGAACAACCTCGGCCCGCGCGGCGGCGTCGCGTGGACGCTCGACGATCGCACCGTCTTCCGCGCGAGCACGGGGTTGATGTACGACCAGCCGATCCTGGCCGCGTACGAGAACGCGCTGCAGCTGAACGGATCGCCGCAGGTGTTCTCGGTCACCGTTTCCCCCACGACCGCCGGCGCGCCGACGTTCCCCGGCAACCTGTCGAACACGCCGCCGGGATTCGTCCTGCCGACGCAGTCGATCATCACGGTCGATCCCGCGTTCGCGGTCGCAAAGACCTGGCAGAACAACGTCCAGATGGAGCGCTCGCTGGGGACCGACTACACCGTGACCGTCGGATACGTGTTCGCGCGGCAGACGGAGCTTCCGGTCGTGACCGACGTGAACCTGATCAATCCGATCGGCACGACGGCCGACAGCCGCGCGATTTACGGCACCACCGTGAACGCGTCGTCGCGGTTCGATCCGCGCTTCAACCACATCTACACCGTGCAGTCGATCGGGGAGGGGCACTACAACGCGGTGACGTTCAGCCTGTCGCGCCGCTTCTCGCACGGCGCGACGTTCAACGTCTCGTACTCGCTCGGCAAGGGCACCGACAACGCGCCAATCAACAACGCGATCCCGGGCGGCGTCGGACTGGCCGTGCACGGCGACGACGCGCGATCGGACCCGACGAACCTCGATCGCGACAAGGGCCCGAACCTGCTCGACATCCGCCACAACTTCACCGGCAGCTTCGTCGTCAACCCGACCGTCCGCGTGTCGAACCCCTTCGTCTCCGCCGTCGTGAACAACAACCAGATCGGCGTGCTGATGCAGCTCAATTCCGGCCTGCCGTTCAACATCCGCGGCAACCAGGACCTGAACAAGGACGGCATCGGCAACGATCGGCCGGCGTTCGTCGGCCGCAACTCCCTCTATCTGCCGAACCGCTACAACGTCGACCTGCGCTACTCGCGGTTCGTGCCGATTCGGGGATCGATCAGGGGCGAGGTCATCGGCGAGTTCAAGAACATCTTCAACACGGTGCAGACGTCGGGCGTGACGGCGACGATCCAGACCGACGCGCTCGGCAACCCGCTGTCGCCGATTCCTTCCGACGCGAAAGGATTCCCGGCCAGCGGCGGCTACGAACAGCGCGAGTTCCAGCTCGGATTCCGCCTGCGGTTCTGATCGACACCGGGGCACAGAGCCCGTAAACTCTGGTCCCTGTGTCATCCCGCGGGAGGGTGCCGTGGAAGTTGCGTTGACGCCGCTGGAGTTCGCCCGCCGGACGCGGCGGCTGTACGCGGCGCGCGAAGCGGTCGTCGACGGCGCGCTGCGGCTGACCTACGCCCAGTTCTTCGATCGCGTCGACCGCTGGTCGGCGGCGCTGCAGCGCCTCGGCGTCGGAGCGCGCGATCGCGTCGCGTACATCGCGCCGAACACGCACGCGCTGCTCGAGGGATTCTACGGCGTGCCGCAGATCGGCGCCGTGATCGTCCCGATCAACTACCGTCTCACCGCGGACGATTTCGTCTACATCATCAATCACTCGGGGTCGAAGGTCGTCTGCGTCCACGAGGATCATCTGGATGCGGTCGACAACGTGCGCGGCGACCTCCGCGGTGTGACGGCGTTCGTCGCGCTGGAAGGGACCCGCGACGGTTGGCAGCGATACGAGGAGCTGGTCGCCGCAGCCGATCCGGCCTTCGCCGCCGCTGACGTCGACGAGGGCGATCTGATCTCGATCAACTACACGAGCGGCACGACGTCGCGGCCCAAGGGCGTGATGATCACGCATCGCAACGCGTACATGAACGTCGTCGGCACGCTGCTGCACGCACCGATGACGATGACCGACCGGTATCTGTGGACGCTGCCGATGTTCCACGCCAACGGCTGGACGTTCGTGTGGATCGTCACCGCGGTCGGCGGGGCGCACGTCTGTCTCCGGAGGGTCGACCCGGCGCGCGTCTTCGAGCTGATCGCCGCCGAGTCGATTTCACTCTTGTGCGCGGCGCCGACCGTGCTCATCGGGATCGCCAACGCGCCGCCGGACGTGCGTGCGCACGCGCGGAAGGGCGTCCGCGTCCTCACGGCGGGCGCGCCGCCCGCGGCGGCGACGATCGAGCGCGTCGAGGGCGAGCTGGGTTGGACGATCACGCAGGTGTACGGGCTCACCGAGACGGCGCCGTTCATCAGCGTCTGCGAGCCGCGCCCCGAGCACGACGCGCTGACGAGCGCCGAGCGCGCGACCGTCAAAGCGCGCCAGGGCGTCGAGCTCATCACCTCCGGCGAGCTGCGCGTCGTCGACGAATCCGACGCCGAGGTGCCGCACGACGGCGCCGCCATCGGCGAGATCGTCGTCAGGGGCAACGTGGTGATGAAGGGCTACTACGACGATCCGGACGCGACGGCGGCCGCGCTGCGCGGCGGCTGGTTTCATACCGGCGACGCCGCGGTCGTCCATCCCGACGGCTACGTCGAGGTCCGCGACCGGATCAAGGATGTGATCATCAGCGGCGGCGAGAACATCTCGTCGGTCGAGGTCGAGGGCCTGCTGCTCCGGCATCCCGCCGTTCAGGAGGCGGCGGTCGTCGGCCTGCCGGATACGCGTTGGGGCGAAGCGCCGCATGCGTTCGTCGTGCTGAAAGCCGGCGCCGAGGCGACGGAAGCGGAGCTGAAGGCGTTCGCGCGGGAGCGGCTGGCGCATTTCAAGGCGCCGCACACGGTCACCTTCGTCAGCGAGCTGCCGAAGACGGCGACGGGGAAGATCCAGAAGTTCGTCCTGCGCGGCGGCCGCGCGGCGATTTCGCGCCAATAGGGCGTCATCGCATGACGGCCGCGGCAGTGATCATTCCCGCATTGCGCGGCAGGCGCTCAAGCCGCGTGCCGCGGCCGGCTGAGCCACCGGAAGAACGCGATGATGAGCAGCGCCGGGATGAACGGTCCCCACCACGCGCGCAGCCCGAACGCGCTGAGCGTCGTCGAGCCGACCTTGACGAACAGCATGATTGCGCTGGCCCACGCGAACGCGCTGACGATGTTGAGCGCGCTGAACTTGAACGGCCGTGTGCCGGCGTACGCGCACGCGATCGGAATCGCGGTGCGCAGGCCCGGCAGAAAGCGGCTGGACAGCACGATCAGCGTCTCGTGCTGGCGGACGTGCTCGCTGACGCGGTCGCGGTAGCGCACCATCCAAGCGTAGCGGTCGAGCCAGTGGATGCGGCCGCGCAGGACGTAGAACCAGAGCTGATCGCCCGTCGCCCCGCCGAGCGCCCCCGCCACGAGGACGGGCAGCCATTCGAGCTGGCCGCCCATTGCCGCCGCCGACACGTTGCTGTAGTAGATCTCGCCTTCGAGAATGGCAAACAGGTAGACGGTCAGATAAACGATCACGACTAGATGACGAGATCAAGAGCGTGCCAGCACGCTCCGTACCACCCGCGCGACCCGCGCCGCCTGCTCGTCGGTCAGCGACGCATACACGGGAATCTGCATGGCGCCGGCGGCCCGCCGCGCGCCGGGGGCGCCGGCCGGCTCGACGCGGCACCCGGCGAACAGCTCCATGTCCGAGCAGACGTCGACGTGGAGCGTCTCGACGTCGATCCCGCGCCGCACACACCGGACGACGAGCTCGTCGCGCTGGGGTCCGTAGACGCAGTACTGATAATAAACGTGCGTCCGATCGGGCGGCACCTGCGGAATCGCGATGCCCGGCAGGTCGCCGAGCGCCTGATCCATCACGCGCGCGTGGCGGAGCGTGCGCGCGGTCCACTCGTCCAGCAGGTCGAGGCCCGCCAGGCCGATCGCGGCTTCGACGTTCGGGAACCGCTCGGGATACGAGTCGGGCAGCGGCCGGAGCGACCGGATCTCCTCCCACAGGTAGACGTCGGGGTTGGCGCCGATCAACGACGAGACCCACAGGATCGGGAAGGCGCTGATCGTGAACACCCACGGCTTGATGAAGACGCGCTGCAGCCGGCCGACCAGCAGCCGGTTCTCGACGCGCTTCTGATCCGGCCACCGTTCAGCTTCGGCCAGCGCCCGCACGCGCGCGGCGACGCGCGGATCGCGCGCGAGCGCGAGGCCGCCGCCATAGCAGTTGAGCGGCTTCAGCGTCTGGAAGCTGAAGAACGCGGCATCGCCTAGCGTGCCCACGGGCCGTCCCTTGTAGGTCGCGCCGAGCGAGTGCGCGCAGTCCTCGACGACGCGCAGATCGTGCCGCGCGGCGATCTCCAGGACGGCGTCCATGTCGCCCGGCAGCCCGTAGAGGTGCGTCGGCACGACGGCGCGCGTCGCCGGCGTGATCGCGCGCTCGAGCGCGGCCGGATCGATGGCGAACGTGGCCGGATCGACGTCGGCGAAGACGACCTTCAGCCCCGCGACGCGCGCGAGCTCGGGGATGACCCAGAAAGTGAGCGCCGGCACGACGATCTCGGATCCCGCCGGCAGATTGAGCGCCTGCAGGATGTAGAGAAACGCCATGCGGCCGTACGAGGCGGTGACCGCCTGCGACGGATCGGCGCCGAGCCGGCGCGCGAACGCCGCCTCGAACTGCGCGATCTGCGGGCCCTGGATGAGCTCGCCGCGTGCCTTGCACGCGGCGATCGTCTCTTCGGTGTCGGGGATGACTCGCGCGCCGTAGCGCGAGATGGCGGTCAGCACACGACGGGGCGCGAGACGTCCGCGATCTCCTCGCGCGTGTGGCGATCGCTCACGCGCCGATCCATCCGCGTGACCCATTCGCGCACGGCGCTGTTCTGAATCTTCAGGAAGTTCGCGAGCCACGACGGCCGCATGTAGAAGCGCTTGTAGGCGGCGCCGAGGAGAAAGCGCAGCTCGCCGGCGGTGAGCTTCGGGTGCGCGAAGGTCGGCGTGTAGCCGTCGAAATTCTCCCAGTCGGCTTCGGTCAGCAGCGACTCGAGCTGCCTGAACATCGGCGTCCCGGGATACGGCGTCAGGATCTTGAACTGCGCGAAGGTCGATCCGAGATCGGTCGCGAAGTCGATCGTCGCCGCGATCGTGGTCCAGTCGTCCTGCAGGAACCCGAGCACGTAGAACGCCGCCGTGACGATGCCCTTCCGGCGGCAGTGCTCGATGATCAGGCGCTGGTGCGCCTGCGGAATCGGCCGGCGTCCCGATTTCTTGAGCGTCACGGGATCCAGCGACTCGACGCCGAAGCTGATCGTGCGCAACCCCGCGTCGTACAGCGTGTCCAGCAGCGGCACATCGAGCCGATCGAGGCGCGTCTCGGCCTCGAAGGTCAGCGCCAGCCCGCGCGCCGCGATCTCGTCGCACAGCTCGAGGCATCGATCGCGCTGCTCGCTGAACAGCGGATCGCGGAAGACGATGTAGGGACGGCGGTATTGATCGCACAGGCGTTCGAGCTCGTCGGCGATGTTGGCGATCGAACGGGCCCGGTAGCCCGCCAGGATCCGGTGCGGGCAGTAGGTGCAGAACTCGGGGCAGCCGCGGCTCGCGAGCAGCGGGAACCCGCCGCCCACCGGCCGCGACGTTCCCTTGATGCCGAACTGCGCGCGCCGATCCTCGGTGACCAGATCCCAGCGCGGAAACGGCAGCGAGTCGAGATCGTTGATCTGCTCGCTCACGGTGGTGCCGGACGGAATCTCGCCGGCGGCGAGCCGCATCACGCCGGCTTCGGGCTCCCCGTTCAGGATGAAGTCGGCGTGGTCCTGGAAGAGCTGCGGCATCTTGGACGCGGTGATGCCGATGAAGCCGACCTTCACGCCGCGCGCCCGCATCCGATCGGCCCACGCCGTCTCGTTGCTGTGGTCGACGATCGAGGACAGCACGAGGGCGACGTCTCCGTCCACGAGGTCGCCGCGCGTCCACCGCACGTCGTGGCCCGCGCGCGCCAGGATGGCGGCTGCATAGGCCATGTGCACGCTCGGCACGTCGAGGAACGTCCGCTTCAGGCCGGCGATGACGCGCGTCACGCGCGAAAACGGAACGAGCCGCGATCCGTAGCCGCCGACAACGGTATCCTTGCTCACGAATCCGCGGCTCGATTTCAGATCGGCGAGTACAACTCGCATCGGTCACCTCAATCTTGCGCACTGACCCGCCTTCGTCGGTCGCACTTCGGCGAGGCAGGCTCGCGTGAGTGCGGTACGTCGGCGAGGCAACCGTCTTCGCGGGCGCGCCAGCCGGCCGCTCGGCGAAGCATGTTGCCGTGTTCCCTGAACTCAGGACTACGTCAACGAAAGACCGGAGGACCTCGCGGCGACCGGCGCGACAGCATGCGACGGGCGGGCAGGGCCGCGCCCCGGTTCGCGAGCGTGCCGATCGGTTCGAGCAGGGGGACGCGCGCCGCGTCGAGATCGATGCGCGCCGCCGGCGCATCCTGGACGGCCTGATCGTCGTCGTCGTCCAGGGTGCGCAGGCTGCGGTGCAGCACGGCGCCGACGTTGACCACGCCGGCGCGCGCCGCTTCCGAGAGGATGATGACGGGACGTTTAGCGGTCAGCCATCGGGTGAGCGACGCCCGCTGGCGGCAGCTCCGGATGAGGCCGGACGGGGCCGCGTCGGCGGGCGCGACGCTGGCGAATCCAAGCAGGATGACCGCGGCGGCAGCCAGGCTGCTCCGTCTCACCAGCGTCCGGACGATGGATGACGAGAAGCGCATTGTGATCCGACAACGATGTGCGGGAACGGGTATCACTATCCCACAGCGCGGGCGACAGGCGCAATACGCCGGCCAGCCTATAATTAACGGCTTTTGTGATGCCCGTACGACCGACTTTCGCCCCGGTGCTGGTGGTGGGCGCCGGCCCGGCCGGCGCGACCGCGGCCCGGACGCTGGCGCGCGCGGGGGTCGCGGTTCGCCTCCTGGACCGCGCCGCGTTCCCGCGGAACAAACCGTGCGGCGGCGGCATCAGCATGCGGGCGCTTCGCCGGTTTCCGTATTTACCCGCAGCGCTCTCGCGCATTCCGACGCACACGCTCCGCCGTCTCTACCTCCAGGGCCCGGACGGGGAGTCGGCGGTCATCGAATCGGCTGAGCCTGCGGCGCTGATGATCCGCCGCGTCGAATTCGACGCGCTCCTCGTGTCGCTCGCCGTCGAGGCCGGCGCCGAGCTCGTCACCGGCGCGGACGTCGTCCAGGCATCGCAGACCAGCGATGGCGTCGCCCTGACGACGCGCGACGGCCGGCGATTCGAAGGGTCGATCGTGATCGCGGCCGACGGCGTCCACAGCGTCGTCGCGCGGCGGCTCGGGATCAATCCCGGATGGCCGGCGGCCTCGCTCGCGCTCGACATGATGGAGGAGACGCCACGCGCGGCGCTCCGCGACGTCGATCCGTCCACGCTGTGGGTGGCGTACGGATACCAGGGGACAGCGGTCGCTCTTCATCGCTCCGACTCCCGTGCGATGCCAGAGGGCTACGCCTACATCTTTCCCAAGCGGGACCATGTGAACATCGGGATCGGCTATGTGCTGTCGTATTTCCGCTCGAAGCTCGACCGAGCGCCTTACGATCTGCAGCGCGCGTTCATCGACGATCTCCGGTCGCGCGGCGTCGTCGTCGGCAACTCCGAGCGGCGGAACTTCACCCCGTTCCTCATTCCCGTGGGAGGACCGCTTGCCGAGCCCGGCCGCGGCCGCGTGCTCCTCGCCGGCGACGCGGGAGGATTCGTCAACGCCTTCACGGCAGAAGGGATCTACTACGCGATGGTCTCGGGCGATCTGGCAGGCCGGGCCGTCGTCCAGGGCGACGGCGCCGACCCGATTGCCGGCAATCTTGCCACGCGCTATCGACGCGCCTGCGATCGGGAGATCGGCTTGGAGCTCCGCGACTCGGTGTCGATACAGCGCCATCTCTTCTCGGATCGACAAAGGATTGCCAGGTTTATTCGGCAGGCGCCGCGGCACCCGGCTATCGCAACTGTAATTCTTGATTACGCAATTGGCAGGCGGTCGTATCGCTCGGCGCGCCGCCGCCTCATCAGCCGCTCACCTCGGCTGGCATCGAGTTTGATGCTACAGCGCGCGAAATTCTTTGCGCGCGGCCTGTCCCGGAGATAGGATCGGGCGATTTCGGGGGGAACGAAAACCATGCACGTCGCCGAAGAGCAACGCCTGCGGCCGCAGTTTTCCGGGCCGGACCCTGTCACGCCTCGCGCGCCCGCGCCGGAAATCGAGCATCTCCTGCGGCGCGCCGGCTTCGGCGCCCGCGCCGACGAACTGGAGTTCTACGGCGAGATGTCGATTCCGCAGGCCGTGGACTATCTCGTCAACTACGAGCAGGTCCCCGACGACGTGGACAGCAAGATCGGCACGCTCGGGTACGCGGGGATCACGACGCGCGCGCCCGGATTCCTGCCCGTGTCGAGCATCGTCGACGCGCGACAGCGGTGGTTGTTCCGGATGGTCCACACCAACCGGCCGCTCCAGGAGAAGATGACGCTCTTCTGGCACAACCACTTCGCGACCGGCTACAACAAGATTGCGGGCATATACGGGAACACCGAAGGCGCGCGCTACTTGGCGGCGAAGGCGTCCGAGGATCCGGGCAACGTGCGCGGCCAGGTCGAGATGCTGCGCGACAACGCCCTCGGCAACTTTCGCGACATGCTCGTCAACATCGCGAAAGACACGGCGATGCTCGTGTGGCTCGACGGCCGGACGAACACCAGGGCCAAGCCGCAGGAGAACTTCGGCCGCGAGATCATGGAGCTGTTCACGCGCGGCGTCGGCTACTACACCGAGTCCGATGTCTACGCCGCGGCGCGCGTCTTCACCGGCTGGAATCTTGCGCGGCCGGGGACCGGCACGGCCCAGCATTACGAGTATCTGTACGTCGCCGGCCAGCACGACACCGGTGAGAAAACCTTCAGCTTCCCGATTTACAGCAACGGCAGCAGGACGATCCCCGCGCGCGCGGCGGCCGCCGGCGAGCAGGACGGCATCGATCTGATCAACGCGCTGGCGGGCGCGCCGGAAACCGCGCGGTATCTCGCGAAGAAGTTGTACTGGTTCTTCGTCAGCGACACGCGCGCGCCGGCCCAGTCGTTCGTCGACTCGATCGCGAACGTCTACCTGCAAAGCCGGTACGACATGCGCGCGGTCATGCGCGCCGTGCTCCTGTCGACGGAATTCTGGGAGCCGCGCGCCTACTTCGCCCGGTACGCGTGGCCCGTCGAGTTCATCGTCCGCGCGATGAAGGACGTGGGCTGGAGGGGATTCTCGGTCGACACGGCGCGCACGTCGATGTCCGCGATGGGCATGGATTTGTACGAGCCGCCCGATGTTGCGGGATGGGACGCCGGCGAGACGTGGTTCTCCACAGGCGCCATGCTGTCGCGCATGAACTTCGCGTCGGGGCTCGCGGCGAACCAGCGGAACAATCTCGTCACCGCCGCGAGGCCGAACGCGGGGACGCCGGAGCGTCTCGTGTCGTTCTTCCTCAACGAGATGAGGACCGCGCCGCTGGCAGGCGGCGTCCAGCAGGATCTCGTCGACTATCTGCGCGCCACCGGCAACTGGACCGGGTCCGATGCGCAACTGAACCAGAAGGCGCCCGCGCTTGCGCATTTGATCACGGGATCTGTGGAGTACCAGTTCGTATGAAAGTCACACGACGCCAATTCGTCAAAGGCGGCGTCGCCGCCTTCTCCGTGACCTTCGCGGCGCCCGAGTTCCTGAGCGATCTCGCGCGCGCCCAGGGCGCCCACACGCGCAACCTGATCGTGCTCAACCTGAGCGGCGGCATGGACATCCTGAGCTTCCTCGTGCCGTATCAGGACGCGAACTACTACAGCCGCCGGCCCACGCTCGCCATCCCCGCGGCCAACGTGCTGCAGATCGGGACCGACGCGTCGGGCGTCGCACTGGGTCTGCACCCGCGGCTCACGGGCGTGAAGCAGATCTTCGACACCGGCCGGCTCGCGTTCGTGCAGCGCACGGGGTACGCCAACCAGACGCGCTCGCACTTCCTCGGCACGGATATCTGGTCGACGGCCGATCCCAACAACTCGCAGGCGCTCGGTTGGGTGGGCCGCTATCTCGACGCGCTGCCGTCGCCGGTCGATCCGCTGGTCGGCTGGAACACGTCGGGCAGCCTGCCGCACGTGCTGCAGGCGAACAAGGTCGCCGTGCCGGCCATCCCCAGTCCGACGACGTACGCGTTCCAGAGTCCGAACGGCACCGGTACCGAGGGTCAGGCCGAAAAGGCCGCGGCGATCCGCATGGCGTCGCACATTCCGATCGATCGCCCGGAAGTCGCGTTCGTCTACAGCAGCGCGCAGGCGGCGATGGCGACCCTCGATCGCGTGGCAACGGTCGGCACCTACGTGTCGTCAGTCACCTATCCGAACACGGGATTCGGACAGGCGCTCAAGGCCGTCGCGGGCGCGATGTTCCGCGGCATCGGCACGAAGGTCTTCTACGTGACGACCGGCGGGTTCGACAACCATTCGAACCAGGGCGTCAACCCGGCCAACGGCGCGTTCTACGGCCTGATGGCGTCGCTCAACGACGGCCTGCTCGCGTTCCACACGGACCTGAAGAACCAGGGAATGCTCGAGGACACGCTGCTCGTCACCTTCTCGGAGTTCAGCCGGCGCATCAGCGAGAACGGCAGCACCGGGACGGATCACGGCGCGGCGACGATCATGATGGTGCTCGGCGGACGGGTGAACGGCGGGCTGATCGGCACGGCGCCGAACCTGAACCTCGATCCGAAGAACCCGACGCTCGAGAACAACGCGGCCGACGTCACGTTCGAGACTGACTTCCGCTCGGTGTACGCGCGCATCATCGACAACTGGCTCGGCACGAGCTCCGTGTCCCTCCTCGGCGCGGACTTCCGCAAGCCGAGTCTCACGTTCATCTAGCGACTCGCTCCGCAAGACACGAAGGCCGGAACACGGTGTTCTGACCTTTGTGTCCTTCGTGTCCTTTGTGGTAGATCCCTTACACCGTTCCCCGTGCCCACGATCAAGCGCACCAAATTCAAGCTCTCCGCCGAGCAGCTGCTCGAGATGTTCTACTGGCTCAAGTTGATCCGCGCGTTCGACGAGCGGCTCAGCATCCTCGTGCGCCAGGGCAAGGTCCGCAGCGGCGTCTACACCGGCATCGGCCAGGAAGCGATCATCGTCGGCACCGGGTACGGGCTGAGACGCGAAGACTTCATCTGTCCGCTGCACCGCGATCTCGGCGCGTTCCTGATGAAGGGCGTCGAGGCCGGCGTGATGATGTCGCAGATGTTCGGAAAGGCGACGGGGCTGTCGAAGGGCCGCGACTCGGCGCTGCACAGCGGCGTGACCGAGCTCGGGATCTTCGGCAACACCAGCATGCTTGGCAGCAATCTCCCCGTCGCGGTCGGTCTCGCGCTCACCTTCAAGATGGAGCAGACCGATCACGTCGTCGTCGCCTACTTCGGCGAGGGCGCGAGCAACGTCGGCGACTTCCACGAGGCGCTGAACATGGCGGGCGTCCTGCACCTGCCGATTCTCTTCATCTGCGAGAACAACCAGTACGCGTACTCGGTGCCGGTCGAGAAGAGCATGGCGATCGACGACGTGGCCGATCGGGCGGAAAGCTACGGGTTCGACGGCGTCGCGATCAACGGGAACGACGTGCTCGCCGTGTATCAGGCGACGCAGGGGGCGCTCGCGCGCGCGCGCGACGGCGGCGGACCGACGCTGATCGAGTGCAAGACCTACCGGTGGCACGGCCACTCGGAGCACGACAAGGCGTTCTATCGGACCGACGAGGAGCTGGCGATGTGGAAGAGCCGGGATCCAATCCCGACGTTCACGACGTACTTGAAGGGGCTGCACGCGCTCGGCGACGAGCAGATCAAGGAGATCGAGACGCGCGTGGCGACGACGATCGACAAGGCGGTCGAGCTCGCGATGAACGCACCCGACCCTGAGCCCGCCGACGCGGTCACCGATCTGTATGCGTGAGATCTCCTACCTCGAAGCGATCCGCGAGGCGCTGGCCGAAGAAATGCGGCGCGACGCGAAGGTCTTCGTCCTCGGCGAGGACGTCGGCGCGTACGGCGGCGCGTTTGGCGTGACGCAGGGCCTCTTCGAGGAATTCGGCGAGCTGCGCGTGATCGACACGCCGATCTCGGAGTCGGCGATCGTCGGCGCTGCGATCGGCGCGTCATTGCGCGGCTATCGCCCCGTCGCCGAGATGCAGTTCGGCGATTTCATCTCGTGCGCCTTCGATCAGATCGTGAACCAGGCCGCGACGCTGCGGTTCCGCTACGGCGGACGCGCCGCCGTGCCCATCGTCGTCCGCGCGCCGAGCGGCGGCAACGTCGGCGGCGGTTTGTACCACTCGCAGAACCCGGAAGCGTGGTTCGTGCACCGGCCGGGGCTCAAGGTCGTCGCGCCGTCGACGCCCTACGACGCGAAAGGGCTGCTGAAGGCCGCCATTCGCGACGACAATCCCGTCGTCTACTTCGAGCACAAGTACCTGTATCGCCGGGGCAAGGGCCCGGTGCCCGAGGGGGACGAGACCGTGCCGATTGGCGTCGCCGCGACGAGGCGCGAGGGCGCGGACGCGACGCTCGTCTCGTACGGCGCGATGATGCTGCCGTCGCTCGAGGCGGCGGACCGGCTGTCGAAGGAAGGCGTCGAGGTCGACGTGATCGATCTCCGTACGCTCGCCCCCTGGGATCGCGACGCCGTCTTCCGGTCGGTCGAGAAGACGAGCCGCGCGCTCATCGTGCACGAAGACGTCCGCGCGCTCGGCATCGGCGCGGAAATCTCGGCGGCGCTGATGGAGGAGAAGTTCGATTCGCTCGACGCGCCGGTGCTGCGGGTCACGTATCCCGACACGCACCCGCCGTTCTCGCACGTGCTGGAGCACGCCAACCTGCCGAACGCGGACACGATCGCCGAGGCGCTCCGGCGCCTGGCCGCGTATTAGGCTACAATCCGGCGCCTTCGGGATACCCATCCCAAACAGGGCGGGCGCCGTAGACCTTTATGTGGCTTCTCTGGGCCGTCATCGACCGTTCCGGCGCCGCGAGCCGGTGGATCGAGGACCGCGCCAAAGACGAGGCGGCGCTCGACCGTATGCGCCGCGGCGACGCCGAGGCGCTCGCTGAGCTCTACGACCGTCACGCGCGGCCCGTCTATTCGCTCGCGCTGCGCGTCCTGCAGGACGAGGGCGACGCCGAGGACATCGTCCAGGATGTCTTCTCGCAGGCGTGGCGCCAGGCGGCGCGCTTCGACTCGGCCCGCGGCAACGTCGCGGCGTGGCTGCTCACCATCGCGCGCAGCCGCGCGATCGATCGGCTTCGCGCGCGCCGGGCGCGTCCCGATCGCGGCGCCGAGCTGCCGCCGTTGCCCGAGATCGCAGACGCGGCGCCGGCCGCCGATCTGCAGCTGCTCGCCGCCGAACAGGTCGCGCGCATCCGGGGGGCGCTCGCGGCGCTGCCGCTGCTGCAGCGCGTCGCGATCGAGCTGGCCTATTACGAGGGGCTGACGCACACGGAGATCGCCGAGCGGCTCGAACAGCCTCTGGGTACGGTCAAGACACGCATTCGCCTCGCGATGACGAAGCTGCGCGAGGCGCTGGCTGGGGCGTGATGGCGAAGCCGCCCCTCTCGATGTCGCACGACGAGCTGCGCGCGCTGGTGGAAGCGCACGTGCTGGGCGCGCTGCCGGCCGACGAGCGCGAGGCGTTCGAGGCGCATGTGGCGACGTGCGCGTCGTGTGCGACCGAGGTGCGGGCATATGCACCGGTCGTCGGCGCGCTCGCCCGCGTCGTGCCGCAGGTCGATCCGCCGGCGGCGCTGCGCGCGCGCGTGTTGTCGGCGGTCGTGACCGACACCAGACCGGGATCCGATGTCGTGTCCGCCTTCAGGCGGACCGACGCCACGGGAAGCGACGCCTCGAAGGTCCGGCTGAAGCCGGATACGACCTACCGATCAGTGCGGCCATGGCTCGCGGCAGCGGCGTCAATCGCGCTCGCCGTCGGCCTGGCCGTGTACTCGTCGCAGCTTCGCGGGCGGATCGCATCGCTCGAGGGACGCCTGCGCGACGCGCTCGCGCGCGCCGACGCGACCGAGCGGCGCGAGGCCGACGCGCGCCGCGCTGCCGACGAGGCGCAGTCGCAGGTCGCGATCCTCACGGCCCCCGACGTCGTGCGCATCGATCTCGCCGGCCAGCCGGCGGCGCCGACGGCGGCCGCCCGGGCGATGTGGAGCCGGCAGCGCGGTCTCGTCTTCACCGCGTCGAACCTGCCGCCGCTGCCCGCGGGACGCATCTACCAGCTCTGGGTCCTCACCGCCGAACCTGCGCCGATCAGCGCCGCGCTGCTCCGCCCGGATCCGTCAGGCCGCGCGAGCGCCATGGTCGTCACCCCCGTCGATATGCCTGCGCCCACCGCCATGGCGGTCACGATCGAGCCCGAAGGCGGCGTGCCGGCCCCGACCGGCGACCGCTACCTCGTCGGCGTCGCGCCGGGACACTGAACACCACACATCCATCGAGCCACGGCCTTCGTAGAGCCAGAAGACAGCGCGTCCCGACGCGCTCCTTCAGCGAGGTGAACCTGTGCGCAAGAAGCTGTTCGTCCTGACCCTCGTCGTGCTGCTGGCCGGCCTCGTCATGGTGCCCGGGCGCGCGTCGAGCCACCGCGAGGCGCCGCTGATCAGCAGCGATCCGCAGGCGGATACCACCGACGTCTATGCGTTCGTCAGCCCCGACGCGCCCGACACCGTGACGTTGATCTCGTCGTGGATTCCGTTCGAGAACCCGCAGGGCGGCCCCAACTTCTATCGATTCGGCGACAACGTGCTGTACGAGATGAAGATCGACAACAACGGCGACGGCGTCGAGGACATCACGTATCAGTTCCGCTTCACGTCGCAGACGCGCAACCCGGATACCTTCCTCTACAACACGGGCCCGATCCTGTCGCCCGATTCGGCGAACCGGAATCTGTTCCAGACCTACACCGTCACGCGCATCGACAACGGCCGCACGACGCTGACCGCGGGCCCGATGCTGACGATGCCCGACAACGTCGGTCCCGCGTCGACGCCCGGCTACGGCGGCAACGGCAGCGGCGTCTACGAGTACAACGAAGTGGTCGGCGGCAGGGCGCGCGTCTTCGCGGGCCAGACCGACGATCCGTTCTTCCTCGACCTCCGCGTCTTCGATCTCCTTTACGGTGCGAACCTGTCGGAGGCCGGCGTCGACAGCCTGGCCGGCTTCAACGTGCACAGCATCGCGCTGCAGGTGCCGAAAGCCGCGCTGCGGGCCGGCAGCCCGATCATCGGCGTGTGGGCGACGGCGAGCCGGCCCGCGACGACGACGCGCAGCGCCGGCTCGGAGACGTCGAGCGGCAGCTTCGTGCAGGTGTCGCGCCTCGGCATGCCGCTCGTCAACGAGGTCGTGCTGCCGCTCGGACAGAAGGACAAGTGGAACGCCAGCAAGCCGGCCGACGACGGGCAGTTCCTGCAGTACGTGACGAACCCCGAGGTGCCGAAGCTGCTCCAGGCGATCTACGGTCTGCAGGCGCCCGCCACGCCGCGCAACGATCTCGTGCAGGTGTTCCTCACTGGCGTGCCGGGACTCAATCAGCCGCCGGGCGTGAAGCCCGCTGAAATGCTGCGGCTGAACGTCGACGTGCTGCCGACGTCGAACCCGCAGCGGCTCGGCGTCCTCGCCGGCGACATCCAGGGCTTCCCGAACGGCCGGCGACTCGCCGACGACGTGATCGACATCACGCTGCAGGCCGCGGTCGGCAAACTGCTCGGCGTGAACACGACGCTCGGCGACGGCGTGGATCGCAACGACGTGCCGTTCCGCTCGTCGTTCCCGTATCTCGGGCTGCCGCACTCGGGCGGCAATCCACGGAACCTGAACCCGAATCCGCCGCGCGGCAACTGACATGAAGTCGAACCTGATCGCCGTCCTCATCGTCGTCGCCCTGGCGGCGACGGTGGGGATGGCGAACTGGCGTGAGCGCCATCGGCAGGCGCCGCGGCGTGATGTCGCGGCCGACGCGCGGCACGCAGAGGAGCTGCTGCGGCAGGCGCGTCTCACCGCGAGTCCGCGGTTTGCCGTCGAGGCGGAGGGTCTGCTGACGCGGGCGCTGGCGGAAGACCCGGCGAGTCCGCAGACGTACGAGGCGCGGCGAGCGCTCGCGTCCGTGTACCTGTCGCGGCATCGATTTCGCGACGCGATTGCGATCGGCGAACAGAGTCGCACCGAGCGGCCGCTGGATCCGATCAACTACGGCATCATCGGCGACGGCCATCTGGAGCTCGGCGACTACCAGGAGGCGTTCGACGCGTTCGATCGGATGATGCAGCTGCGTCCGAGCGCGGCCGCGTACGCGCGCGTCGCGTACGCGCGCGAGCTGCAGGGAGACCTCGCGGCGGCGGTGACATCGATGACGCTCGCGGCGGAGGCGACGGCGCCCGACGATCGCGAAGGGCTCGCGTGGGCGCGCGCCCAGCTCGGCGAGCTGTATCTGCAGATGGGCAGCCGGCGCGACGCGAAGCGGGAATTCACGGCCGCGTCGCACGCCTTCCCCGGACATCCGTTTGCCGTGATGGGCTACGCGAAGACCATCGCCGCGGAAGGCAATCTCGCCGGCGGGATCGATGCCCTGACCGAGCTCGCGGCCCGCGCGCCGACGCCGGACGTCTACGCGCGCCTCGGCGAGTGGTTGGAGCGCATGGGCCGCCGCGACGAGGCGGAGCGACAGTACGCGCTCGCCGAGAGCGCGTGGCGCATGGATGCCCCCGAGCCGAAGAACCTCGCGCGCTTTCTCGCAGATCGCGGCCGCAAGGTCGACGAGGCGGTGGCGATCGCGGAGCGCGCGGCGGAGGAGCGGCACGACATCTTCACCGACGACGCGCTGGCGTGGACGTACTACAAAGCGGGACGCATAGACGAGGCAAAGCGCGCGATTGCCCGGGCCCTGCGAACCGGCACGAAGGATCGCGAGATCCTCGGGCACGCGGAGGCGATATGCGGGCGCGGCTGATTGCCGTCGTCGTCGCGCTGCTGTGGGCGCTGCCGGTGTCGGCGCACGAGCTCGGCAAGACGCAGGCGTCTGCCCGCTTCGCGTCCGACGGCTCGTATCAGGTCGACATCGTCGTCGATCCGGATGCGCTGCTGATGAAGCTCGAGGTCTTCGGCGGCCGGGCGCCGGCGACGGGTCTGACGCGAGGAGAGCGCGATCGCCGGATCGCGTCGCTCGCGAACGTCTTTCTCGATCATGTGGCGCTGCGGTTCGACGGCGTCAAGGCGGCACCGCAGGCGGAGTATGTCGCCTCCGGCGCGCTCGGCGATTTCGCGCAAGCGCCGTCGGCCGTGCGCCTGTCGGGCCGCGCGCCCGGCGCCCGCGAGGCGACGTTCGCGTACGGGCTCGCGCTCGGATCGTTCGCGCTCAACGTCCATGTCGGCGACGGTCCGGTGCAAACATTCTGGCTCGAAGGCGCGCAGCAGAGCCCTGCGATTTCGCTCGTGGCGCCGCCGCCCGCGCCGACGCGCGCCGACGTGGCGAAACAGTATCTCGCGCTCGGCTTCACGCACATCCTGCCGAACGGGCTCGATCACATGCTGTTCGTCGTCGGCATCTTCCTGCTCAGCCCGCGGTGGCGGTCGGTCTGTCTGCAGGTGAGCACGTTCACGCTGGCGCACTCGATCACGCTCGGCCTGACGATGTACGGGATCGTGTCGCTGCCGGCCCGGATCGTCGAGCCGATGATCGCGCTGTCGATCGCGTACGTCGCCATCGAGAACCTGGTGACGAGCGATCTGAAGCCGTGGCGGCTCGCGCTCGTGTTCTCGTTCGGCCTGCTGCACGGGATGGGATTCGCCGGCGTGCTGCGCGAGCTCGGCCTGCCGCGGCATCAGTTCCTGACCGCGCTCGTGACGTTCAACGTCGGCGTCGAGGCGGGGCAGCTCGCGGTGATCGCGCTGGCCGGCGCGGTGGTTGCGTACTGGAGGCGGAATCCGATCGTCTATCGCCGCCTCGTCATCCAGCCCGCGTCGGTCGCGATTGCGCTCACCGGTTTGTATTGGACCGTCGCGCGGCTGCTGTAGGTCCTGTGCGCTTCAGAAAATGGCCGCGAGCGCGCGATCGAGTTGCGGGTACTGGAACCTGAACCCGAGCCGCTCCGCTTTCGCCGGGACCGCGCGCTGGCCTGACAGCAGCAGCGCGTCGGCCATCTCGCCGAGCAGCAGGCGCAGCGCGAATGCGGGCGCCGGCATGAAGGCGGGGCGGTGCATCGCGCGGCCGAGCGCGCGCGCGAACTCCGCGTTGGTCACCGGCGTGGGCGCGGTGGCGTTCAGCGGGCCGCTGACCGCCGGCGTCGCGATCGCCCAGCGGACCAGATCGATCCAGTCCTGGCGGTGAATCCACGGCCAGTACTGCCGTCCCGATCCGACCGGGCCGCCCGCGCCGAACCTGAACGGCGGCAGCATCTGCGGCAGGGCGCCCCCGTCTTTCTCGAGCACGAGCCCGGTGCGGATGATGACGAGGCGCGTCCGCGCGCTCGCCGCGGCGGCGGCCGTGCGCTCCCACTGCACGCAGACGTCCGCGAGGAAATCCGATCCGGCCGGATGATCCTCGGTGGCGACTTCGTCGCCGAGCGGCCCGTAGAAGCCGACTGCGGATCCGCTGACGAACACGCCCGGCGGTTTTGCCGCGGCGCCGATCGCCGCGACGAGGCTTCGCGTGGCCTCGACGCGGCTCGCCAGGATGCGCCGCTTGTGATCGGCGGACCACCGGCGCCCCGCGATCGACTCGCCGGCGAGATTGACGACGACGTCGGCGGCGTCGACTTCGCGCGCCCACGGACCGACCTCGCCGTCCGGCCTCCACTGCATCGCGCGGCCCGCGGGCCCGAGGCCGCCGCCGCGAGTCAGCACGACGACGTCGTGCCGATCGGCGGTGAGCGCGCGGGCGAGCGCGCCGCCCAGGAATCCAGTGCCGCCGGCAATGACGATGCGCATAGGGCGTCTATTCTCGCCTCAAGGGCGTGCTTCGTGCGACGTGCTTCGTGCGGCGTGCTTCGTGCGACGTGCTCGTGCGGCGTGCGACGTGCTTCGTGCGACGTGCTCGTGCGGCGTGCGAGGTGCTCGTGCGACGAGCTTCGTGCGGCGTGCTCGTGCGTCGTGCGGCGCTCGTGCGTCGTGCGACGTGCTCGCGGCCGCCTGTCACTTGACGTCATGGGCCGAATAATATTAACTAACAGTTTAGGTTAACTCTCGCGC
>Ga0114129_10003205_pt1 | contig 22958 bp, 20 predicted proteins | sample RhiMetdeltSRZDD1_FD_80071 | JGI IMG/M metagenome (GOLD analysis project Ga0114129, IMG submission 80071) | Populus rhizosphere microbial communities from Tennessee, USA - Rhizosphere MetaG P. deltoides SRZDD1 (version 2) (version 2) | ecosystem: Host-associated > Plants > Roots > Rhizosphere >... | reverse complement strand
GCTACAGTTTTCCCGGGCATACAGAATTTCTCGCCACGCTGACAGGAACTGAGGCGTACGCGATGGGCTTTGTGGCGGCGAATCTGCGAGTCGTGCTGTTGTCTACGCATGTCCCGCTCGCCGAAGCAATTCGTCTGGTCACCAAAGATCGCATCGAGAAGACGATTCGATTGGCTGATCGCGAACTTCACCGCTGGGGAGTTGAACGTCCGCGCATCGCTGTCGCGGCTTTGAATCCGCACGGCGCCGAAGGCGGATTGTTTGGGATCGAAGAGTTGTCCGAGATGGCGCCCGCCATCGAAGCCTGTCGCGTCCGCGACGGCATTAACGTACGTGGACCGTTTTCGGCAGATACTGTTTACCTGCGCGCGTCGCGCGGAGAGTTCGACGCCGTTATCGCGTGCTATCATGACCAGGCCATGATTCCCGTGAAGTGCTTGTCATTTGGCGAAGCGGTGAATGTGACCCTCGGATTGCCATTCATTCGCACGTCAGTCGATCATGGAACGGCATTCGATATCGCCGGCAAAGGACTGGCGGAACATTCGAGCATGGTGGCTGCGATTAAATTGGCCGCCGAACTGTCGTTGAAGCCGGGCGACGCCAGCCGCGCTGTTGAAGCAGCTTAAGAATCACTTGAGCACAGCTGAAAAAAACTTAAAAGGACGCATCCTTGTCGCCGACGATGACCCCGCAATTCTTCGTCTCGTATCGACGATTTTGGAAAAAGAGGGGTTCGAAGTCGTCACGGCGCGCGACGGGCGCGAAGCTTACAAGACTCTGCAAAGCGATCCCGATATTACCGCCGCGGTATTAGACGTGGTGATGCCGCATATCTCCGGGCCTGAGCTGGTGCGTCACATGCGCACGGAAAAACGGTTCATTCGGATTCCCGTGATGATGATGACTGCGGAACAGGATCCGAAACTTTCTTCGGACAGCTTTGCCGCGGGTGCCGTTGTCTTCCTGCCCAAACCGTTCACTACGGTGCAATTGCAAACCATGCTGCGTATGATGGTCAGTAAAGCCGGAAAACAGTGAGCAGTAGGCAGTGAGCAGTAGGCAGTAGATTCTGTTTAGAGGCGGGCATTGCCCGCCTCTGCTGCAAAGGAGCGAATTATGTTTAGACGCAATTCCGTCATCCTGGTAGTTATCGCGTTAGTTGTAAGCATTCCGCTAATCGCGCCGCACACGCGCGCGGCCGGTGACCTTACGCCGAAGGAAGCACGCAAGTTGATCGCGCGCCTGGCCGGAATTCAGCTGCCCTCAGACGCGGTGCGCGTGAAGAGCATCTCCTCGCTTGGCAACTCGGCGGTGGTGGTAGCGCAAGTCGAAACGGCATTCAAGCTGGTAAACGAAAATGATAAATGGCGCGTCGCCGAGATTCGCACCGGCGACCGGCGCTGGGAAGACGTCAACCTGCTGATTCAGGCCTTGAATGCCGAGAAAACCTCGCGCGTGCGCGCAGAGCTGGAAACAATTGCGACAGCGTTGGAAGGCTTCAAACGCGAGCGCGGATTTTACGTGGAATCCAGGAGTGAGGGGCAACTGATCGACTTTCTTAGCCCCCGTTACCTTTCGCGCGTGATTCGCCTCGATCCGTGGCAACAACCATATGAATACGAAGGCACGCGCACGGCTTACGTCCTGCGGTCACCCGGGCCGGATGGCAAGTCCAACACGGCTGACGACATCGTGCGTACGGGCCAATAGCACAGCCTTAATTCTCTCCGATAAATAAAACTCTTGACGCGGTTTTCACGCGAGTGCTAGGGTCAGATTAGCGGTCTCCATGCCGCTAATTCACCGTACCCGAGGGTCCACCGTGATAGCTGGCCGTAAACTGCTACTCGCCGACGATTCCATTGCCATTCAAAGAGTTGTAGACCTCACCTTCACGGACGAAGGCATGGAAGTCACCACGGTTAGTGATGGCCAGGACGCTCTGGCAAAATTGGAGCAGTCCACGCCCGATGTAGTCCTTGCCGATATTTTCATGCCGGGCGTCGATGGTTACGAGCTGTGCAAATTCATCAAGCAGGATGAGCGGTTGCGCGGCGTGCCCGTGATTCTTTTGGTCGGCAGCTTTGAGCCGTTCGATAAGAGCGAAGCCGAACGCGCCGGCGCAGATGATGTCGTGACAAAGCCATTTCAATCAATTCGTGATCTTGTAAACCGCGTCGGGTTGCTGGTGCGCCGCGACGACGCGAGCAAGCATGCCGTGGCAGAGGTTCCGGAGAACGAAGACACGTTCGCGGTTGACGAGAGCCATGAAATGTCAACAGCGGCCCTTGATGATTTCGCTATGACGCCAGAACAACCGCAAGTGACGGTTCTTGTTGAAGCACCGATGATGGAAACTTCGGAAGTTGAAGACCTTGCCGAGCATACCTGCCCACCTCCTATCGATCTGCAAACGGCCGACACACAACAACTCAAGCCAGTTCACGTCAACCCTGAATTCGAAGAGACGATTGAAGTCGAGGTTATGGAAGAAGCTAATACTTCTGAATCGGTTCCGCCATCGCAAGATACGTGGAACGCCACGAGGTTTGCCGGATCTTCTCATGACGACAGCGATGCGAGTATGGTTAGCGATCTCGATGACGGCGTGCTCGATTTAGGCGACGTCGATACATTTGCAGCCGCACCCGTTGGAGATGACTTTGAACTCGAGGTTGATGTCGAACCGGTCGTGACCAATGAGGTCAACTTAAGTTCCTCTGAAGCGCCCGCGGTTGAATCGCCGTTTGTGACGCCGGCAGTTTCGAGTGCGCGGCCGGCTGAGGAACACATCCAGCAGGTTATGAGCGACGCAACTCCTTCGCATCTGTCGCCCGAGGCGATCGAAGCGATCTCGCAGCGTGTTGTCGAGAAACTTTCTGATCAGGTCGTGCGCGAAATCGCCTGGGAAGTCGTGCCGGAATTATCAGAGCTTCTGATTAAGAGGCAACTGGACGAGCGGCGTTAAGGCCGCGGCTAATTTTTCGAAGAGTTTAGAGGCGGGCTCATGCCCGCCTTTTTGTTTGTTGGATATGAAAAGTCGCAGACGTTGATTTACAATCGAATCGAAAATGCAGCAAATCGAAGGCGGGCAATGGGCCCGTTTCTGAACATTCGATGATCGATATCCCGAAAACTTACGACCCTAAGCAAGCCGAGCGCCATCATTACGCGCGGTGGGAGAAGAGTGGCTATTTTGCTCCGGAAATCAACAAAGATCCGGAGGCGCGTGTCTTTTCGATTGCAATTCCACCGCCGAACGTGACCGGGTCACTGCACATGGGCCACGCGCTGCAACATACGATGATGGACATTATGACCCGGCACAAACGGATGCTGGGTTATCGCACGCTGTGGCTGCCGGGAATGGATCACGCCGGTATTTCCACTCAGCTGATGGTCGTGCGCGCGTTGAAGAAGGAAGGGCTGGCGCGTCAGGACCTGGGCCGCGAAAAGTTTGTCGAACGTGTCTGGAAGTGGAAAGAGGAATACGGCGGTCAGATTCTCAATCAATTGCGACGTGAAGGTGCGTCAGTCGACTGGTCTCGGTTTAAGTTCACCATGGACGAAGACCTTTCGCGTGCGGTCCGCGAACACTTCGTACGTTTGTACGACGAAGGTTTGATCTATCGTGGCAATCGCATCGTGAACTGGTGCCCGAACGACCAGACAGTGCTCTCTGATCTGGAAGTGCAACGCGATCCGCAACAGGGCAAGCTTTACTACCTGCGCTATCCATTCAAGAACAAAGCGGGCGCCATCATCGTCGCGACGACGCGGCCGGAAACGATGCTGGGAGATACCGCGGTCGCGGTTAATCCGAACGATGAGCGCTACGCATCGGTAATTGGCGAGACCCTGATCCTGCCGATCGTCAATCGCGAGATTCCGGTGATCGCCGACGAGTTCGTTGAGTCGGAATTTGGCACGGGCGCGGTGAAAGTCACGCCGGCGCATGATCCAAACGACTACGAGATGGGCATCCGCCATAACCTGGAACAGGTGAACGTCATCGATCGATACGCGCGGATGACTGAAGAAGCTGGCGCCGACTTCGCCGGTCTTGATCGCTACAAAGCGCGGGAGCTGGTGACCGAAAAACTTGAAGGCGCCGGCTTGCTCGAGAAAGTTGTTGAATACGAATTCTCGATTTCCAAGTGCGAGCGCTGCAAGACGGTGATCGAGCCGCTGATCTCGACGCAATGGTTTTGCCGCATGGAGCCGTTGCGCGATCTCGCGTTGGCAAAACTGCGTAACGAAGCCAAGCCGCAGTTTGTCCCGCAGGTGCCTTACGAAAAAGTTTATGCCGACTGGTTGGAGAATCTACGTGATTGGACGATCTCGCGGCAGCTTTGGTGGGGGCATCAGATTCCGGCCTGGTACACCAAAGATGGCGAAGTGATCGTCGCGCGCTCGCGCGCAGAAGCAGAAGCGGAAGCCGGAACGTCTGAGCTGACGCAGGATGAGGACGTGCTCGACACCTGGTTTTCCTCGGCGCTGTGGCCGTTCTCAACGCTGGGCTGGCCGGATGAAACCGCGGACCTGAAGACTTTTTATCCGACATCAGTGTTGGTCACGGCCCGTGACATCATTTTCCTTTGGGTGTCGCGCATGATGATGACGGGTCTGAAGTTTATGGAGAAGGAAGCTTTCAACGACGTGTTCGTGACCGGCACTGTGCTGGACAAACACGGACAGCGCATGTCGAAAACTAAGGGCAATGGCGTCGACCCGCTGGAGGTTTTTGACAAGTACGGCGTGGACGCGACGCGTTTGACGCTCGCGCAAGTTGGTTCGACTGACACGCGTTGGAGCGAAAAACAGGTCGAGTCGTACCGCAACTTCGCGAACAAGATCTGGAACGCGGCGCGGTTCTGTTTGATGAACACCGATGTGTCAGAACCCGGAGTGGGAACGGGAACTAATGATCCATTTGGCAACCGGGATAACCTTCCGTTGCACGATCGTTGGATCCTTTCGCGGCTTAATAAAACTGCCGCGGCGGTGAATAAACAACTCGCGAGCTACGATTTTCACGCGGCGGTGCAGGAGCTTTATCACTTCTTCTGGGACGATTTCTGCGATTGGTATATCGAGCTTTCGAAGACGAGTGTTACCGCGGAATCGGATTCGCCTGAGAGGAACATCGCGCGCGCGCGTTTAATCTCCATTCTCGAGCAGGCGCTGCGGCTGCTGCACCCGTTCATGCCGTATTTGACGGAGGAGCTGTGGCTGAAGCTGCCGATCAAACACGCTGAGCAGCTGCAGGCAGCCTACGCCGGTGCTGGGCCGACGATCATGCTGGCGAGTTATCCTGAAGGCCACGAGAATCTTATCGATGAGCGTGCTGAGGCCGAGATGCAGGCTGTGATCGATCTGATTTCGCGTGTGCGCAATATCCGTTCGGAAATGAATATCAAGCCGGGTGATCGCATTCAGTTGATGATTGCGGCGAAATCGGACTTGCAGTCGGTCTTTTCCGCGAGCACGGATCAGATTGCGCGACTGACGCGGGCGAAAGAGATTTCGATTGACGGAAGTTCAGAGATGCCGAAGGCTGCGGCGCGCGCGGTGCTCGCTGGCGGAGCAGAAATCGCCGTTCCTTTGGAGGGCTTGATTGATTTTGCGCAGGAGCGTGCACGACTCTCGCGTGAGAAAGAGAAATTGGAGAAGGAAACCGCAAAGCTTGAGACACAATTGGGCAATGCCGACTTCGTGAACCGCGCTCCCGCGGAAAAGGTGGAAGAGTTGCGGGCGCGCGTTGCCGACATTGCGCAACGGAGTGCCGCGCTCGATCAGATGCTGGAGGCGTTGGGGTGAACTGGCTCGACGAAGGCGCACTATATTCGAGCATTAGTCTCTTTCTGCGTGAGGACCTCGGTCGCGGCGATATCACCACGCAGACCGTCCTCTCGCGAAACGTGCGCGCCAAGGGAAGGTTCGTCGCGGGCGAGAAAATGGTAGTCGCGGGATTGGAAGCCGCCGAAGAGGTTTTCGTCACGCTCGATCCGCATCAGCAGATCGAAGCATTCGTTGCTGACGGGGAAGAGGTGGAAGCCGGCAAAGTAATTGGCCGCACCAGCGGTTTCGCGGACGTGCTGCTCGCCGGTGAACGCGTGGCTTTGAATCTGCTTCAGCACCTCTCCGGCGTAGCGACGCGCACACGCGAATTCGTTCGCGCGGTCGAAGGCACGAAAGCAAAGATTGCTGACACGCGAAAGACTACGCCGGGCTTGCGCATGCTCGAGAAGTACGCAGTGTTGCTCGGCGGAGGTGTGAACCATCGATATGGGCTGGACGATGGTGTTTTCATCAAAGCCAATCACGCGGCGCTGGCCGGCGGAGTTGGAACTGCGGTGAAGTCTACGCGTGAAAAGATTGGCCATTTGCACAAGATTGAAGTCGAAGTGGCGAGCGAACGTGAACTAAAGGATGCGATTGAAGCCGGCGCGGAGGCGGTATCGATTGACGCAAACGACAATGCGGTCGTCATGATCAGGACGGCGCGTGAACTTTCGTCCACAGCGTCGATTGTCGTGGCGGGAGAAGTGACCCTCCAGAATATTCGGTCGTTTGCGGAGGCCGGCGCTGACTTGATTCGTCTTGACGCATTGACGCAATCAATCAGGGCAATGGACATTAGCTTTCAGATGCAGCCGGGCTAATACAGAACCGCGTTCGTACCAGCCTGTGAACAATCGACAGGCTGGCAGCCTGTCGTACACTGGCGGGAAGCATCGCGAAGGAAAACCGCTGCATCAGTGTGATAAGGAGCTACAGATGAAATTAAGATCAATGCGCCGGATCGTGGTCGTTTTAGTGGCGATTCTCATGATCGGACTTTTCCTCGTCGATTCGACTGCGCAGCGTCGCCGCAAACGGACGCGCGCACGCAGACCGTCCACGCCGCGAATTACTAACCCGCCGATTTATCAACCGGCGGACGACGCGAATGCCAACTCAAATAGCTCGACGGGCGAAGAGACGAGCACTTCGAACGCCAACCAAGATCCGGATGTAATGAAAAAGACGATCCACGATCTGTCGACCCAGGTGAATCAACTCACGAATAAGATCAATTCGATGGAGCAGTCGCAGCGCACGCTGGTTGATCTGGAAAGATTATCGCGAGCAGAACAACGCTCGGCCGATTTGTGGAAGCAGTTGCGCGAAGTCGAATCGCAGCAGGCTGATTTGCAGTCGCGTCTGGAAGAGATCGATTACGCTCTGAAGCCGGAAAGCATCGACCGTGCCGTGGCCGGCTATGGCTCGCTACATCCTGAGGAAGTGCGCGAACGGCGGCGGCAGCAACTGGAAAACGAAAAGCTGCGCGCTCAGAAGCAATTGGATCAACTCGCGGCTAATCACACGCGCCTGGAAACTTCGATTGCGGCCGCGGATGCGGAAACCGAGAGGTTGCGCAAGCGTCTGGATGCCGCCGACCAGGCGGCGCTGGAAAACGCCAAGACCGCGAATCAATCCGAGGGTGCAGCGCCGGCGGCGACACCTTCGCCGACACCACAGTAGGATGGTTTGCAAGCCGGCAGGATGCCGGCGACCCGCACGCAGGATGCGTGCGCTCCAATGTTCGCAAGCCGGCAGGATGCCGGCGAGCCGTTACGCAGGATGCGTGCTCTCCAATGGGAACAATCGCGCAAAAAGATCTCTACGAAATGATCGCTGACGCGAACGCCAGCGGCGCGCGCGTCGTCGTCGCGACCGTCGCTGACACGCGCGGCTCAACGCCACAGCGGCGCGGCGCGAAGATGTTGTTTTTTGCGAACGGTGAAACTGCCGGGACTGTCGGTGGCGGCTGTGTCGAAGCCGAGGTTTGGGCCGAAGCACGCGAAGCCTTGCGCTCCGGCGAATCGAGGTTGCATCACTTCACGCTCACCGCTGACGAAGCCAGCGAGGAAGGTATGGTCTGCGGCGGCACGATGGACATTTTCATCGAGGTCGTGGGAACTGAAGTAAATGGTAAATCGTAAATGGTGAATAGAAGAACGCAGTCGGCGGAAATCGCAGGCGGGCAATGACAAGACCGCCTATTTACGATTTACCATTTTACGATTTACTAGTGGCATGGATTCCTTCATCGAAAACTACAAAGCCAAGCATCAGCATCCGCTGAATAAGCTCTTTCATGCTTTTGGGATTCCGATGATCACGATTGCCTGGCCGCTGTTCTTTTTCAATTGGCGTTGGGCGTTGATACTTTTCATCAGCGGCTGGGTCCTACAGTTTGTCGGTCACGCCATCGAAGGCAATCGCCCGGCATTTTTTGGAAATCCAATCTACTTCGTCATTGGGCCGCTGTGGCTGATCCGTCGTGCCGGGCAAGCGGTCGGGCTTCTCAAAACTTCCACATCCAAATAGACTCTTCGGCGCCACTTTTTAGCTATGTCGACAAACGACGCGCCCGCGCGCGCGCAAGAGATTATTGACGCCGTCAACGACGTCCTGGAACGCGGAAGCAGGGCGGTGGTAACAACGGTCGTTGAAGCCGGCGATACCACGCTGCTGGTCGGTGCGAAGCTCATCGTGGAATCAGGCGAAATAGTTGGGACGCTTGGTGATGCCGAGTTGGATCGCGCCGTCACGCAACAGGCACCGGTCTTTTTGCGAACGCGTGACGAAGCAAAGATCTTCAAAGTGTCCGAACTCGTCACTGAATCCGGGGCCGGCGCCGGCACAAAGATTCTCTTCGAGCGGATCGAAGCCGAGCCACGTTTGGTGATCGCCGGCGCCGGGCATGTAGGCGCGTCGCTGGCGCGCCTCGCCGCGATCGCCGGCTATCGCGTGACGTTAATTGACGATCGCGCGGAGTTCGTCGATCGCAAACTGTTCGGGACTCAGCTTGAAGAGCACATAGAACTCATCGCCGCTGACGATTGGCGACAAGCGATGCGTCAGGCAATTGGCAACGGCCGTGGGGTGTCGGTCGCGATCGTCACGCGCGGCCACAAACAGGATGAAGAGTGTCTGCAAGCGGCCATCGAAGGTCATCCTGATTATGTCGGAATGATCGGGAGCAAGCGGCGCACAAATATTGTGCTTGAGAAACTGCGTGAGGAAGGCGCGGACGAAAACGAATTGAAAAGAGTACGCGCGCCAATTGGTTTGGATATCGGCGCAGTATCGCCTGAAGAAGTGGCGCTTTCGATCATGTCTGAAATTGTTGCCGAACGACGCGGCGGTTCGGGAGCGCCGCTGTCGAGCTGGCGAAGAGTCTAATTACGCGTGCGCAAATACTCTGCCGGCAGCGGAGTCTTCTCGTCCTCGCCCTGCCAAAACACGGTCAGCACCCACCAGCGCTTTCCATCATTCCACAATTGAATGCTGTTGATGCCGCGCGCGAAAGGCTTTTCATCTTCTGCTTTGTGCCGCGATTCATATGTGCTGAAGAGATGCGCGATATTGCCGAACTTTTCGGTGCGACGAGAGATCTCGCGCTCGAAAAATCCGTTCTGTTCGAGCAGTGGCGACGATCGCGTGATGTAGTCTTCCGGCGAACCGACGCGCGCCACGGTTTCACCTGACGGCCGGCGGCCAGTCGGAATCAAACGCGCGCCCGGATAAAACAGCGAACGAAACCGGTCCCAATTTCGCTTCTGACCCGCGGGTCCGGAAATGACGTCGTAAAGCGCAGCCACGATCGAATCCATCGTGGCGACGTCTTTTGGATCAGCGGCAGGCACCTGGGCCGCGGGCGATGCGGGCGTTTGCGATGGCGCTGCAGGTGGCGGTGCGCTGGGCGCGCTCGCCGGCGGCGCGGCTGGTGGCGGGTTTTGTGCGCGAGCAGTCATGGTAAGACCCCCCAGTGCAATAAGAGTAAAGCCGACGATGACTCTGGACACAACTCGAAGATTACTCATCCTGTGCTCCTAATAGACCGTGAAGTTCCGTGATTAAAGCATGATCATCTTGCGACAACAAAACGTCGTCGTTTCGCTGCGCGAGTTTTGTGCGGCTGAGCGCGCATGTTATTAAATGATTCATGTCTGCTGCACCGCTTCCAACTCGAACCGCGCGCAATCGCGGCCTCAGCGAGATGTTTCGCGCGCTGCGGTACCGCAACTTTCTGCTGTTCTGGTCGGGCGCTTTTCTTTCGAACACCGGCACGTGGATGCAGGCAGTCGCGCAAGGCTGGCTGGTCCTGCAACTTTCCAATTCTCCGTTTTGGCTCGGCGTGGACGCGTTCATGTCGACGGCTCCGGGCATGTTCTTCACGCTGATTGGCGGCGTCTTCGCTGACCTAATCGATCGACGCAAGCTCCTGATCTACTCTCAAATTGTCGCCGGCATCACAGCGCTGGTGCTCGGCACCCTGGTGGTGACCGGCGTGGTCAAGGTGTGGATGATTCTTGGACTGTCGTTTATCACCGGCTGTTGCATGTCGATCGCCGGGCCATCTTACATGGCATTAGTGTTCGATCTTGTCGGCCGCGAAGACCTCGCCAACGCCATTGCCTTGAACTCTACCCAGTTTCAATTGGCCCGCGCAATCGGGCCGGTCGCCGCGGGCATCGGGTTCAAAATATTCGGTCTCGCTGGATGTTTCTTCGCTAATGGACTTTCGTTTGCCGCGGTTGTTATCGCGCTCGCAAAGGTCCGCTACGACGAAAGTTTGAATCCGCAACAGCGGAACGAAGCCAGTAAAGAAGATCGCAAGTTTCTTAAGAATCTGACCGACGGCTTTCGCTACGTCGCTTCCCGGCGGCGCGTATCGATGCTGTTAATGATCTCGGCGGTGACCAGCTTGTTCGGCGCGCCTTACATCGCGATGGCTCCCGTCTTCGCGCGCGATGTGCTGCACCTGGGCGAGACGGGTTTGGCTTTGCTGATGGGGATGGCCGGCGCAGGGGCGCTGTTCGGCGCTCTGTTCCTCGCGTACCTCGGTGATTTTCGACGGAAGGGTTGGTTTGTGCTTGGTGGCGACCTGGGATTTGCGTTGTGCCTGATCGGGTTTTCACTCGCGACGAACGTTATCGTTTCGATCACGTTTCTGTTTGCCCTCGGCTTTGGAATCGTCTGTTCAGTCGCCGTGACCAATACGCTGCTGCAGAAACTCGTCACTGATGAAATGCGTGGGCGGGTGATGAGCATGTTCATGCTCTCTTTCATTGGCGCAATGCCCATCGGCAACTTAATCGCAGGCGCGGCATCTCACCGCTTTGGCGCGCCCCGGACTTTGGCTGTGGGTGGCCTCATTATCACGCTCTTCGTGCTGGTGGTAACGTGGCGAAGTCCCGGGTTGCGCGAACTCTGAACGGCAAAGAGTCGGTTTTGTTCCGTCGTACTTTCTGTGCCAAACTCAATCCAAGCAAACCGATGAACAGAAAATTTGTCGCCATTCTTTTCCTTACTTCTCTCCTCGTGTGTGCACACGTGGCAAACGCGCAAAACGGGTGGACTGTCAGGCGAATTAGTTCAGGAGGCCGCGACCTCAACGCCGTCTATTTCAACGATTCAAAGCGCGGTTGGGTTGGCGGGGACGAAGGCTTTTTCGCGCACACTGAAGATGGCGGCGTGTCGTGGGCTGAGCGGCGTATCGGCACGCGCGCGGCGATCAACGACATCTATTTTGTAAGTCAGGACAAGGGGTTCGTGCTTGCCGGCGGGACTATTTTCAGCACGAGCGATGGCGGTCACGTGTGGCAAGAATCGCACACCTTCGCGCCCGCTGATTTTCGCGGCGGTGAGCCGGAACTCTACAGTCTTCGGTTCGATGGCAAGAAGCGGGGCTGGGTCGTCGGCTCAGTAAGTCGCGGCGACCGGGTCGAGGACAGCATCCTCGCAATCACTCGCGACGGGGGAGCCTCGTGGCAAGTGCTCCAGGCACCCAGCCGGCAGGAACTGATCCACATCGATTTTGTCGACGAGAAGCAAGGATGGATCGTCGGCGCCGGCGGCGCGATTCTCCATACCACCGACGCCGGAGAATCGTGGACGCGACAAGAATCGAAAACCGGCGTGACCCTTTATCACGTCGATTTTCGCAATAAGAAACAGGGAATGGCGGTTGGCGAGCGCGGCACGATTTTGACTACGAACGACGGCGGCGCGAATTGGACGAACGTGACTTCACCGGCGCGGGCGACGCTTTTGAGTGTGCAATTTGTCAGCGAGGAGAACGGCTGGGCGATTGGGCGCGGCGGCATCATCCTGCGTACCAGCGACGGAGGCCTGACGTGGATCGAGCAGGAAAGCGGCATCAAACAAAATCTCTACGCCATGTTTATGACGAAGAAGAATGGTTGGCTGGTTGGCGATAGCGGACTATTGCTGACGTACGTGCAGGATTGATATGGGCTTCTTTTCACGATTGACGACTAAACTTGGTTGGACGCAGAGCCACGGCGAGCGGCATCCGATGCGGATTTTTCTGCTCGAGGATGACGAGCGTCGTTGCGATTGGTTCGCGAAACGATTCAAAGGCGATCAGCTCGATGTCGTTTGCGAGATCGATGACGCAAAAGAACTACTGAAGACGCGGACCTACGATTCAATTTTTCTGGATCACGATTTAAAGCCCGAGCATTACGGCGCGAGTGTCAACGACGACGAACGAACCGGTTTCGCGATCGCGCACTTCCTCGCCTCAAATCCTGACCTGCAGCGCGCGGCGACGATCATGGTGCACAGCTTCAACGCCGACGGCGCCATGCGCATGGTTGAAGAACTGCGAAACGCCGGGCGTCACGCCGACTATGTGCCGTTTCATTTCCTCGAAGACCGTTTGAAGAACCTCTGGGCGAGATAGAGCGAAGGGCAAAGGGCAAACAGCAAAGGGCAAAGAGATTCCTGCGAATAGACGTTCTCTTTGCTCTTACCGCTTTGCTCTTTGCTCGGGGTATTGGCGGCCAGGGACGGAATCGAACCGCCGACGCCGGCCTTTTCAGGGCTGCTTACCGATTCGTATAAGTCGTTTGAACTAAGCGGATATCACTGAAGCTGAAGAGCTTATGCTGTAGCAGATTTAGGATTGCCTAGGATAGTTTGGGCCGTTCTAGGGTCTTCGACGCGTATTGTACGCGCGCTTCGGTTTGACGCCCCAGTTCTGTTTTCTGGGACCGAACGTTTCCGGTTTGAATCGGTCAAATTCATGTGGCATTTCTGGGCCTTGGATTCTCAATCGAAAAAGAAAGCCTCAACAACGGATTTTAAGCCCGATTTCACGCTACTTACCTCATGCTACTGCGCCTTACCAAGTCGTTTTTACCGACGTTCCAGCCGTCAAAGCAAGCTGACGTCCGACCTAGTCACGATACGTAAGCCCCCTCATCTTCCCCTCATCCTTGCGCACTTAACGTCCGATCATCTGCCTGATTGTACGTTCCTAGGGATGTTCAAAGCTGCGGCGAAGACGAAAGGTTAGTTGAGGCCTTCTTCGCGCGCAATTAGTTCCGCCGTCGTCATCGACTCGCGCCAATTCCCTTTGGTCTAATCGATTAGTATTTCCTGAAAGCACGCGCGCGAAAACTTTCGGGTTGATCCATCGTCCGAGGCCACAATACGAATATCATTAAAAAATAAAGGTTAAGAACAGTGCGTCGATTATACTGACCTGTGTTTCGATTTACTGCTTGCTCTCTCTTGCCCGAACGATCTGCCCCGAATTTTCCTCGGGTGGAGCTGTTGATCGGCCACGAGCTTCCTGACAAGCGCCAGGCGCGATCTTGCGGTTAGTTCGTTGTGTTGATGGTAGTCAACCACAACGAACATCCAAAAGCGCACCAGACAATACGAAGGCCTCGGTCTGTCGACGTGCTTATGCAAGTTAGCGCTCTGTTAGCCAGGCTCACTCACAGCGCAACCAATTGCGGAGGCACGATACAGCGCAGGCCCGGCGTGCGCCGATAAAGCACGGAGATCACACAAAATTCAATCGAAGGGAGCAGCATGAAGTGTATTTTTCAGCACTTAAGAACTTCCAAGAGCGGAAATGGCCATCGCCCCCCGCATGACAGGAAGCACGCCCTTGTGGTGTTCCCTGGTGCCTTGTCACGTGGCCCACGTCGTGAATCGCGAATTCGCAAGACCCGAATCGCACTCTACTCCCATGACACCATGGGCTTGGGCCATATGCGACGAAACCTGTTGATTGCACAGACTCTCGCCGCGCCACCAGTCGGCGCCAGCATCTTAATGATCGCAGGGGCTTGCGAGATCGGTAAATTCACATTGCCTGCAGGGGTTGACTGCCTCTCGCTGCCATCTCTCTGCAAGAAGCCTGACGGCGAATACGATTCTCGAACCCTGGACGTCTCACTTCAGGAGCTTTCGTCGTTACGCGCACGAACGATCCATGCTGCACTCGAGAGTTTTCGACCTGACATCTTAATCGTAGACAAAGTACCTCGGGGGGCGCTCGGCGAGCTCGATCAATCGCTGGCGTCCCTGCAAAGTAAGACACACTTTGTGTTGGGACTGCGAGACGTGCTCGATTCGCCCGAGAACGTACGTCGAGAGTGGGCGAGATCTGAGAACTTCAAAGCGATTCGCAAATTCTACGGGGTTATTTGGGTCTATGGTGACCGGGAGATTTACGACTTAGTTAAGGAGTACCACTTTCCTATCGATGTGGCGCGGAAGGTGCGATTCCTCGGCTATCTGGATCAGCGTCCACGATTGCAGACGTCGAGTCCGATGTCGCGTGAGGTTATCGCTTCTCTGAGGGTTCCAGATGCGCCTCTTGCGGGTTGTTTGGTCGGCGGCGGTCAAGACGGCGTGGAGCTGGCGCAGATATTCGCCCGTGCTGAATTGCCGCGCGATTTCTACGGTGTGATTGTCACTGGTCCGTTCATGTCAGGGGAGATTCGAAGGAGCCTTGAGCTATTGGCAATGTCGAATCCGCGTCTGCGTGTAATCAAATTTCTTTCTGAACCCTCGCACCTTGTGGCTCGGGCCGACCGGCTCGTGTCTATGGGCGGTTACAACACCTCTTGTGAAGCACTCTCTTTCGGGATTCCGTGGCTTGTCGTGCCGCGCACAGCCCCGCGATCCGAACAACTGCTGCGTGCGAAGCGACTGAACGAGTTGGGTTTTGCCGACATCCTTCTGCCAGATCAACTCACGCCGGAAGCGATCACCAACTGGCTTGGACGAGAGCATGTGGAGCGAAAGAACTGCCCTGGTGTCGATCTAAACGGTCTTTCTCGCGTATCGGTACTTGTGCAAGCGATGGATGGATGCGAGCGAGTGTCTTCGCCCTGAAATTTCCTCGCATGGAGGAGTCCAACATGTCGCTATCTGAAATTCCGCGCGTTGCTTATGTGCTAAAGCGATACCCACGCTATTCGGAAACTTTTATCGTTAGCGAAATCCTGGCCCATGAACGCGCTGGACTTAGTGTCGAAATCTTCGCTCTGCGTCCGCCGATTGATACACACTTTCAGGATGCGATCAGCCGCGTGAAGGCGAGTGTGACTTACTTACCATGCAGTGGCATCAAGGCCGTAGATTTTTGGACCGGTTTCGAAGAAACGAGTGAGGTTCTGCCGAATTTCTTTCCACTACTCGAAGGCGCTCTGGGTGAACAGCCGATTGACGTTTTTCAGGCTGCAGTTCTCGCTCGTGAGATCGTGCTGCGTGGCATCACCCACGTGCACGCGCACTTTGCAACCTCTGCGACATCAGTGGCGCGTCTGGCGGCGCGTTTTGCCGGTATCCCCTATACATTTACTGCGCATGCAAAAGACATCTTTCACGAGAGCGTCTCTCAGAAAGATCTTTTTCGAAAGTTAGTCGAAGCAAAGGCAATCATCACGATCAGTGATTTCAACCTCCGCTTTCTCAAGGAGACGTATGGCATCGCGGCGGCACGGGTCGAACGAATTTATAACGGTTTAGAACTCGACCAGTTGCGATACAAGTCCCCGGCCAGTCGCAGACCGCAGATCGTCAGCGTCGGACGCCTGGTTGAGAAAAAGGGGTTCAACGTTCTCCTCGGCGCTTGCGCGATGCTGAAGGCCCGCAAGGTGGATTTCTCCTGCACGATTGTCGGCACTGGCTCGCTGGAGGCGGAACTTAGATCACAAATCGGCGAACTGAATCTCAACTCAACTGTGCAGCTGCTGGGGCCACGACCACAGCGAGAAGTGTTTGAATTCGTGCAGAATGCCAGTGTTTTCGCTGCACCTTGTCTTGTCGCTGCAGACGGCAATCGCGATGGACTGCCGACGGTACTGCTCGAAGCGATGGCCCTTGGTACGCCGTGCGTTTCAACAGACGTATGCGGTATTCCCGAAATTGTAATTGATGGAAAGACCGGTCTGACGGTGAGGCAGCATGAGGAGTGCGACCTTGCGTCAGCACTCGAACGACTACTGCTTTCCCCGAGTTTTCGAGAAGAACTGGCAACGAATGCCAGGCTACTGATTGAGAAAGACTTTGATGTTGAAATAAATGCTGCGCGACAGCGCGAGCTTTTCCTGCGAAGCAAAGAACGCACGCTTTTACAGGAGGTGGCGTAATGCGCGTCGCTTACGTCTCGATGGATGCCGGCGTTCCAGTCTTCGGACGCAAGGGCAGCTCGATTCACGTTCAGGAAGTAATACGCGCATTCTTGAGGCTTGGCGCCCGGCTAGAGTTATTTGCAGCCTGTGTGGGAGGAGATTCGCCGACTGGATTTGATGCAGTTTGTCTCCATTGTTTTCCCGGCTATTCGAAACTAAACGCGAACGAGCGTGAATTGTCAGCATTGGCAGCTAACCAGAACCTGTACCAATCGCTCGAGCAAGGCGGCCAATTCGATCTGATCTACGAACGATACTCATTGTGGAGCTTCGCTGCGATGAAGTGGGCATGCCGGCGTGATATCGCGAGTGTCCTCGAAGTTAATGCCCCTTTGATTGAAGAGCAGGCGGTGCACCGAAGTCTGATTGATCGAGTCAGGGCGGAGGAGATTGCAATTCAAGCGTTCGCTTCAGCACGCGCAATAGTCGCGGTCTCTCAGGAAATTGCAAACTATGTCGAATCCTTTCCCGCTACCAAAGGACGCGTCCACGTTATTCCGAACGGCGTCGATGCAAGACGCTTTAGCGCGCGCGTCAAAGCAGCATTGCCGGCACCGGATGTTTTTACGATAGGTTTTGTCGGGACACTCAAACCGTGGCATGGCCTAGCCATACTTGTTGAGGCGTTTCAGCTACTGCGGCGTAAGCACGCCAACACGCGGCTGCTGATCATTGGAGACGGACCAGAGCGTGAAAGATTAATGGCTAACCTCGCCGCGCGCGGCCTACGTCAGGCCGCTCACTTTACTGGAGCGGTCGATCCAACCGAGATACCGGCTCTGCTCCAATCAACGGATGTGGCGGTGGCTCCTTACGACGACACTCCGGGCTTCTACTTTTCGCCTCTGAAGGTCTACGAGTACATGGCTGCCGGACTTCCGGTCGTCGCCAGCCGTGTTGGCCAATTGGAATCAGTTATTCAGCATGGTGAAACAGGTTTGGTATGCGAACCCGGGAACGCTAGATCACTCGCTGACAACATCGGCACGCTTATGGAGCACCAGTCGCTGCGACGTAAGCTCGGTCGCAAAGCTCGTCGCTATGTGCTACGGCACCACACGTGGGACTCGGTTGTACAGCGCATCTTGAATGCCGCATTTCCTTCTCCGGTCCATACAAAACGTCTGGAGGGCGCAGGCTGAATGGGCAGGTCTTCGAATTTGCAGGAGATTTTACCGGGCTTCGGTCGCGTATTGATGCGGCTCTGGCCTTACATTCGTAAGCAGCGGGCGCTCGCCGCTGGTTCGATGGTGGCGCTCTTCGCGGAAATTGGTTTGCGCGCGTTAGAGCCTTGGCCGCTGAAGTTTGTTTTCGATTACGTGTTGCATAAGAAGCGTGGCGGCCACTCGATCCCGCTGGGACTCGATGGTTTTGGAACTTCAACACTCCTCACGATGGCAGCACTTTCGGTGGTTCTGTTCATTGGGTTGAGGGCCTTTGCCTCCTATCTGAGTACGATCGGTTTCGCACTTGTCGGTAATCGCGTTCTTACTGACGTTCGCGCTGACCTTTATCGACGGCTGCAACTGCTGTCGCTGTCATTTCACCATCAATCACGGGGTGGAGATCTCGTGCTGCGCGTTATCGGCGACATTGGAATGCTCAAGGATGTTGCTGTCACAGCGCTACTGCCTCTCGCGGCGAACGTTCTCATCCTCGTTTCCATGGCGGCATTGATGTTCGTGCTTAATTGGAAATTGGCGCTCGTCGCTCTTTCCATCACACCGCTGTTTTTTGTTGCATCTGTTCGATTAAGCAGACGCATTCGCGAAGTATCACGTGACCAACGGAAACGAGAAGGCGCGATGGCTTCAACTGCGGCTGAATCAATCGGCGCCATTCACGTTGTAAAGGCGCTTTCGCTCGAAGAGAGATTTGCTTATGATTTCGTCGCACATAACAAAAAGAATTTAACCGAAGGTGTGCGCGCCAGCCGTCTCGCAGCAAGTCTCGAGCGAACGGTGGATCTGCTTGTAGCCGTCGGTACCGCCTTAGTGCTTTGGTATGGCGCGCGGCTCGCGCTGCGTACGGAGATCACGTCGGGAGATCTGCTCGTTTTTCTGGTCTACCTAAAGAACGCGTTCAAGCCGGTGCAGGATTTCGCCAAGTATACCGGCCGTCTGGCAAAAGCAGCTGCGGCGGGCGAACGCGTAATAGACATCCTCGATCGCGAACCGGAGGTGTGTGACCTGCCAAATGCAGTACCGGCTCCCGCGTTCGGCGGCGCAGTGAAATTTGCTGATGTGACTTTCGGTTACGACGCAGATTACCCGGTACTGAGTAACATCAATCTTGACCTTCAGGCCGGACAGACTATCGCGATCGTCGGCGCATCCGGCGACGGCAAATCCACTCTCATTAGCCTGCTTTTAAGACTGTACGACCCACAACTGGGCCGTGTTCTTATCGACGGACACGACATTAAGGAATTCACCTTGAAGTCTCTGCGCGCGCAGATGTCTGTGGTCATGCAGGATACGCTTCTTTTTGCGGCAACAGTTCAGGACAACATCGCCTACGGAACCTCACAGCGCAGCAATGATGAAATCGAAAGTGCTGCTCGACTCGCCAACGCTCATGATTTCATCGTGCGCCTTCCGGACGGATACGACACTATGGTTGGCGAGCGCGGCGTGACACTTTCTGCCGGCCAGCGACAGCGCATTGCCATCGCCCGGGCTGCGATTCGTCAGTCGCCTATTCTCCTTTTGGATGAGCCGACAACAGGACTCGATAAAGAAAACGAACGCGCGGTGGTCCAGGCTTTGAATCGCCTCGCCACAGGTCGCACAACTTTTCTGGTTACGCACAACCTGGAACATGCTTCACGCGCTGATGTAATTGTCATGCTTGAACATGGATACGTTTCTGAAATTGGAACACACAAGGATTTGCTGAACAGGGGTGGGCGATACGCAGGGCTGTTTGCGTCGCTGGGTAAAGACACGGGGCCCGCACAGAAGGAGAAACATTATGCTCTCGCACGCTGATTCAGAACTTGCCCAACGTGACGCAGCGCTTCGCCGCGGTCTGCGGTTATTGTTTGATGATGTAGCCTTCTGTCGGGCGTTGCAGCTTCAGATGCCCGATGTTGAAATAAGCAATGCGCGGGCTCATTACGTTCGATACAAGCCCGGGACGAATTGCCTTGTAGCTTATCGCGTCAAAATCGACAACAAGGAAAGAGACGTATACGCAAAAGCGTATACCGAGGCAGATCAGGAGAAGTTGTTTCGCGGGCGGGCGTCAAGGGAAGCCGAGATCAGCCGTGCTCGAGGGCGACTGGTTCTGGCAAACCATAACGTTGCCGTTTCGATTTTTCCGACGGATCGGAAACTGAAATCTCTGGCCCGGTTAGGTAACGCCGAACGAACAAAGAAACTTCTGCGAAGTCTGTTACCCGCACAAGACGAGCTCTCGAACGGCGGCATTGAAAAGCTGCAATATAAGCCTGAACGTAGATTTGCGGCCAAAATCGTCTCTGCGCACGGAGATGCAGCCGCGCTGCTGAAGATTTATGACGATGACGCGTTTTACTGTGCGCGCGCGACTGCAACGGCTTTTCAATCGGCAGAGCATCTTCGTGTTCCCCGCTTGCTCGGGACTTCCGAGCACTCCAGAGCGATTGCTTTCGAGTGGGCCAGTGGACAAGCTCTGAATGAAATCAGCAACACACCGGGCGTAGAGGCGTCGATCAATCGCGTAGGTGAAGCGCTGGGCGAGCTCCACCTGCAGGAACCGCGACGACTACGGCATGTCTACCCCGCAGAACAGACTAGCGCACTGGACAAAGCTGTTAGCGCCCTTTTCTACCTACTACCTTTTCAGGCAGCAGCGGCGAAGGCACTTGCACTCAGGCTTTCAACCTGTCTTATGCGGCCAGATCGATTGCTGCGTCCGATCCACGGTGATTTTTACTCAAATCAGATCCTACTTATCGGTGACGTCGTCACAATCCTCGATATGGATGAGGCAGTTTGGGGCGATCCTCTTTCGGATCTCGGAAATTTTATGGCCCATGTTGAAAGTGAAGCTCTGCGCCTCGGCTTGCAAGGTTCCACCGTGGATGACGTTAGGGAAGCACTCGTCGACGGATACTGCGGTAAAGTGGGATGTAATATTCAACCGCAGTTGCTGGCTAATCATACGTCGGCAGCTCTTCTGAAGCTCACGCATGATCCGTTTCGGCTTCGGCAACAAGATTGGCCCGCGCAAGTCGCAAAGTTAATTCAGCGCGCCGCTGAAATTTCGACGGCACCGTTGTCACCAACTTGCTCCACCGTAACATCTGTTTCTGACCCCTTTTACGCAGCTCAAGATGCGGCAATGCCATTCCTTAGACGTGCGCTGGATCCAGTGGAAGTATTGAGATATCTGCGACGCGCTTTGAAAACCCACAATGTGTTCCGCGGACAAATCGATCTTCAAGCCATCCGCGTCGTCCGACATAAACCATCTCGAAGGTGTCTCATTGAGTACGACCTGTTTGTGAATGGTGCGTGCCGCTTTGAGAAATTACTGACAGTGATCGGTAAGGTCCGCGCCCACGGTGTTGATGGGCGTTGCTTCCGCTTAATGCAATCTTTGCGAGCCGCTGGTTTTGACGAAAATTCGTTGGATGGAATTGCCGTTCCAGAGCCACTTGCCGTCATACCGGAACTCAATATGTGGTTGCAGCGAAAGGCACCGGGCACGGCGGCAAGCGCTTTGCTTGCCGAACCAGTGGGCATTGAGGCATCTCGTCGCGTAGCTGAGGCTGTAGTCAAACTGCAACGCTCGGAGGTCGCCATGAAAAGACTTTATAGTGTGGCAACCGAGCTACGGGTTCTTCACGAGCGGCTGTCGCTCATCGCCATGGAGAGGCCTCAATGGCGGAATCGGCTTGGAAGATTAATAGATGCCTGCCGGCAACTCAGTAAATCGCTGCCTGAAGTTTCGCCGGTTCCCGCTCATCGCGATTTCTATCCGGATCAGGTCATCGTTGACGGAGATCATCTCTACCTTATTGATTTTGATCTGAGTGCGTTCGCCGACCCCGGCCTTGACGCAGGAAATTTCCTTGCACATGTGACAGAACAAAGTTTGCGGGAGAGTGGAAACGCGACCACCCTTATCGAGGTTGAACGGGAACTGGAGGGGAGATTTGTTGAGGCGTCAGGAGAACATGTCCGTCCAAGTGTACGCGCGTACGTGATGCTGACACTCGTCCGTCATATATACATCAGCACACTTTTCGCGGACCGGCGACCGTTTACGGAAGCAATTCTTGAGTTATGCGAGCAGCGCCTGAACGTTTCGCGTCGAATGACGCCGTGCGAACTGCAACCAACTTCGAATTTTGAAGGAGTTCGTTATGCGACAGACAATCTGTAAAACAGGACTGGTCCTTTTAATTGTGCAGGCACTTGTCAGTACTGCGGTTGCGCAAGCGAGCGATAAGTCTCGATCCGACAAGAACCGTTCGATAGCGTCCACGTTTGCGAAGAAGTCGAAACGGAACACCCGCCAAGTCTCTTCCACTGACTCCTTGTCCCGACAACGGCGTCGTTTCTGGTTGTACGCCAGCCTGTCAAGTGTTTTCGACAGCAACATAGATCACGACGAGAATAACGTGCAGTCTTTCGGTCTAATCCCCAGCCTTGGCATCCATTTCCAAAACAATTCAGAGAGACCTGCGTTCGAGTTCGACTACGAGACAGCGTTACATAGATATACGAATACGTCGCGGTGGAATCGCATGAGTCACAAAGCGCGAGCGTCTTACGAGCGTCGGTTTACCGATTTTCTCCGTTCGGAGATCACCGGCGAAATGAGTATCAAAGGGTCTTCGGAAGACCGCGAGCTGAGTGATCAATATGTACTCCGGCAGGAGTTTAAGATACGTGTATCTCCCAACCGGCGCTTCAACGTCTTTGGCGCGTATCGCATCAAGCGCGTTGCGGATGATCCCGGAAGGAATGCGATCGATCCTTATATAGGTGCTAGTTTTGAGCAGCGATTTGCCGGGCAACGCAGTCTGGAACTGGGCTATCGGTATAACAAGAGTCGCTCATGGAATCCGCGACACCGGTACATCCGCTGGACCTACGGTGCGGAATTCAAGACACCATTTTTGCGGCCTGATCGAATGCTGAGCATTGAGGTGAAGTACAGCCCTCAACTCTACGCGCGCTCGATTAAAATTGAAGATAACACTGGCAACGAGCACCATGTGACGCGTCGCGATCGTCGTTGGATCGTAGATGCTTCGTGGCTGCGTCCAGTCAGTGAGAGGTTCGATATTGGCTTTCGCTACAATTTTGAAATGCGACGATCAAATGACCCGGAAAAGAACTTCAATTCGCACCTTGCCGGAGTAGTGTTCACCTATCGTTGGTGGCAATGAAAGTTAGGCCAGTGTGCGTTGCAACCCTCCGTAGGGATGCGTTCTTGGATCAG
>Ga0114129_10003204_pt1 | contig 22958 bp, 18 predicted proteins | sample RhiMetdeltSRZDD1_FD_80071 | JGI IMG/M metagenome (GOLD analysis project Ga0114129, IMG submission 80071) | Populus rhizosphere microbial communities from Tennessee, USA - Rhizosphere MetaG P. deltoides SRZDD1 (version 2) (version 2) | ecosystem: Host-associated > Plants > Roots > Rhizosphere >... | reverse complement strand
TCGCAGGTCGTGCTAGCGGACGAGATTAACCGGGCGACACCGAAGGCGCAGTCTGCGCTGCTGGAGGCGATGGAGGAGCGCCAGGTGACTGTGGACGGCGTGACGCATCATACGCCAGCGCCGTTCATGGTGATGGGCACCCAAAACCCCATTGAGTACGAGGGCACGTTCCCGCTGCCGGAGGCCCAGCTCGACCGCTTCCTGCTGCGCCTCGAGCTTGGGTATCCCTCGATCCAAGACGAGAAGACGATCATGGAGCGCCAGCGAGACGGCCATCCGGTCGGCGAGCTGGAGCAGGTCTGCGAGCCGAATGACATTCTGTCGCTACAGGGGGCGGTGCGCGAGATCTATACCGATGTCCTGGTGCAGGAGTACATCGTCAGCTTGATGAACGCGACTCGCAATCATGACTCGGTGTACCTCGGCGCCTCCCCACGAGGGTCGCTGGCGCTGCAAAGGCTCGGGCAAGCGCGGGCGATCCTCGACGGCCGTGACTTCGTGCTGCCGGACGACGTGAAGGCGCTGGCTTATCCGGCGCTGGGGCATCGCATCATCCTTAATGCGCAGGCGCGGGTGAAGGGCGCGACGATCCGAGAAGTGCTGGCCGACTCGCTTCAGCGGCTGCCGGTGCCCGGTGTCCGCGCCTCCGAGCGCGCCAGTCGGCGGGCCTAGGATGACGAGAGTCCTGGACGCCCTGGCGGACGCCCTGCGCCGTTTCCTCCGTCTCTGCTACCGCCACCAGAACCTGCTTTTGGTGGCGGCGGCGCTTGTGACGATGTCCGTCTTCGCCTTTGTCAGTGGGTACTGGTTCTTCTATCGCGCAGCCTATGTGCTTCTCGGCCTCGTAGTCATCTGTCTGATCTGGGCCCGTGTGCACGCCGGAGCGCTCGAGGTGACTGTGGAGCGCGCGAACGACCGCCTGCAGGTGGGGCAGGAAGCGGAAGCGCGGGTGAGACTGCTAAGCCGAAGCAAGTTCACCAAGGTGTGGCTGGAGGCCGAAGACGAGACCGATATGCCGGGCACGCCCGCGCGCACCGTCCTCACCTTACCGTCGAGCGGAGCGCGGAACTGGAAGGTCAACTTGCGCTGTTCGCGGCGAGGTATCTACCGCGCCGGCCCAGTCCGCATTACGACGGGCGATCCTTTCGGGCTGTTTCGTCTTACCCGGACATTCGGCGAACGGCGGCAGCTGCTCGTGCTTCCTCGACCGGAGGAGCTGCCCTACTTCTGGTCTCCTGTCGCGCAACTGCCGGGCGAAGGCAGCGTGCGTCGCCGCACTCACTATGTCACGCCAAATGCGTCGGGCGTGCGCGATTACTACCCAGGCGACAGCTACAACCGCATCCACTGGCGGTCGACGGCGCGGCTGGGACGCCTGATGGTCAAGACGTTCGAGATGGACCCGACGAGCAACGTCTGGCTCCTCCTGGACCTGGACGGCTCCGTCCAGGCCGGTGCCGGGGACGAAAGCACGGAAGAGTACGGAGTACGAATCGCAACTTCGCTTGCCTACCACTTCGTTCAGTCCAACCGGATCCTTGGACTGATGGCGTTCGGACAAGAGGCGGTAATCCTGGACCCGACGCGGGGTTCTCAACAGTACGGGCGCATCCTAGAAGCGCTTGCGATGGCACAGGCGACTGGAGTCAAACCGCTGAGCCTGGTCCTCGAAGAGGAGGCCCGGCGCTTTGGGCGTCACACCACCCTGATGATCGTCACCCCTTCCGCCGACGACAGATGGCTGCCCTCGCTCGAGACTACCGTGCAGCAGGGCACGCGCGCAGCAGTCGTGGCGCTCGATGCCGCAAGCTTCGGCGCGGATGAGCGCCGGTCGCTACGCCTGGAAGCGCTTTCGACGCTGGGAGTTCCGACTTACGCTGTGCGCTGCGGCTCCGATATCTCGCTGATGCTCGGGCCGGCAGGAATGGCCGCGAATGGGACACCCGAGCGACAGAAGGCAATGCGCTGATGGCCGAATTCGAGTGGACGAGGCCCGCGGCGCCGGCCGCGGCGCATACGGCGCCCTTATGGCTCAAACGATTAACCGCGCGTCTCACCGACTGGGAAGACTGGTTGACGCTCTTCCTGGCGCTGGGAGCGACGATGAGCGTCTCGCTCGGACTGGAGCAGTCCGGCTGGTCGGACGATATGCCGCCGATCACGCTCGTCGCGGTCCTGGCCATCGTCGCCTCACTGCTGATCGCGCGCTCGGGCCTCTCGATATTCGCCGCCTGGCCGCTCGCCGTGCTCGCGGGCGCGCTCGTCGTCTTCTGGCAGACGCTGGAGATGGTGGGCCCAGGAGACTTCGGGCAGAGACTGGACGCCATCAATCTGCGCTTCGAGACCTGGTTCGACCTCGCCTTTCATGGAGGCGTCAGCAACGACTCGCTTCCGTTCAACGTGCTGGTACTCGGGCTCACATGGCTAGGCGTCTTCATATTCGGTTGGAGCGTCTACCGCTGGCAGAACGCATGGATAGGGCTGATCCCGGGGGGACTGACGCTCTTTCTCGATATGGCGCTTGTTGGGGACAACCTCGAGGGCTCGGTGCTGCTGTACATGTTATTCGGGTTCCTGCTGGTCATGCGCACGAACTTGATGACCCGCATGTTGGTTTGGCGGCGTGAGGGGACGAGCTACCCGTCGCTAATTAGCCTGTCGTTCCTCAACTTCAGCACCTGGGCGCTGCTCTTTCTAATTGTAACGGCGTGGATCCTGCCGGTTGGCCCATTCACCACGCCCGGACCGGTAGACGCGATGGTCCGGCAGGTCGAGGAGATCGGCGTCAACTTCGTACGTCTTTCTGGGCCCCTGCACGTTAAGCGGGTCGTCCCCGTCCACAACTTCACGGGTGTCCTGCCCTTCCAGGGCTCAATCGACCTCGGCGATCGCGAATTGCTGACGGTCCGAGTCAACGACCCGGGGGTGTCCGGCGAGATTCGCCTTCGCGGCGCGGTGTACGACGAATACAGCGGTGGCGGCTGGAAAGCAGGCGCACGGACACCCGTTGACCTGCCCGCCTACATCGAAGAGAGCTTGAAAGCAGACATCGCGAGCGGTGCGACCAAGGGGCAAGTCATTCCGCTCACCATCACGGTTGACCGCAATAGCGTCGTCGGCACGGTTCTGTTCTCGCCTGGGGAGCCGGTCTCGGCCAGCACTCCTTTCCAGATTGAGGCGCCGTCATCGGGGTTCAGGACGATTCAGTTTCCAATTAAGAACGGAGGCGAAGGCGCAACCGACCAGGAGATCCTTTCGGCGGTCAAGGCCCGTATGGGAGAGGACTTTGTAGGCCTAATGGTGGAGCGAAAGGAAGCGCAAGGCGCCGTCGAAGTAGGCGGCTTGAAGTTAAACGGCGGACCACTCCCTGATGCGCTGGTAGCAAGACCCGAGAGTCGAGTGGGCGAAGGGCGCTCCTACAATGTCACCGGCTTCATCCCTATCGTGCCCGAAGATGAACTGCGGCAGGCGAGCGGAATTGATCCGGACTGGGTGCAGCACCACTACCTTCAGTTGCCTGATGGTCTTCCCGACAGGATCGGCGACCGCGCGGCACAGGTCACTGCCAACGCCGCCACTCGTTACGACAGAGCTTTGCTTATCGAGGACTACCTGCGAACTTTCCCAATCCAGTTCAGTATCCCGGACACGCCGCCGGGTCGGGACACCATCGACTACTTCTTGTTCGACTCTCAGCGCGGCTATTTCGACTACCACGCTTCGGCGATGGCGGTGATGCTGCGCACACTGGGAATTCCCGCGCGCCTGGCTGTCGGCTTTGTGATAGACGAGGCGGACAAGAACCTGGAGAGCGGAGCGTACACAATTCGCGACTATAACTCCTACGCGTGGACGGAGGTCTATTTCCCGGGCTACGGATGGATTGCCTTCAACCCCTCGCCCGACCGGCCAGGCGCTCTGAACCCAACGATTGCGACCGAGGACCAACAGTCAAAGCGGGCGGCCGGTCCTGAGGACCTGCCCGTCGGCCTTGGGTCAGATGTCCTCATAGACACGCCCCAGGAGGATCTGCCGGTACCGCCAGTCACTCCGTCGGTGCAGACTGGAAGGGATTACAATCCGCTACTGACGATCGGCGTCGCGGCGTTCATCGCCCTACTGGCGGGCAGCATCTTCTTCGGGTGGCAGCGGTCGGTAGCAGGGTTGCCCTATTCTCAGCAGCTCTGGGAGAAAACCGTGCGCCTGGCGACATGGGCCGGCCACGGTCCCCGCACCGGTCAGACTCCGGGCGAGTTTGCCCGCACTCTCAAACGCTCGGTCCGGGAGGCGAAAGACGTCTCGCTGCTCGCTACTGCATACAATCGCTCGCGTTTTGGCAGGCGCGAGCCCGACGAAGAGAAAGCCAGGCTGGCCGAAATCTGGTCTCCGTTGCGCAACGCTCTACTTGGTTCGATCGTTCGGCGCATTACGCGACGCGGGCGCACGCTGAACGAGGACGACTAGGACACGGACCGGCTAGTGGCGGCGTGCGGCCCGAGCGCCGCTTCGCCTTGCGGGGCCTTTCTCCGCGGCAACCAAGAGCGAGTGGGCGAGGGCCTCTGATTCGACTTTGCCCTTGACCAGGAACTCGCGAGCGCCTTCCTTTCGTGCCCAGCGTCCAAGAGATTCATCCTCGAGCCCTGTCAGAACCACCACCGGCACTCGCGATGACTGTTCGTATATCTCCAAGAGCGCACCCAGGCGAGGGGTATCGTCGAGGAGCAAGTCCAGAAGGACGACGTCGAACTTGTGCTGGGCCAGCCGTCGCAGGCCCTCGTGCAGATGCTGAACGTGGGTTAGTTCGAACCTGGCGGTTCGCGTTTCGGCCAGAGCTTCTTTAACGAGCCGCGCGTCGCCGGGGTTGTCTTCCACGAACAGCACCCTTACCGGTCTTCGCCGTACAGCGGTCATAAGAGCTGCCTAGGTCGCCACCGAGGGCAACTGCACTACCTTCGACCAGAAATACTGGATGGATTTCATCACGCTCACGAATTGCTCGAGGCCGCCGGGCTTGGTGATATAGCAGTTGGCGTTCAGATCATAGGCCTTGCGGACGTCACGCTCGTTTTCGGAAGTTGTGAGGACCACGACCGGGATCTTTCGGAGATCCGGGTCTGACTTGATCTCTGCGAGCACTTCGTGACCGTCCTTCCTCGGCAGATTGAGGTCAAGCAAGATCAAATCGGGGCGCGTTCTCTGCGAATAACGGTCGTCTTTGCGCAAGAAGGCGAGCGCTTGCTCCCCATCTTCGACGACGCTGAGTCTGTTGCTCACGCGGCAGTCCTTCAGCGCCTCCATCGTCATTCGGACGTCGGCTGGATTGTCTTCGACAAGCAAGATCTCAATCGGTCTGACGAGGACTTCCAGAGCGTTGTTGCGCACGCTTCGGTTTGGACGCTTTTTTCGGTTGCTCATGGTCCATTCCCTCCTCTCGCCGGTAGCGTGAAATAGAAAGTTGTGCCGTGTCCCGGCTCCGATTCAAACCAGATTGTGCCTCCGTGACGTTCGATGATTTTTTTGCAGATGGCCAGGCCTAGCCCTGTGCCGGGATACTCGCCGCGCCCATGGAGCCGCTGGAAGATCGCGAAGACCTTGTCGGCATAGCGCGCGTCAATGCCAATGCCGTTGTCTTTGACGGAGAACAGCCAAACACCGTTGTCGCGGACTGCCTTTATGTGAATGCTGGCCACAAGTGGACCGCGGAACTTTATAGCGTTGCCAATGAGGTTCTGAAATACGTGCTCAAGCTGAGTGGCGTCGGCGAGCACAGTCGGCAACCGTCCTCGCTTGATGACGGCGCCGCTCTCGTCGATCGCCATACGAAGGTTGGCGACGGCGCGCTCGAAAGCTTCTCCGGAATCGATTGGCACCTCGATCCTTGCATGCGGCCCAACCCTCGAGTACTCGAGCAGGCCGCGCACGAGCTCCTGCATCCGTTGCGCACCTTCGGCGGCGAAGGTAATGAAGTCGTCGGCATCCGAATCCAATTTGCCCTTGTACCTGCGCTGGAGCAGGTCGCAGTAGCCGGTGACCATGCGAAGCGGCTCCTGGAGGTCGTGTGAAGCAACGTACGCAAACTGCTCGAGGTCTGCATTGGAGCGGGCCAGGTCTTCCGCGCGCCGCGCAAGCTCTTCAGCTCGTTTGCGAGCCGTTACGTCTCGAGCAATGGTGGAAGCGCCGATAACAGCACCGTCGGCGTCGAAGATGGGCGAGACGGTCAGGGACACTTCCACCCGGCTGCCGTTTTTACGCATGCGAACGGTCTCAAAGTGCTCGACCCCTGCTCTATCCCGCTTATCCCCGCGAGGAGACGCGGCAGCTTTGTCCGCGAGGTCCAGCGGGACCAGCATAGAAATGGGTTTGCTAAGGGCCTCTCGCGTTGAGTAGCGGAACAGCCGTGTTGCTGCCTTGTTCCAGCTGGTGATTTCGCCGCTGAGATTCGTGCCGATGATTGCGTCGTCCGAGGACTCCACAATCGCGGCGAGACGGGCCCGCATGGCTTCAGCCTGCTTTCGCTCGGTAATGTCGTGGATAAAGGAGTTGAAGGTATATTCCGCCCCCGTCCGGATGGGCGAAATTGTGACCTCTACTGGGAACTCGCGTCCCTCTCTGTCAAGGGCCGTCAGCTCAATCCTCCTGTTGAGAACTGGGCCGGTGCCCGTTCGCACAAATCGCTCGAGCCCCAACGTGTGGGATCTGCGGAATCGAGCAGGGATAATCGTATCGGCGAGCTTGCGCCCCAGCGCCTCCTTGCGAGTCCAGCCGAAGGTGATTTGCGCCTGGGGATTCCAGTCGGTGATCCGCCCGTGCTGATCAATGGCGACAAAGGCGTCCTGCGCAGTATTCACAATCGCGCGCGCTCTCGACTCGCTTTCTCGCAGCTCTTCCTCAGCCCGCTTGCGATCGGTAATGTCAAAGACGGTTGAGCGGGTCATCACGAATTTGCCGTCGGCGTCAGGGACCGCCGACGCGCTGAGGAGCGCGGGGAAAGTTGTGCCGTTCTTGCGCAGCATCTCTATCTCGACGGCCCGCACCCAGCCGCGTTTCTGAAAGTCTCGGAAGCTACGCGTGAAGGCCTTCTTGCCGGTGGACGTCAAGAAGTCTGCCATCTTCTTCTTCCCAATCACTTCGCTCCGCTTATAGCCCAGCCATTCGAGCTCGGTGTCGTTGATGCGTACAAACACGCCGTCGCGATCGAGCGAGTGATAACCACAGGGGGCCGCGTTGTACAGGTCGCGGATCTCGTCCGTGGCGTTTAGCAGCGCCCCCTCGGTCCGCTTGCGCTCGGTGATATCCCGCCCGTGCGCATAAATGACCCGCTCTGAGGGGAACGGTGTGGCGTTCCATTGGGTCCAGCGGTATGCGCCATCCCGGCAGCGCATGCGCATCTCGAAGCCTTTCACAGGACTATCCGAGGCGAGGCGGTGCAGCTCGGTCCCAAAGGCGTTGAGGTCTTCGAGATGAACCAGTTCAACGAAGGGGACTGCCATGAGCTCGACTTCACTGAAGCCAAGCGTTCCACAGAATGTTGGGTTCGCGCGCCGGAATTCACCATCGAAACCGATGATCGCAAGCATGTCCTGCGAAAGCGTGAACGCCCGATCGATTTCGTCCCTGGCGCGCTTCCGCTCTACCACGCGACCAAGTGTCGTGCCTATACTCGCCATTACTTCGAGCATTGAATCGTCCGGCTCTGCGAATTCGTTGGAGAAGAACTCCAGAACAGCCGGCACGTCATCGCCGACTCGCACAGGAAACGCGAAGGCCGCCCCCAGGCGCGCAGCGCCAGCGGCTTCGCCCCGCGCGAAGCTGCAGTCGCGTAGGTCTCGAGTCCAGGCTGGCTTGCCCGTATCGAGCACTCGGCTTGCCAGGCTGTCGGCCGCCGCGACGCCGTCGTTTTCCGCTGTGGCAGCGCGGAGCGCGCCGAGCCGCCGCGACACCCCGGGATACCAGACGCCTGTGGATACAAGCCGTCGCTCGGCATCATGCGACAGGACATAGGCGTGTCCCGCAGGCCAGCCAATGCGCTCGCAGATGTGCCTCAAGGCGGAAGTAAGCGCCTCATTAAGGTTGGTCGCTTCATTGGCCGCGACGGCAACCGACCGCAACAAGTCGATGAAAGCCCCGGTTCGATGCAGTTCCTCTTCTGCCTGGCGCCGTTCGGTGATGTCCCGCCAAACCAAGGTCAGGCCCATTGGTTGGCCGTCGCGGTCGAGGACACGAGAAGCGCTTATCTCTCCCGGGAACCCCGTTCCATCAAGGCGTAGCAGTTCGTATTCCCGGCGCGATACAACGCCTGTATCGAGGGTACGCGCTAATAGAGCCACCGCCGACGCACGGTCTTCCGCGGCGATCAATTCGAAACGGTTGTGACCCACGAGGCCGTCCACTCCACTGAATCCATGCAACGCAGCCGCCTGCTGGTTGCACAGGAGAATCCTCCCGCCGAGGTCAGTGAACGCCACGGCGTCAGGACTGGCCTCAACGAGTCCGCGATATCGTTCCTCGCTTTCGCGAAGAGCATGTTCAGTCCGCTTACGGTCCGAGATATCTCGAAACACGGCCGTAACGGCTTGCGGCTTTCCGTACATATCACGAATAATTGACGCGCTTAATTCCGCGGCGAAATGAGACCCGTCCCTGCGTAGCATCTGGTATTCGATGTCACGGACGCCGCCCTCCTGTACGATTCGCATCCCGTTGGCCAGCGCCCGTTCACGGTCCTCGACGGTAATCAGATCGAAGAAGTTCTTGTTCAGCAGCTCTTCGCCGCTCTCGCGTCCTTGAAGGGCAGCCGCCCGGCGGTTGCACAGACGGATCGTGCCCTCCAGGTCCATCATTATGACCGCGTCCGGCGAGACCTCAACGAGGCTGCGGTAACGCTCTTCGCTCTCTTTGAGCGCCTTCTCGGCATGCATGCGTTCAGTCACGTCCGTAAACAAGGTGGCCAGGTAGTGATAGCCGTTCTGTCGCACGCTGAAGTGACGGACGTCCACCCACTTTCCGTCCGGTAATTCGACTATCCCTTGAGGCAGGGTGGGCGATAAACGCAAGGCCGCCATCTCGCGTCGCCAGCCGGTAATTCGCTCAGCAGCCGGGTTCCAACCGACGAGGTTGCCCGTGGCGTCGTGAAGAGCGAGACCGTCGCGCATCGCGTCAACAGTACTCTCCGCCAGCCTCGAAAGTCCGCCCAAGTCCATTACTTCGGACAGCTTTCCTCGTCGCGAGCGCTCCGCGACAACGCCTTCGGTAACTGAGATGGCGGCGACAAACATGCCGAGATGCGCCGCCCACCAGCGGCCTTCCCACGGGTCAGAGGTAAGGAAGAGGCTCCCGCCCAGGGTAAGCGCGCAGACCGCGCCGATGAGATAAATCAGGAACGGGCGACGTGTTTTCCACCAGACGCGGACCACGCAGATGACTGCGAGCAGGTTAACCACCAAACCTACTGCCTCCGCACGCTCAAGGAGGAGCTCGGGGAGCCCATCGTGGAGAACCGTCCCGAGCTCGGAGTAGATGAAAGCATCCACAACGCAGCCAGTGAGAATCACCGCGGTCGCCAGGAGCCACGGAGGAAGTCGAGTAAGGGATGGGACTCGTACGCCAAGTACGGCGGCCAGCAAGCCGCTCGCGAAAATAAGGCGTGACAACGGCGCGAAGAGTAAGTGGGCCGGGTTCGGGCCCGCTGTATCGACTGCCGCCAGAGGGCCGTACAAGGCCGCCAGCCCGGCGAAGGCAACAAATAGCAGTGCGCTCTGACTCGACCTGTCTGACCTGTAGCGCATCCACGCGGCAAATGCGGCCATCACGCCGGCTGCGGTCAAGGCGAGCGCCAGGGCTTCGTGCAAGCCGTCCACGTTGTATACCCGCGAGCCGAGACTGGTGAACGACATGAGCGCCGCTGCCCCAAAGGCGATGATGAACAGACAGCGGAGTAGCACCAGAACGCCGAGCAGAAGGCCCGGTGGGCCATCCGCGGCCGGGCTCACTCTCGCAGCCGCTGGGACGTTAGCGATCGTTGAATCAGAGGGCGAGGGTACGGAGAGGTAGGCGTCGGTTAGCTTCTCCCCGTCCCTCAGGTCAAACCGGGGACTCGCTCCGTTTCCCGGCGCATGGCCTTTCCGCCGTCTCCCTCCCCGAAGCGCGCTCATACTGAGTTATCCAGAGGCACTAGCTCCCGTTTGCGTCCGCAGCCGCCCCCTGCCGGGAGGCCTCATTACTAAAGACGCCGGGAATGAACTCAAGCTTACGGTTACGCGCGGCATTCGCGGACGAGGTCCCGTTAAGAGCGGAGCGCAATATCGACAGAGTGTCACACCACGACTCAAGCACGTCTTCGAGAATTTCGATCGCCCGGTGCGTGGTGCCCGCCTCCAGCCGTTGGTCCTCGTTCGCGGTCTTCTCTCGGAATCTAATAATCGCGTCTTGACAGCCTTTTACGAGATGGCTGCAGGCCAAATGCTGGGCCTTCAATTCGGCAATCTGTTGGTCGGCCAGGGCGGATGATCGACTATCGGTGCGCATGGGCATCCCCTTTCACTTGCGCAAAACCGAGCCGCCCACCGCCTTCGCGAGGGTGGCTAAGAGGCCTGTCGCGGCGCGGTCCGGTTCCACGCGTCTAGAGCTGTACCGCTGCCTCCCTGCCCATATCTTCTCCCCTTGCTCTCGCCAGACTCTCGCCGTCGGGATAGACAGAGCGTCGCTGAGCGGTCCTGGCACGGCTTATTTCCCGGTTGGACGTGCATTGTCGGAACCGCCAATCATCGACTCTAAATAGACGTTATCTCCGCCAGCTCCGTTACTTCATAAGGCTTCGGGGCTGCGACCCGCTGAGGGCCCGGTCCTATGCGAACCGGGCCGGCGCCGTGCGCAACTTTCCTGACTGGGTGCGGTGTCGTTGGATGGCGTGACGAATACAGCGGACCAGTGATTCGCTGTCAGTCTGGCCTTTGATCAGATAGTCTTGCGCGCCTTCTTCGAGAGTCCAGGAGGCCATCGTCTCGTCGTCCATTCCGGTCAGGACAACGATGGGCACTCGCGACGCCTGGTCGTGAATCTCGATTAGGCTCCCCATTCGCGGCTTATCCGGTAAGACGAGGTCCAACAAGACGACGTCGAACTGCTCTTCAGCAAGACGCTGCCGCGCCTGGCTAAGCCTTTCTACGTGGGTAAGTTCAAATTGCGGCGAATCTATCTCCGCCAGAGTTTCACGAACAAGGCGCGCGTCGCCCGGATTGTCTTCGACTAGCAGTACTCGGATTGCTTTCTCGCTCATTGCCTATACTCCTTTCGAGCTCGTGTGTCTTGGCCCCTCCGCCCCGAAACCGAGGCCGGCGTATGCCGTTCGATTGCCTGAAACAGGGTGCCGGCAAGCTTGTCCCCGCTAAGTTTCCCTTTCACAACATAGTCTTCGGCGCCTTCGCTCAGCGCCCAAAGGCCAACGACCTCGTCGGCCAGGCCGGTGAAGACCACTATCGGCACCTTGGGCGCCTGCGTGTGGATCTCCATCAACGTGCCTAGCCGCTGGCTGTCCTCTAGAAGAAGGTCCAAGAGGACGACATCGTATCGATCTCGTGCCAGATGCCTCAACGCATCTTCCAGGCGATCGACATGCGTCAGGTTGAAGCGCCGGGAGTGCACTTCAGCAAGCGATTCCCGGACAAGGCGGGCGTCAGCGGGGTTATCTTCCACGAGAAGCACTTCTATGGGGCGGTCACTCATCTTCCGCCACAACTCCTTTCACGCAAGCGTGCATTCAGCAAGGTAATCTCACCTTCGTGAGCCAAAAGTCCTCGATGCCCTTGACTATTCCCGAAAGCTGGGTTGTGTCCGCGGGCTTTTGGATGTAGCAGTTTGCGTGCAACCCATATGCCGCAGCTATGTCGTCCTCAGAATGCGAGGTGCTGAGAACAACGACAGGGATGCGCCTTAACTCAGGGTCACCCTTGATCTCGGCGAGCACCTCGCGTCCGCCCATTCCCGGCAGGTTCAGGTCCAAAAGGATCAATCCTGGCCGCTCGACGGTGCTGTATTTGCCCTCGCGACGAAGAAACGCCATCGCCTCAAGGCCGTCGCCGACGACGTTCAAACTCAAGGGCATTTCGCAGTCGCGAATCGCTTCGACGGTGAGCCTTGTGTCGCCGGGGTTGTCTTCGACCAGCAAGACTTCGATGAGCTCAGTCCTCGCGTCTGGAATCAAACCTTTGGCTCTTTCTTCTCTGATTCGCGAAGTCCGTGGCATCCGGTATGCCCTACTCCAGCTGCGAGTTGACAGCTGCGTTTCGGGTCGGGGCCGTCCGCATAACGGTCCAAGCGTCCGTGGAACCGGCGAAGTCGCGATCAGTCAAATGGTCGGTCAGCAGGGAAAGGGTGTCCCTCCAAGAGCCGATTACGCCGCGCATAATATGAGCCGCTCGCTCGTCAATGCGCGCTGCCTCCATCCCCCCCATATCGCCGGCAATCAGACCGAAATCAAACAACGCTCGCTCGCAGCCCTTAACGAGGTAGCCGCAGGCGATACGCTGCGCTTCAAGCTCCCGCGCATCAGGGTTAAGTACGAGGCGCCGGCGTGCTGTCGCCATGCCGCCCTCCTTTCCGGTAGGTAGCAAGGACCAGACGAACTCTGGCCGGGGGAATATTTTGTTCACCATAAATAGATGGAGTCTGGTGCGTTACGTTACTCCGGCAGCTCGGTAATCTTCGGTAAACCGGGCGTCTCGCGCGGGCCCGTGATCTATTGGGCGCTCAAGGAATCACGCACACACGCCGGCGCACTTGGATCTGTCGCGCACATTTAACCCGCTTTTAAAGGCCCGTTCATTTCGCCTTCCCGACCCTACGCAACAATAGCACCGTGAGAAGCACAGATAACAAGGGCGAGGCCGGCGGTGTGACCTTGGTCACATTGTCCGGCGACCTGTTGGGGTTAGGCTATTGACAGATGGCATTACGGTGGGGTAGAAAAAGAATGAGCGTTCGTTTTAAAAACCGAATACTCGTTTTTGGAGGAGTAATGCCAAAAGTCACAGAAGCACACCTCGAAGCACGCCGACAGCAGATCCTGGGCGCCGCCGCCGAGTGTTTCGCCCGAAAGGGATTCCACCGCTCTACGATGCACGATATCTGCCAGATGGCCGAGCTTAGTCCCGGCGCCGTCTACCGGTATTTCGGGAGCAAAGACGAGATTATCCGGGCGATGGAGGAGCAGGGCCGGCAGCGTAGCGCCGCGATCATCGATGCTGTAACGAGCGAACGGACGGAGACCCTCGATGTGCTCGAGGGCCTCGTAGATGTTTTCTTCAGCAAGCTTGAAGATGTGCGCGACTGCGCCGTGCACATCGAGCTCTGGGCCGAGGCCCTCAGCAATCCGAACATTAAGGAGACCGTCGTCCGGATCGACGAAAGCATTCGCGAGGCCTTCACTCAACGGATCGTAAACGCTGCGCAACAGCGAGGCGAAATCAATGCCAGCCTGGACCCGGACGCTGTAGCCAGGGTGATGATGGCCTTTTGGGACGGCCTCGTTCTTCAGAAGACCCTCGATCCAAACCTGGAGATACGGAAATACGTCGCCGTCATGAAGGCGATGATAGGGGGCACGTTTTGGCAAAAGGCGGAAGCTGGAAGGAGTTGATTGATATGTTGAGCTTCCTTACAGATGAACTTGTTTGGGCGGCAATCCGCGAGCGCGAGGACGAGGCGCGTACTACTCACCCGCATACCGCGGGCTGGCCCCAGACCGAGCGGGCCATGGAGCCACCGAAGCCGCTGGGCGGCTGGCTTTCGATCCTGCGCAAGCCCGCGTCTCAAGTAACGGAGTACCGCTAGCAGATTGGCTCTCGCCTTTGGCCATAACGCCGCCACCCAAGGGTCGATCTAGCCATGATTCATCCGTCGCAATACTGAGGAGATAACAGCTCCACTGCAACGAGGGAGGCACCGAAATGGCGTTATCCATGCTGTCAACGGAAAACCTGGCCCGGGTCTCGGCGCGCCGCCCGTGGACGATCGTTAGCATCTGGGTTGCCATCATCGTCGCTTCGATGGCGGCGATTGGCGTCCTTCTCTCGGGCGCCCTGACCACCGAGGTATCGCTCACGAACGGGCCCGAGTCGCAACGCGCAGAAAACTTACTGAAGGACCACCTTCGTGGTCCCGAGCCGACGAACGAAGTCGTCATCGTGCGTTCAGACTCCATGACCGTGGACGACCCCCGGTTCCGGGAGTTCGTTGAAAGCGTATACGGGAAGGTTTCCGCCCTCGGCAGTGGGATCGTGGCAAAGGGTACCAACTTCTATCAGTCGAACGACGCGTCCCTCGTTTCTGATGATCGCCACACGACGATCCTGCCGTTTGTGATGGCGGGGGACCACGAAGAGGCGCAGGACAGGATCGACCCGGTGTTGAACGTCGTCAGGGGAGCCGACGGCTCCCAGGGATTCCACGTGCTCATCACCGGCGGGGCGAGTATGGCGGACGAGCTGCAAACGCAAGCTCAGCATGATCTCGAGACGGGCGAGTCGATTGGTATACCGATCGCGCTGATCGTACTGGTCGTCGTGTTCGGGGCCCTGCTGGCAGCCGGTGTGCCGCTCGTCCTCGGCATCCTGGCGATCGTTGCCGCCGTGGGCCTCTCGGCGCTGATCGGGCACATCTCTCAACTGTCGTTCTTCATCACTAACGTGATCACGATGATGGGGCTGGCGGTTGGCATCGACTACTCCTTGTTTATCATCTCCCGGTACCGGGAAGAGCGCGCGAAAGGTCTGGCCAAGGAAGATGCAATCGCGGCTACGGGCGCGACGGCCTCGCGCGCAGTCTTCTTCAGCGGCATGACGGTCGTCCTCGCGCTCTTTGGCATGCTGCTGGTGCCAAACACGATCTTCCGCAGCCTCGGCCTCGGGGCGATCATTGTCGTACTCATGTCCGTCATGATTTCTCTCACGCTGCTCCCCGCGATGCTCGGCCTCCTTGGCGACAAAGTGAACGCGCTTCGCGTCCCGTTCATCGGGAAGGGTGCGGTCGCGGCCGACCACGAAAAGCACGGCGGTTTCTGGGACACCGTTACGCGCGTTGTCATGCGCTACCCGGTTGTCGCGCTTGTCGCCAGTGCCGCCCTACTGATCGCGCTGGCTATCCCCTATATCGATATCCAGACGGGGAGCGCCGGCGTGAGCACGCTACCGGATGGCTTACGCTCCAAGGAAGGGTTCCAGATACTCCAAAGCGAGTTCTCATACGGGCTCGTCACTCCGGCTGAGATCGCCATCGAGGGTGATGTAAACGGCTCGGCCGTTCAGGGGGCGCTGCGCCGACTCGACGGCACCCTGGCACAGCACAACGAGTTCAGTAAGGGAACTTTCACAGCAAACGGCAACGGCGACGTTGCCCTTTACTCGGTTCCCGTCAATGGCGATCCGACCACGAACGAGACACTCGACTCAGTGAGGGCTCTCCGTTCAAAGTACGTCCCGGAAGCGTTCAACGGAGTGGATGCGAAGGTGCTTGTCGGTGGTCGGAGCTCAGGGTCCATCGACTACATCAACACAACTAAGGACTACACGCCGATTGTCATCGCATTCGTGCTCGGCCTGAGCTTTATCCTCCTCACTGTGGTCTTCCGCTCGATCGTGGTTCCTATTAAAGCAATCATTATGAACTTGCTCTCGGTGGGCGCCGCCTACGGGCTGCTGGTGCTGGTCTTCCAGAAGGGCGTCGGCAATGAGTTGCTCGGGTTCCAGCAGGTGGACATCATCGAGGCGTGGGTTCCTCTTTGGACGTTCTCGATCCTGTTCGGTCTCTCGATGGACTACCACGTCTTCCTTCTCAGCCGCATTCGCGAGCGCTTTGACCGCACGAAGGACAACCGGGAGTCGGTTGCCTTCGGAGTGCGGTCGACAGCCGGAATAATCACGGGGGCTGCGCTCATAATGGCGGCGGTCTTCGGAGGTATAGCCCAGGGCGATCTCGTAATGTTCCAGCAGATGGGCTTCGGCCTTGCGGTGGCCGTCCTGCTAGACGCCACTGTCGTGCGCTCGGTACTCGTCCCGGCGGCTATGGAGCTGCTGGGCGATCGCAACTGGTACCTACCTCCCTTCCTGCGCTGGCTCCCCGATCTTCGGGAGCGAGGGGGGAAAGAGGCGGCAGTGGAGGAGCCGCGCTGGGCGGGTCGCCAAAGAGGAGGCGCCGAAGCTTCCTAGCTGAAACAAGCGAAAACACCCTCCCTTGGGCCAGGCGCGGGCGGCTTTGAGCGGCCGCCCGCGCCTTCTCTTTCGTCCGCTCAGCTACCCGGCAAACGCCTATTCACCGAGTATTCACCCCGCGGCCGTTTAACCGATTATCAACGTCTGTTAAGAATTAGTTAAACGGCCCTGCGAGTTGCCGGACTGGCGGGGGAAGACGAGTCCGTTAGGGAGGAGCTACATGACTAATCGGACGCTGCGGAGTCCGCGCAAAGCGCTCGCAACTACAGTAGCCTGGCCGGTACGGCCGTTGTTCGCCGGCCTCGCCGCGGCCATCCTGGCCGCGCTTGCCTTGCTGGTTTCTGCCGGATTGGGCTGGCCTATTCCAGCTTCGGCAGTCCACGACGATGGCCACTTCGAGCTTGACGGCAACATCCCGGACGGAGCGGAGGCCGGTCCCGATTGGGGATCCATATTTGATTCCGGCGGTAACGTCGCTGACGTTGACGGCGGACTCGCCGCCGGGTTCCTGATGGATGACATCTCGCCGGCCGGCGCGGTTGACCACACTGTCTTCACATCAGGCGGGACAAAGAACAACCAGCAGCCCACGGATTGGCACTGGGGTACACAGAGCGTTCCCGCCAAGGACGACCTGTCGAACGTCTACGCCTTTGGCACAATGAACCAAGACGGCCACTTGATCCTTTATGCGGGCGTGGAAAGACTGGCGCCCAACGGCGATAGCCACATCGACATCGAGTTCAATAGGCAGATTATTTCCCTCGATGAGGAGCCGCCGTGCGATAACGAGCCCTGCGGCTTTCTTGGTTCGAAGACTGTCGGAGATATCCTCGTCGCGATGGATTTCACCAAAGGCGGCGACTTCGGAACTCTGCGCGTCTTCCAATGGGACGGCAACCAGTATGTCATCGTAGCCGGCGGCTCAATGACCGGCGCTGGGTGTAATGCGACTGATACCATCTGTGGCCTAAACAACGCCGGCCCCAGCGATGACGGTGGGCCGTGGCGGAACTACGACAACCATGGCAACGTCATTGCGACGCTCGAAAAGAATGCCTTCACGGAGATTGGAATCGACCTCACGGGGTTGCTGGGCGCGACCCCCTGCATCGGCTCTTTCCAGGCGCACACGCGGACATCTCAGGGCAATCCCGAGGACCTGAGTACAGCGGAGCTCAAAGACTTCGCCGCGCCGGAGCCTCTGCCCCTCTGCGGCATTCACTGGCAGAAGGTGGATGGCCAGGACAACCCTCTGGCCGGCGCCAGCTTCGAGGTCTGCCGCACTCACGACGGCAACGGCGCTGACATCGCTGACGAGTGTCAGTCCGTGATCGACAATCAGCCGCCTGACGGCGACCCGACGGGCGGCAAGTTCGACCTCACAATCACAACGCCAGGCACGTACCGTATTTGTGAGACGGCAGCCCCTGCGGGCTATATCGCCGACCCGGCGTGTCAAATGGTCACCGTAACCGGAGCAGGCGCCTTCTTCGCCGGCTCCCCATTCGTGAACAACACGCCGACTGCGTCGCCGACAGCGTCTCCCACCGCTTCACCGACGCCTACGGAGACAGCCTCACCCACACCAACCGCGACTGCTTCGCCGACGCCGACCGAGACCGCCTCACCGACGCCTACGGAGACAGCCTCACCCACACCAACCGCGACTGCCTCGCCGACGCCGACCGAGACTGCCTCGCCCACACCGACGGAGACCGCTTCGCCGACGCCAACCGAGACTAGCTCGCCCACGCCTACGGAGACAGCCTCGCCGACGCCCGCGGAGACAGCCTCACCGACGCCCACCGAGACTCCTTCGCCGACGCCGACCGAGACGGCCTCGCCGACGCCAACCGAGACTGCCTCGCCGACGCCAACCGAGACCCCTTCGCCGACGCCGAGCGACACGGAATCACCAAGCGCCACCCCCACGGCTTCGTCAGCGGCGAGTCGGACACCATCTCCGACGCCCGCGCGCCTGGCGACCGCGGCGGCACCGAGAACCGTCGCGCCCACCCGCGCGCCGAACCCGACTCCGTCGCCGGCCGTACTTGCGGCACTTGGTTTTCCGACCACCGGTGATGGCTCGGCGGACAACCGTGGCCCGAATTTGGGCTGGGCCATCCTCGCGATCGCGGGTGCCTTCGTGATTGGGTTCGCAATCGCGGGCTTCCCTCGCACCCGAACGCGACGCGAAGCTAAAGTCGACGTCGGGATGGACGAATAGCGGCCAGCACTCAAAACTGACCATCGGAACGGCGGAAGGAATCCTTCCGCCGTTTTGCGTTTCGGGTTAGTCCTCTGTGAAGTAGTCTACGTCCAGCTCGCGAGTGGCAATGCCGGTCGACACAGAAGTCCTGGCGACGGCGCGGGCGACGGCGATGTGCACTCTTCTGTCGAGCGGATTGGGGAGCAACTGACCCTCCGGAGTAGCGGCAACTATTGCTTCGCTGGCGGCCCCAAAGACCGCCTGCGGCGCTGATTTGGCGCCGGCATCAAGCAGTCCCCGGCAGGCGCCGGGATAACACAAGAGGTTGTTGATGGCGGCGCCCCCCTCGGCAATACGCGCGCCGGCCTCGATAGCAACGGTGGCGTCGATCTCAGGACGCGGGTTGGAGAGCGCGAAGATGATCTGACCTGGACGTACCATCGATGGTTCGATAAGCGCGGGCTGCCCGGTCGTCGCGATTACCACATCGCAATTACGGCAGACTTCTTCGATGTCGGACGCCGCGCCCCCACTTGCCACGAGCCGTTCGATGGGTTCCGCCAACCGATCTGCGCCGAGTACCGGGTTTCCCGTGTAGTGCATTATTGAGCGCGCTATCGCCAGCCCGGCGGCGCCGAGCCCGATCTGGCCGATGAGTAGCTGTTGCGGACTCGTCTCGGCCAGGCGACAGGCGTTGATGAGCGCAGCCAGGACGACCGCCGCCGTGCCATGCTGGTCGTCGTGGAAGGCCGCAACGCCAACGGCTTCTTGCACGCGTCTCTCAACGTCGAAGCACTTCGGAGAGGCGATGTCCTCGAGCTGGATGACGCCAAATGAAGGAGAAATTGCCGCCGCAGCCATAACGATCTCGTCGGGGTCCTGACTGCGGAGCGCCACCGGCACCGCGTTCACGCCGACGAGGTGCGCCAGGAGCGCAGCCTTCCCCTCCAGGACTGGCATGGCGGCCAGTGGACCCAGGTTTCCCAGCCCAAGCACAGCAGAGCCGTCGCTGATGATCGCAACCGTGTTGGCGATAATCGTATAGTGGTCCGCGAGAGAAGCATCTTCGTAAATGCGGCGGCACACTTCTCCCACGCCCGGCGTGTAAACCCGGCCGAGATCGGCGAACGTGTCGATCGGCATCTGCGCAACGACCCGGATCTTGCCGCCGAGGTGGGCGGAAAGGACCTCGTCACGCAGCTCCAGTACCGTCGTCTCGGGCATATCATCAAGTTCGGCCACGATGGCGTCGAGCTCAGCCAGCGATTCGACGAGGAGGTCAATGTCACGCACCATCGACGTCCGGCTCTGATGGACGGTCCGAATGTCACCGACGCTGGCGCCGTGCCGCGCGACGACGCCAAGAACGCCGGCAAGAACGCCCACCTGCTGTACATTCTTCACGCGCATGGTGCGGAAGAACTGCGGTTTCTGAGGATCGCGCGCCATTCTCCCTCCGTCGGCCGGACTCTGTCAGTCAATTCTAAGCGATGCCCGTTATCACTCGGTGAATCGTCCCGCGAAGAACATGACGCTATGAGCGAAAGCGGATAATCTCGACGTTGCAATGGGTCGGAATGCTTGCAGCCGGCCCGGCCACCCAAGGAGGTCCCATGAAGCTGGCCCGTACCGCTGCTCTGATACTCGCCCTGGCCTTGACCACAACGCTTCTCGCCGACTGTGGTGGCGACGGCGATGACAAGAACCAGTCAGGAACCGCGACGCAGTCGTCGTCCGCGACCGAGGAGGCAGACGACGAGATCAAGCTGACGCTCGTGGCCGAGAACACGAAGTTCGATAAGACGACGCTCGAGGCTCCGGCAGGCAAGGACGTAACGCTGACCATGGAGAATAAGGACTCGATCGAGCATACTTTCGCTCTTTATGAGACAGCGGCCGCGACAGCGAGGCTGGCCGGTGGCCAGACTTTCTCGGGGCCCGCTTTCCTGACTTACCAGTTCACGGCGCCAGAAACACCAGGCACCTATCACTTCCAGTGCGATATCCATCCGAGCGCCATGAAGGGTGATTTCGTTGTTAAGTGACCGAGCGGCGGAGGCTTGCTCTAGTTGGTTGCCCCCGCGCCCTCTCGGGCTGACAGCGAGACGCCGAGCAGCCTACCGAGCGTGATCGCGTTTGCGACCGGGCGCAAAAGCATCGTTTGTTGAAGTAGGCGTAGACTTCATCCACCTTTTCTTGCTAACTTGCTGAGAAACCTCGCGGCCGTGGGGCTAGAGCGTCGTCTGTTCAGGAATTCTTGGCGGAAGATTCCCACCACCGACCACGATTTGGCAAACGCTACGAGGACGGAAGCGCTCGTGTGATCGCGGCGTCCGCGGCAGGGAGCGGTTCACTGCCCGCCGCGATTACCTGGGTCAGGTCAGGACCGGTGGGTAACGTCGGTAGCCGTCCGATGCGGTTGCGGGGCTCAGTGCGCACATTGCACTGCAGGCAGCAATAGTAGTCACCCGAAAAGTCCGCGCGAAAGACGAGATCGCCAAGACACTGTGGACAGACCTTTAACAACGAGGCCAAGTCCAGCTTCTTGCGAGCCCGCTGCGGGAAGTCACGCACGCAACTCCTCCTTTATTTACGCGGACCCTCCGCCGCAGGGCGGTTTCCGCCTCCTCCAGTGGTCTACGAGGTTAGCTGACGGGTTAGGGCTTGAAGGAGCTGCCCACTCCGAGCCTACGGAGTACACCCCGGGGCACCCTGGTTCCCCCGCTCCGCCAAAGGCGGATTAGACCTTAGCGTGATTCATTGAATCATCCATCCGGAAAGCTGTCAATAGAAATGATGTTACGGAATGATAAAGAAGTGTTATCCAAATTTTGACACTGTATCTGCGGCGACTATATCCTTGGCCTGCCCCGCCCCCCCAACCACCGAATCCAACCTGGAGGCTTAATGAAACTAGCGATCTTCTTCGGCGGACCCGGCAGCGTTGAGGGCCAGGTCCAGGCGGTCATCGATGCCGAAAACGACGGCTTTGACGGCATCTGGTTCGGACAGATCTTCGGTAGCGATGCGCTCACCGTCCTGGCGCTTGCCGGCCAGAAAACCAGGCGGATCGAGCTTGGGACCTCGGTCGTGCCGACCTATCCCAGGCACCCGCACGCCCTCGCTCAGCAGGCGCTCACGGTGCAGGCCGCAACGAACGGCCGCTTCAACCTTGGCATCGGACTATCCCACGCGCCGGTAGTCGAGAGCATGTGGGGTCTCAAGTACGAGCGGCCAGCGGTCCACATGCGAGAGTATCTCTCCGTACTCTTGCCTCTCATTCGAGAGGGGCGAGCAAGCTTCAACGGTGAATTCTTCCGCGTGAACGCCACCGTCCAGGTGCCCGTACCGAAGCCACCGCCGGTGTTAATCGCAGCGCTCGCCCCGGTCATGCTGCGGCTTGCGGGCGAAATGGCGGACGGGACGATCACGTGGATGGCCGGCCCCAAGACGATCGAGACGCACATCGTGCCGCGAATCACCAAGGCCGCGAAAGAAGCCGGACGGCCCGATCCGCGCATTGTCGCGGCCCTGCCGGTCGCCGTTACCGACGATCCCGCTGGCGCCAGGGAGCGCGCTGCCCGCTCATTCCAGATCTACGGCACGTTGCCCAATTATCAGCGGATGCTGAACATCGAGGGCGCTGCCGGGCCAGCTGATGTAGCGATCGTCGGGAACGAAGCGGAGGTGGAACAGCAATTGCGCCAGCTCGCCTCCGCCGGGGCGAATGACTTCCTCGCCGGAATGTTCCCGGTAGGGGATGACGCGCAGGCGTCATTGAACCGCACTCGAACGCTCTTGCAGGGGCTGGTCGGCAACATATGAAGGTGTTCGTAACAGGCGCCACGGGCGTCCTGGGCCGACCGTCCGTTCGGGCGTTGGCCGAGGCCGGCCACGAAGTGCGAGCCACCGCTCGGGGCGCGGAGAAAGCCGCCACGCTCCGGTCGCTCGGCGCCGAGCCTGTCGAGGTCGATCTCTTCGACTCGGACGCTGTGCGCGCCGCAGTCGCCGGCAGCGAGGCCCTACTCCATTTCGCGACCAAGATCCCGCCGATCATCCGCATGCGCTGGAAAGGGGCCTGGCGGGAGAACGACCGCCTGCGAACAATCGCCTCGAAGCACCTCGTGGACGCCGCCATCGCTGCCGGCGCGCAGGTCTTCGTCTACGAATCGATTACTTTCATCTACGGCGAGCACGGCGATGACTGGATCGGCGAGGACGGCTCGCTGTCGATCACCTGGGCGTCGCTGAGGAGCACGCTTGATGCCGAGCGCGAGACTAAGCGCTTCACGGAGGCCGGCGGCCGCGGTGTTTCGCTCCGCTACGCCGGCTTCTACGCTCCCTATGCGCAGTCGACGCTTGACACCCTCCGTCTCGCCCGGCGCCGCATGTTTCCGGTCCCGGGCGACGGCTCGAACTTCTTCTCCTCGATCCACGTCGACGATGCCGCGACGGCGGCGGTCGCTGCCCTGCAAGCGCCGGCCGGAGTCTACAACGTGACAGATGACGAGCCCCTGCGGATGCGCGACTATGCGCGGGCCATA